>Ga0209726_10008926_pt1 | contig 10613 bp, 9 predicted proteins | sample Subgrocontami54m_FD_187453 | JGI IMG/M metagenome (GOLD analysis project Ga0209726, IMG submission 187453) | Subsurface groundwater microbial communities from S. Glens Falls, New York, USA - GMW46 contaminated, 5.4 m (SPAdes) (version 3) | ecosystem: Environmental > Aquatic > Deep subsurface >... | reverse complement strand
GGCTCCGTGCAAAGGATCCAGCCGTTGCCTGACGGCTCCGCGCTGCGCCTGACCACGGCCAAATACTACACGCCGAGCCACCGCGTCATTCACGAGAAAGGCATCACCCCGGACATCGTCGTGCCGATGACGATCGAGGAGGAAGAGGCCCTGTTCCTCAAACGCACTCCCGGCGGCGTCGATACCCTCGAAGACGCCCGCCGCGAAAAGGTGCTCGCGACGCGCGACGTGCAACTGGATCGCGCGACCGACCTGCTCAAAGGCATCACGCTCTACACGAAGCGCACGAACGGCCCGGGCAAAGTCGCCGCCAGCCGGTGAGCGGACCGCGGGCACCGTCGCTCGCAGCGGCCACGAGCAGAGGGAAGCAGCCCGCGAATCACGCGAATCGACACGGATGGGAAGAGACTTGGGCGCGCGGTTGTGTGATTACCATCGCGGTGACCATGCCAACAAAATCCGACTCAAAGCCGCGACGACGCGAAGGCGCAGAGGACTTGACACGCCAGTCGGCGAACGCCCCATCTCGTTTAGTTGAGCCGACAGGCGCTGGAGTGAAGCGTGTTTCGTTCGATCGGTCTTTGCGCCTCTGTGTCTTTGCGTCTTTGCGTTAAGACGATTCCTCCCTTAGCACGATGGGCTATTACTGCAAGAGCTGTGGCAAGGAGCACGAGGGCCTGCCGCTCGATATCGCCCAGGCCAAGCCCGCCGCGTACTTCGAGGTGCCGGAGAGCCAGCGGACGAAACGCTGTGTGCTGACCTCGGACGGTTGCGTCATCGACCGCAAGCGGCACTTCATCCGAGGCTGCGCTTGTGTCCCGCTGCGCGACCACGACGGCAACTTCGTCTGGGGCGTTTGGGCGGAAGTGTCGGGGGCGACGTTCCAACGCTACGGCGAACTCTACCACTCGGACGCCACGAACGAGCCGCCCCATCCCGGCAAACTGTCCGCCACCATCGCCGGCTACGAAGGGCTCAATGGCCACCCCGTCTCCATCCAGTTTGGCACCGCCACCGAGCGCCCGCGCTTCACGCTGATCCCCAGCACCAACCTGCTCTACCGCGAGCAAGCCGAGGGCATCACCGTGCATCGCGTCTTCGAGATCTTGCACACGCTCTTCCCGAAGGATTTCCCGCAGACGTAGGTGGCGACCGCAACCATGATTCTGTCGTGTCGCTTTGAGCTTTTACTCCCCGAACCTCAGCGAAAAGTTTCGCAGCTTCGCATCGGCCCAGTTCGCGGAGACACCGGGTGGGCCTGACGAAATGATGATTCTGCCCTCAATGATTCTGCCAACCTGGGCACGGCGACGAAGCGGCCCCATTCGGAATGGCAGAATCATTGAGGGCAGAATCATCCGTTTCACAGGGTCGTGTTTGGCCAACCGGCTGGCTTGGCAGGTCAGAATTTCAAATCCCTTTGGCTATGCTTTGAACTTTGAACTTTGCTCCCCCGCTCTGTCACCCGTCTCTCCTGCACCGTGACCTTGCTCGCCCTCGAAACCTCCTGCGACGAAACCAGCGCTGCCGTCGTGCGCGACGGTCGCGTGTTGTCCAACGTCGTTGCCTCGCAGATCGCGCTGCACGCCGAATACGGCGGCGTGGTGCCGGAACTGGCCACGCGCGAACACCTGCGCAATCTCCTGCCAGTGACGCAGACCGCGCTGCGTGAAGCTCGGGTGGCAGTGCGGGAGCTGGACGCCGTCGCCGCCACGCAAGGCCCCGGTCTGCCGAGCGCGCTCAGGGTGGGGTTCCAGGCAGCGCAAGCCATCGCGTTCAGCCTGACGAAGCCGTTCCTGGGAATTCACCATCACGAGGCCCATTTGTACTCGCCGTGGATTTCTCCCGACGCGTCGGGACCGGCGGCGGACTTCGCCACGTTCGAGCCGAACGTCTCACTCATCGTCAGCGGCGGCCACACGCTGCTCGTCCACGTGCGCGCCGAACTGGATCATCGGCTCCTCGGCGCGACCATCGACGACGCCGCGGGCGAGTGTTTTGACAAAGTCGCCAAACTCATCGGCCTGGCGTATCCCGGCGGACCGGAATTGGACCGGCTCGCGGGCGAAGGCAATCCTGCGGCGTTCACTTTCCCGCGCCCGCTGCTCCACGATCCCAGCGACGACTTCAGCTTCAGCGGCCTCAAGACGTCGGTGCGCTACTTTCTGCAAAAGCGCCCCGACCTGCTCAACGACGCCCAAGCCATCCGCGATCTCTGCGCCAGCGTGCAAGCCGCCATCGTCGAAGTCCTCATGGCCAAAACCGTGCGCGCCACCAAACGCCTCGGCGTCCGCTGCGTGACCGCCTCGGGCGGCGTCACCTGCAACCGCGCGCTCCGGAAAGAACTCACCGCGGCGTGCGCCCGCGAGGGCCTGCGGCTGCGCCTCGCCGAGAAATCTCTCTGCACGGACAACGCCGCGATGATCGGCATCCTGGCTGAGCGAAGGCTGCTGCGCGGCGTGACACCGACGCCGCTCGACGCGGAGGCTTCACCGAGCTTGGCGTTCGCGCCGATGGAGTGAGAAGGCCGTGCGGTCCTTTTCCTAACGGAGTCCGCCTGAACTTGGTTCTCCACCGACGATGAGAAACCGGTCGGAGCACCGAGCACCTTTACTTTACAATCCGACCTCGGGGCGGCCGGCGAAGAACGTCGCAGCGCCACACCCCGGCCTTGACCTAGAGCAAGGCGTTTTCCCAACCTGCCGCCATGATCCTGCCTGAAAAACAACTGCTTGCCGGAATGAAATCACACGGGAGATGAACACCATGAAGCCAACAACTGCGTTCCTCGCCGGACTTCTGATCGCCGCCCTGGTCGCCGGATGCGCGCCGTCCACCAACACGGCCCCGCCCCAGGCGGAGTTGCTCGTCGCGCTGCCGGACTATTGCAACACCCCCGACGGCATGGCGCTCCTGAAGGACAACAGCGTCATCGTGTCGGTGCCCAACTTCAACGACGAGACCAAGCCGCCGCTGCTGATGAGGATCACCCCCGCCAACCAGGCGGAGAAGTTCCACGAGTTTCCCACGCCTTACCCCGGCCTCGCCCAAGGCATCGACCGCATCGCTCCCATGGGCATGGTGGCCGGGCCCTCGGGTGATCTCTACTTGGCCGACATGCAGTACATGAAAGACAAGAACCAGAAGTCCCGCCTGTGGAAGCTGGTCGTGAAAGCCGGGAAGGTGGACAAGATGGTGCTCGTCGCCCGCGGCTTCAACGTGGCCAATGGCCTCGCCATCCGTGACGGCTCCGTCTATATCACGGAGTCGGTGCTGGAAGAGGAATCGCAGCCGCTGACCAGCGCCGTGCTGCGGTTCAAGCTTGAGGAAGAAAACGTCCAGCTCAAGACCCCGCTCAAGGACGATCCGCACATCATCGCCACCTTCAAGAGCCTGAACAACGACTGGCGCTTCGGCGCGGACGGGATTGAGTTCGACAGCAAAGGCAATCTCTTCGTCGGCCTCTTCGGCGACGGCGTGATGCACAAGATCACGTTCGACGCGAGCGGCACCGTGAAGTCCAACGACGTCTTCGCCAAGGCTCCCGGCAAGCTGATCAATTGCGACGGCATGCACCGCGATGCCGCCGACAATCTCTACGTGGCCGACTCCGCCGCCAACGCCATCCAGATCATCCGGCCCGACGGCAGGGTCGAGACGCTCTGGCAAAACGAAGACGTGGCCGACAAGCACACCGGACAGCTCGACCAGCCGTGCGAGGCGCTCATCCGCGGCAACGACATCATCGTGTCGAACATGGATTGGCCGTTCCCGAAATTCAAAAACAGCAAGCACCAGTTGCCCGCCACGCTCTCGATCATCAAACTCAAAAAATAACCACGGAGGCATTTCATGTCAGAAGCAAACAAGGCCCTGGTCCGGCGTTATTATGCCGAGGCGATGGGCGATCTCTCGGGAATCGAACAAGTGGTCAGCGCGACTTTTGTGGATCACCACTTCCCGCCCGGCCTGCCCCCCGGCCCGGCGGGGGTACGGCAGTTTTTCCAGACGATCCTCGGCGGCATTTTCAGCGACATGAAACTCGAATTCGATTTCCTCCTCGCCGAGGGCGACAAAGTGGACTGCCACTTTGCGCTGGTCGCCAAACACACGGGCGAGTTTGCCGGCATCCAGCCGAAGGGAAACATCATCCGCTGCCCCGCCATCAGCACGTTCCGCGTGGAGGACGGCAAACTGGCCGAAGCTTGGGAGATCTTTGACAGTGGAAACCTGCTGCAACAGTTGCGGGCTTGACTTGCCTCATCGAGAAAAACACCCATGAAAGCAATGCACACCAAGTTGGTCCTGTCGGCGCTGGCCCTGGTCCTCGTGGCCGGCTGCGCTTCGAGTGGCCCTGACCGGTTCGCCCGGATGGACAACAAACAATTCTACGACGCGGGCGGCAAGTTCGATGCGGAAGTCGCCAAGCGTGTCTATCTGGACTTCCTCAAGCAGCGCGGCTACCCCGTCAACGACACCATCGCCCAGAAACTCTTTGTGACCGACTTCAGCCTGGGGCGGTTCACGGACGTGGGCCTGGCCGCGATCATCTGGTGGGGGGATGAAAAGCACAACTTCACGGGCCTGGACGCCTTCCTGCTCCCTGGCCAGATCATCCCTGAACATTGGCACGTCAAGGTGCGGGACATCCCCGAAAAAATGGAAGCCTGGCTGGTCCGCAGCGGCGAAATCTACGCCTACGCCGAAGGCGCTCCCACTCCGAACATGAGAGCGAAGCTCACCGACGCCGACGCCGCGCACATCACCGTGAAGAACGAGCGAATCCTGCGCGTGGGCGAGATCGCGGGCATCTCCCGCCCGCTGGAGAAGCACTGGATGCAAGCCGGGCCGCAGGGCGCGATCTTCACCGAGTTCTCCACGTTCCACACGGGAGAGGCGGTGAAGTTCACCGATGCGAAGGTGAGATTCTGAATCCTCGCCCCTTGATCATCACCAGGGGTCAAAGCAGGGGCCAGTCCCTTCACATCGCGCTCAAGCCGTCAACAGTTCCATGAACTTGTCCACCGGCGTCGTCCCCAGTGTTTTCGGGTCGTTGCACAAAGCGCAAATGGCATCCGTCCGCTTTGGGGAGGACCGCGTCGCCAGCGCGTCTTTGAATTTTTCCAGCAACAGCGGAATGCCTTCGCTGCGCCGGCGCTTGTGCCCGATCGGATATGCGACTGTCACCCGCTCGGTTGCGGTGCCGTCCTTGAAGAACACCTGCACCGAGTTGCCGATCGCGCGCCTGTCGGGGTCGTAGTAGTCGCGCGTGAACTGCGGCTCTTCGCCAACAGTCATCTTCGCGCGCAGCGCATCCATGCGCGGGTCGCGGGCGAAGTCGTCTTCGTAACACCCGGCGTCGAGCCGGCCGTGGATCAGCGGCACGGCGACCATGTATTGCAGGCAATGATCGCGGTCGGCCGGGTTGTGGAGGGGGCCGGTCTTGCTGATGATGCGGATCGCCGGCTCCTGCGTGCGTAACTCGATCCGCTCGATCTGATCGAGACGGTCTTTGACTTGCGGGTGCAGTTTCAGCGCGCACTCGACAGCGGTCTGTGCGTGGAACTCGGCGGGGAATGAGATTTTGAACAGGACGTTCTCCATGACGTAGGAGCCGTAAGGGCGCGGGACTTTCAGCCGGTTGCCTTTGAATAGCACATCGCAGAAACCCCACTTCGGCGCATTGAGCGCGCTGGGCAGACCGATCTCGCCTTTCAGCGTCAACATCGCCAGGCGAACGGCGCGGCTGCTGGCGTCGCCTGCCGCCCAGCTCTTGCGCGAGCTGGTGTTGGGCGCGTGGCGATAGGTGCGCAGACTGTGGCCGTCCACCCATGCGTGGGAGAGCGCGGCGACGATTTGCTCCTGGCTGCCGCCGAGCAGGTGGGTTGCGACCGCGGTGCTGGCGACTTTCACCAGGATGACGTGGTCGAGGCCGACGCGGTTGAAACTGTTTTCCAGCGCCAACACGCCCTGGATTTCGTGTGCCTTGATCATCGCGGTCAGCACATCGCGCATGGTGAGCGGCGTCTTGTTTCGGCTGACGAAGTCGGCGACGGCGAGGATTGCGCCAAGATTGTCAGACGGATGGCCCCATTCGGCGGCGAGCCAGGTGTCGTTGAAGTCCAGCCAGCGGATCATCGCGCCGATGTCGAACGCGGCCTTCACCGGATCGAGCACGAACGGCGTGCCGGGCACGCGCGCGCCGTTGGGCACGACCGTGCCGGCGACGATGGGGCCAAGCAGCTTCGTGCAGGCGGGAAACTTCAAGGCCAGAAAAGCGCACGCCAGCGAATCCATCAGGCACAGTCGCGCCGTCTCATACGCGTCGGGGCTTTCGATCGGGCCGCACGCCACGTAACGCGCGATGTCCACCAACTCCGAATCGGGCGGCGGGCGGATGTTGGAGTCAGCGGCGGGCAAGGTCATGCGCGCTTCTCCATCGGCACAAACGGCCGGTTCTCCGATCCCACATAGTTCGCGCTCGGCCGGATGATCTTGCCGTCCATGCGCTGCTCGATGACGTGGGCAGCCCAGCCGGACGTGCGCGCGATCAGGAAGATCGGCGTGAACATTGGCGTCGGGATGCCCAGCATGTGATAGGCCGGCGCGCTGAACCAATCGAGGTTCGGAAACATCCGCTTCAGCTCCCACATCACGCGCTCGATGCGCCCGGCGATGTTGAACAGGTTGCGATTGCCTCCCGTCTCGCAGAGTTCGCTGGCGATCTGTTTGATGATCGGGTTGCGCGGATCGCCGATGGTATAGACGGGGTGACCGAAGCCGATGACGATCTCCTTGCGGGCGACGCGGGCGCGGATGTCGGCCTCGGCCTCGTCAGGGGTGGCGTAGCGTTGCTGAATCTCGATGGCGGCTTCGTTCGCGCCGCCGTGCTTCGGCCCGCGCAACGCGCCGATCGCGCCCGTGATGGCCGAGTAAATGTCCGAGCCGGTGCCGGCGATGACGCGGCCGGCGAAGGTCGAGGCGTTGAACTCATGCTCGGCGTAGAGGATCAGCGACTGGTCGAGCGCGCGGGCGTGCAGCGCCGACGGCGGCCGGCCGTGCAGCAGATGAAGGAAATGCGCGGCGATGGACTCGTCCCCGGTCTCGACCTCGATGCGCCGGCCGTCGCGCGCGAAGTGATGCCAGTAGTGCAGCATCGAGCCGAAGCTGGCCATCATCCGGTCGGCGATGTCGCGCGCACCTTCCATGCTGTGGTTCGGCTTCTCCATCTCGACGGTGCCCAACATCGAGCAGCCGGTCCGCAACACGTCCATCGGATGCGCGGTGGCGGGCATCTGTTCCAACACCGTTTTCAGCGGCGAGGGCAGGCCGCGCAGCGATCGCAGCTTGCGGCAGTAGGCGTCGAGTTGGGGCCGCGTCGGTAGGTCGCCATAGACCAGCAGATAAGCAACCTCCTCGAAGGTCGCGCGCGCCGCCAGTTTTGCGATGTCATAGCCGCGGTAGTGCAGGTCGTTGCCGGTCTGACCAACGGTGCAGATGGCGGTGTTGCCCGCCACGACGCCGGAAAGCGCGACGGATTTTTTCGTTTTCGACGGCTGAGGTTGTAGTGGATCGCTCATTTTTTCTTCGCCTCCCGGGCAAACAGTTGATCGAGTTTTTCTTCGTAAGCGTGATAGTCGAGGAACCGGTAAAGCTCCTCGCGGGTTTGCATCATGCGAAGGACGTTCCTCTGCGTCCCATTCCTGCGGATCGCTCCAAAGACCTTCAGCGCGGCGGCGCTCATCGCGCGAAACGCGGACAGCGGGTAGAGCACGAGGCCAACGCCCGCCTTGCGAAGTTCCTTGACCGTGAATAGCGGCGTCTTGCCGAACTCCGTGATGTTAGCGAGCATGGGGACTCTCACCGCTTCCGCAAACTGCTTGTATTGCGCAAGCGTCTGCACCGCCTCCGGGAAAATCATGTCCGCGCCGGCCTCGACGCACAGGCGTGCGCGCTCGATGGCGGCCTCGATGCCTTCCACGGCCAGCGCGTCGGTGCGCGCCATGATGACGAAGCTCGCGTCGGTCTTCGCGTCCACGGCGGCTTGGATGCGGCCCACCATCTCTTCCTTGGGCACGATGGCTTTGCCGGGCCGGTGGCCGCACCGTTTCTGTGCGACCTGGTCCTCGATGTGCACGCCCGCTGCGCCCGCCTTGATCATCGCCTTGATCGCGCGGGCGATGTTGAACGCACTGCCCCAGCCGGTGTCAACGTCCACGAGCACGGGCAGGTCGGTGATGTGGGTGATGCGGCGCACGTCCGTCAAAACGTCCTCCATCGTCGTGATGCCAAGGTCGGGCAGCCCGCACGAGCTGGCGGCCACGCCGCCCCCGGAAACGTAAAGCGCGCGGAAACCCGCGGCCTCGGCAAGCCGCGCCGCGTAGGCGTTGATGACGCCGGCCACTTGCAGCGGGCGTTCCAGAGCGACTGCGGCCCGCAAGCGCGCGCCGGGCGATTTTGCCTTGCTCATGTTTCGCTCCCTTCACTCACCCGCGGTTTGGCGTAGCCCACCTCGCGCAACGCCGCGTCGATCTCATCCAGCGCGCCCGCATCCTCGATGGTCGGCGGCACCTTGACTTCCGCGCCGTCCGCGATGCGCTTCATCACGCCGCGGAGAATCTTCCCCGAACGCGTCTTGGGCAGCCGCTGCACGACCGTGGCCGTCTTGAACGACGCGACGGGACCGATGTTGTCACGCACGAGTTGGACGATGTCCTTCACAATCATCTGATGGTCGCGCGCGACGCCGACCTTGAGCACGACGAATCCCAGCGGCAGTTCGCCTTTCAATCCATCCGCAACGCCGACGACCGCGCACTCAGCCACGTCCGGGTGCGAGGCGATGACTTCCTCAATCGCGCCCGTCGAGAGCCGGTGGCCGGCGACGTTGATGACGTCGTCTATGCGGCTCATGATCCACACGTAGCCGTCCTCGTCCTTGAAACCCGCGTCGCCCGTCAAGTAGTAGCCGTCGAAGGTGCTGAGGTAGGATTCCCGGTAGCGTTCGTCCGCGTTCCAGAGCGTCGGCAGACAACCGGGCGGCATCGGCAGCTTCACGACGATGCAACCAGTCTCACCCGGCGCGACTTCGCGGCTGTTGTCGTCCAGCACGCGCACATCGTAGCCGGGCACAGGCACCGTGGACGAGCCGGGCTTCACCGGCAACGCCTCGATGCCCAGGCAGTTGGCCGTGACCGGCCAGCCGGTCTCGGTCTGCCACCAGTGATCAATCACCGGCACCTTCAGTTTCGTCTCGGCCCAACGCAGCGTGTCCGGGTCGCACCGCTCGCCCGCGAGAAACAGCGCGCGGAATTTCGTCAGATCGTATTTCCGCATCAGTTCGCCGCTCGGGTCGTCGCGTTTGATGGCGCGAATTGCCGTCGGCGCGGTGAACATCACCCGCACGCCATGCTGGGCGATCACCCGCCAGAACGCACCGGCGTCGGGTGTGCCCACCGGTTTGCCTTCGTAGAGGATCGTCGTGCAGCCATGCAGCAACGGGCCATAAACGATGTAGGAATGGCCCACCACCCAGCCGACATCTGAGGCGGCCCAATAGACCTCGCCCGGCTCCACGCCGTAGATGTTCTTCATGGACCACTTGAGCGCCACCGCGTGGCCACCGTTGTCGCGGACAATGCCCTTCGGCTGGCCGGTCGTGCCGGAGGTGTAGAGAATGTAGAGCGGATCGGTCGCCGCTACCGGCACGCAGTCGGCGGCCGTTGCGCCGGCCACGGCTTCGCCCCACTCGAGGTCGCGTCCGGCGACGAGATTGGCGCGGACCTCCGAGCGCTGCAGGATGATGCAGTGGCGCGGTTTGTGGGTGGCGATCGCGATCGCGGCGTCGAGCAGCGGCTTGTATTGGACAACACACTTCGGCTCGATGCCGCAGGAGGCGGACACGATCAGCTTTGGCCTCGCGTCGTCAATGCGCGTGGCCAGTTCCTTCGCCGCGAATCCACCGAACACGACGGAGTGAATCGCCCCGATGCGCGCGCAGGCCAGCATGGCGATGACCGCCTCCGGCACCATCGGCAGATAGATAATGACGCGGTCGCCTTTCTCGACGCCCTGCCGTCGCAGCGCGCCGGCGAACCGCGCCACGCGGTCGCGCAGTTCGCTGTAGGTGAAAGTCTGGATCGTGCCGGTCACCGGACTGTCGTAGATGAGCGCGAGTTGCCCGCCGCGGCCTGCTGCGATGTGACGGTCAAGACAGTTGTGGCACGTGTTCAACTCGCCGCCGGCAAACCAGCGGTGGAACGGCGCGCGCGAATCATCGAGCACCGTGCGCCATTTCCTGGACCAGTGAATGTCCCCGGCAGCCCCGGCCCAGAAGTCGGCCGGGGCCTTGAGCGAGCGCTCGTAAATTCTGCGGTATGGACTCATCGCGGACTTTTTTCGCACACTTGCCATGTCCGGTCACGGTTTGTTTGACTGATAGGAATTTACTTTTTGACGCTCCGCGCTTCAGGGAGAATTGCTTTTGCGTCGTGCTCAGTTTTCGTCCTGAGTATTTGCCTTTGGAGGCCGCGCGGCAAGAGTGTTTCAGGGTTTTTCGCCGGGCCAAGTCGGCGGCCCCAAGACGCACCCGAGCGGCGCGGGTACCCACTGGC
>Ga0209726_10008925_pt1 | contig 10614 bp, 7 predicted proteins | sample Subgrocontami54m_FD_187453 | JGI IMG/M metagenome (GOLD analysis project Ga0209726, IMG submission 187453) | Subsurface groundwater microbial communities from S. Glens Falls, New York, USA - GMW46 contaminated, 5.4 m (SPAdes) (version 3) | ecosystem: Environmental > Aquatic > Deep subsurface >... | reverse complement strand
TGAAGATGATCACGGTGGATACGGCCGAAGAGCTGGAGCGTGCGCTGAGTCACCGCACCGCCATGATCTACCTCAACGCCGGGGGCGCCACCGATTCGGGCCCGCTTTCACTGGAAAACGTCGCCCCAATGGCCAAGTCCAGGGGCATCCCTATTCTGGTGGACGCGGCCGCCGAAGTCCTCACAATTCCCAATGTGCACCTTGCGCGGGGCGCTACCGTGGTGGCCTATAGCGGCGGCAAAGCCATTTGCGGGCCACAGTGCGCCGGGCTCCTGCTTGGCCGCAAAGACATTCTCATGTCGGCGTGGCAGGCCAGTTCTCCACACCACGGACCGGGCCGGGACAACAAGGTTGGCCGCGAAGAGACGCTGGGCATGGTGGCCGCCGTCGAGGCTTGGGTCAAGCGCGATCACAAAGCCGAATGGAACAAGTGGCTCTCCTATCTCGACACTATCTCCAAGCGCGTCTCCCAAATCGAGGGTGTCAGCACCGCGGTGCGAGAGCCCACCGCTCTGTCCAACCGCAGCCCCGCGCTGACCATTTCCTGGGATCCGGCCAAGCTGCACATCACCGGGGAGGAGTTGGCCGAAGAGGTTGCCCGGAACAAACCGAGAATTGCGCTCGGCGCCGGAGGCTTCGGACGCGGCCGTGGTGGCGGCGCGCCTGATTCTGGCTCGACGACGGTAATCAGCGTCACCGCGTGGATGATGCAACCCGGCGATGACAAGATTGTGGCGGACCGGCTTTTTGGTGTTCTATCGCAGAAACGCAACCCCAAGCCCGCTCCGTCTCCTCCGGCTGCAAATATCAGTGGCTGCTGGGATGTGCAAGTGGAATTCTTCAGCAGCAAGAGCCAGCACACGTTGACTATGGAGCAGGACGGGAACCGGATTCACGGCTCGCACAAGGGAGATTTTTCGACGCGAGACCTGTTCGGCACCATCGACGGAGACCAGATCAAACTCCGAAGCACCGAGAGCATCCCGGGCGATTCTATCACCTTCACCTTTGCCGGCTCGCTCTCCGGCGACACCATCTCAGGCCCGGTCTACATGGGTGAATATCTGAACGCCAAGTTCACCGCAAAGCGGCATACCTACCCGGCCAACCGCGGATCGATCCTGATTCCCGGCGGGCCGCCGCTGGCCAACTGATCACACGGACGCGAAGAAAAGAGAAGTTACACGCCCTTTAGGTCGTGCAGGTAAGGATAACTCTCCTTCATCTCGCTCAGGTTCAATTCAACGAAGTAGTTCTTTACCCCGCCGATCTTCGCCGCGGCAAACAGCTTCTTCCAGTCGACAACACCCTTTCCCACCGCCACTGTTTTCTTGTCAGACGGCGACCAATCCTGCAGATGAAGCGAAACAAATCGTCCCGGGTATTTGGAGAGATACGTTGCCGCTTCAAACCCAATGCTGACCACCGAAACCTGGAACTGCATCTTAACCAGTTTCGGATCGAGCGTCTTGAGCAGTTGATCGTAAATGAGCACACCGCCAATCTCCTTAAACTCGCCGTTGTGATTGTGAAACCCAATCTGGATGCCGGCTTTCCGCGCTTGCTCCCCTGCTTGATTCAGCTCATCGGCGGCACGGGTCCAATCCGCCATGGTCGCTTCCGGGCGCAGACCAAACGAGGCCAGAATCATCTGCTTCATGCCGAGCTCGTGCGCGAAGGCCATCCGTTCCTGCAGGTTCTCTTTCAGTTCCCTGAACTGGTAGTGACAGCTCACGCAATTGAGCCCCGCGTCCTCGATCGTCTTGCGCATTTGCGAAGCCTTCATTCCCACCAGCGCACCGAAGCCGGACCGTTCATATCCGGGCGGAGAACACATCTCGATGGATTTGTAGCCGATGCCGGCCAGTTCCCGTAAGGTGCCTGCAAAGTCCTTTCCCAAGGCATCCCTCACCGGATAAGTCTGGCACCCGATCGGCAATCCGAGCGGGCTGGCCGTCAGTGCCTCCACCGATAGCCCCGCACCAATACAAACTCCTGCGAACTGTCTTCGATCGATGTTTTTCACAAATCACTCCTCATGTAATTTCCGTACGTCATGCCTTACGGTATTATGTGACGAGTCAGTTTGCAACAAGCAACGGAATCAGCGAATGATCAGAGTCAAGGTATTCCGTGATTGGGCCGGCAGTGGCTGGGACGCAGGGATTCGAACCCCGATACGCGGCTCCAGAGGCCGCAGTCTTACCGTTAGACGACGTCCCAAAAAAGGCAGAACTGTAGTTATTCTACCATCCCTTTGGCGCTTCCGCTTAGGGGCTCCTCCCGCCTCAACCCAGCAGCGATTGGGCCGATCAGGACGAAGTGAACGCCTTCGTCAAAAGCTGAAGCGCAGCCCGATGCGGAACATGCGTTCGTCGATGCCGTCGCGGCCCGTGTTGGCCGTGCCGGTGATCTCGGTGTATCCGCCAAAACGGCGCAGCGGATCTGCCAGTGTCGGGTTAAAGTTGGAAACGTTGGTCCCTGGATTGCCGAAGTGGGGTGTGTTGGATAAGTTGAACGCCTCTGCGCGGAATTCAAGGCTATGATGCTCGGTGATCTGGAACTTGCGGAACAGGCCGAGATCCCAGTTGACCACTCCCGGTCCGTAAAGAGTGTTAAAGCCACTGGTGCCGAAGCGGGCCTGGGTAACGGGGGCGAATGCAAACGGGTCAAAGAAGGACTGTCCGCGTCCCACGCCTCCCAGTTTCTCCACCGAAGTCTTTACCTGGTCGGTGGTTTGTGAACTGCCGGGCAGGTTCAACGAAGTACCCGAGGATGTCACCGTGAACGGTGTCCCGCTGAAGAAACTCAGCAGATTGTTGATCTGCCATCCGCCCGCCAGGGCCGAGAGGGCGCCTTGGCTGGCGTACCTCTTTCCCTTGCCGAAGGGCAGTTGCCAGAGATTGGTGATCTGCAGGTTGTGCGGACGGTTGTAGCTGCGCACCGTGCGGTTGCGGTCAAAGGCGGGCAGGTAGCGGACAGCGGGACCAGAGTCACTGTTGTCGTTGAAGCCGATGACCTTGGAGAAAGTGTAGGCGAGGTTGAGCGAGAGCCCTTGCGAGAAGCACCGTTCGAGAGTCCCCTGGAAGGAATCATAGATGCCGGTGCCAAAGGGAGTGACCAAGGTGGTAGCAGACGTGCGCCCAAACTGCTGGAAGAGCGGCTGCCCGCTACGGCCGGCGCCAATCACCTGGCCCGCATTGAGATCGTTGTAACCGAGCTGTCTGGTGGAGCGTGTGGCGACATAGCCGGCCTGCCCGACAAAGCCCCACTTCAGCCCCTTCTGCAGAGTGAAGTTCCAACTTTGCACGTAACCGCGCCTGAAGTTTTCGCCAACGGTGACGGTGGCAAAGGTAGGGGGAATGTCGATGATGCCATTGCCAAGGCTGGGGACGGTCACCTTCGGAATCCCCTGCTCCAGCCGGCCGGCGAATTGGAAGCTGTTGGGCGGATCGATGTTCTGAATGAGCAGTACCGGATAGTTGGTGCGCAGGGGACGCTGAAGGGAGAACGGATCGTTAGTGATTCCGTAGCCGGCGCGGATCACGAAGTCGTCCTTGACGCGGTATGCGATTCCGATCCGGGGAGCGAATTGCGTCTTGCTGACACTGACCCCGCAGTCACTGGGCACCTGGCCGACGCCGCAGACCAGCATCTTAATTGGTGGTGTAGTCATAGCGCTCCATACCGCGGTCGGCGCGGGTTGGGAATGGGAAGTATTCCCAGCGCAGGCCATAGGAAAGGGTGAGTCTGCGGGAAACATTCCAGCGGTCGCGTATGTAGAAGCTATAGTTCTTCTAGCGGGTGTTGTACTCATCGGGCACCTGCGTGATCTTGCCGATCGTAGTGGGCAGGCCGAGCAGGAAGGTGGCATAGGAGTTGAACTGGTTCGAGGAAGGGCCGCCGCGGACCAAGGTAGGTCCACCGGGAAAGCTGAATCCGCCCTGTGCGCCGTGCACAGCGCTGGTGGCTTCCGGCTGAAGGTGGTTCATGTGCGTGTTGTAAATGTCAAAGCCGAAGCGCACCTCGTGAGACTTCTTGGTCCAGTTGAAGTTGGACACGTACTGATACTGCGGGTCGCGACGGTAGTAGGGCTGGAAGGCATTGTCGATGCCGAGGTTGGTGTAGTTGGAGATGGAAAAACGCGGCCAGCCACCTTCAAAGCGGCGCGGGCCGTTGGTGCCGGGAATGCCGGGAAAATCGAGGCCGAGTTTCTCATCGAGACGGGCCTGTTCAACAGCGGTGTCCATCCGGGTGTAGCCGTAATTTAGCTCATGAAGTAGAACAGCTTGTCGCGCTTGATGGGGCCGCCAAGAGTGCCGCCAAATTCGTTGTAGACCAGTTTCGGCTTTCCTTGCCCCTCGGGCAGGAAGAACGGCTTGGCCTTCATGTGCTGGTTGGTGGGATATTCAAAGGCGGAGGCGTGGAGGGCGTTTGTGCCGCCTCGGATCTGCACGTTGATGGCGGCGCCACCGGCCAAGCCCTGCTCGGCGTCGAAGCTGTTGGTGACGACGTTGACAGTTTCAATGGCCTCCAGCGTGGGCACAAAGGCGGTAATGTGGGGCAGCCAGACGGAAATGGAACTGGCCCCATCGATGCGGGTGTTGTTGATGCTATAGCTGGTGCCGTTTACATTGAATCCGAGCGCGCGGCTCGGATTGGTCGGAACAGGGTGATGGTTTGTGGGTGGCCGGAAGCCCGGTATCGTCTTCAGGATCTGTTGATAGAGCCGCCCCAGCGGAACAGGCAGGTTCTGGAAGGTCTGGGAAGTGATCTCCGCGCGCACCTCGGCGCGGTCCGTTTGCAGTTGCGCGGCCTCGGCCGTGACCAGCACGGACTCGCTCACCGCTCCCAGTTGCAGGGTCACGTCGGCGCGGCTGACCGAGTTGATGGTGACCTTGACGCCGCTCTGAAAATAGCTCCGGAACCCCTCGTTGGTGAATCCGCAAGTCGTATTCCCCGGCTTGCAGTGTGGGAAAAGAGTAGCTGCCCAGGGCGTTGGTAACCGTTTCCCTGGATTGATTAATAAGCCGGTTAATCACCGCGACTTTGGCATGTGGAATGGCGGCGTTGGAGGGATCCTTCACATTTCCCACCAGCGAACCATAAAGGATCTGGCCGTAGGCCGGTTGGGCGACCGCCAGCAGAGCGACCGCTGCGATACCGACATCCAAACGCACCCCAAGCCATCTAGCGAAATATCTCAAGAAAAGCACTTGAACCTCCCCGTTTAATTGGAAACCAAGTTTGGACCGCCCGTGCAGCTTCGGCGATGGCAAAAGTATAGACAACCATGCCGATAGATTCGCGAAATTTTAATGAATGAATATCAAGTTACAAAATTAAGCATTGTGCCACTTAATATTCAACTGATTGTTTTTACACGGCTTAAGTGGTACTAGCGGAGAGGCAACTCGAATAAATAATGATTTGTTGTTAAATTTGGCCGCAGTCTTGCCCCTAGACGACGTCCCAGACCGCTCTGGCGAAAATTCGGCAATCCGGTACAATTGTAGGAACGTGAGTCCGGCAGCAGAACCACCGCCGTTGATCTATACCTTTAAGGAAAGCAAATACAGCAGCCATTCCGAGGTGTTGGCGCAGCTACCGGGGCCCGGCAACGGGAGGCGAGTCCTGGATGTGGGATGCGCCGACGGCCATCTGGCAGGTGTACTTGCTTCCCGGGGTTATGCAGCCACCGGTATTGAACGGCCCGGGGGAACCGGTCCCAACTTCCCGGCACAGGTTGTGCTGATCGCAGCCGATCTGGAGCAAGGGCTCCCCAAGCTGGGCGGGCAATTCGACATAGTTATCTGCGCCGATGTATTGGAACATCTGCGCCGTCCGGACTTGCTTCTTGTCCAACTCCGTTCAGTGCTTGCTCCGGGTGGAATACTGATCGCCAGCCTCCCCAATAGTGGAAACATCTATTTCCGTTTGGTGATCGTTTCCGGCCGGTTTCCGCAGTATGAAAAGGGGTTGTTTGACCGCACGCACCTGCGGTTCTACACATGGGATGGTTGGAGGGCGCTTCTTGGAAGCGCGGGGTTCCGGATTGAGCGGGTGAGGCCAACGGGAATCCCCGTCGGACTGGCGTGTCCTGGTTATCAATCCTCGCTGGCCGTCCGGATGGCGGAACGGTTATGCTATGAGATAGCCCGCCTGTGGCGGGCGTTGTTCGCCTACCAGTTCATAGTGACGGCGGTTCCGGATCAACCGAATCCATGAAACAGAAACGGAAAGTAGTCGTGGTGATGCCGGCCTACAACGCCGCCAAGACCTTGCGCATGACCTACGCGGAACTCCCCCGTGACGTCGTGGACCTGGTGATTGTTGTGGACGACGGGAGCTCGGATGAGACCGCGCGCATCGCGCGGGAGCTGGGTCTTGAGCTGTTCGTCCACAACGGCAACTACGGCTACGGCGCGAACCAAAAAACCTGCTACCGGGAGGCGTTGCGGGCGGGAGCGGAAGTGGTAGTGATGGTGCATCCGGACTATCAGTACGACCCGACCCTGTTGCCGCAAGTGATCGAACCGATCCTCGCCGGGAAAGCCGATGTCGTACTCGGGTCGCGGCTCATGGGCGGCCATCCGATGAGTCAGGGCATGCCGTGGTGGAAATACATCGCCAACCGGTTTCTGACAGGCCTGGAGAACCTGGTATTCAGACTCCACCTGGCCGAATACCACACCGGATACCGCGCCTACACTCGCGAAATACTGGAAACGGTGCAGGTAGAAGGCAATTCCGACAATTTTATTTTCGATCAGGAGATCATGGCGCAGTTTGTCGAGGTCGGCGCACGGATCGACGAGGTGCCTGTTCCCACGCGTTATTTTCCGCAGGCCTCCTCGGCTTCCTTTCTTCAAAGCAGCCGCTATGGACTTTCGATTCTCTGGCTGCTGTGCCGCTACGTTTTACACCGGCGTGGGCTGTGGCGGCAGCGCCAATTCCTAAGTCTAAGCCGCCGCTATTCGAATGCCTCGACCGCCCACTCCGAGCATGCCTGATCCCAGATCCTCCGGCCGCGGCTTGGCCTTTCAGCTCATTCTCGATTCATTGCTGATTTTTGCACTCACGGCAGCGCTGATCTGGCCGTTGTTCCGGATTGAATACCTGACTCATTGGGAATCCATTGAAAGCATCTTCATCGCGGATGCCCGCTTCCTGGCCGAGCAATGGCCCTTTCCAACATGGCAGCCAGACTGGTATTGCGGCAACCGGTTCAACAACATTTACCCTCCCGGACTCCGCTACGGCACGGCTGGCCTCAGCCTGCTGCTGAATGTTTCCACGGCTCGAGCCTATCATCTCTACACGGCGCTGCTGTACTGTATCGGCATTGTGGGAGTGTATTGGATGGTCCGGATTGGCAGCGGTTCACGAGTTTGGTCCTGGATCGCGGCCGCAGTCACCACGCTATCCTCGCCGATCTTTTTCTTCTTCACGCAGTTCCGCGTCGATTACGCCAACATCCGGCACATGCCGGTGCGGTTGGGCGCGCTTGTATTTTACGGGGAAGGACCGCACATGTCCGCCCTCGCCTTGATCCCGTTCGCGATAGCCGCCTCCTGGTACGGAGTGCGCAAGGGGCAGCCTGTGGCGCTGGGGCTGGCAGCGATGCTGACGGCGCTGGTGGTTGCGAATAATTTCTACGGCGCGACAGCAATGGTGATTTTCTTTCCCTGCCTGCTGTGGTCGCTGTGGTTGACGCATCAGGACTGGAAGATCTGGCTGCGAGGGGGCGCGGTGGCGGTGCTGTCCTATGGCCTGATTGCGTCCTGGTTCACTCCATCCTTTGTTTTTTTCACTCTGCGCAACTTGCAGTTGGTTTCGGCTCCGGGGAACCTCTGGTCCATCTGGGTGGCGGGCGGCGCAGTGGCGATCTGCGCCGCCTTTTCCTGGAAATGGGCCCGCGGCAAGGCCGATAAGGCGTGGCCGGTTTTCGTCATCGGCAACATCGGCGCATGGAGCCTGCAGGTGCTGGGGCAACGCTCTTTCAATTTTCGGGTGATGGGTGAGCCGGAACGCCATATTCCCGAATTCGACATGATGTTCATTGTCGCGGCCTGCCTGCTGCTGGGCTGGGCATGGCGGAAAGGATACGCGGGTAAAGCGGTCACCATCGCGGTGCTGCTGGCCACCTTTTATCATGTGAAGGGTTTCGCGCGCCACTCCAAAGAATACTTTCACGAGGACCTTCATCCGGAGCAACGCATCGAATACAAGCTCACGGACTGGATGTACCGGAACAAGCCCAATGCCCGTGCGCTGGCTACCGGATCTGTCCGCTTCTGGTACAACGCCTGGCATGATCTGCCGCAGATGGGCGGGGGATCCGAACAGGGTCTAATGAACCTGAACACCAGCGTGGCATACACCCACATCACTGGAGCCAACAGCGCGGAGATGCGCGGTTTGGCCATCGGGTGGGCGCAAAGCCTGGGAGTGGATGCGCTGATTGTGCATGATGCGAAATCCCAGGAGCTCTACAAGGATTATGTACATCCCGAATTGTTCCACAAGGATCTGAAAGCGCTCTACAAGGATGATGTAGGAAACTGGATTCTCGATGTGGGCCGCCGCTGGCCGCAGCGATCCAGGATTGTGGAGGCGGCCCGCATTCGCTCCTTGCCGCCACCGGTTGGGGATCAAGTGTGGACCACGGTTGCCGGATATGCCAAGGCGGTCGAGCAAGGCCCGGACTCGCCTGTCGAACTGGAACGCCCGTCGCCCGACCGGATGCGGGTTCGCGCTCACCTGGCCGCCGGGCAGCTGATCCTGATCCAGGAAACAATCGACCCGAGTTGGAAGGCGTACTCGAATGGCCGTCCAGTTCCAGTGGAGAAAGACGTCATGGATTTCATGCTGCTCGATCCAGGCCCGGGCCAACATACCATCACGCTTCAATGGGAAACTCCTGTGGAGATGAAGGTTGGCCGTACGGTTACGGGGCTCGCCTTGCCGGTATTCGGCTGGTTGGTGCTGGCTTCCCCGATCCGCCGGTGGAGGCGCAGGTGACCGGGCTGTGGAAGGGGCGCCAAGCCCATCCTCTATTGATTGCAGCGGCGCTGTTTATACTGAACGTGGCCCTGAACGCTGCGCTGTTTTTGCCGGGGGAAAGCAAATACAGGGACTCGATCGAAGCAGGCTATGCGTCGATGGCCCACTTCCTTTCGCGATACCCGGATCCGTTTGGGTGGAATCCGTTCCAATATTGCGGCCTCCCGACGCACATGTGGTATCTACCTGGCCTGCCCTATCTGGGAGCCTTGGCCATCAATTTTTTGCCAATGCTCAAACCGGAGCATGTTTATCGACTCACCACCACGGCCTTGGCCTGTCTCGGGCCGTCCACCGCCTTTCTGCTGGCCTACTTCTTCACGCGGAGCCGACGCTGGGCCATATTCGCGGCCTTACTCTACACATTCAATTCCCCCTCGTACGGTTTGTTCGAACAGATCGATAATGATCGCGGCCTCAGTTACCTGCCGTGGCGGGTGCAGGTTCTCACCAAATATGGCGAAGGTCCGCACAACGCCGGTCTCATGCTCCTCCCGCTGGCCATGATCGCGTGTTGGCGGGCGGCAACAGGCCGTGGATATCCAAAGATCCTGCTGGCCGCCGTTTTGCTGGCGGCCGTGACACTGATCAATTGGGTCGCGGCTATGGCGCTGGCCTGGTGTTCGCTGATGATGCTCATCGCCGGGATACGTTCGGCGCCGCGAACCGGATTCTTGGCGCGCCGGCTCTTGGCGGCGGCGGGGCTGGCCTACCTGTTGGCCTGCGTGTGGCTGGATCCCGGATTCATACAAACGACGCTGTTTAATTGGCCGCTGGACGCCTTCAACTACAAGTTGCAAGCCCAACAATACGCACTGGCAAGCGGCCTGGTAATTATCACGTTGGCGCTCTGGCTGTGTTTCCGCCGGAGCCTGGGGCAGGACTACCTGTTCTGGCTGATGCTCTGCTTCGGCGGGTTTGCCTGGCTCGTTTCGAACCACTATTGGTTCCACCTGGATACCATTCCGGAATCGCGCCGGTACGCGATCGAGATGGAGCTATTCTTTTTCCTGATCCTTGCCGAACTGCTCCGTTTGGCCTTCACCGACGGACGGCAGCGATGGCGAGACATCGGAGTCGCCATCATGGCCTGGACGTTTGCCTGGGGATGTTTTCAAATCGCGGCATATACGGTAAACACATGGACCATGCAACGCCCTGCTCCGCGGCAGACGACCATCGAGTATCAGGTGGCCGAATTTCTGAACTCCAGGCATTCCGAGGGCCGCATGTTGGTTACCGGCGGCACAAGGTTCCGGCTGAACTCCTGGTTCCTGATTCCGCAGGCTGGAGGCACGTTTGAGTCCGGGCTACGCAACAGGAACCAGATTGAGCTGCGTTATCAGCTTCGCACAGGACTAGGTCAGAAGCCGGAGACGCGCGGCGAGGAATCTGTAGCGCTGCTGAGACTGTTGGGAGTGGAGTACATTGTTGTTCACGGCCCGGGTTCGCGCGAACACTGGCATGACATAAAGCAGTACCGCATGTTCGACGGCCTGTTGCAGCGCGTCCACGGCGATGATCGGGATGCCGTTTACAAAGTTCCCT
>Ga0209726_10008923_pt1 | contig 10616 bp, 14 predicted proteins | sample Subgrocontami54m_FD_187453 | JGI IMG/M metagenome (GOLD analysis project Ga0209726, IMG submission 187453) | Subsurface groundwater microbial communities from S. Glens Falls, New York, USA - GMW46 contaminated, 5.4 m (SPAdes) (version 3) | ecosystem: Environmental > Aquatic > Deep subsurface >... | reverse complement strand
TGTTATTAACGGCACGCTACTTGAGGGTGCAGAATCAGTGGCCGTATTAGGTGCGGCCATAACCGGCGCTAGCCGTTAGCCATGGACCAAACCATTTTGCTCCCCGCCGGCGTTTCTCTCGCCATCTTGGCGTTCTTGTTAAGTTTGCTCCCCGCCGGATTATTTTTATGGCTGTGGTATCTGCGTCGACATGATCGCCCCGTTCCCATTCGCGCCGTGTTGTACGGTATGGCAGTGGGTGTCGCCATCGTGGCACCAGCTTTCTTCTTTGAATCTCGCACGCAGGCATTGTGGGGATATCTTTCACCCACCACTGTTCACAACTTTGACGGGGCCTTGTTGCCACTGCAGCGCCCGCTCGATATTATTCTTCCCGCGATTGGCACGTTCTTAGTGGTCGCCTTGATTGAAGAAGGACTGCGCTTTGGCGCCTTGTATTTCTGGTTTCGCCGAAGCCGCTCGGTGGATCAAATTTTTGACGGCTTAGTTATCGGTTTAGCCGCCGGCTTAGGCTTTGCCACTCTGGAAAACACGATTTACTTCTTAAGTTTAATTCGGGAAGGCAGCTTTGATACACTAATTTTCGTCTTTTTCTTACGCTTCGTCATTTCCACCTTGGCTCATATCAGCTTCGGCGGAATCATGGGCGCGCTGATTGCCAAGGGCATCTTTAGCGTCTACCGGCCGCGGCGCTACCTGCTCCAAGCCTTCCTGGTGCCCTGGTTTATCCACGGCTTGTTTGATTTGCTATTAAGTATCAATCTAAGTGTATACGCCGTGATCCTGTTAGTGTCGCCGCTGTGGGTACTCATCTACTGGACCGGCCGGCGCGAGTTCTTTGTCATTAATCGCCAAGGTCGCAAACTCCTTGTCGGCCAGCAAGCTCCCGAAACAAAAGAAGCCCGGATTATGGAAAATTTCTTTAAGCAATTTGATTCACCCTGGAATCGGTACGCGCCATGGATGCGCGAAAAGCGCCTACGCCGCCGTTTACTTCATAACCTCGAAGAAAATGCATCATAGTTTAAGCAATCTCAAAATCGTCTTCGCCATCCTCGGTATTTTAGCCTTAGTCTTAGTGGGCTTCGCTGCCGCCACCGTGGGCGGCATTGCCATCCGCAGCACCGGTAGTAGCTCGGAAGTTCTGCAACTCAGCCTATCTGATCCAGCGCTGCGAGGCGTGCCCGTGGCCGTTCGCTGGGCGCAAGGCACAGGGCCGGCTGAAATAGAATTAGTCTGGCGCACGCGTGAAGGCGAAACATTTGTGGGACATGGCAGTGTCAGCACGTTGGCCACGCGCATTACCTTGCCGTGTACTGGCACCGACACAGGCACTTTGCTGGCCCGCGAAGTGACCAGCGGTAAAATTCTAGGCAGCCTGCCATTAACCTTGCTCGCCCCCACGGTTGAGTGTCTGCGCTAAGAGGTATTCGCCGTCATTGTGAGGCACTACTCTCTTATCTTGTCATTGCGAGAAGTCTTCGACGAAGCAATCTCGGCTACGCGCAGCAAGTCCAATTAGAGTTGTTTGAAGTAGGCGATAGTGCGCGCTAACCCTTCATCTAGCGCCACCGTTGGCTGCCAGTTTAAAACCGTCTGCGCTTGGGTAATATCTGGTTGGCGCTGCTTCGGATCATCTGATGGCAAATCATGGTACGTAATTTTTGAAGCGGAATTGGTCAACGCTACTACTTTTTCTGCTAACGCTTTCACCGTCATTTCCGCTGGGTTGCCCAAGTTAATCGGCCCGATGCTGCCCGTTTGATCCATCATTGCCATCATGCCGGCAATTAAATCATCCACGTAGCAAAACGAGCGGGTTTGGTTGCCAGTGCCGTACAGCGAAATGGGCTGGTTGTGCAGGGCTTGCATAATAAAGTTACTGACCACGCGGCCGTCTTCCGGATGCATCCGCGGGCCGTAGGTATTAAAAATACGAATGATTCGAATATCAACCTTGTTTTGGCGGTGGTAATCCATGCATAACGTTTCTGCCACCCGTTTGCCTTCGTCGTAGCAACTGCGTATTCCAATCGGGTTCACGTTACCCCAGTACGTTTCCGGTTGCGGGTGCACCGTCGGGTCGCCGTACACTTCCGACGTCGATGCCTGCAAAATCCGGGCACCTAAGCGCTTGGCTAACCCCAACATATTCACCATGCCCACTGTGGAAGTTTTAATCGTTCGAATGGGATTGTGCTGGTAGTGAATTGGGGAAGCGGGGCAAGCCAGGTTATAAATTTGCTCAACCTCCACGTCCCAAAGCGGATCGATGATGTCGTGGGTGAGTAACGTAAAGCGAGGGTTATCCTTAAGGTGCGCAATGTTTTTTTCTTGGCCCGTGAAAAAATTATCCACGCACACCACGCTATCGCCCCGCTCAACTAGACGGTCGCACAAATGGCTACCTAAAAATCCCGCCCCGCCAGTGACCAGTATTTTCATAGTGATATACTGCGTTAAATATACACTATGACGCAAGCCAGAGTCTGTATGTGGTGGGGAGTAGTACTGCTGTGGATGGCCGGCATTTGGTACCTATCCGCCCAACCCGATTTACGCAGTTCCTTTGAGCAAGATTTTTTGTTGCGCAAGATCGCTCACGTGCTGGTGTTTGGTGGTCTCACCTACGTAGTGACTAAGGCCTGGGCTGCGTCGGGGTGGCGACAATCGTCCGCGGCCGCCGCATTGTGGAGCTTGGCCTACGCCATGATAGATGAATGGCACCAATCGTATGTGCCTGGTCGCCATGGTTCACCAGTAGATGTGGCGATTGATGCTATCGGCATTGTGGTGGTGGCTGGCTTCTTCCTATATACCAAACATCGCCCCGCCAGGGCGATGACAAAAAGCGTGGAGTAACCCCTGCGTCATTGCAAGGGAGAGCTCCCTTCGCCGTCATTGCGAGGAGTCTGCGACGAAGCAATCTAGTCTGCGTGATGACGACAGGGAGTAGGTTGGGTTGCTTAACGTTTGCTTACTTTATCAGCAATTGCCTTGAAAATAGTGGGTTGAATAACGGCAATTTCACTTAAGACTTTGCGATTCAGCTCGCTCTTTTCCACTTTGAGTCCAGCCATTAAGCGGGAATAGGTCAGCCCATGTTCGCGAGCGGCCGCGTTAATACGCAACTGCCACAGTTGGCGGAAGTTACCTTTCTTTTTGCGACGATCGAAAAAGGCATGTTGGCCAGCTTTAAGCACTGCTTCCTTAGCAATTTTATACACGTTCTTGCGGCGACCACGAAAACCCTCGGCTCGTTTCAGCCATTTCTTGTGCCGGGCTCGGCGCGCTACGCTTTTGGGGGCTTTAGACATACAGGTTATTTATACGGGAGTAGGCGAACAATGCGATCTAAGTCAGTTGAGTCGACGGATTCAGCGCCATGCTTGCGACGACCATCTTCACCAGTCGAGCGGGAGTTAAAATGGGCTTGGCCGATGTGGCGGCGTTGCACCTTCCCCTTGGAGGAGAAACTAAAACGCTTCTTGGCTGCTTTTTTGGTCTTTTGTTTCATAGCAGTTGTTAGACGTACACGATAAATTATTGAGCGTCGGCTGTCAAATTAGCCGCCTCTACCGGCTTGGTGGTGCGCGTCCGCGCCAAAATCACCGACAGGCTATTAGGGGACTTGCTAATGCCACCTTCTTGCGTGGCGCCACCTGGTACTAAGGTAACGAATTTCCGCATGGTGTCTTGTGCCATATCGACGCGTCCTTTTTCCCGGCCATGCAAACGCATCTCCAGCTTCACTTTGTGGCCTTCTTGTAAGAACTGTTCAGCTTGGCGCAGGCGGATTTCTAAGTCATGTTCGCCCATCCGGAAACCGATACGGATACCCTTAATATCACCACTTTTGCTCTTCGCCTTCTGCTTAGCATCCTTTTTCCGCTTCTCGTACATGTGCTTACCCAAATCCATGATCCGTACGACTGGTGGGTTCGCTTTCTCGGCCACGATCACTAAGTCCGTGCCCGCTTCATTGGCTTTTTGCCGAGCATCATCACTGGTGACCACGCCGTACTGCTCGCCATTCGGGCCAATTAAACGAACTTCCGGGTAACGGATTTCATCATTGGCAGGCGGGCGCTTTACTTGTGGTTTAGGACGGCTGCGGAACCGTCGACGTCGAGCGGGCATGGGGGATAGCTTATTAGGAAGTAGCTTATTAAAAGAAATGCGCCTATGCGCATCAACCCCGGCAGCATAGCCAATTTTAACGCCAAAATCAAGCTCAAAGGCACCTAACTGATTACAGATTACTGATTACCGATTACTATGCAAGCATGAAGAGTTTAGCCTACAATCGCCGTGCCACCTTTGATTACGAAGTCCTCGATCACTTTGAGGCCGGTTTAGAATTGCTCGGCACCGAAGTAAAGTCCGTCCGCGCTGGCCACATGAGCCTACGCGGAGCCTTTGTCACCATCCATCATAGCCAAGCGTATTTAACTAACGCCACCATCCCGCCCTGGCAACCCAGCAACACCCCCGAAACGTATGACCCCGTTCGCCCGCGCCGCCTTCTCCTTAAAAAGGCCGAGCTTGGGCAATTAATGGATACCCGTAAGGCGGGAGGATTGACAATAATTCCAATTCGTGTTTACAATAAGGGTCCCCACTTGAAGCTGCAGATCGCGCTCGCCAAAGGCAAAAAGAAGTTCGATAAAAAACAAGACAAAAAAGAACGTGACATTGAGCGCGATGTTGATAGACTCTTGAGAGGTAAGGAATAGTTTCTTTATAACTTTTTTACTACTTTCACCACAGAAGCAGCCAGGAGTGTGAAAAGAAACCATGCGCAGGCCGAACGGGCAGGGTGGTCGCCCCAAGGGCGACCGAGTGAGGCCGAGGGTTGAGCGGGTAATTCCCGCTGGGAATTACAACGCGTGTTTTCGTTCACAGTCCTGGGTGCTTCACCCACTTCTCGGGCATGCTAGGCCTCGATAGGATGTAGTTTTAACAATCCGCGTGTCGTGCCATGAATCTAGTGCACGTTAATCTCATGATTCACCTGTTACGTGCAAACACATTACAGCGCGTGAAGGCTGCATTTGCTAACGCTTTTGCGGTTCCTTCATTTGCGTCTGTTGTTGCCTAATCGCAACAACCATCGATACTCATTCGCCTCGCGTGATGTATCGGTGCAATATTAGAGGCTAGAGGTTGAGTGCTAAGTGCCATTCATCCTGACTGCACATCACTTGCGCGGCGGTACGAATTCTGCTGATTTTTTATCGTATTGCTTCGATTCGAACTTCAGATCAGCTACACACGTAGACCATTGTTAGGGCGTATTCTACACGGCGGTTCAATTCCGCCCATGTCCACCGACCTCCGCTCGCCTTTGGCGAGACTACGGCCGGCAAGCACTTCGCTTGTCGGCTCGTTTTGTTATTGGAGGTCGGTGCCGTCCATAGCCTCGCGTAGCGAGCGACGGACGGCTGATCTGCTAAAATAAATCGTGTGGCAATTTGTCTATATTCTTCGTAATGAAATTGGTAATCAGTACATTGGTCAAACCGACAATCTTGAACGACGTCTGCATCAGCACAATTTAGGTCACGTATCGGCAACTACAGGCGGTCGCCCATGGCAGATTGCATGGTTTTGCGGGTTTCGCACAAAGTCCGAAGCAGCTATTTTTGAAAAGTATCTCAAGGGAGGTTCTGGGACGATGTTTCGCTTTCGTCACCTAGTTCAAAAAAAGTAGACTCTTCCGGCTCCGCCTTTCACAATATACGGCTGTAGGTGGTGAGCTTAACAATGCTTATCATCAGCTCGGTTGAACAACCGGTATTAAAGTCGGCATTTGAGCGTAGGCTTCACCATCAAACTCCTTGACCCACGCCAGAAATTGTTTAATCTCATCGTAGAAGGAAAGTTCCAACTTATTTTCTTCAAGTCCACTAAAATGATCATGAAAAAAGTCCCAAGATTTATTTTTTCTTTACTCGCAGCAGCATTGCTACTGTTGCCTTTTACATCCCACGCTGCTCCTTCCTGGACCACTAGCCAAATTACGACTGAAGAGCACCAGCAAAACGGTCCCATTATCTCTGATAACACTATTGTCTGGACCGATTTCCGTAATGGGCAGAATACCGATGTCTGGGGGTACAACCTCAAGACCAAGCAGGAATTCCCCATTATCCAAGGTCCCGGCCATGATCAAGCCGCTGGACTACAAGGTAACCACCTTCTCTATAACGAATATCTCTCTGACACCAATACCTCAAATATCTGGCTACTGAATCTTAAAAACAACAAAGAACAGCTTATCGCTACTGGGCCGGGGTACCTAACTGCGACCGATATCGACAAACCCTGGGTTGTGTACACCGATGGTAGTGGCTTTGGTCAGCTCTTTGCCTACAACATTGATACGCACAAACGCATAGCCATCACCGACCAAGCTGCCCGCCCGCGTGTTTCTGACAGTAAGGTCGTCTGGTACTTCAATAAGGGCGGCGGATTCTACGGTGTGCGGGGGTATAATCTCAAATCCAAGTCATTCTTTGAGCTGACTAATGAAGATAGTGGCAGCAGCCAGACACCTGACATTGATGAGAATACAGTTGTTTGGGCAGAAGATAGTGGCGGCCACAGTGTGCTCATGCTGAAGGACTTAAAGAAAGGTCGTGTCTCATTAGTCCACAACCCTGACTCTCAATCAGTCGGCTACCCCACGATTTCTGATCGCTATATTGCGTGGCAGCAGTTCCAAACACTATTCCATGACGGCGAGACGCAAGCCTATGCCGCTACCCAGAATGTCTGGGTGAAAGATCGTAAAACGGGGCAAGTAAGGCAACTCTCAGATGATGGGCCGCAACAAGTATCTCCCTCAGGTATCCCCTCTATTTTTGGTAAAAGTATTACCTGGTTTAGTTGGCTAACGGGTAATGGAGATGTGTATTTAGCAGAACATTTAAAACACTAAACTTGACTTACTATGAATAGTTTTATGCGCCATGGAAGCATTTTTCTAGCCTTATTTTTTCTACTTGTTCCACAAGCTTCAGCTGCCATTATTGAAAAAACAGAGAAAAGTAAAATTGCGACTACGGATTCCAAAGCAGCAGACTATATACCCAACAATTCAAAAGTTCCAAGTGTGGTTGATAAGATATTTAACGAGGTTTTCGGCAAGAAAATCAATGTGACAGAGAGCGAATACTGGAAAGAGAGAGCAAGGCGCGATAAAGTCACTGAATCAAAATTGCGAGGTGCAATGCTATTTCAGAAAGCCAAGGGTTTAACGATGCCTAAATCTTTAGTTACTCCGAAAACCACAACTCTCTCAAAAAACAAAGCAGATACCAACGAGGTCTTGAGGAAACTCTATCTCCTGAGCTATCTAACCAATCTATATGGGAAACATTATCCAACGTCGATAGGTAAAACATCTTCATATTCTGGCTCAACATATTTATTCCCATCACCGACTCCAAACTCTGGAATTAGTATTCTTGGTCGTGGAAATGGAAGTTGTAACAAAATTGGGAGTACAACTTTTTGTTCCGATGGGACCAGTTATAACCAAATAGGCAACACCGTTTTTGGCAGTAATGGTTCGAGTTACAACAAAATAGGCAATACAATTTTTGGAAGCGATGGCACAAGTTACAACAAAATTGGTAATACCACTTTTGCCAGTGATGGTACTAGTTATAATCAGATAGGAAATACTATCTTTGGTAGCGATGGTTCTTCGTATCAGACAATAGGCAACACTATATTCGCTAACTCAGGGTATTAATCCAGCATGTATATTCCAGATTGGATAATTGTTTTGGCAGTATTTATCGCTACTTATTTTTATTGGAAGAAACGCAAAACCAATAGGCATGGTGCCCAACAGGAAGTAACTAGCGTCGAAGATATTGAGTCAAATGTCAGGTACTTAAATGAACAGATTTTTGCCCTTGAACACTTTGATTCGCCACATTTCGTTGATTGTCAGGATGCGTTTGATGCGATGCAAATCAATTATTTTAGACTCAAGCAGCGTTTTGTGCATCACCCAGAAAAGGTATTGGAGGTAGCAAAAGATTGGAATAATTATGCCTCTGCACTCCAAGAACTCAAGCACGCACGAGTTATGTTGGATGTTGATATGGATGCATGGGAAAGAGATGGGGATGAAAGAACAGAATATTCGATAATCAAAGACGAGATTGAAAAGAAATTTAAGTCCTTGCTAGGTAGGGATTGGCAAGAAATTCCACCGGATTACTTCAAGCGAATGGAAACTATGAAAAAGCCAGACGAGAATGCAAAAGCTAAGCTTGAACTAGGACAGACTTGGAGATGGTACTACGGCGATTCAGGCAATGCTTATAGACTTGTCGAGTTGAGGGAAAAAGCAAGGACCCAAAGCAATAATCCTAGAGCCACGAACAATAAACAACTCAATGATTCTTGATCTAATTAAACGAGCATTCAGAAGTCGTCGATACGAGTCGGTCAAGCAGTTCGAGGAAGAGATATGGAAAATTAGATACAAGTTGACCCCAGAGAAAAAGGTTGCGTTTACCTACAAGGGTTTGACGATGTTTCCAATCGAGGAAAGCTACATTTTGTATTACGACATCTGCAAAATCCTAGCTGACACACCCTACAGGTTTGACTGGTTCTACCATTTAAGCCTCCTGCTTATGTATGCCAATATAATTAAAGGTGACCCGTTAGGTGACAAAAGATACCAGGCTTATTTCAAGAGAGCTACCTATTTCTGTGGATTGGAGCATATGCGTGATGACGTTAGCAAGCTCTGCAAATCTACAAGTAATGCTGGTGTCCTGAAAAAAGATGTCGGAAAAGGGGTCAAGATGTCGGAAAAGGGGTCAAGTACATTTATTGCTGGCATGCCGTTTAGGGAAAAATGTACTTGACCCCTTTTATTCTCCTTTTATTTTGAAGGTGTCTTTTTTAGTTGCCATCTTCATAGACGAATACGGTAACCCATTTATGAGCTATCCAGTCGGCGCTTGGTAACAGTATTTATGAGCTAGAAGGATGCCTTGAAAAAAGCCGGAAGTCGTGCAATGATGACTGGCTATGAATAAAGGATCTATTCGTTACGCTCTTGTCGCCATCTTGGCTGTCTTTACTATCGGACTAGCTGCTTTTCCAAGCACGGCTGCTGCCTATGTGTCAGTCAATGGTTAACTATCGCAGTAATGGGACCTATGTCCGCCCGCACGTGCGCTCTAATCCCAATAGCTTACGATACGACAACTACAGCTACCGTGGTGGCAGTCGCTATAACAGCTCCTATTCCTCTCCCACACGTAAATATTCTTCAGATTGGTATACGCCATCAAGCCAAACTGACTCCAACTACTATTCAGGACGAAGCCTCTACAGAAGCAACCGCTAGGGTCAAATCCGCAGCATCTACTGCGGGATTAACTGCCCTCGTCGGTTAATGGTTAAACCGCCATTGTTCTAATGTGGATACTCTGGGTTCGACTCCCAGCGAGGGCTCAATAGTAATTTATATCTTAATGAATCTCTACGGGCAGTCAAAAGATAGTTCTAAATTTGACAAGGATCATATTTCATATAATAAGGAGGGTGCAGTTGTGTACGTTGTAAATTAGGTCCACCGCATCCTGTTCAATAGAGAGCTGAGCTATATGGAAATGCAATTACTCGATGAGCAACATGTGCAATGCTTGATCAAGAATGGATGTTGCTCGCACAACATTGCGGTGACAGAGGAGTTACCGGCAAGAAAAATTGTTACAGGGGCAACGATAATTTTTCAGTGCTACGATCCTGCATTACGGTGCTCTAAATATTACCGATTGCAAGTTCGTTCCGTGCAAGCAGCAGAGCCAAAGTACAGGCAAGTAGTACTTACTCCGGCGCTTGAGGAGTACCACCTCCCCGCTCCTGGCTAATCGTTGGAAAAACACTAAGCCGTTGATTCACGTTTCCGGATGAATGAAGGAGAGCTAGGGTGCAACGCCGAATGTATTGGATGGCGATGACTGGCAACTGTTTGTTAATAGTGCCGTTGCTAAGGAACGCATGGGTTGATACAGGAATTTGGAACAAAGGCCTGTATCTGGTGTGTGTGCTAGGGACATTACGATTGATTCGAGAATGCCACCATTCCTTTAAACCCGGAGGGGACATCTTTCCTCTGGTGACGAAAAAAAACGACAGTCGGACAAAAGATCGATCTTAATCGCCTCGCTTAGTAGTGAGGCTTTTTTCTTATCGTCAAAAAGTCCGTCCAGGGTAATTAGCCCTCATGGTAATCTGAGGATTAATTAAATATGGCTATAAAAAGTCATTATTTATTTAACACAAAAATCAGCCATTGACAGAAAATAGCCTTAGTGCTATAAAGGGCGGTTAAAACAAACACGCGACATTTATAACTTTAATTATTTTTTTTAACGTTTATTAACCCAAGTATCTCTATGAAGACCTCATTTAAAGGGAATCTAATTTTAAGTGTAGCCATGGTGTCGATCATGGTTATTGGTACTATCGGCACGGCCGCTCCGGCCCACGCTGTCACCTACTGCGCCAATAATGGCACCATGACCGCCGCTGAATACTACGCTATCCAAGGCACGGCGGCGGTGACCCAAACC
>Ga0209726_10008916_pt1 | contig 10624 bp, 9 predicted proteins | sample Subgrocontami54m_FD_187453 | JGI IMG/M metagenome (GOLD analysis project Ga0209726, IMG submission 187453) | Subsurface groundwater microbial communities from S. Glens Falls, New York, USA - GMW46 contaminated, 5.4 m (SPAdes) (version 3) | ecosystem: Environmental > Aquatic > Deep subsurface >... | reverse complement strand
GAGTAACTGCCCGGCGTGCGCGCGCCGCTCGGAAACTAGGCCAGTGCGCCGGCCAGAAAATAGACCACCTGCGGGGCGTTTATTCTACGTGGTTCTGACGAGCGACAGTAAATCTGATCCCTCCTTCAGAGTCGTCCAGACAGCGTGAGCCGGCCTGGGCCGGCGAGCGCCCGCAGAGGACGGCGAGCTGCACGTTTCGATGGGAGGCCCGGGATTCTCGTCGGATCACGAGGGATCCTCGCGGCCGCGACGCTTCCGCATGCGATAGCTCTTGCCTTTCGTGGTGAGCACGGTCGCGTGATGCGCCAAACGATCGAGCAGGGCGGTCGTGAGCTTCTCGTCGCCGGCGAAGACGGTCACCCATTCGGCAAACGCGAGATTGGTCGTGACGACGGTCGCCCGTCGTTCGTACCGATCGGTGATGAGATTGAAGAGCAATTCGCCGCCGATGCGGTCGAACGGGACAAACCCGAGTTCGTCGACGATGAGGACGTCGACGCGGAGCAGCCGCTGCTGCAGCCGGGTCAGCTCTCGGGCATCGCGCGCTTCGATCAATTGCCGCACCAGATCGGCGGCGCGGGTGAAGAGCACGCGGCGTTTCTGCTTCGTCGCCTCCACGCCGAGCGCAATGGCAAGGTGCGTTTTCCCGGTCCCGATCGGGCCGGCGAAGATCAGATTCTCGGGCGCCGTGACCCATTCGCCCCGGGCGAGCGTGTGGATTTGCGTGGCGCTGACACCCTCGGCCGTCGTGAAGTCGAACGTATCGAGCGTCTTCACCTCGGGGAAGCGCGCCTCGCGCAGCCGCTGGCGAATCACGGACTCGTGTCGTGACGCCTGCTCCGCGGTGAGCACTTCGTGGAGGTAGTCTTCGTGAGGCCAGTGCGCATCGCGCGCTTGGCGGGCCAGGGCTTCAAACGTGCGCGCGACGCCGGGCAGCTTCAACGCCCGCGTGTGCGCGATGACGAGATCACGCGCGAGGGTGGCGGGGCTCATGCGGCACCGCCCAGGAGCCAGCCGTCGTAGTCGGCGGCGCAGCCACTCGCGACGACGATGTCGCGCAGCGGGGCCGGCAACGCGTCGACCGCGACGCGAATGGGCGATGGCGCCGGCATGAGCGCGAGGAGCAGTGGCGCCCCGGCCGCGAGTGCGGCGCGCAGCGCGGGCACGACCACGGCGGCGCCGTGTGTCTCCAGCTGGCCGAGCACTTTCGCGAAGTGCCGCGCCGCCTCCCGCGGCCCGTGCGCGCCATGGAGCTGATCCCAGATCGCCGGAAATGGGTCTCCGAGATCCCGCAGGAGATCCGGCAGCACCTGGCGGACCGCCTGCGGTTTGCGCGCGAGCTCCGCGAGGTAATGTCGATAGTCAATCGAGCGCTCGCCGAACCGCTTCCGCGGATGCGTCACGCGGATCCCGTCGCGTCCCACGATCGTGACGGTACTGGCTGCGATCCGGATCACGAGGTCGAGGCCCACCCACCGCGTCCACACGGAGTACACCGCACCCTCGAGCCGCACCAGCGCCCGCGGCGACACCGTGACGAATGTCGTGGCCTCTGGCGCGAACGGCGCCGGCGCGGGGCGGCACTGGCGCTGCTCCTCGGCGAAGCGGACGCCGATCGTGTGACCACTCGCATCGCGCTTGGTGTCGAGCCGCGCATCCATCTGCGCCAGCAAGGTTGCGTTGATGACCGCGAGCGTCGGGCCGACCGGAATCGGCACGAGCGCCTGCTGCCGGATCGCTTTGCCCCGGGACTCGACGCCGCCCTTATCGTGGCCCTCGCCCGGTCGACAGAAGCAGGCTTCGAGCAGGTAGTGCGAGGCGAGCGCGGCGAACCGCGGCGTCAACGTGCGCGCGCCGCCGACCAGGATCCTGACGACGGCGGCCCGCAGATTGTCATACGCGATCCGGGCTGGCACGCCGTCGAAATGCGCAAAGGCCCGGACGTGGCCGTCGAGAAAGCTGATTTGATCTTGCCGCTCGTAGATCCACGCGAAGTCACGGCCCGAGTACATCAGGCGCATCAGGAAGAGCCACGCCTTGCGGCGGGTCCCGTCGATGTCGACCAGCACCTCGAAGAAGTCGACCTCCGCGAGATCGCCGGGCCGATACGTCAGCGGTACGAACACCTCGCGGCGCTGCCGCTTCCACTCCGCCACCGCCTCTTTGACGACGGTCACGCCCACGCGCTTGCCCTCGGCCAGCAGCAACTCGTGCAGCCGCGTGGCGGTCAGCCGCTGCTTCCCGCCCGTCCACCGCACGGAGTCGGCGAGCACCGCCTCCACCCGCTCGGCGACCGTGTCCCAGACCGGCCGCGCCCGCGCCGCGGTCTCCGCCTTCCGGGCCGGCGCTGCCTGGCCCATGTACTTGCCCACCGTCGTCCGCGAGAGGCCCAGCTCTCGTGCCACCGCCCGCTGCGTCCGTCCCTCGACGAGCACCTTATGCCGCACCACATGCACTTGATCCATCCTGAGCATCCTCTCAGCGGACCCCAGATCCCTCGATCCGGCAAGTCCGCCATCAGACCCTCAGGTGGCCTACTTTCCGAGCGGCGTTTGGCCTACTTTCTGAGCGGCGCGCCCACGTCCCGCGCTCCGTTATCCAGATATCCCGCGAGGAAGGGGTGAGGGCCTGGGGAGCGCTGCAGTCGAATGATAGTTAGCGGGACCAGACTTCTCGGCCGCTCATGACGACCGAGAATTCGGAGCATTCCGTCGTCGACGTTGCTGGGCTGCCGGACCACTTTCCAACCGGTCGTCACGACCCACGGTTCTGGGAGGGTCTTGGCCGTGCGGTCGCAACGTTCGGCTTCCTGGAGGAAATGCTCGCCAAGGCGATCTTCGCGCTTACAGCCACACGGCCTTACGAGGAAGCGGAGATTCAAGGGGCATACGATGCGTGGCTCCCTACGTTGGAGCGGGCTCTCACTGATCCGCTTGGGAACCTCATAAACGCATATGGAACAGCCTTGCGTGATCACCATGGTGCAGCCGCTGACGATCTCGAAGGCGTCCTGATGGCCCTTCGAAAGGCAGCAGAAGTTAGGAACGTTCTGTGTCACGGGTCTTGGCGCGCACCTGATGCGGCTGGCGCTTCCGTCCCATTCTTTGTGAATCGTAAGAAGCAGGTCTTTGACACTTCGATCGATCTGGCTTTCCTTGCTCAGGTCCAGCGGCACACGGCGGAGCTGTCTTGTGCAGTCATTAGCGCGTCACCAGCTTGGGCTTGCGATTCCCAGGCGCAGACGGGCCAGGAAAGCTGGTTTGGGGCGACCCGTCGAAGGCGTGATGTTGCTTTCTCGCGAAGTCAATTGGCCACTCGTGCGCAGGGCCCGAGGCCGGCTGACATCGCTTGCTGCCGACGGCGGCATACGTAAGCAGGGGCCGCCGCGGCTGAAATCGAACGCTGGGCGGGCCAGACGGGTAGCTGATGTCATCGCCGAATGCGGGGGCCGCTGCGTCGACGCGCGCCCCACATTGCTCGGACAATGACCTCGTCTTCGTCGAAGGTGAAGTAGAGATGGCACGCTACCTTTGGAAGGTAGATCCGACGCAGGCCAGGAATGCCTGCTTGCCGGTAGGGCGTGCCCGAACCGGGAAGCAACTCCAGAACTCGAAGGGCGTCTTCGAACTGCGAGGCGAACACGTCGACGTGCGTCCGGTTCTCAAGCCACCAGGTCTTCTCGCGCGCGACATGTTCCCGCGCGGTGGCTGTGAACAGGATGCGCCGGCGCTTCAAGACGCTCTGAGTTCCTTCAGAATCTCGTCAGCGTCGACGAGCCGGCCGGCGGCAACATCGGCATCGGATTCACGCAGGGCCTTGTGTAGAGCAGCGCGATCGGTGTCGTCGAGCCAGTCGCCGGGGTCAAGCGCCAGCAGCTCAATCTCGGTGCCTTCGGGAAGGTCCGTTGGCTCATCGACGACCAGTCGTCCAGCCCGCACGCGCGCTTTCAGGGTCATGCGAAGAACTGTAGCACTCGCCGGGCCGCCCAACAAGGCGCGGCACCCGTCGGCGGCCGCGGCGAGGCTTCGATCGACAGCGAGCAGACAACGAGGGTGCGGCCGCCGCGGCTGAAGCGGGGCCGTTGGGCTGACGAAGGCAGATCGATCGGGGAACGCGATCTGAGACACGGATGGGGGATGGTATGACGACAGAACGCAACGTGTCCTTGCTTTTTGCGGTCAACGCCGTCATCAACTGGGTCGTGTCCGTCCCAGGCCTCCTCGATCCAACTGCCGCCGCAGCGGCATTCGGCGGTCCCGCGCCCAACTACCCCTCGGTCGTGCGCCTCTGGCAAGGCTTTGTGTTCATGTTCGGCTGTCTGTTCTGGGAGGCGAGCCGCGACGTGCGGGGCAAGGTCGCGTTGCTCAAGTACAACTGGATCGAGAAGACGATCACAGCCATGGCCATCACGCTTGGCTATTTCGCCGGAGACGTTCCCACCCGGCTCATGCTCCTGATCATCCTGACAAACTGGCTCTGGATTCCGTTCATCCTGTGGGGTGACGTGGCGGTGCGGAAAGCGGTGACGCGCAAGGCATGAGACCGGTGCCGCCCAACGCGGCGGCACCCGACGGCCGCGTGGCGCATGGGCGGCCGCGCGTGAGCCGCGATCGTCGGCCGTGCCCCGTGCCACGAACCGAGAGGAAACTCCGCGCCTGTCGCGCGTCCACGACCGGCCCTGTCGCTGTACTCCTGCAGCGCGATATGCCGCGGGGCCAGGGGAGAACTCGGATCGGCTTGCTCGAGGGATTGACCACGACGCAGTCCTCCGGTCCAGAGGTAGAATCGGTTTCCGTCGCCCCCCGTCGTCGCCCGGATTCTGGAGATCTTCGTATGGCAGACGATCCGACGATCCACGCCAAGACACCCGGCCCGCTCGAACCCGATCCGGACGCGCCGAGGCCGATCGGTCCGCTCACGCGGCGCGACTTCCTCGTCCAGAGCAACGCCGGCGCGGTCGCCGTCGGCGTGATGACGGGCGTCGGCTTCGCGGCGACGCTCGAGCAGCGGCCCGCGCAGGCGCCGAGAGCCGCCCGGCCGCCCGCCGCGCCGATGACGACGCGGCGCGTGACGCTCGACATCGACGGACGCACGCGCGACGTCACCGTCGACGTGCGCGACAGCCTCTGGGAGACGCTGAACTATCAGCTCGGGCTGTCGAACGCGAACCTCGGCTGCGATCGGGCGCAGTGCGGCGCGTGCACGGTGCTCGTGGACGGGAAGCCCGTCACCTCGTGCAGCATCCTGACCGCGCGCCTCGGCCGCGGGCAGAAAATCCTCACCGTCGCCGGCATCACGCGCGGCCCGGGCGTCGAGGGGCTGCACCCGCTGCAGCGGGCGTTCTGGTTCGAGGGCGGGTTCCAGTGCGGCATCTGCACGCGCGGCCTGATCATGTCCGCCTACGCGCTGCTCGAACGCAACAAGCGCCCGACCGACGCCGAGATCAAGGAGGCGCTCGCCGGCAACATCTGCCGCTGCGGGGAGTACACCGGGATCATGAGCGCGGTGAGGAAGGCGGCGGCCGAGCTGCGCGGCGAGCCGGTCGTCTACACGGCGGCGCTCAGGTCCCTCGTGGCGGCGGGCGCGCCCCCGTCCGCCTCTGCCGGCGCATCGGCCTCGAAGCAGTTCGAGTTCGTGACGCCGCTCGGGACGATCGAGGTCTACGACGAGCTCGCGCTCGAATTGAAGCAGACGCCCGGCATCCTGGGCGTGTCCGGATCCGAGCGCACGATCACGCCGGTCTGGGATCCCGCGCGGCTGGACGAGGCCAAGGTGCGCCAGATTCTCGCGCAGGCCGGTCACCCGGTCAGATAAGGGCGAGGGAGCCACGCCATGTTCGACCGAATCGATGCGCTGCGTGTCGCGCAGGATCAGGCGTACGCCGCCAGCCTGACCGACAGCGACTGGCAGGTTCTCGCGCTCGACGCGACCTGGAACGAATTGATCGGCGAGTTCGCCGAGATGGTGGCGCCGGTCATCGCGCGCTACGGCGCGAAGCTGGGCATGCCCGCGTCGCAGGCCGTTGCGCCCGCGCCGGAGACGCCCGCCGCGGAATCGTTCACGGTCGTCGGCCAGCGCGTCCCCCGGCTGCACGGGCTGGGCGTCGTGACGAACCTCGGGCAGTACACCCAGAACATGCGCATGCCCGGGATGCTGCACACCCGCACGCTGCGCAGCCCGCATCCGCACGCCCGGATCACGAGCGTCGATACGAAGAAGACGCAGGCGCTCGCGGGCGTCGCCGCCGTGCTGCACCGCGACAACGTGCCCGCCCCGTACCGCGACGTCAAGATGGGGAGCGGGCCGCCCGATCGCTTCCTCTTCAACGAAGAGGTGTTCGAGGTCGGCGCGCCGATTGCCGTCGTCGCCGCCGAGAGCGAGCACGTGGCGGACCACGCCATCCGGCTCATCGACGTCAAGTACGAGGTGCTGCCCGCCGTGCTCGACATGATGGAAGGCGCGCGCCCGGCCGCGCTCAAGCAGTGGGACAACAAGGAGAACGGGACGATCCTCAACGTGACACCGCCGCTGGTGCGCGGCACACCGGACGGGGCGCGCGCCGACACGACGATCGAAGCGGTCCTGACGAGAGCCGCCGAGCAGCACAACGCGCTGGAACTCACGAACTCGCTCATGTACTGGGACCAGGATCGCCTGGTCGCGTACTACACCAACCAGCACGCCCACGGCTCGCGTGCCGGCCTCTCGCAGGCGCTCAAACTCCCGTCCAACTACGTGCGCGTCATCCAGAACGGGTACATGGGCTCTGGATACGGCTACCGGTCCGGCATCGACCTCGCCGAAGCGCACACGGCCATCCTCGCGCGCATCACCGGCCGTCCGGTGAAGACGATGTACACGCGCGAAGAGGACTTCGTCACGCGCACGCACCGTCCGGCGTTCCGCAACGAGATGAAGCTGGGCGTGAACCGCGACGGCACGATCCAGTTCGGGCACTTCCGCGTCTACGCGGACGTCGGGGCGCACCGCACGGGCGCCGCGAACGGTGCGTGGTTCATCATGCAGAACCTGTACAGGATCCCGAACCTGAAGCTGGAGGCGATCGACGTCTTCACCAACAGCTACAAGGCCGGCCCGTTCCGCTGCGTGAGCCATCCGAACGGCACCTTCGCGCTCGAGCTGATGATCGAGAAGGCGGCGGCCGCGATCGCCATGGACCCGGTGGCGTTCCGCCTGAAGAACCTGAACGAACAGGGAAACCCGGACACCGGCAAGCCGTTCAGCAACTGCGGCATCCGTGAGTGCGTGACGGCGGCCGCCGGGCGCATCGGCTGGAAGGAGAAGTGGCACGCGCCGCGGGCGAAGGAAGTGCGGCCCGGCGTCTTCCATGGCATCGGGATCGCCGCCCACGCCTGCAGCCACGGCGCCGGCACCAACCCCGCCACGGGTCAACTGATCGTGAACACCGACGGCAGCGTGCAGTGCGTGTCGGGCAGCACCGAGATCGGGCCCGGACAGCGGACGCAGATGGCGATGATCGCGGCCGAGGCGCTGGGCGTGCCGCTCGACCAGGTGAGCATCGCCACCTACGTGGACACCGACCATACGACCGACACGGGCAGCTCGTCGGGCAGCCGCCAGACGAACACCGGAGGGCGCGGCATGTACGAGGCTGCGATGGACGCCAGACGCCAGATCCTGGAAGCCGCCGCGCAGAAATTCATCGCCGATGCCAAGGAGAAGAAGCAGACGCTGCAGGTGACGCCCGACCAGCTCGATCTGAAGGACGGCAGCGTGTTCGTGAAAGCCGACCCGTCGAAGACGCTCGCGCTGCAGGCGGTCGCGCAGTCGATCGGCATGCCGATCCTCGGACGCGCCATCTACCGCCAGGACAACGACTGGGAGCGGACGGCCTGGGCGGCGCACGCCGTGGAGGTGGAGGTCGACACCGGCACCGGCAGCGTCACCGTGACGAAGATCGTCGCCGCCCACGACGTCGGCCGCGCGATCAACCCCTTCGCCGTGGAGCAGCAGATCCGCGGCGGCGTCGTCATGGCGCTCGGCGCCGTGTTCACCGAGGAGCTGCTGCAGGACGCTTCCACCGGCCTGCCGCTCAACCCGAACATGCTGGATTACCGCCCGCTGAGCATCCAGGACGCGCCCGATCGGCTCGAGGTCGTCATCATCGAGAAGCCGAAGCAGTACGGCGTCTTCGGCGCCCACGGCATCGGCGAGCCGCCGATGGGACCGCCGGCGCCGGCCGTCGCGGCGGCGGTCCACAACGCCGTCGGCGTGTGGATGGAGCACATGCCGATCACGCGCGAGAAGGTGCTGACCGCGCTCAGGGATGTGAGGTAGACGCGCCATGAAACCGTTCGAACTCTACGAGCCGGCGAGCGTTCCCGAGGCGGTCGCGCTCCTGAAGAAGTTCGGCCCGAAGGCGAAGATCCTCGCCGGCGGCAGCGACCTGGTCGCCGGCGTGATGAAGGACTGGGTCGAGGGCTCCGGCATGCCGCTGCCAGACGCCCTGGTCGACGTCACGACGATCCCGCAGCTCCGCGGCATCAAGGCCGGCCCGAAAGGGACGACCATCGGCGCGATCACGACGCTCACCGACATCGTCGAGTCGAAGGAGCTGAACGCGCAGGCGCCGCTGCTCGTCCAGGCGGCCCACAGCGTGGCCTCGCCGCTCATCCGGAACTACGCCACGCTCGGCGGCAACATCAACCAGCGGCCGCGCTGCTGGTTCCTGCGCGGCAGGGACTTCGACTGCTACAAGAAGGGCGGCGACACCTGCTTCTCGGTGACCGGCGACAACCGCTACCACGCCATCATCGGCGGCGAGCTGTGCTACATCGTCCATCCCTCGGACACGGCGACGGCGCTCGTCGCGCTCAACGCGCAGGCGAGCATCGCCGGTCCCGCCGGCGAGCGCACCGTGCCGTTCGACACGTACTTCACGAGCCCGCGCGAGAACGTGCTCCGCGAGAACGTCCTGCAGGACGACGAGCTGATGGTGGAGGTCTTCGTGCCGGCACCCGCGCCAGGCACGAAGCAGGCGTGGACGAAACTGAAGGACCGCGCGGTCTACGACTTCGCCGTCGTCTCCGTCGCGGCGGTCTTCAGGACGTCCGGCGGCACCTGGCAGGACGGCCGCATCGTCCTCGGCGGCGTTGCGCCGGTGCCGTACCGCGCGCAGGCGGTGGAGAACCAGCTCAAAGGCAAGGACATCAAGGCGAGCATCAGACAGGCGGCCGCCGCCATCCGCACCGTGGCGCGGCCGATGAGCATGAACGCCCACAAAGTGGACATCGCCCAGTCGCTCATCGAGCGCGCGGTGCTCGACGCGCTGGAGTAGACGCGGAGCGGGAAGTGGCAGCGAGTCAGTCCAGCCAAGGCTGCACGCAACTCAGCAGCGAATTCTGGATGACGCCGTTGGTGGCGAGATAACCGCCGTCCGAATAGAGCCACGTCATGCCGCGCGCGTCGGTGAAGATGGCGCCGGCGCGCTCGAGGATGAGGCTCGCCGCGGCGACGTCCCAGATCTTCAGATCCAGGTGCCAGTACGCGTGCAGGCGCCCGGCGGCCACGTGGCACAGGCCCAGCGCCGGCGAGCCCATCATCGTGCAGTCGGTCACCTGATCGATCATCATCGGCACGATCGCGCGTGCCCGCCGGCGGCGCTCGCCGTCGTACGGCCAGTCCGTGCCGAGGATCGCGCCGCTCCACGCCTCCGAACCCTCCGAGATCTGCTGCACGACGATGGTGCGGCCGTTCAGCGTGGCCGCCGCGTCGGCGGTGGCCGCGAACAGCTCGTCGCGGCACGGGTCGTAGACGACGGCGGCGCGGATGCGGCCGTGCGATCGCAGCGCGATCGAGATGCCGAAGTGCGGCATGCCCTGGACGAAATTCAGGCTGCCGCAGACCGGATCCACGATCCAGAGTTCCGGGGCGCCGACGGGCACCGCGGCGTCTTCGGGCCCTTCTTCGGCGAACACCCCCGCGTCCGGGGTGGCGTCGAGCAGGGTCGAGACGATCGCCTGCTGGACCTGGAGCGACGCCTCGCAGGCGACGTCGCGGTGTCCCTTCCACCTGAGGTAGCCCGGATCGCCCAACCGGGTGCGCGCCACCTGCCCGCCGGCGCGCGCCGCGCGCACCGCGACGTCCAGAGCCCGAGCGTCTTCAGGGTTCATTCGCAGCAGTCTAGCAACCTTCCCTCACCCCGGGAACCCGGCAGCCGGCGATCGACGTCTGCGCCGAGGAGACGTCGAGCAGCACCCGTTCCATCGCGGAGATCGTGAGCGCGACATCAGGTGGCGGAGGGTTTCCCGGAGCGCCACGGCCAGCGTGCGATCGAAGTTCCTGGTCGGCATCCACGTAGTATGGTTACGCCGAGAAACCCAGAGCTATCCGGATCGTGCGATCGAACGGAGCGACTTCCACGGTGGGCGCGACTGGTGGGTCCAGAGTCTCTTCATCGTTCGAGGACATCGTGGCGCCTGACCATCAGGACCAGGCGGTCGAGGGGTGACGGACAGCACGAGACGGTCAGAGAGGCAAGATCCGAGCTGATCGTCCGACCGTGAGACGTGCAGACAGCCAGGGAGGCGACATGCCGAATCGTAGAGACTTCCTCAGGACGATCGCCGCCGGAGCGGCGGGC
>Ga0209726_10008914_pt1 | contig 10625 bp, 9 predicted proteins | sample Subgrocontami54m_FD_187453 | JGI IMG/M metagenome (GOLD analysis project Ga0209726, IMG submission 187453) | Subsurface groundwater microbial communities from S. Glens Falls, New York, USA - GMW46 contaminated, 5.4 m (SPAdes) (version 3) | ecosystem: Environmental > Aquatic > Deep subsurface >... | reverse complement strand
GACGCGCCGGAGGCGCGCTCATCCGGCCGCCCGGCGCAGCACGCTCGCGAGCCGCGGCGCCTGTACCTGGAGCGAGTACTCGCCCAGGACGGTGTCGCGCGCCCCCCGGCCGACCCGCGCGCGGAGCGCCGCGTCGCTCACCAGGCGAACGATCGCCTCTTCCCACCCTCGCGCGCCCACCGCGAAGAACCCGTTCTCGCCGTCGCGGATGAACTCCTGGACGCCGCCCACCGGGGAGCAGACGCACGGCACGCCGCAGCTCATGTAGACCACCGGCTTGAAGCCGGTCTTCCCCCGCCCCCACTCGTCGTCGTCGACCGGGTACAGGCCAACATCGAGGCTCTGGTAGTCCGCGACCTCCTCGTCGAGGCGCCAGGCCTTGTTCTCCACGGCGACCCCGTCCACCGCGATCGGGACACCGGCACCGACGATCTTGAGCCGGAAGGGGGCGCGCCGGGCGGCCGCCGCGAGCGGCTCGCGGAGCGCCTCGAGGTAGCGGGCGGTCGAGTGCGTCCCGATCCAGCCCACGACCGGGACGTCCGACGCCGCGTGCGCGACCGGAGTGAAGATGGTCGGGTCCACGACGGTCGGCACGACCGTCACGTCCGCGGCCGCGCGGTAGCGGAGAGCGTAGTCGCGGGTGAACTGATTGCAGACGACGACGTGGTCCGCCATCCGGATCAGGCCGGCGGTCTTTCCGGTGAACTTCGCCCAGGAGGCCCAGGCGCCGTAGGTGAGGCTCCTGTCCTGCAGCCAGATCGCGTCGTCGTAGTCGTACACGAGGGGCCGCCGCCAGAGGTGGCGGATGAGCCACTCCATGACCGGCGGGCCGAAGAGCATCGCGTTGCGCTGCACGACGACCACGTCGAAGCGCAGGGCCCGCGCGCTCTCGACGATCCGCAGTGCCGCCTTCAGCAGGAGCCGGACGGACCTCCCGAACGCGCCGCCCCGCACGTAGAAGGTGGCGAACTCACGCTCGCTCAGGAACGGGGAGAGGACGCAGGTGACCCCCTCCCGCTCGAGCGGCGCGAAGAACTGCTGGAGCCGGAAGCGGGTGGCGGCCGCCGTGACCGGATACGACGTCAGGAACAGCGCACGCACGGCTAGGAGGTGGTCGGGCGGGCGCCGGTCCACTCCCGAAGGTAGGCGTCGAGGGCATCCTCCCAGGGACCCATCCGGTCGAGCCCGAGGAGCTGGAGGTTGAGGTTGCGCATGGCCTCGGAGCGCGCGCGCGGGGCGGGGAGCGGGAACTGATCGGAGCTCACCGCTGTCACGGTCATGGGTGCCCCGAGCGCCTTCACGATGCGGCACGCGACGTCGTAGCGGCTGCACGTCCCGTGGTTCGTCGCGTGGTAGAGGCCGAAGTGGCCGCTCACGATGAGATCGCGGATCTGGAGCGTGAGGTCGCGGCCGAAGGTGGGGCTGCCGATCTTGTCATCGACCGCCTTGATGGCGCGCCCCTCACGGACCTGCGCAACGATCTTCGCGACGAACTTGTGGTCCTTCGGACCGCCGCCCATCATCCAGCCCGGCCGGACGACGTAGGCGCGGGTGAGGAGCCCATTCACGATCTTCTCACCCGCGAGCTTGCTGGCACCGTAGACGTTCGCGGGGCAGGGCGGGTCGTACTCGGTGAATGGGCCGAGCGCGCCGTCGCCGCCGAAGACCCCGGCCGTGCTCGTGTAGACCATCGGGATCCCTGCCTCCTGGCAGGCGAGCGCGACGTTGTGGGTGCCCCAGGCGTTCGTGCGGTAGGCGTGGTCGGGCTCGCCCTCGCACCGGTCCACGTCCGTCTCGGCCGCGAGGTGGACGACGAGCGAGTACCGGCCGCCGACGACCCGCTCGCGCACCGCGTTCCAGTCGCGGACGTCGAGGGTGTCGATGTCGGTGAGGTCGAGGGGCTCGGGGAACTCGCTTCGGAGCGCGAGGAAGTAGCTCCCGACCATGCCGCCCGCGCCGGTCACCAGGATCACCCGCTCAGTGTGCATCACCGCGCGAGAACGCGCACCTCGGCCGGCCGCTCGACGACCTCACGTGACCAGAGCTCGAGCATGAGGAGCGCCCAGACCTGGCGGGTGCGATCGACCCGGCCGTCCAGGTGCTCCCGCACGACGCGGCGGGCCTCCTCCCGGTCCACGAAACCGCGGTCCGGCCCGTCGAGCAGCAGGTCGGTCACCATCGGACGGAGCGGCCCGCGGACCCACTCCGCCACCGGCATGACGAACCCCATCTTCCGCCGCGCGAGGATCTCGTCGGGCAGCACGCCGGCCATGAGCCGCCGCAGCAGGTGCTTCGAGCGCCCGCCGCGGAGCTTGAGGCGCGCCGGCAGCCGGTTCACGAGGTCCACGACCTCGTGATCGAGGAACGGGGACCGCCCCTCGAGGGAGGCGGCCATCGTCGCGATGTCCATCTTCACGAGGAGGTCACCTGGGAGGTAGCTGGTGAGATCGAGCTCCTGGAGGCCGTCCACGCCCTCGCCGATGGCGAGCGCGGGCGCCGGCGCATGGCGGCGGAGCCGCTCGCCGAGGATGCGCTCGTCGAAGTAGCCGATCCACGAGCGGTAGCGGGTTCCCGCGTCGTCCGCCAGCGGCAGCGCGAACCGACGCGCCCTCCGCAGCAGGGCGGGCGCGTGCGGTCCCGCGGGAAGCGCGCGCGCCAAGCGGGCAGCGACGGCGCGGAGCGGGCGCGGGACGCGATCCAGCCGCGCCGCGAGCGCGGCCGCCCGGTAGCGGTCGTATCCCGCGAACAGCTCGTCGCCACCGTCACCGTTCAGGGCGACCGTCACGTGCCGGCGCGCCGCCTGGGCGACGTGGAAGCTCGGCACGATCGAGGAGTCGGCGAACGGCTCGCCGAGGTGCCGCACGAGCCGCGGGAGCACGTCGTTCGCCGCCGGCTCGACCACCAGCTCGTGATGCTCGGTGCCGAAGCGCTCCGCGACCAGGCGCGCGTAGCGAAGCTCGCTGTAGGACTCGTCCGAGAAGCCGACCGCGAAGGTGCGCACCGGTCCGGCCGACGCCTGCGCCATGAGCGCGACGATCGTGCTGGAGTCGAGGCCGCCGGAGAGGAAGACCCCGAGCGGCACGTCGCTGATGAGCCGCACCCGCACCGCCTCGGTGAGCGTCGTGCGGAGCCGCTCGAGTGCCTCGTCCTCGGAGAGCGCGAGCTTCGGAGTGAAGGTCGGCCGCCAGTAGACCTGCTCGGTCACAGCGCCGCGGGCGATCGCGACCACCGTCCCCGGACGAACCTTACGGATCGCGCGGAAGGCGGTCCGCGGCGCGTCGATGTAGCCGAAGGTGAGGTACGCGCGGAGCGCCTCGTCGTCTACCGCTCGGTCGATCGGGAGCGTGAGCAGCGCCTGGAGCTCGCTCGCGAAGGCGATGCCACCGTCGGTCACCGCGTAGGCGAGCGGCTTCTTCCCGAGTCGGTCGCGAGCGAGCACGAGGCGCTCGCGCCCGGCATCCCAGAGCGCGATCGCGAACATGCCGCGGAGGCGCTCGACGAACGCGTCGCCCCACTCCTCGTAGGCGTGCGGGATGACTTCGGTGTCGTTGTCCGTCGTGAAGCGGTGCCCGCGCACGGCGAGCGCCTCGCGCACCTCGCGGAAGTTGTAGAGCTCGCCGTTCTGCACCGCGACGACGCGCCCGTCCTCGCTCGCCATCGGCTGGTGCCCGCGCGCGAGGTCGATGATCGCGAGCCGCCGCGCGCCGAGGGTCGCCGCCCCCGACGAGGCGAGACCCTCGTCATCCGGACCGCGGTGCCGGAGCACCTCGAGCATGCCGCGCACGCGCTCGGGGCGATCGGTCCACGCTGCACCGACGAGGCCGGCGATGCCGCACACCGGCTAGCCCGTTCGCGCGGCGCGTCCACCGCGGCGGCGCCCTAGCATGCGTGGCACGAGCCTCATGAACGAACGACGATAGGCCATGCGCATGCTCCAGGTCTGCGCGGTGGACTTCACGGCGTTCCATCTCCTGCTCCCGCTCATGCGGGCATCGCGCGAGGCCGGGTGGACCGTCGAGTTCGCCTGCGCGGACGGGCCGGCCGTCGCGGCCATCCGCGCGGAGGGCTTCCGCCACCGCGCGATCCCGATGAGCAGGCGCGCCGACCCGTTCGCGCAGGCGCGCGCGATCCTCGCGCTCGCCCGGTCGCTCCGCGCCGACCCGCCCGATCTCGTCCACACCCACACGCCGGTCGGCGGTCTGGTGGGGCGCGCGGCGGCGGTCCTCGCGGGACGGCGCCGGATCGTCCACACCTTCCACGGCCTGCCCTTCCACGACGACCGGCGGGGGCCCGTCGCGAGCGTCTTCCTCGCCGCCGAGCGCCTCCTCGCGCGCCGGACGACCTTCTTCTTCAGTCAGGCGGCGGGCGATGCCGCGCGCGCGGTGCGCCTGGGGATCGCGCGCGAGCGCGACCTCCTCGTCATCGGGAACGGGATCGATCTCGGACGGTTCCAGCCGAGCGCGGCGGCGCGGTCCGCGGCACGAGCGGAGCTGGGGGTCGGCCCCGGCACGGTGGTCGTCGCGACCGTCGCCCGGCTCGTGCGCGAGAAGGGTCTGCTCGAGCTCGCCGACGCCGCGCTCGCCCTCCGCGGCCGGGCCGACCTCGCGTTCCTCCTCGTGGGAACGGCGCTGCCGAGCGATCGCGACGGCGTCGCGGAGGCGCTCGCGACGCATGCCGTCACCGCGGCGCTCGGTCCCCGCTGGCGGCTCCTGGGGCAGCGAGCCGACGTCGAGCGCGTGCTCGCGGCCGCCGATGTCTTCGCCCTGCCGAGCCACCGCGAGGGTCTGCCCCGAAGCGTCATCGAGGCCATGGCCATGGGCTTGCCGGTCGTCGCCTCGGACATCCCGGCCTGCCGCGAGCTCGTGCGGGACGGCGAGACGGGCCTGCTCGTCCCGTCGGGAGATGCGCCCGCGCTCGCGGCCGCGCTCGGCGCGCTCGCTGGCGACGCGGAGCGGCGCGCGCGGTACGGCACGCGGGGGCGGGAGATCGCCCGGGAGGCCTACGACGAGCGCCGGATCGTCGCGCGCGAGCTCGCGGTCTTCGAGCGGCTCATGGCCGCATGACGGTCCTGGTGACCGGCGCGGCCGGGCTCACGGGCGGCGCGGTCGTCCGACTGCTCGCCGCGCGCGGCGAGCGCGTGCTCGCGGTGGTCCGTCGCGAAGAGCAGCGCGCCCAGCTCATGGCGGCGGCGGCCGAGGTCGCCATCGCGGACTGCGCCGATCCGGCCGCGCTCGCGCCGCTCCTCGCCCGCGCGGACGCGCTCGTCCACGTCGCCGGCATCCACCTCGGCTCGGCGCTCGCGGCGTCCGGCGAGCTCGCCCGGCCGGCACGCGCGGTCGCGATCAGCACCGCCGGGATCCTGTCACGACACCGCGCTTCGGTGGCGGTCTACCGCGCGGGCGAGGAAGCGCTCCGGCGGGTCCGTCCGGACATCACGCTCGTGCGGCCGACGATGATCTACGGCTCGCCGCTCGACCGGAACGTCCACCACGTGATCGGCCTCGTCGAGCGCTTCCACGCGCTGCCGCTCGTGGGCGACGGACAAGCGCTCCTCCAGCCGATCCACTACGAGGACCTCGCGGCGGCGACCGTCGCGCTCCTCGATGCGGACGCGGGCGAGCCGGTGCCCGCCGGCGGCGCGGCGCCGCTGACGCTCCGCGAGGCCGCGCTCGCGATCTTCGCCGCGCTCGGCGTGGCGCCACGGCTCATCCGCGCGCCGCGCTGGCCTGCGCTCGTCCTGGCCGGAGCGGTCGATGCGGTGCGCGGGTCGCGGCTCCGCGAGCGCATCCTGCGCCTGACCGAGGACCGGAGCACGGACAACACGCTCCTCGTCGCGCTGACCGGGATCCACCCGCGCACGTTCGCCGAAGGCGTGCGGGACGAAGTGCGCGCGATCCGCGCGGCGGCGCGCGCCTGATGGACGCCAAGCGGGTGCTCGACCTCGTGCTCGGCATCCCCATCGCGGTCGCGCTCTCACCGCTCCTCGCCGTCGTCGCCGGCGCGGTCCTCGTGACCTCGGGTCGGCCGGTCTTCCTCGTCCAGACCCGGGTCGGCGCGGACGAGCGATCGTTCGCGGTCCTGAAGTTCCGCACGATGCGCCGCGACGCGCCGACAGTCGCGAAGTCGGACCTGGAGCCCGTGGCGGACCTCTACACGCCCCTCGGCCCGTTCCTCCGGCGTTGGAGCCTCGACGAGCTGCCGCAGCTCGTCAACGTCCTGCGCGGCGAGATGAGCCTCGTGGGGCCGCGTCCGGCGCTGCCGACGCAGGACAGGCTCTTGGCGCTGCGCCGGAAGCATCGCGTGACCGAGCTGAAGCCGGGCCTCACCGGTCTTGCGCAGATCGAGGGCCGTGAGTCGCTGACGACGGCGACGAAGGTCCGCTTCGAGGCCCACTACCGGCAGCATCGCTCGCTCGCCTACGACTGGTGCATCATCCTGCGGACCGCCCGTGCGATCTTCTCGCGGCGCGGGGCGTTCTGAGCTAGCGCGCCACCGACGCGCGCGCCTCGTCGACGAGCTCGCGGAGGCCGGCCTCGAAGTCCATGCGCGCGGTCCAGCCGAGCTCGGCGTGCGCCCTCGCGCTCGAGACCATCGCCGACGGGACCTCGCCGGGTCGGGACTCCCCGTACGTCAAAGCCGTCGGCGCGAACGACGTGACGAGCTCGGCGAGCTCACGGATCGTGACCATCCGCTCGGCGACGAGGTTGTACGCCTCGCCCGAGACACCGCGCGTGAGCGCCGCCTCGAAGCCCCGCGCGATGTCCGAGGCGTGGGTGAACTGCCGGCCCTGCGCGCCGGAGCCCTGGATCGTGATCGGCTCGCCCGCGAGCGCGCGGCGGATGAAGATCGAGAAGACGCTGTTCGGACGCATCCGCGTGCCGAACGCCGTGCCGAGCCGGAGCGCGACGACCGGCAGGCCCTTGAGGTGCGCGTACGAGCGCGCGATCCGCTCGCCGGCGAGCTTGGTGATGCTGTACGGGTGGTCCGGCTCGCAGGGGTGCTTCTCGTCGAGCGGCTGGTAGTGCGGCTCGCCGTAGACCTCCCAGGTCGAGGCGACGACGACGCGCGTGAGGCCCTCGGCCAGCGCCGCGGCGCACACGTTCGCGGTGCCGACGACGTTCACCGATGCCGCCAGTGCGGGCTTCTCGCCGGCGAGGTACACGTCACCGACGGCGCCGAGGTGACAGATCGCCTCGTGCCCGGCGACGGCCCGCCGCAGCGCGTCGGGGTCGAGGAAGTCCGCGACGACCGAGCGATAACGAAGGTTCGGCTGGAGGTCGAGCACCGTGACGTCGTGGCCCGCGGCGGCGAGCCCGTCGGCCACGTGCGACCCGAGGAAGCCGGCCGCGCCGGTGACGATCACACGCATGCTCAGGGGACCTCCGATCGCCGACTGACCGCGGGAGAAGCGGTCGGGGCGGGGTCGTACTCCGGCACGAGGTGCTGGAGCACCGCGAGCGTCGCGGCGCGCTCGCCCTGCTGCACGACCGCCTCGAGCTCCGCGGCGAAGCCGGCGGGAAGGTCGTGCGCGTCGCGATCGCGGGCGACGAAGATGGCCTCGTGCTCGGTGCGCTCCGGCTCCTCGTCGGGGAGGAAGAGCTCCTCGTCGAGCTTCTCGCCGGCGAGCAGGCCGGTGTACTCGATCGCGATGTCGCGGCCGGGGGTGAGCCCGTGCATCTCGATGAGGTCGCGGGCGAGGTCCTCGATGAGGACCGGCTCGCCCATGTCGAGCACGAACGTCTCACCGTGCCGGCCGAGCGCCGAAGCCTGGAGGATGAGCTGCACCGCCTCGGAGACCGTCATGAAGAAGCGGCGCACCTGAGGATGGCTCACCGTGAGCGGCCCGCCCTGCTCGAGTTGGCGGCGGAAGCGCGGCAGCACGCTCCCGCGGCTCGAGAGGACGTTGCCGAACCGCACGACCACGAAGCGCCGGCCGGTGCGGCGAGCCGCCTCGCGGACCGCGAGCTCGGCGACGCGCTTCGTGACGCCCATGACGTTCGTCGGCCGCACGGCCTTGTCGGTCGAGACGAAGACGAAGGTCTCGACGCCGGTCTCCTCCGCGGCGCGGAGGAGGTTCAGCGTGCCGAGCACGTTCGTCCCGATCGCCTGCTCCGGGAACAGCTCCATGAACGAGACGTGCTTGTGCGCGGCCGCGTGGAAGACCACGTCCGGGCGGTGGTGCCGGAAGAGGCGCGGGATCGCGATCCGGTCCTGCACGTCCGCGATGACCGGCTCGAGCGCCACCGGAGTCCCGTGGAGCGTCTCGAGCGTCTCGTAGATGCTGTTCTCGCCGCGCCCGAGGAGGATGAGCCGCGCCGGGCCGAGGCCGACGATCTGCCGGCAGAGCTCGCTGCCGATCGAGCCGCCGGCGCCGGTCACCAGGACCACCTTTCCCGCGAGCGACTCGCCCACCGAGTTGAGGTCGATCTTCGCCGGGGCGCGTCGCAAGAGGTCCTCGACCTGGATCTCGCGGAGCGGGGTCGTGACCTGCCCGGCAAGCACTTCCGACATGCTCGGCACGGTGAGGGCTCGCGCGCCCTCGCGGCCCGCGACCCGGACGAGCCTCCGGAGCGTCGGTCCGTCGGCTGCGGGGAGAGCGAAAAGGACCGTGCCGACGTCGTGCTGGCGGATCAGCGTCTGCAATTCGGCGACGGGGCCGAGGACCGGGAGGCCGAGGAGCCGATGCCCCTTCGACTCGGCGTCATCGACGAATCCGACGAGCAGGAGCCCGAGCCGCGGATCGTGGATGATCGAACGCGCGACCGACGCACCGGCCGCTCCCGCGCCCACCACGATCGTGCGGGTTCCGCCGATCGCGCCGGTGCCGCGCCGGCCGACCCCGAAGAGGTGGAACGAGAACCGCATGCCGCCGACGAACACGAGAAGGATCGTCGTCTCGATGACCGCGATCGACCGTGGGAATCCCTGGAGAGGCGTGTAGAGTCCGGCAAGCGCGAAGAGGGCCCCGTAGCCCACGAGGGCCGAGCAGCCCACGGCGAGCACGATCGACTGGAGCTCGGCTGCGCTCGCGTAGCGCCAGACCCGTTGGTAGAGGCCGAAACCCACGAAGAACGCGGCCCGCACGAGGAGCAGCATCGGCAGGACCAGGGCGTACCGCAGCAGGTAGTCAGCGGCGAGCGGCGATGGCGCGTCGAAGCGCAGCGCGAACGCAGCGGCGAACGCGACGATCCCCGCGGCGGCGTCCAGGGCGAGCAGGTGCCGGCCGCGGAACATCACCGCGAGCTGTGCCTGCCCCCAGCGGGTCGGCAGCGCCGGTCTGCGGCTCGTGACGCCCTCCTTCGCCGTCGGTGTGGGCGGCGTGCTTCCGAGCGGTATTCTATGCGAGCCGCAGGGGAGGATCGACGATGGACGCGCGCCTTGTGAGGACCCGGTGGCGCGTCTCGGTGATCGCGGTGGCGGCCATGACGTTGAGCTCGGCCTGCCTCGGCGGCGATGTCCGACCCTCAGGCGCGCCCGTGGCGGTCAGACCGAACGCAACGCCCGTGCGCCCCTCGCCGTCGCCGACCTACTTCCCGTTCGACACGACGCGCCTGGCGCTCGCCCCGTCCGATGTTCCCGGTCTCGGAGGGCGAGAGCTCCTGCCCGGCGATCTGACGATCGATCAGGAGGCACATCTGCTCTATCTCAGCGACCCGGGGGCAAGTGCCATCCATGTGTTCGACGTCACCAGCCCCGCGACCCGCTACGTCGCGGCCATCCCGCTTCCCGGGCCTCCGAGCGACATCGTCCTCGCGCCCGATCTCCGTAGGCTCTTCGTATCGCTCGCCACGAGTCAGGTCGCGATCGTCGACCTCGATCCCGCTTCACCACGCCATCGCACCGCGTCCGCCCTCGTTGCGACCAACGCCGTGGGCAAGGCTGGGGCGATCGAGTACGCACCGCGGGATCGCACCGTGCTGGTAACGAACCCGGCCGAGGGTTCCGTGACGGTGATCGACGCGGTGCGAGGCGAATGGAGAGCGAAGTCCACGGATCTCGGCACGCGCCTCGGCCCCCTCCGCTACTACTCCGTCGACAACAGCGTCTATCTGACCACGGAGTCCGTCTTCCATCGTCTGGATCCGAAGACCGGAGCTCGCCTCGGGCGCTACGGCCCCCCGGCTCCGTGCGCCGGCTTCGCCATGGATGCTCGACGCAAGGAGGCCATCCTGTCGTGCGGCACGACGCCGGATACGCAGAAGCTCTACCGCTGGGACATCCTGCCCGCGCGCGCGACCGCGGAGTACGACCAGATCGGGAGCGCGGAGGCGATCGTGTTCAACGCCAACGCCGACCGCTACTTCATCGCCGCGCCCGCATTCGTTCGAGGCCCGGCCATCGGCATCTTCGGTGGTCCGCGCAGCGTGTTCGTGACGAACGTGCCCTCGACCTCGGTGAGCCGCGCGGTGGCCTACGACGAGACAAATCGCCTTGTCTACACGCAGGGACCGCGGGGCATCCTGAGCTTCCCTTCGCCGCCCGACCGGATACCCTGACCGCCGCGTGTGATCACCGGAGGAGACGCACCGCCTCCTGGTTGCCGGGTTCGAGCTCGAGCGCTCGCGCCGCGTGCCGGCGCGCCGCCGCCTGATCATTGAGCGTGAGACTCAAGCGCGCGAGCGCGA
>Ga0209726_10008913_pt1 | contig 10626 bp, 10 predicted proteins | sample Subgrocontami54m_FD_187453 | JGI IMG/M metagenome (GOLD analysis project Ga0209726, IMG submission 187453) | Subsurface groundwater microbial communities from S. Glens Falls, New York, USA - GMW46 contaminated, 5.4 m (SPAdes) (version 3) | ecosystem: Environmental > Aquatic > Deep subsurface >... | reverse complement strand
ACTTCGCAACTTTCCAAAATGACGAGATGAATGGATGCCAAGGCGAGGCAGGCTGTCTGCTTCCGGCTTGTCCGTCCGTAGCGGGGAAAGCACATGGCGAAGAAACGCATCATCCAGGCGATCAACGACGGTCTGATGGAAGAGATGGCCCGCGACCCGAAGGTGATTCTCTTCGGCGAAGACGTCGAGATCAGCCTGTTCGGCGATACCCGGGGGCTGCACTCGAAATTCGGTCCGGCGCGGGTGCGCAATACGCCCATATCGGAAAACCTGCTCACCGGAATGGCAGTCGGCGCCGCCGCCGCCGGATACCGGGTCATCGCCCACCTGATGTTCGGAAACTTCGTCTATACCGGTTTCGACTCGATCGCCAACCAGGCGGCGAAACTCCGTTTCATGACCGGCGGGCAGATACGCCTGCCCATCACCTACATGGCCGTCTACGGAGGCGGCAAGTCCATCGCCGCGCAACACTCGGACACGCCGTATCCGCTGCTGATGAATCTCGGCGGAATCAACGTCGTGGTGCCGTCCTCGCCCGCCGATGCCAAGGGCCTGCTCAAGGCCGCGATACGCAACGACAATCCCACCTTCTTTCTCCAGGCCGGAGGACGCGGGGGCGAGCAGGGGGAAGTGCCCGACGGGGAATACGTCACGCCCCTCGGTCAGGCGGACGTGAAGCGCAACGGGACCGATGCGACGATCGTGGCCATAGGGGCCATGGTCCGTCCCGCCCTGCGCGCGGCGGAGATTCTGGAAAAGGAATCCGGACTGAGCGTCGAAGTCGTCGACCCCCGCTCGCTGGTGCCGCTGGACGAGGCGACGATACTCGCGTCGGTGGCAAAAACAGGGCGCCTCGTCGTGGCCGACGAAGCGCGCGACCGTTGCAGTGCCGCAAGTCATATCGCCGCCATCGTCTGCGACAGAGGTTTCGCGTCGCTCTTATCCCCGGTCAAGCGCGTGACAGTCCCGAACGTGGCCATGCCGTACGCGCCATCGCTCGAGCAATCGGTCTTCCCCGACGCGCAGCACATCGCCGACGCGGTAAGACAGGTCGTGCAATACCGCAGACCCTAAGCCGGACAAGCCGGAACGAAGGAGGTCCATTTTGCTTTTTTCAATCTCGTCATTTTGGAAAGTTGCAACTTCGCAACTTTGCAAAATGACGAGACGTATACAACCCCGAATTCCTCGCCAGGTTTGTCAGCACTTGCGTCGTAATAGGCTAAAGGAGTGCGTATGAAGGTCGGTCTCAAGCTTTCCCGCGTCGGCATGAGCATGGAGGAGGCGACGGTAACCAAGTGGCACAAGAAGCCTGGAGACACGTTCAGGAAGGGCGAGGCGCTCTACGACATCGAAACCGAGAAGGTCACGATGGAGGTGGAGGCCCCCTGCGACGGAATCATGGTCGAGCCGAAGGTTGCCGAGGGCGACAACGCCGAGGTGGGACAGGTGGTATGCACGATAGACCAGGCCTGAGCGCCAGAAACATCGGGACGGGAGAGATCTCAAATGCGAAACCGGGGTTCAACATGAGTACAAGCGATCTTTTCGATCTGCGCGATCGGGTTGCGATCGTGACGGGCGGGAACGGCGGCATCGGTTTGGGAATTGCCGAAGGGCTTGCGGGCTCCGGGGCCCGCATCGTCATCGCGGCGCGCAAGCGCGCCAAAAGCGAAGCGGCGGTCGCGAAGCTCGTGTCGACGGGCGCGCAAGCCATCGCGATGGAGGCCGATGTCGCGCAGGAGCGCGACTGGAAGCTCGTCGTCCAGCGCACGCTCGACCAGTTCGGCCGTATCGATATCCTCGTCAACAATGCCGGCGTGTTGCTGGGCAAGACGCCGGAATCGTATTCGCTCGAGGAATGGCATTCCATCATCGACACCAATCTCACCGGCGCGTTCATCGGCGCCCAGGCCGTCTTCCCGGCAATGAAGCGCCAGGGCGGCGGTAAGATCATCAATATCGCCTCGCTGACCTCCACCTTCGGCAGCCCGTTCAACGTGCCCTATACCGCAAGCAAAGGCGGCATCCTGCAGCTCACGCGAGGGCTCGCCACCGCCTGGGCGGTGCACAACATACAGGTCAATGCGGTGTCTCCGGGCTGGATCGACACCGATCTGGCGACGGGAATACGGGCGCGGGTCCCGGGATTCAACGAAAAAGTCGTTGCACGCACGCCCGCGGGCCGCTGGGGCCAGCCGGCGGATTTTGCCGGGGTCGCAGTCTTTCTTGCGAGCCACGCCTCGGATTTCGTCACCGGCGCCGCGATCCCCGTGGACGGCGGATATTCGGTGCAGCTCTGAGGTCCCAGCCGGGCGCGCTGCCCGGTCCGACGCCCGTCCTCGTCAGGCCCGGGCCGGCTTCATGCGCCGCGTGACCGTGATTTCATAGGCGACCAGGCCGATTCCGATCGCCGCGCCCACGATATTCATCCACAGCACGGCCGCGGAGACCTGGTGCGGCAGCATCAGCAGCACACCAGCGGCGAAGAACGCCGCGCGCAGCGGAAGACCGATCAGGCGCATCGCGTAGCCCGTCATCGCCGCGCAGATGAGCCAGATGCCCGCAAGCGAGGTCACCGTGACGATGACGATGTCGGTCACGCTGCCCTTCAACAGGATCGCCGGGGAATAGACGAAAAGGAAAGGGACGATGTAGGCGACCCAGCCGAAACGCATCGCCGTCCAGCCGGTGGCCATCGAGGGCGCTCCCGCGATCGCCGCGGCGACGTAGGCCGCGGGCGCGACCGGCGGCGTGATCAGCGACATCATGCCGAAGTACAGGATGAACATATGCGCAGCGAGCGGCAGGATGCCCACCTTCACGAGCGCCGGGGCCACCAGGATCGCGAGCATCACGTACACCCCGAGCGTCGGCAGGCCCATGCCGAGGATGATGCTCACCACTGCGGCGAGCACCAGGAGCAACAGCAGGTTCTGTCCGCCCAGGTCGACCAGGTAGGCCGCGAATGTGAAGGCGAGCCCGCTCACCTGAAACAGGCCCATGATGAAACCGGCCGCCGCCGAGATGACGATGATCTCGCACACGCCGACGCCGGTCTCGACGATGGATTCCCAGATATCCTTCATCTTCATGCGCCGGCCGGCGTATCCGACGGCGAAGCCGAGCACGACGATGATGGCGGCGGCGTACATCGCGGCGAGCTCGGGTTCCGAATTGAGGACGAACAGCGTCGCCACCAGCACGACGAACGGCACGATGAAGATCCAGCCGGCGGCGAGCACCGGCAGAACCCGCGGAATCTGGTCCTCCTCCACCTTTCCGAACCCGTAGCGCGCGGCTTCGAGGTCGGACTGCATGAACAGCGCCGCGTAGTAGAGCACCGATGGCAGGATGGCGGCGATCGCCACCTCCTTGTACGGCAGTTGCAGGAAGTCCGCCATCACGAACGCCACTGCCCCCATGACCGGCGGCATGAGCTGCCCGCCGTTCGAGGCGCAGGCCTCCACGGCGGCCGCCAGGCGCGCGGGCATGCCCGACTTCTTCATCAATGGGATCGTGACCACGCCGACCGCCACTGCGTTGGCTGCGGCGATGCCCGAGATCATGCCGAACAGGCTGGAGCCGACCACCGCGATCTTGGCGGCGCCGCCCCGGCGCCGGCCCATGAGCGCGAGCGCGATATCGTTGAAAAATCCCGACCCATGCGAGCGCATGAGCAACTGCCCCATGAGCACGAAGGGAATCACTACGATGACCGTGATCTGCAACACCAGACCGAGGAGACCGTTGTTGTCCAGGCCGAGATACACGAGCAGGCTGGTCCACTCGACCTTGTGGGTCTTCAATTGCCCGGAAAATAGGTGCCCGAAAAGCACGTACACGGCAATCGCGAGAACGATGATGACGAGCGAGTAGCCGATGGTGCGCCGCACGCCTTCGATGGTGAGGACGAAAAGGGTTATCGCAAGGACTATGGTCTCCCCGGTCACCGACCCTGCGAGCCCGGTCAGCCTGGGGAACTGGAATGCAACGTAGCCGCAAGCGGCCAGTGATGCCGCCGCGAAGCCTACGTCGTACCACGGCACCGATGTCTTGACGGCGTCGCGCCGCGCCGGATAGCGCAGATACATCAGCGCGAGACAGATACCGTAGATCCCCGCGATGAACTGCTCCGGGAACAGCACCAATCCTACGTTGCGGAACAGGTCCAGGGACCAGACGACCGATCCCAGCGTGAGCAGCGCAGCGAGCGCGATCTGCGCCCGCTGCGCCGCGCGGGACCCTGCCGGCAGCGCCGGGGCTATTTCGGACACGGTCTACTTACCGTGCCAGATACCGATTTCCTTGTAGTACTTGAGGATCCCCGGATGGAAGGGCAGCGACGGCTGGTTCTTGGCGGCACCGTCGGGATCGAACTGGACGAAGCTCGGGTGCGCCTGGACGAGTTCCTTCTTGTTGGCGCGCATGGCCTTGACGAATTCGATCACCACCTCGTCCTTGACGTGCGTCCCCACGCCGATAACGAAGTCGATCGTTTCCACCTGCGTCGGCTTGTCGATGCCTGCGATGTGCGGGGCCGGGTTCACCGTGGAAAAGTAATAATCCGAGCGCACCGTCTTCATCCTTGCTTCCGCTCCCGGCGAGGTGTCGAGCGGCAAATAGCGCAGGCCGCCTACGCTCGCCGCGACCTCCGCCACCTTGGGGGCGCCCACCGCGAAGAAGAACACGTCGAGCTTGCCCGACTTGAAATCGTCCGCGGCGCGCACGACATTGACTGCCGGCACCTGGACGACATCGTTGTAGGTCAAGCCGCCGGTCGCAAGGACGGCCTGGGAATGCGGGAGATTGCCGGTCTGCTGCACCCATCCGGATGGGACGCGCTTGCCCTTCAGGTCAGCCACGGTATGGATGTTGGAATCCTTGCGCACGAAGGGTCCCATCCCGAATCCGTACAGGGTGAGCGCGAGCCGCAGGTTGGGCTTCGCCTTCCCCTCCCAGTTCTTGCGGCCATGATAGGCGTCGCCCAACTCGCCGACGTCCAGTATCAGGAAATCCGCTTTCTCCGAATTCACCGCATCGAACATCGGCGCGTCGCCGCCAAAGCCGAGCACCCGGACCTGAAGCTTGGAGTGGTCCTGGATGACCTTCGCAATGATGGATGCCTGGGCGTACAGCAGGCTGCCCGGCGGCAGCGTGGCAAAGCCGACGGTGGCCTGGGCGGCAACGCCCGTCGAGAAGACCCCGAAGACCCCCGCCCAGCACAGCTTTTTCAGTGCCTTGAACATGATCCCCTCCTCATCAGATGATCCGTCTCGCAAGCTCCTGCGAATTATTGTACCCGAATGCGCATGCGCACCGTCGTTCCGACAGTCTATATCCGGTTGCATATGCTAGATTCATTCCCATGCTCGCAGGCGCGCCGCCGCGAGCCGACCGAGTATGGGGAAATGACGACCGAATCGACGCAAGCGCTCTATAGCCAAAAGCTGCAGCGCATCACGGATGCCATCGCCCTCAGGCGACCGGATCGAGTTCCGACGGCGTTCAACGCGTCGTTCTGGCTGGCCAAGTACGGCGGCATCAGCCACCGCCAGCTGATGTACGACTACGAGACCGCGCAGGACATACTGCGCCGCGCGATATTCGAGCTCGACCCGGACGCCTATTCGCCGCCCCATTTCACGACTTTCATCGGGCCGACCATGGAAAAGCTCGGCTTCCGGCAACTGCAATGGCCGGGACACGGGGTCGGGGATCACCAGCCCTACCAGTACCTCGACCGCGAGTACATGAAGGCGGAGGAATTCGACGAGTTCATCGCCGATCCGACGGGGTTCTATCTTTCCAAGTATCTGCCGCGGATCGGTTCGGCGTTCGAGGGCTTCGAACACCTGCCCCTGTTTCCCGGTCTGCATTACACGCGCATAGTCACCGGCATCCGCCCCTTCGCCCATCCGGCGGTGCGCCGCGCGCTGTCGCGGGTGATCGAAGCCGCGGAGGAAGCCCAGAAGCTCGCCGATTACGCCAACGGCTTCATCGCCGAAATGCGGCAGGCCGGTTATCCGCTACTGGGGTGCACGACCTCGATGGCGCCGTACGATTTCTTTGCGGACTATTTCCGCGGCGCCAAGGGCATGATGACCGATCTGTACCGCCGCAGGGACAAGCTCATGGAGGCGATGGACAAGATCGTTCCGTTTCTGTTGCGCCATGCCGTGGCGGCCGCCGCGGCGAGTCCGAGCAAGATCGTCTTCATACCCATCCACTGGGCGCCGGACCGCTTCATGTCGCAGGACCAGTTCAAGAACGTCTACTGGCCGTCTTTCCACAGGCTGCTGCTCGCCATGATCGATGCGGGGCTGACGCCCATGCCGCTGTGGGAATCCGAATGCGAGAAGCGGCTGGAGATCATCGGCCAGGACGTACCCAAGGGAAAGATGATCTACTGGTTCGAACGCACCGACATGGTCCGCGCCAAGGCGATACTGGGGGACGTAGTCTGCCTGCGCGGCAACATCCTGCCGCCGGTGATGAACCTGGGCACGCCCGCGGAAGTGGACGCGGCATGCCGCCACCTGATCGAGAACGTAGGCAGGGACGGCGGCTTCATCCTCGACGGCGCCTTCGGCATTCCCGACGAGGCCCCGCTTGAGAACGTCCGCGCGCTTTATCAATCGGTCAGGAAGTACAATTGAGAATGGGAGCCAAAATGAAACTATCCACCACTCGATCGGCCACCACCACACGGCTCGGCGCGCTGCTCGTCGGCGTCTGCGCGGCCCTCGCCGGCGCATCGGCGGCTGCGCAGGATTATCCGGCGCGCGAGATCCGCGCCATCTGCAGCTTCGCGGCCGGTTCGGGCGGCGACATCCTGGTGCGCTACTACAGCGACAAGCTCTCCAAGCTCTCCGGCAAGCCGGTGATCGTGGAGAACAAGGTTGGCGCGCAGGGCGTGATCGGCACCGAGTACGCCGCGCACTCGAAGCCCGACGGCTACACCATCCTGATCACTCCGGCCAGCTCGACGCTCGCCGCGGCGCCGTATCTGTTCAAGAAGCTGCCCTACGATCCCATCAAGGATTTCACCGCAGTGGCGCCGATCGCGCGGCTGAATTTCGTCTTTGTCGTGGACGCCAAGGGCCCGATCAAGACCATGGCCGACCTGGTGGCCGAGCTGAAGAAGAAGCTGGACCACGGCACCTACGGCATCAACAACAACACCGGGCAGGTCGCGGCCGAGTTGTTCAAGGAAGCCGCGCAACTGAAATCGCTCCAGGTGCCCTACAAGACCACCGTGCAGGGCGTCACCGATCTGCTCGGCGGACAGGTCGATTTTCTGGTGGGCGATGCGACATTCTTCAGCGGCCAGGCGCGCGCGGGGCGCGTTCGCATCATCGCGGTGACCGGACCGACCCGATCGGGCGCGCTGCCCGAGGTGCCGACCATGGCGGAGTCGGGATTCGCGGGATACGATCTCACCGCATGGTGGGGCGTGATGGTGCCCGCGGGAACGCCCAAGCCGGTCGTCGACCGGCTCGCTGCGTGGATGTCGCAGATCAACGCGACCGAAGACACCCGCCAGTTCCTGAAAAACGTGGCCACCGACGTGCTCAACGGCACGCCCGAGCAGATGGCGGCGATGCTCAGGCAGGACCTGGAGCGCTGGGGCCGCTACGCCAAGCTCGCCAGGATAGAGCCGCAGTGATTCCGCCTCGCTCCGGCGAGCGTCGCGGTTACATGTTCCGCCGATACTGCCCGCCCATCCCGAATAGCGCGTGGGTGATCTGGCCAAGCAAACACACGCGCACCGCTTCCACATCGTGTGCGGGTCGGAGCCGCCTGCTTGTCTTTCGCTAGGCAGCTGGCCAGAATGGCCCGACGCAAGCCGCCATGGTGGGCGTCAAGGCGCAGCCAGCCGACCCCCGAAGGAGGCTGAGCTCCTCCAGATCGGCCCGGGAGGCTCCGAAGGTGAAGAGGTCCATCGTCTCCGGCACGGCTGCGCCCGCGAACCCGCGCGCAAAGACGCGTATTTCCCGGATGTTGCGCGCGGCAGACCTCGAGCAGCGCCTCCCTCGCCTTCACGTGTTCGGCATGCCGGATGGTTCCGCATGCAACGATCGGGTTAACGTGGGCGCAGGATCGCATGGCGCGCGAGGCGGCCGTGGCGTGCGAGGAGAAAGGACGGCCGCGCTTTGCCCTCGCACACGGCTACGCGACATCGGGGACGGGCTGGCAGGTCAAGGCGATGACCGCGTTGGCTGGCCGCTGGGGCGCGGGCGGGTCCGGCCCGCTCGGATGCAATGCTCACAGCACCAGGTGCTCGAGGACGCGCCGGATGACCTGCGGATCGTCGATCAGGGCGCATTGACGCGCTGCGGCTTCGATCGCGCCGAATGCAATTCTTGGCAGAGGCGATCGCGCAGATGTTTCCATTCGCCGCGAATTTGTATTAAATTGGACTCGCCGCCAACCGGGGGAGGCGAACGATGAGCACGGATTATGACAACGTCAAGAGCGTCGAGCCGCCATGGCTCGGCGCGCTGCGAAATTCCGAAGTGTTCGGGGTCAGCGACGGCGAGGCGCTGAAGAGACTGGCGAGCTACTTCGAGTGGCTCACGGTCAACGAAGGGCAGGAATTCATCCGCGAGGGCGCGTCCTCGGACTTCGCGCTTCTCGTTGTGTCGGGCTCGTTCGAGATACTGAAGGCCCAGGGCGCGACCCGCAAGCTGATGGCGGTGGCGAGAGCCGGCTCATTCCTCGGCGAGCTGGGGCTCATCACCGACGAGCCGCGCTACGCCACCTGCCGCGCGGTGACGAGCAGCGACGTCGGTCTGCTCTCGCGCGAGCATTTCGTCTCGATGCAGTCGAAGGACCCGGCGCTCTACGCGATGCTGCTGCAGCGGCTGTGCCAGCAGCTCGGCAAGCGCCTGGTGCAGGTCACCGACACGGTCTTCCTCCTGCGCGAGAAGAACGACATCGCGGTCAACGCGGCGAAGCGCATTCTCGAGACGGCCGGGCTCGCGTAATTCGAAGCCGCCGGTCCGGACCGGTCGGGAAATTCCCGTGGACACCGATCAAGCCTCGCTCGAAGGCTTGCCGCACGTCTGCCGCCGGGTCTGCATGATCTGGGGGACGCCGGAGCTCGACGTCTACGTCAACGGGCTCGTCATGGACTCGCGCGACGGCACCCGCAAGGGCCTGCCGATGAAGATCGGCGGCGAGCTGCTTTGGCTATCGGACGTGAACAAGCACCGCCGCGCGATCGAATACCAGGAGCGCTATTCGATCAACCTGCAGGACGCCCAGGCGAAAGTGCGGATGGAAGACGACGCGAGAACCGGCGTCGATCTCTGGGGCGATCCCGCCGCGGGCGGCGTCGCGATGCGGCGCAGCCCGATCCGCGCCGCTCTGTCGTTCCAATCTCGCCGCGGCGTCGAGGGAAAGAGCGTGCTCGCCAGCGTCGGAGACGCGCTCACGAGCAAGTTCGTGCTGATGTCGATCATCGCGATACTCGTGCTCAAGGACGCGTGGCTGTTCCTCAAGACGGCGTTCTGAGCGTCGACTGCGTTCGTCTCGGCACGACCAAGTGCGTCGCGGGTGCAGGCGCGGACGGCGCGAACAAGCAACTGCACGCGACGGACTGGCCACCCTTGCCCCTCGCGGTGCTACGCGATGTCGGGCACAGGATGGTAGGTGAGCGGAATGACCGCGGTCGCTGGCCACTCGGGGGCGAGCCGCTGGATCCCACCCTGCCTCCTTGGATGCGCCGAGCCCTCTGACGAATCGGCGCAGGCACTGCGTCCTGCGCCGATTGAGTCCCACGAACCGGCGCAGCGGACTACATGCTCCTCCGGTACTGCCCGCCCACCTCGAACAGCGCGTGGGTGATCTGGCCGAGGGAGCAGCAGCGCACCGCGTCCATCAGCACCGCGAACACGTTCCGGTCGTCGATCACCGCGCGCTTGAGGCGCTCGAGCATCGGACCTGACTCCGCGGCGTGGCGCTGGTGGAAACCGGCGAGCCGCGCGAGCTGGCTCTGCTTCTCCTCTTCGGTCGAGCGGATCAGCTCGATCTTCTGCGGCACCGGGTCGGAATGCGGGCTGCGGAAGGTGTTGACGCCGATGATCGGGTAGGACCCGTCGTGCTTCATTCTCTCGTAGTGCAGCGACTCCTCCTGGATCTTGCCGCGCTGGTAGCCGGTCTCCATGGCGCCGAGCACGCCGCCGCGCTCGCTGATCGCCTCGAATTCCTTGAGTACCGCCTCCTCCACGAGGTCGGTCAACTCGTCGATGATGAACGCGCCCTGGTTGGGGTTCTCGTTCCTGGCGATGCCCCACTCGCGGTTGATGACCATCTGGATCGCCATGGCGCGGCGCACCGACTCCTCGGTGGGCGTGGTGATCGCCTCGTTGTAGGCGTTGGTGTGCAGGGAATTGGCGTTGTCGTAGGTGGCGATCAGCGCCTGCAGCGTGGTGCGAATGTCGTTGAAGGCGATTTCCTGGGCGTGCAGGCTGCGGCCGGAGGTCTGGCAATGGTATTTCAGCTTCTGGCTGCGCTCGTTGGCGCCGTACTTGTTCTTCATCGCCACCGCCCAGATGCGCCGCGCCACGCGGCCGAGCACCGCGTACTCCGGGTCCATGCCGTTGGAGAAGAAGAACG
>Ga0209726_10008907_pt1 | contig 10631 bp, 10 predicted proteins | sample Subgrocontami54m_FD_187453 | JGI IMG/M metagenome (GOLD analysis project Ga0209726, IMG submission 187453) | Subsurface groundwater microbial communities from S. Glens Falls, New York, USA - GMW46 contaminated, 5.4 m (SPAdes) (version 3) | ecosystem: Environmental > Aquatic > Deep subsurface >... | reverse complement strand
CGACGGCGTCTTCGACGACGTCGGCAAGGACGGCTATGGCGGGTCGCTCGCGGCGCTCAAGCGCGGCGGCCTGCTTTGCGCCTATGGCTACACGGCGGGCGTGCAGCCGCAGCGTGGCCCGCTCACCATCTTGATGTGGCTGGCGCGCCAGTATCTCCAGTCTTTGTTGAAGTGGTTGCTTGGCGGCAAGCGCACCTGCGTCTACTCGATCAACCTGATGCGGGCGCAACATCCCACCTGGTTCCGGGAAGACCTCGAGCGGCTCTTCGGCATGTTGGCAACTCGCGCCATCCGGCCGCGCGTCGCCGAGCCCCGCCCGGCCTGGTTGGCCATCAAGGACCACAGCCAGCGCACCGCCAAGGACGAGCGGAGGGATCACCTTGTCGCGGCGAAGCGTGCCGGTCATGAGATTGGACTCCGTCTCTATGGGCGGAAGGCTCGGGCAAGCCGCGCCACCGCTGGCACGATCAATTGCCGAGGATAGCCGCTGAACCCCAGCATCAGTGCCGAACGGGGTCGCGCCTTCTTGTAGAGACGGCTCACCGCCTGGACGAAAACGCCATTCTCCAGCGCTCGCTGCTCGATCTCGACGTCCGAAAGCCCTTGCTTGAGGCTGGCAATAAGGAACATGCCCTGGTGAGGGGTATCGATCGAAGCGGAAGAGCCGAGCCGGCGTGCTAGCTCACGCACCAGCAAGTCCCGGTGGTCGCGATAGGCGAGCCGCATCCGTCGAATATGCGCTGCCAAGTAACCCTGGCGCATGAACTCGGCGAGCACCATCTGCTGCAGGGTCGAAGGTTGCCGATCCATGAGATAGCGCGCGCTGACGAACGCTTGCAGCAACGGGCGTGGCACGACCGCATAACCAACGCGAAGTCCAGGAAAGAGCGTCTTGTTCAAGGTGCCGACGTAGATCACGCGCTCGGCGTCGTCGAGACCTTGCAGGGAGGCGAGCGGCCGGCCCGCATATCGATACTCGCTGGCGTAGTCGTCCTCGATGATCCAGGCGCCGGTTCGGCGCGCCCAGGCGAGAAGCTCCAGCCGCCGCGGCATTGACAGCACGACTCCCAGGGGAAACTGATGCGATGGGGTTACAAATGCGGCAACGGCTCTTGGCGCCAGCTTCATGGCTGCGCCAACATTCATGCCCTGCGCATCGACGGGAATGGGACAGAGCTTCACCCCGGCGGCGACAAGGGCGCGCGCGACCAAGGGATAGCCCGGGTCCTCCACCCACACCTGGTCTTGCGAGCGCAGGCCGATGCGGATCACGATATCGATGGCGTGCTGCGTGCCCGTGGTGACGATGATCTGATCGGGGTCGCATCGCACGGCTCGTGCAACGCGCAGATATTGGCAAATCGCAGTTCGCAGCTCGACGAGGCCGCTCGGATCCGAATAACCAAGATGGTTGGGCCCGAACGAGCGCAGCGTCCGGTTGGTGAGTTTCCGCCAGATGTCGATGGTGCGGGCATCAACAAGCGTGCGCCCCGTGTTGAATGGCCGGTCATCGCTCCGGATCGTTGACTCGGGAAACTCGTGGAAGATCGCTCGCCGAATGTGCACCCGCGCCTTGGCGGGCGGCGATCGTTCCGTCTCATTCGATGGACCACGGTCGATAGCTTCCGGCAGATCGGACGAAACGTAGGTGCCCGACCCAATCTTTCCCGTGAGATACCCTTCCGCGAAAAGCTGCTCGTAGGCTGAAGCGACTGAAGCTCGCGCAACGCCGAGCCGGCGGGCAAGGCTGCGCGTCGAGGGCAATCGCGTTCCTGGCGGGAACGTCCGCAACAGGATGGCTGATCTCGCCTGCAGGTAGATCTGACGAAAAATCGGCGCCTGTCCGCGGCGATCCACCTGCCAGTGGAAGAGATCAGTCAATCCATCCGTGGACATTGGCCCGTTCTCCTGCAGCTCTAACGTGCGAAGTGGCCTGTCGAAGAAGGAGAAAGTGGACCTTTAGGGTAGTCCGCTCATGGTTCTAGGGTGCCGCCTGCTCTTGGTCCAGATCCTCATGAGCGCCGGGGCCTGGCTGCTACGGCGCTGGGGGTAAGCAAGCGCGCATGTCCACGACAGAGCATCTTCAGGACTCGACGCGCGACCGGTCGATGCTGCTGGCGACGGCCGGCATGCTGACCATGGCAACCGCACTGGGCATCGACCGGTTCGTCTACACGCCCATCCTTCCGGTAATGGTCGAAGGCATGAACCTGTCGACCGCAGAAGCCGGTCTCATCGCATCCGCCAATTTTCTCGGTTATCTCGTGGGCGCGCTTGCCGCTGCGAGATCGGAACTACCGGGGTCCCGCCGCGGCTGGCTCATCGGCACGCTTGCAGTCAGCGCGCTTTCGACCGGAGCCATGGCGCTTGCCTCCTCATTGCCTGAGTTTCTTGTGGTGCGCTTCGCAGGAGGCGCAGCTGGAGCCTTTGCGATCGTGATCGCGATCGCACTCGTCGTCGAAAGGCTAGCTGCGGTTGGGCGGAGATCGCTTGTCGCCATTCACTTCGGTGGCGTCGGTGTCGGCATTGCCGTATCCGCGGCACTGGTGTCGGGCCTGCTGGCCGCGGGCAGCGGATGGCGCATGCTGTGGGCGGCAGCGAGTACGGTTTCCGTCTTATTTACGGCCATCGTGGCTGGGCTGATGATGAAAGAGCCAGCCACAAGAGAAGCTGTGGCCTCGCAGGATGGCCCGCAAACAGCACCTGGATTTTGGGCGTTGCTCGTAGCCAATGGGCTGGCTGCGTTCGGGTACATCATCACGGCCACCTTCCTGGTGGCTATGGTGAGGCGGTTGCCGGAGCTTACGGCCATCGAGCCGTGGATCTGGATCATCTTCGGTCTCGCGACCGCGCCCTCGGTCGCGTTATGGACTTGGGTGGCGTCACGCTGGGGCACCGCGCGCGCCTTGTCGCTCGCCTATCTCGTTGAGGCGGCAGGGGTTGCCTCGAGCGTGCTATGGCCCGTCCAGACGGGCATGATGGTTGCGACCATCTGCGTGGGCGGCACATTCATTTCCAACACGGCCCTTGGAATGATCGCGGCGCGTGCGCTCTGCAGCGGAGATCCACGCAGACCTGTTGCGCTGATGACCGTGGCCTTTGGCGTGGGACAGATTGCGGGTCCAACGTTTGCCGGCGTGCTGCACGACGCCTTGGGCAGTTTCCTGGTGCCGTCATTGATTGCCGCCGGCGGGGTGGTCGCTGGAGCGGCGCTGGTCGGCAGACTGAAGGCGCCCGGACTCTAGCCTCCGCCGCAGTCACACTCTTCTGAACGACGGCATTGCTCGGTCTGAAGTGGCCTTTGTTCTGAATGCAAAGTGGATCTGTCGAGCAGGCCGATACGTGTGTAGCTGAGAAGAAGACGCCGCCACTGTGAGGTGGCCAGACCGCTCGTCAGCTACCGGACCAATCAACAATTATCCGGGTGGAATCCTCCTCCACAGGTGTTTCGCGCCCTCGGGCGCACTGCCAGCCGCTGACTCATGCAGCGCAGCAAGCTACGTTTACGGATTGCGCGGGGCATACCGCACTGATGCGGTTGGATGCGGTTGATGAGCCACACAAGCCAGTCGTATTTGTCGATCAGCGATTTTCTACCGCAAGCGAAAAGCCCCGCCACATGTTCCGTGGAGCGGGGCTCATCATCTTCCGATTTATACCCAGCTGCGCCGGGCTGATATACGAGGCGAAAGCCCCGTTGGATGTGCGAGTTTGATGTGTGTGTGCGGCTCGACCGATCGGGATCAACTCGCTCGAACTCGACTGCCTAGCCGTGCCCCCGCTCTTTGGCGAGGGCTAAACTGACGGATAGGTGGCGTCATGGTACCTCCGCAGCCGTTGATCCTCGCGACGACCGCCTGCCGAGTTCAACCGCATCCGCGGTGACGAGGAGCGTTACGCGCGACTTGCGCTCAACTCTCTACGGCGACGAGCGTCACAATAAACATATGATTGGATAGGCTGGCTGTCATTGATCCAGATCAAGGGGCCGTCCGAATGGGAAGCTATAATTTCGACTCTCTCTCTTGGTCGGTCAGACCGTAGGAGGACTCCATGGGCATCGCGCTAACGCCTGAGCAGTACCTTAACTATCTAAATGTCGACCATGATGTAGTTGTGGACTTCGGTAGCGGCGCGTTCGAGCTGTTGCTAATGCGCATGGAGGCGCTTCAACTCGAGCCGGGCGAGGTGAGGCGCATAGAGTCGAGCGTGTTTGGCGATCTTGCGGAGGCCTGTGCGACCTGTGAGAGCAACAACAGATGTGAGAGCGATCTCGCGTACGAGTCAGCAGGCGCGGTCACGTGCGATTGGGAGAATTATTGTCCCAACGCCGCAACCTTGAACGCAATGAGGGCGTTACCTTGGTTTGGAAACCGGGCAAGGGGCCTACGAACTGAGCAGTGTTGAGTGGGGCTTGCAAGCCCGCGTGCTCGAACCCATGGCCTGGGCGAGCACGCATGGGAAATGAGGAGGTCTGCCATGGCAACCCTTATCGAGCGTGCGGCGAGCATCGTGCGCAACAGTCTCCATCGATCCTGGCACGCGCGGGAGCAGGGTGCCGAGCCCTACGGGCTCCCCGATGATGGGGTGCGCATGGTCATGAGCGATCTCGGCATGGCGGCCTACGATATCTGGCGCACGGGCGCGGACCGACGGGCCATCGAGCCTTTGCATCTATGGAGGAACACCATGGCCAATCCGTCAGCCTACTCAACCCTTGTCAGGCTACGCGATAGGTGGCAGCGCGTGCTGCGCAATCGCAGGTCGATGGCAGAGCTGGCGGCATGCCCGCCGAGCGAGCTCCATCGCATGGCGCAGGACGTCGGGCTCAGCCATACCGATCTGCGGTCTCTCAGCTGCAGCCATCCCGGCCCCAGCGAGCTCATGCCTCGCCGGCTGCAGCAGTTGGGGCTTGACCCTGCGGATGTGAAGTTCGCCCGAACGGCAACCTACCGGGACCTGGAGAGGGTGTGTGCCACCTGCAGGGCGTGGCGGCGCTGTGCACGCGACCTCGCGAATGACGATGCACGGGCCGGCATGCGCGGCTACTGCCCCAACGCACCGACCATCGACGCCCTGACCGTCGATCGGCCGCTTCCGTCGCGGGTTTAGATGGTATGTGGCGACGGCGGTACTTGTTCATCTCCCGCCGCTCGCCTGGGTGGGGATCGCATGAGGAGATCGCACATGAACTGGGCGATGTTCCGTCGCGTGGAACGCCGAGCGACCCGCATGCACGAAATGATGCAACGGCTCGATCTCGATCCTGTCGTGCTGGTGCGGTTCCGGCGCGGCGATGCCTATGCAGAAGCGCGCGCTAGGTGTCTCTTTTGCGGGACAAGCGACAAGTGTCTGCGTTGGCTTGAACAGCGGCCGCCGCCCGACAAGCGTCCCGAGTTCTGCCCGAACCTTTCACTGTTCGAAGCCTGCAGGCGAAAATCCGTTGCACGTTGAGCTCATTGAGCTGAAAGCGGGACCACATCGAGCCAAGGCGAGAGCAGTGGCGCCGTTTGAGCAAAGCTCGACGGCAGTGGGCGTCGGCATAGAGACCTCCATCTAACTAAGCTGTCATTTGGATTGTTGTCTCAATTGCCCGCCCTGTAGAGAGTAGAGAGAACCCGTCCGCAGGCTTGTCGCGGTGCCCCGGAATAGCGGTCGCGAAATCAATCGGAAGGTCTGGTCACAGTCAATCGGAATGCAGGGGTCACCCTGTGCGCGCATGTTGCGGTGCTCGAGGCTTCGGAGTTGTGGGTGGGTCGATCACTTCGGCGCCCCCGGGCGGTTGCGCCCGAGACGCTCGTGAGCTGTCACGAACTCGCCAGAGACGATGGCCGCGACGGTGGAGACCTCTCCGGCGATGCAAACCGCGGCAATGATCTCTGCAAGCCGGTTGGCCTTCCCCCTGCCGTGGCAGCCCATCAGTTCGAGACAGGCCCGGAACGATGGGAGCCCCGTGCCGCCGCCGACCGTCCCGACACCCAACGTCGGGATGTCGATGCTGACGTGGAGATCGCCGTTCGGCCGTGCCTCCATGACGGCGGTTGCGGTCAAAGCAGTCAAGTAGGCGGCGTCCTGGCCCGTTGCCAGCATGAGCGCAGCCACACCGTTGGCCGCATGAAAGCTCGCGCCGAGCCCGCCCGCGCTCATTTTTGCGAGCGCCATGGACAGCCAAGCTTCGTGCATGTCTTGGGCTTCGGCGCGCAACTGCTCCTTCAGGACGGCGCGTGAGATGGTGGCTTCAGCCACCACGCGGCGTCCGCGTCCGTGCAGGAAATCGAGCGCGTTGGCCCACTTCTCCCCCTGCATGCCGCCCGGGAGGTTTCGCACAAGGGGCCTAGGATGAGCGTTCTGCATGATCCAGTCGCTGGCGGCGGCCGTGGCGACGGTTGCCATATTGATCCCGAGCGCATCGGCGGTGTCGTATACGAAGTTCGCGAACACGCGACGGCCGATGGCGCGCGGCTCGATTCTGAGCAGCTTGCCGTGGCGTGTCGTAGCCTCGGCGCAGGTCCGCAAGGCCTCGGTGACGCGGCTGAGCCAGTCAATGAAGCCGTGCGCATCCAACTGGCTCGGAAAGACAAATGTCACTCCTGCTGTCAGCTCTGCACTGACAAGCCCAGTGCGCGCTCCGCCCGAGGCAGAAATCGCCTTCATGCCTCGACCATAGGACGCGACAAGCGCGCCCTCGGTTGTTGCCATCGGGATGAACACGTCGCCATCAACGTGCTGGCCATGGATCGCGTACGGCCCCGCAATCCCAATCGGAAACTGAACGGTGCCGATCAGGTTTTCGATGTTGCCACGGAAGACGTGCGTGTCGACCGGATTACCGGCCAGGCCGCCAAGTCGAGCGGTTGTGCGCTCCTCCAGCCATTGGCGCCTGCGTGCAACGGCCGCTTCGGAATAGTCGTCGGCTACGTCGCGTGGAATCCGTCTGCCAGCATCGTTATCCGCATTGTTCATGAAGCACTCTCATACTGCGCGCTTGCTGCAAACCTTGAGAAAGGCTCGGCTCTCGCTGAGAGGGGCGGCGCATGCTACCGGTTCCGACCGCGCGCAAGATGTCGCGAGGCGCTGGCAGCGTTGCAGGCCGAATCCATTCAACGAACACTTGCTTTCAACCAGGCTCTGCGTGCGTGTTAATTATAGCCTCCTCGGAAAGGAATCCCGACACTTATCTTGTCGTCAACACGGCACACCCCGTCGGTCTCCTCGACGAGTACACGGAGCGCGCTGTGCTGGTCGGCCGTATCGACAAAGCCCCAAAGCTCTACGACGCCGTCGTTCACAGTGAGGTTAATATAGCTTTCATTGATCCAAGACTGGGTCCGGATGCGCTCGTGCAGCGTCTTATGCAGAGCGGCATTATCGATCTTCTTGGCCGTCTTGGAAATCTGAACCTGGCTCAGAGCGCGCACGAGATCGCCGCGCGTGATGATCCCGACGAGGCTGCCGTTCTGGACGACGGGGACCCGCTTGATGCGGTGATTATCGAGGATATCGGCGACATCCCTCAGTTCCGCATCATCACGGACCGAGACGACATAGCGGGACATGATGTCGTGTGCCTTGAGCCCGTGCGCCTTGGCATACTCTCGCGCCAAGGCGTCGGAGTCCGCAAAAGTCCGGAACCACCACTTGTGCTTGCGTTCGGTTCCTACCTCTGCGCGGTGCAACAGATCACTTTGGCTGACCATGCCGATGATCTTGCCATTGTCGGTCAGCACCGGAACGCCGCTGATATGCTTCTCCACCATAAGGGCTGCGATCTCGCGGACCGAGGTGTCCGGGCGCACCGTAGTGACATTCCGCGTCATGATATCTTGCGCTTTCATGGGCGATCTCTCTGATTTCGATCCCAGCGAGAAGCTTCTCAGCTTCGGGCTTTGGCAACCTTGATGTGTGTCAAACGGGTTGGCCTTGGTGGGCTATCGCCGCGACGGCGTACTTCCGAGTTGGATCGTGTGTCACGAGCGCCGTCACGTGCGCAACTGTACGGGAGAGATGAAGGAGGGGCTGGCACCAACCCCACGCCCCCGCAGCCAGTCGATGCGTGTAGGTTCAGCATCGAGATGCCCCGAGCCGTCGCCAGTGAACACGCCCGCCGAAGTGATATAGGACAGCGCCGTGCCGGACGAATTCTGCCAGTCCTGCAGATGGTCGGATTGCGAGGAGGCCGCCTTCACCACCAGCGGGATCGCCGTGGCGCTCTGCGACGTGACGCGGACCGAGCCCGTGCCCTTCGGGTTGATGTCCTTGCCGAAGTGCCGTTGCATCCAAATTTATCGGCCGTGCTGGCCCGATGGCGAAAAGTGCACGTTACGATTCTGACGACAAGCTACGGGAAGCCCTTTACGATGAACGGTTTCGGTGTGTGGATGGCGGGCAAGATCGAAGCGGCTGGCCTGCCGCATCGATGTGTGACCCACGGGCTGCGGAAGGCCGCCGCACGGCGGCTGGCCGAGGCAGGTTGCTCGTCCAAGGAGATAGCAGCGATCACGGGACACAAGTCGCTAAAAGAAGTAGAGCGCTACACCCATGCCGCCGACCAAGAACGTCTGGCGGTGGCCGCGGTGCGGCGTTTAGTTGAACGGAATCCGAACAAAAATTCCCAAACCTGATGTGCGGTTTGGGACTCGGGAGCATTTTCTGATGGAAAACCAAGGGGAGAAGGGCCGGCTTGCAGTCCGACAAGGACGGCAAGGCGTGACCAAGGCGTTCGCTCCCGGCGGCTACCGGTTCATTCCGGGCGTGTTCCAGTATTCGGGCGGGGTTGCGGCGGAGCCGGGCCTTCGCATCGAGCGCGTCACGTTCGGCACACCCATCCCGCTGGCCCGCGGCTTCGAGCGCGCTGCCGCCATCATCAAGGCGCGCGGGCGGCCGCTGACGGCCTTCTGCGCCTGCGAGCTGAGGTCGCCGGCGCAATTCACCGATGCCGGCTTTCGCAGCTTCAACGAGACGTATGTGCACACGCTCAGCCATTGGGGCATCTACGACCCGGCCAGCAAGGTCAATCCCGTGGCGCGCAGCAACGTCTGCCCCGAGATCGGCCCGCCCACGGAGCCCTGCTTCCACGCCTTCAGCTTCACGGTGCCGGCGAACAGCAAAATGCCGACGTTCGTGGTGGCGGGCAGCGGCGAGGCGCGTGAGGGCGGCGCCAGCTACCGCGAGCGCACCGTGCGCTGGGGCGAGACCAGTGCCGACGCGATGCGGGAAAAAGCCGTCTACGTGCTCACCGAGATGGAGCGGCGGCTGCAGCTGCTGGGCGTCGGCTGGGCGCAGACCACCGCGACCCAGGCCTACACGGTGCACGACCTCCACCCGTTCCTCGCCGACGAGATCGTGCGGCGCGGGGCGGCGCGCGCGGGCCTCACCTGGCACTTCTGCCGCCCGCCCGTGCAGGGCCTCGAGTACGAGATGGACTGCCGCGGCGTTGCAGTCGAGCATGCCGACGGGCGGTGAGCCCAGCCCGGGGGCGGCTCACTGCAGCTTGCCCAGCATCGCCTCGAGCGCATCGGTTGCGCGCAGCCGCCCGACCTCAACTCCGCGCCAGTTGCTGATGCTGCGCGACGGGCCCAGGTGCTGCGCGGCGGGATAGGCGCGGGCGACGATGTCGGCCGCCACGACTTCGGCCGCGCGCATGGCGCCGTCGTCGATCTTGATTGCAAAGCCGAGGCCGCGCTCCGGCAGGGCGCCGCAATAGACGCCCTCCGCGCCGCTCTTGATGAGCACCTTGCCCGGCAGACGCTGCATCACCAGCGTGACCAGCCAGCCCGGCCCGGCGACGAGGTTGGGATGGGCCCAGCAGGCCTGCGCGATGCGCCGGCAGGCGTCGGCGCGTGCGGCGCTCAGGCCCTCGCCGGTGGCAAGGCGGGCAAAGGCACGCGCCAGCCCCGCCAGGGGCATCGCCCAGTTGGGCACCGAGCATCCGTCGGTGCCGCGCACCTCCGGTCCGAGCGGGCAGCCGGTCATGGCCTCGAGCGCGCGCTCGATGCGCTGCTGCACCGGGTGCTCGGGCCGCCAGTAGCCCTCCACCGGCTCGCCCAGGTGCGCGGCGGTGGCCAGCATGCCGGCATGCTTGCCGGAGCAGTTGTGGGTGAGGGCGGACGGCGAGGTGCCGGACCGGATCAGCTCGCGCGCGCTGTCGGCGTCCATCGGCTGGTGCACGCCGCAGGCAAGCGCGGTCGCGGGCAGGCCGGCGCGCGCCAGCATCGACCGGGCGAGGGCGACGTGGGCCGGCGTGCCCGCATGCGAGCCGCAGGCGAGCGCGATCTCGGGCGCGCCGAAGCCGAAGGCCTCGACCGCGCCGCTCTCGACCAAGGCCAGCGCCTGCAGAGGCTTGATCGCCGAGCGGGGGAAGACGGGAGCAGCGACATCGCCGACGGCCGCCACCACCTCGCCGCTGGCCCTCACGGCCGCGACGGCGCCGGCGTGCCGGCTCTCGACCAGCGGGCCACGGGTGATCTCGACGAGCACGGGGTTGCGCATGGGCGTTCGAATGTTAACCAGGGCGAGCGACGCGTAGCCGAACCTTATCCCCGCCCGGCGGCGCCATGGCAACATGACCCCAACCCGCTCCAGCAAGGGGTCGTCTCCGGAGGCGTTCCTGTGGCGAGGGCGGGGGGCAGGCC
>Ga0209726_10008906_pt1 | contig 10632 bp, 10 predicted proteins | sample Subgrocontami54m_FD_187453 | JGI IMG/M metagenome (GOLD analysis project Ga0209726, IMG submission 187453) | Subsurface groundwater microbial communities from S. Glens Falls, New York, USA - GMW46 contaminated, 5.4 m (SPAdes) (version 3) | ecosystem: Environmental > Aquatic > Deep subsurface >... | reverse complement strand
GTGGACCAGGAGATCGAACCCCTGAGGTTCGACGTGGACGGCTTCGCCGCCACGCCAAAGCTCACGCCGCGTCGGATCAAGGGCGCAGTCGCCGAACAGAAAGCGCATCCACAGGCTCCTTGGTGCTCCTAGTAGAGCGACAATGACGGTCTTCTGGTGGAAAATTCAAGGTTCTCTGAAAGACGCCGAGCCCTACGCCGAGCCAGACTGCGCCAGTGTGATGATCGATGCAGCCGCCAGCAAAGGAAGGAATAGTCCATGGCTAATACAGCCACTGTCCAGCCGCACAACGAACGGCCCGCGGCCGTATGGAGCTCAGGCGGCGCCAAGTACGATCAGGTCAGCCGGGGCATCGCCGATTCGATCGAGCATTGCGTGCTGCGCCTCGATCCGAAGCCAGGCGAGCGTATCCTCGACCTTGCCACGGGGACAGGCTGGACCTCGCGTCTCGTCGCCAAGCGTGGGGCGAAGGTCATCGGGGCCGACATCGCGGCCGATCTAGTCGCCGCTGCACGCGACCAGGCCAAATCCGAAGGGCTCGATATAGAGTACCGCGTCGGCGACGCTGAAAAGCTGCCCTTTGCTGACAGTCAATTCGACGCCGTCATCTCCACCTGCGGCGTGATGTTCGCAAGCCGGCCGGAGTTAGCCGCGGCGGAAATCGCACGCGTGACCCGCAAGGGCGGACGCGTGACGCTCACCACGTGGCTTCCCGATAGCAATCTCTTCAAGATGTTCCTGGTGATGAAGCCCTATATGCCACCCCCGCCTACACCAGCGCCGCCCTCGCCGTTCGAATGGGGTCGGCAGGAACGCGTTCGCGAGCTCCTCGGGTCTGCCTTCGACCTGCGCTTCGAGAGAGGGACCTCGTTCTATCGCGAGCCGAGTGGCGAGGCGGCGTGGAACACTTTCTCCACCGGCTACGGACCGACGAAGGCGCTGGCTGGCAGCCTCGACGAGGCACGGCGGGCTGAGCTCCGCCGCGACTTCATCGCCTTCCACGATGGTTTTCCGACGGAACTCGGCATCTGCGTGCCGCGTGAATACCTGCTGACTTTCGGTGCACGCCGCTGATCGGACTCATCCAATCATCTCTCGCAGGAGGAATGCCATGACTGCCACCGCCAGCTTCGATCCCAAGGATCTCGAATCCAAGGTCAAGGCGATGTACCACGCTGTTGCGGAAAACCCGCGTGGGGAGTTCCATTTCGAGATGGGCCGCGCCATGGCCGAGCGCCTTGGCTACGCCTCTGCGGATCTGGATCGCATCCCGGCCGCAGCAATCGAGTCGTTCGCCGGCGTCGGCTACTACTTCGATCTCGCGGTCTTGAAAGAGGGCGAGACCGTCATCGACCTCGGCAGCGGCTCCGGCATGGACAGCTTCATTGCAGCCCTCAAGGTGGGGCGCGAGGGCCACGTCATCGGCATCGACATGACCGATGCGCAACTCGACAAGGCGGAGCGACTGCGTGCGGCAGCCGGGTTCACGAACGTTGCCTACCGAAAAGGCTATATCGACAAGACGTCATGCCAGGACGCCAGCGCTGATGCCGTCATCAGCAACGGCGTCTTCAATCTCGCGCCCGACAAGCGCGCGGTATTCCGCGAGGCTGCGCGCCTCCTGAAGCCCGGCGGGCGGCTCGCCATCGCCGACATCGTCACGACAACCCAGCTGCCCGACACCGTCATCTGCAATGCGGACCTGTGGGCCGCCTGCATTGGCGGCGCGATGCAGCAGGACACCTATCGAGAGGCGATTGAAGGCGCGGGTCTTCGGGTGAGCTCCGTGCGTGACAACGCTGGCTATCGCTTCATATCGTCAAACGCGAAGGGCGCGCAGGACAAGTGGGGCGTGAGAAGCATCTCCTTGCTGGCGGTGAAGCCATGACCGGCACCGCCGCGAGCGTCTCGGTCTGCCCCTTGACCTCCATCTCCATGGCGTTGCCGCCCTTCCACAGCGCTTGGCGATCGATGAAGGTGGTGCTCGCCAGAGGGGCCACGCGGCGCACGCGCGACCTACCGTGGGCATAACATTAGGTCTAACGATCGCAGGGGCGCTCGCAGAAAATATCATTTCTCTTCAATGGCTTCCGTTGGCCGACCGAGGGGATTCGAACTTCCTACGGGGCGCCAAGGTCATTGGGACATCGAGAACGGGCTTCACTGGGCTCGACGTCGCGCGACGCGACAAGACCAAAGGCTCGCTCTCCGGCAAGCTCAAACGCGCCCGCTGGGGCGACGACTAATCTACCCGAGCAGCCGCGCCACGGCCTGGAACCAGGCGACCAGCGGTCCCGGCAGATAGATGCCGGCAGCCGCAACCAGGGCCAGGTGCGCAAACAGCGGCACGTAGGAGGCCTTCACCGGTGCCTTGCTGCCGGTGGGCTCGCCGAACGCCACCTCGTTGAGGCGCAGCATCAGCGCGCCGAAGGCGATCAGCAGCCCGAACACCACCAGGATCGCCAGCAGCGGCGCCCGGGCGAAGGTCGAGCTGACGATCAGGAACTCGCTCATGAAGATGCCGAGCGGCGGCAGGCCGGCGATCGCCACCACCCCCAGCACCAGCCCCCAGCCGAGCACCGGGTGGCTCTCGGTGAGGCCCCGGATGTCGGCGATGCGCTGCGTGCCCTTGGCCTGGGCGATGTGGCCGACGGCAAAGAAGATCGCCGACTTGGTCAACGAGTGCATGGTCATGTGCAGCAGTCCGGCGAAGTTGGCGAGCGGCCCGCCCATGCCGAAGGCGAAGGTGATGAGGCCCATGTGCTCGATCGAGGAGTAGGCGAACATGCGCTTGATGTCGCGCCGGCGGTAGAGCATGAAGCCGGCGAAGATCAGCGAGAGGAGCCCCATCGTCACCATCAGGGGCCCGGGCGCGATGGCCGCGGGGTTGGCCGCGAGCAGCATCTTGAAGCGCAGCAGCGCATAGAGCGCGACGTTGAGGAGCAGGCCCGACAGCACGGCCGAGATGGGCGTGGGACCCTCCGCGTGCGCATCGGGCAGCCAGGCGTGCAGCGGCGCCAGCCCCACCTTGGTGCCGTAGCCCAGCATCAGGAACACGAAGGCGACGTTGAGCAGCTCGGGGGAAAAGCCGCCGGCCTTGCTGATCAGCGCCGTCCACACCATGGCGTCCTGGCCCTCGCCCAGCACGGGGCGCGCCGCCATGTAAACGAGGATGGTGCCGAACAGCGCCAGCGCGATGCCGACGCTGCCGAGGATGAAATACTTCCACGCCGCCTCGAGCGCCTCGTGCGTGCGGTAAATGCCGACCATCAGCACGGTGGTGAGCGTGGCGAGCTCGATGGCGACCCACATCAGGCCGATGTTGTTGGCGGTGAGCCCGAGGTTCATGGCGAACATCAGGGTCTGGTACATGGCGTGGTAGAAGCGCAGGTAGCGCGGCGTCAGCCTTCCGATCTCCAGCTCGTGACCGATGTAGCTGGCGCTGAAGGCGCTGGTGGTAAAGGCGACGAAGGTGGCGAGCACGACGAAGACGATGTTGAGATCGTCGACGAAAAGATAGGGCGAGGGGGCGGGGCGCTCCACGAACAGGGTAAGGGACACGAGCCACGTCGCCAGCGAGGCCAGCATGTTGAGGCGCGCGCTCAGCCAATAGCCGGGCAACAGAACGAGCAACACGGCGGCTGCGGCCGGGATGATCAGCACGGCGGTCAAGGCGTCGAGCGGCAGATGCAAATCGAGGAAGGTCATCGCCGCTCCCCGCGGAAGGCATCGAGCGCGGCCACATCGACCGAATCGAAGCGCTCGCGGATACGGAACAGGAACACGCCGATGACGATGAAGGCGATCAGCACGGAGAACGCCACCGAGATCTCCACCACCAGCGGCATGCCCTTGGCGCCGGTGGCGGCGAGGATCAAGCCGTTCTCCAGCGACATGAAGCCGATCACCTGGCTCACCGCGTTGCGCCGCGTCACCATCATCAGCAGTCCGAGCAGCACCACGGAGAGCGCAAAGGCCAGGTCCTCGCGCGCCAGCGGATCGGCGGTGGCGGTGGCTCTCAGCATGACGACCATGGATAGAGCGACGAGGCCCATGCCGAGGAGCATGGTCGGGCCGACGCCGACCACGGTCTCGATGGTGCGGTGGATGCCGAGCCGTACGACCATGCGCCGCAGTGCGACGGGGATGATGATGGCCTTGAGCACCAGCGCGATCAGCGCCGTGATGTAGAGGTGCGGCGCGCCCTGGATGTGGCCCTGCCAGGCGACCGACGTCGACAGCACCACCGCGTGCAGCGCAAATACATTGAGCAGCCCGAACATGCGGTCCTGATAGAGCAAGGTCATGCTCAGCAGCACCAGCCCGCCGGCCAGCATGTGGGCGATGTCGAAGTATTGGCCGGCCATCTAGAAGCTCCGCGACACGAACAGCAGCAGCGTGCCGAGAAGGCCGAGCATGAGCGCTATCCCCAAGAAATCCGGGACGCGGAACACGCGCATCTTGGCAATGGACGTCTCGAACAGGACGAGCAGGAAGCCGCCAGCGAGCAGCTTGACCAGATAGCTGGCGGCGCCGGTGGCGTAGGCCGCGAGCGTGCCATCGGCAGGCGCCAGGCCCCACGGGCAGAAGATGCAGGCGATGAGCGAGACGTAGAGCAGCAGCTTCACCGCCGCCGCCAGCTCGATCATGGCGAGGTGCCGGCCGGAGTATTCGAGCACCATCGCCTCGTGCACCATGGTGAGCTCGAGGTGCGTGGCCGGGTTGTCGACGGGAATGCGCGCGTTCTCGGCGACGGCGACGATGATGAGCGCCACCAGCGCAAGGCCGAGCGACACGCGCAAGGAGGCGTGCATCTGCATGTAGTTGGCGACATTGGAGAGCTGGGTGGAGCCCGCGACCAGCGCCACGGTAAAGACGATCATGATCATGGCGGGCTCGGCCAGCGAGGCAAACATCATCTCGCGGGAAGACCCGATACCGCCGAAGCTGGTGCCGATGTCCATGCCGACGAGGGCCAGAAAAAAGCGCGCGGAGCCGATCAGCGCGGTGATGGCGATGAGGTCGGCGGCCCAGCTGAAGGTGAGGCCGGTGGCAAACGTCGGCACCAGCGCGGCGGCGACCCAGGTGGCGGCGAAGATCATGTAGGGGCCGCTGCGGAACAGCCAGGAGGCGTTGTCGGCGATCACGGCTTCCTTGCGGATGAGGCGGAGGAGATCGCGGTAGGGCTGCAGCACGGGCGGGCCGCGGCGGCGCAGCAGGCGCCCTTTCACTTTGCGCGTGAAGCCAAGCAGCAGCGGCGCCAGCACCAGCACCAGCAGCATCTGCGCGCCCTGCACGGCGAGATCGCGGATCAGGGCCATATCGACACCACCAGCAGGAGGCCGACCAGGGCGACGAACACCAGGCTCAGGTATTGGCGGATGGTGAGAAACTGCAGCCGATTGAACCGCTCGCCCGCTACGCCCACGAAGGCGGCGATGGGCGCGTAGAACGCCTCCCAGATCAGATCGCGGATGGTGACGGTGAGGCGCGCGGGGCGCGCGTCGCCGGGGGCCGGCATGTCGACGTGGTCGCTGGCACGGAACACCACCTCGCCGAACACGCGCCGGATCGGCTGGGCGAAGCTGTCGGCCGTGTACTGGGTGGCGGGGCTCGGATCGGGATAGCCGCAGTCCCAGGCGGGTCCGCGGCGCACCGCGCGCGAGGCGAAGCGGTGGATGATCTCCACCGTGAGCAGGGTCGAGAGCGCGATGAAGACGAAGACCAGCAGGCCGTTGTAGGAGCTACGGCTCTCGGCGATGGGCACGATCGACAGCCAGGGCAGCGCGGTCTGGGCCGGCATGGCCGTGCCGACGAGGCTCCGCGTCACGGGCGCCAGGGCATCGATGCACAGGCCGGGCAGGACACCGGCAAGCAGGCAGATGAGGGCGAACGCGAACATGGCGGCGAGCGACGCGCGATCGACCTCATGCGCTTGCGCCGCGGCCGGCGTGCGTGGCCGGCCGAGGAAGGTGACGCCGAAGGCCTTGACGAAGCAGGCGGCGGCGAGCGCCGCAGACAGCGCCAGCATGGCGCCGACGGCGGGGACGATGATCTTGAGGCCCCACGACGGCAGGGCAGGGCTCAGCAGGATCGCCTGGAACGTCAGCCACTCCGACACGAAGCCGTTGAGCGGCGGCAGGGCCGAGATGGCGATGCAGCCGGTGAGAAAGGTAAAGGCGGTGAGCGGCATGCGGTGGATGAGCCCGCCCAGGTGCTCCATGTCGCGCTCGCCGGTGGCGTTGAGCACGGCGCCGGCGCCGAAGAACAGCAGGCTCTTGAACAGGCAGTGGTTGAAGACGTGGAACAGGGCGGCGGTGAGCGCGAGCGCGGCGGGCGCCCGCATGTCGTGGGCGGAGAAGGCGAGCGCGAGGCCGAGGCCGATGAAGATGATGCCGATGTTCTCCACCGTGTGGTAGGCGAGCAGGCGCTTGAGGTCGTGCTGCATGAGCGCGCTCAGCACGCCCATCACGCAGGTGATGCCGGCAACGCCGATGACGAGGATGCTCCACCACCAGACGGGCGAGCCGACGAGATCGAAGACGATGCGCACGAAGCCGTAGACGGCGACCTTGGTCATCACCCCGCTCATGAGGGCGGAGACGTGGCTGGGCGCCGCGGGGTGTGCAAGCGGCAGCCACACGTGCAGCGGCACCAGGCCGGCCTTGGAGCCGGTGCCGATCAGGACGAGGATGAGGACGAGGCCCGGCAGGGCTTGGGTGGCGGTCCTGATGTCGGCGAAGGCATAGTCGCCGCCGCCGCCGGAGAGCAGGCCGAAGGCGAGCAGCAGCGTGAGCGTGCCGAAGCTCGCCATGACGATGTAGATGTAGCCGGCGCTCCTGTTGTCGGGATCGCGATGGTGCGCCATCACCAGCGCCCAGGACGAAAGCGACATGAACTCCCAGGCGACGAGGAATGAGAAGGCGTCGTCCGCCAGCACGACGAGGTTCATGGCGCCGAGGAAGACCGGATAGAACGGCAGCACGCGGCCTGGCGCCTTTTCGTGTCGCCCGTAGCCGATGGCGAACAGACTAGCGCCGGCGCCGCCCAGATTGGTCACGACGAGAAAGAAGGCGGAGAGCGCATCCATGCGGAAGCGCGCGCCGATCCACGGCAAGCCGATGGGAAGCTGCACGGTGGGCGCCGCGCCTGCGCCCGTCACCAGCTGCACGCCGGCAACGCCCAGGATGGTGAGGCAAACGGTGAGGCAGATGAGATATACGAGCAGGCTTGCCGTCCGCGCTCTGTGCGCGGCAACGGCCAGCAGCGCCGCAGTAAAGAGCGCAACCACCCCCCAGAGCGCCACAGCCACCGGCATCAGCCCCTTGCCCTCCACCCGTGGCCGCAACGGCCTGTCACCGCTCGCCGGCATCGTCCGCCGACGCAGCGCTGCACGAGCAAACGCCAGTATGGCGACTTAGCAGGCGGGCCAGCCCCGCAGCAAGGCGTCGAAGCGACGCTTGCACCGGGCAGGGTCGGCTAGGCTGGGCTGGAATCGCGCGTGCCGAAGAGATGGCAGGCCGCGTCGCGGCTTCGATCGCGTCTCGCGACCAGCAATGCATCGGCAAATGGCGTCAAGATATAATGTCCGACGACACAGATCACAAATGCCCCGAGGCTCGAGCACGCATCGATGCGAAGATCAAAAGGCGTCCGATGCACTTCTAATCCTCTAGATGTCTTCGCAGTCCTCTATCTGACTTGTCAAAAACCGGGCTTCTCCACTTGGAGAGGGAAACTCCGTTTGCTTGACCTTGCCGATATTATCCACAATTTTGACGCATTAAGACTAGTCGCGGACGGAACCCTATTTGTTGCTATTGGTCTGCCTGCTGCTCGGCTTGCTGATCGCGACCGTGCTGTGCCGGGTCAACGGCTGGGTGTGGTGACACCGAGGACCTCCGGCCACACGGCTTTCAGCTCTGCCGGGGTCTGGGCGGCATCGATGCGAGGATCGGCCGTCACGTCCCTGAGCTCTTGCTTCTGCGCGGCGATCACGGCTTTGGCCGCGTCGTCCTTGGCCTCGTCGGCGCGCTGGTAGGCGATATCGAGCGCGGCAAGCTTGGGCGTGCGGGCAGCGCGCATGGCGTCGCGGTGGATCTCGCGCGCTTTGTCCATGTCGCAACCGATGGTCTTGCCGTCCATGACCCACGCATTGCGGAAGATGCGATCCTCGGGCACGTCCGCCTCGCCGATGATGTGATAGCCGAGGTATCCATCGGGATGCACGGTCTGCCACTTGGCAAGCTCGGCCTCGGGATCGGCATCGTCGAGTAGGCGCATGAGGGAAAGACCCCCATCGGGGCGCGCGATGGCGAGCAGGGTCATCACTGATCTCCGTGGAAGGATACCGAGGCGTACTGGAAGTCGGTTATGACCAGCGTCGGACTGAAGGTCACGAACCGGAAGGCGGTGGTCGAGGGCGCGGCGCCGTAGGGTCCGGTGGAGAACCCGCCCTGGCTTGTGCTCACGGAGCCAGAAATGCTCCAATTGTAGGCGAGGTTGCCGCTGAACGCGGTGCTGAAGTTGACCGTGTACTCACCGGTGCCGTTGTCGGTGATGGAGCTGACGTTGTAGCTCGCCTTGACCGACACCGTCCCCGTGCCATCGAAGTGGATCCAGGCCTTGGTGGAGCCCGGGTGATACTGCTGGCGGCCGGGCGAGACGAACGTGGTGGTGCTGGTGCCCGTCTCCTGGTCCGATTGCGTCGCCGCCGTGCCGCCGCCGCCCCCGGCAAGACCGGTCTCGGTGCCGGCGTCGTCCTTCTGGTAGAGGCTCTTGTCGGTCTTGGCGTAGAGGCGCACCTTGCCGCTCGCCGGCGTGGCCGGCGCGCTGCCGGCCGGCAGGTCGACGTAAGCGGTGCTGGGGAAGCGCGCGGCGCCGGTCGAGCGGTCGACGACGATGGCCTGGTTCCAGGCCGAGCCGTCGGCGCTCACCTTGACGTGGAAATCATCATCGCCAGTGAGGCCGAACTCGGCGCGGCCCGAGTAGCCGGTCTGGTAGAGTGTGCTCGCCGTGTCGCCGGCGGCGTTCTTGTTGATTTTCTGCTGATGGCCGTTGCCGACGTTGTCGAACAGGCTCGCGGTGCTCTTGACGGCCAGGCGGTTGGTGCTGTCGGCGGTGGCATTGATGCCCCAGGTCGAGGCGCCGCTGCCGACGCCGACGGTGATTTCGGCCCACGCCGAGCCGCCGTAGACGTAAATCTTGTCCTCGTCGGCGACCCAGGCGAGCCAGCCCTCGCGCGGGGCATAGAACAGCCACAAGCCGTCCTGGTAGGCCGCGAGCTTGCCGGCCTGTCCCGCCCAGGCACCGGTGGGGCCTGGTGGCGACGATGTAGCGGCTGCCGTCCGCGGGGGAGGAGGGCGGGGTGGCGAGGTCCTTGTCGAGGACCATCGCCTGCACGAGCGCATCGAGCGCGCGGATGGCCTCGTTGTGGGTGACGTGCTTCTGGGCCTGCGCCGCCATGAGGTAGGGGAGCGTCAGGTTCGGGGTGCTGTCCATGCGCCGAGAGCTTCAACTCTATTACGTGTTCGACGGCGCATGATGCCATAGCGGCAAGGGGGCGGGGATTGGGATGGGCAGAGTTAACGGCTTGGCGTTCCCAGGTCCGCGTGCTTTTGCAACTTATCCGCCGTTAGATGAGGATAGCCTCGCCGATGCGGGGTTTGGCGCGCCATTTGCCGAGCAACCCCGCAAGTCGATATAGTGGCGGTCCTCACGTGGCAAATATGCGCAACAACTTTGACAAGGAGGGCCTGCGCCGGGCGCTGGTGCAACACGCGCGCGCGCACAACCGCCCGCGCAGAAACGCAAGGGCCAAGTACATCGGCTACGCCATCCTGGTGATTGCCCTGATCCTCATCGCCATCGGCGCCGCCACCGCCCACGAATACTCCAGCAAGGGCGTGACCGTGGCGCATCCCTGGGCCCGCGCGACGCCGGGCGGAGCCAAGGTCGGCGGCGCCTACCTTGAGATGCGAGCGGCGGCCGGCCACGGCGATCGCCTGCTCGGCGTGCGCAGTCCCGCCGCAGGTGCGGTCGAGCTGCACAATCACATCATGGAGAAGGGCATCGCCAAGATGCGCCGCGTCGATGCGATTGTCTTGAAGGGCGGCTCCTCCGTGATCTTGAAGCCCAGCGGCTACCATCTCATGCTCACGGACCTCAAGGCGCCGCTCGCGGAGGGCGACCTAGTCAAGCTCACCCTGGTGTTCGAGAAGGCCGGGGAGATCGAGGTGGAGGCGACCGTCGAGCCCGTCGGTGCCAACGGCCCGCACGGCTTCGACCGGCAGCCTGCAACGTCGGCGCCGGCGACCGGCACACACAAGCATTGACGCGCCGGCGCTGCCGGCATTTCAGGTGGCCGCCTCGCCGCGCGGGATGGCGGCGAGGAGGGCGGCGAAGGTCTGCGCCTCGGTCTTGCCGCTGGTGTTCACGACCGCGTCGGCCTTGGCATAGAGCGCCGTGCGGCTCTCCAGGATGGCCTTGAGATCGTCCATGGCCTGCGGCCCATCGGCCATCGGCCTGAGATCCCCTTGCGCCAGCACCCGGCTCATGTGCTCGTCGGGCGTGGCGCTGAGCCAGACGACGAAGCAGGCGGAGAGCAGCAGATCGTAGGTGGCGGGCTCGGTG
>Ga0209726_10008903_pt1 | contig 10636 bp, 8 predicted proteins | sample Subgrocontami54m_FD_187453 | JGI IMG/M metagenome (GOLD analysis project Ga0209726, IMG submission 187453) | Subsurface groundwater microbial communities from S. Glens Falls, New York, USA - GMW46 contaminated, 5.4 m (SPAdes) (version 3) | ecosystem: Environmental > Aquatic > Deep subsurface >... | reverse complement strand
CGCTTCGGATGAAATTTCGGTTTTCGGTTGGTCGCGGAACGGCGCCTCGGGCGTCCAGGAAATACCATCAGGGGGCACCACAAGCTCGGGCACAGCCATGGCGCAACCGGACAGAACCGCAAGCAAGACAACCGTCCATAAAATGCCTGTACCCATCACCGTAAAATCTAACATGCTGGCAAGAGGGGGTCAACGTAATGGTTTGCCAACTTCATTCAGTTCAGCAACTATGCTAATTATTTCTCCGCGGCACGATTAAGCAGCCGCCGAAGATATTCGCTAAGATCAAGCCCATGGCAAAAACCGCGCGCCCAGCCGCCCAACGAGAAATTTTCGACCTGCGCCAACAGCTCGACAAGCACAATTATCAATATTACGTGCTCGATAATCCATTGATCAGCGACGCCGAATACGACCGGCTGTTCCGCCGTCTGGTGGAACTCGAACAAGAACACCCCGAACTCGCCACACCCGACTCGCCGACGCAAAAGGTCGGCGCGCCGCCGCTGGATAAATTCAAAACGGCGCCGCACACCCTGCCGATGCTCTCGCTCAGCAACGCTGTGGGTCAGCAAATGTTGCCAAAGATAAAAAAGATCAATTGTCCAGCTGGTCAAGAAACCCGAGTCAGTGCAATGCAATTCACTGCGGACAAAAGGAATTGTTTCAGCCCGAGCATTTCGACGCTTCAGTTTCGTCAAAGAACCAGTGGCATAGGAGTCTGCAATGGCCTACATTGCCGTCATTGATGTCGAGACCACGGGTCTGAATCCCTATCGGCATGACCGCGTGGTCGAACTTGCTGCTTTGGTTACGGGACTGAATGGCGAAACTATTCGGGAGTTCGCAACTCTTCTTAATCCCGAACGTGACATCGGCCCGACGAGCCTTCACGGACTCACCGCGAGCGAGGTCATATCGGCCCCTCTATTTGGGGAAGTTGCCGGACTGCTAGTCGATACACTAAACGGCTGCGTGGCGCTGGCTGGCCATAACGTCCGTTTCGATTACTCGTTCCTGTCGGCCGAGTTTGGCCGTCTTGGACACGCGATCCCGGACTGTCCCACCCTCTGCACGATGCGACTGGCGGGCGGGGGCACGCTATCCTCCTGCTGCGACGATTACGGGATTGTTTTCCAAGGGAATAAACATGCCGCTCTTTATGACGCGCGTGCTGCGGCCAAACTGTTAGCTGCACTTCTCCGAGATGCCCCTAGGGAAGCATCCAAAATTGGACACTTGTCACCGATTACGTGGCCAGCAATTCCGAAATTCGGAGTAGGCGTGTTAACACGGGACCAGTCTAGGAGGCGTCAAGCCGAGCCGCCAACATATATTCAGAAGCTATTTGCGAAAGCAGAGAACATTTTGATCCCAAAAACCGAAGACAGCGTCACGTTGGCTTACACGGCTCTCCTCGATCGCTGCCTTGAGGATCGGCATATCGACGACGCTGAAGCAAACTCGCTACTGGATATTGCTACACGATGGGGAATTACGGGCAATCACGTTCGGGAAATACACCAGAAATATCTGCTACAGCTGGCAGGCGTAGCGTTGGCGGACGGTATTACTAGTGACAGCGAACGTCGCGACCTGCATAAGGTCGCTTACTTGCTCGGACTTTCAGGTAACGACCTTAACGGGATACTAGAAAAAGCGTCGAAAATTCTATCGCAACTACCGGCGCAGGCTCAGCCACAACTGGAGCGAAGTTCTGCTGAGCAACTAACTGGAACCCAAGTGTGCTTCACTGGCGAGTTTCAGTGTCGCCACCAGGGGCACTTGATCACGCGAGAGATGGCAACGGCACTCGCAACGAAGCAGGGCATGACCGTCGTGGAATCCGTAACCCGGAGCGTAGATTTGCTGGTGGTGGCAGACCCACAGACGCAATCGGGAAAAGCCAAGAAAGCACACAAGCACGGAATCCGCATTATGCACGAAGTCGTATTCTGGAAGATGCTCGGGCTCAACGTTGACTAAGATAGTCGTGGAGCCTCGCCGTCCGCAGATTGGGGAGCGGTGCTATCTTTGTGTCAATATGGTTTGGCTTGATTCAGCTCCTCCGAGCCGTCACTGACGAAAATAAATAATCTGAAAATTGCGCACAGCATCATGAAGAAAAACCAGACCACCCTATTTGATGTTCCCGTCGAGGCACTTACGGAAGCGCAGGCTGCTTCCGAACTATCCGAGTTGGCGGAAATGATTGCTCATCATGACCAACTTTATTACCAACAGGACCAACCGGAAATAACGGACGCTGAATACGACCTGTTGCGCCGTCGGAACAATGCTATCGAGGCACGCTTTCCTCATTTGATACTTCCGAACAGCCCCTCACACCGGGTCGGGGCGGAGCCAGCAGTAGGTTTCAAGAAAATCCGCCATACCGTCCCAATGGTATCGCTGGAAAACGCTTTTACGGTTGAGGGCATCCGTGGCTTTATTGGTGATGAGCAAAAGGGTATTCGCAGTTTCGTCCGCGAGTTAAACGACGCAAATGTCCCGATAGACTTCGTTGCCGAACCGAAGATAGACGGGTCGTCCTGTTCCCTTCGCTATGAGAATGGCCGCTTGGTATACGCCCTAACACGAGGCAATGGACTTGAAGGCGAAGACGTAACTGCCAACGTCAAAACTATTAGAGGCGACATCCCCCACAAATTAGGGGGGATGGGCTGGCCTGACGTTTTGGAAATCCGCGGAGAAATTTTCATGTCCGACGAAGATTTCCTTAAACTCAACGAACAGCAGGAAGCCCTGGGTGACAAGGAGAAGCTCTTCGCAAACCCACGCAATGCTGCTGCCGGAAGCCTGCGCCAGAAGGACCCTAATGTCACTGCAAACCGTCCGCTCCGCTTTTTAGCCTATGCATGGGGAGAAGTCTCCGCACCTTTCGCGAGTACTCTCTGGGAAGCACGACAAAAAATATCTGAGTGGGGATTTAAACTTGATGAGCCGTCAACTTTAGCAACGATTAACGGTAACGATTGTACACCTCTATTGAATTACTACAAAGAAATCGAAGCCAAACGACCTTCGCTTGGCTTTTCCATTGACGGGGTGGTGATCAAAGTTAACCGCCTCGACTGGCAAGACCGTCTGGGGTCAGTAAGTCGTTCACCACGCTGGGCGATTGCCTGGAAGTTCCCAGCCGAAAAAGCATTAACCATGATCCGCCAAATCACTGTTCAAGTCGGTCGTACCGGTCGGATTACTCCTGTTGCGAACCTTGCTCCCATAAATGTGGGTGGCGTCTTAGTATCTCGGGCCACGTTACATAATCGAGACGAAATTGAACGAAAGGACATTCGAGAACGTGACGCGGTCATCATTCAGCGGGCTGGTGACGTGATTCCTCAGGTGGTCGAGGTGGTAATGGAACGACGGCCGAATGATAGTGAGCCTTTTGTCTTTCCGACACATTGCCCAGAGTGCAACAGTTTACTTACCCGCGAAGCGGACGAAGCGGACACATATTGCAGCGGCGGGTTGGTTTGTCCCGCCCAGGCAAAAGAACGATTACGTCATTTCGTGTCAAGGAACGCGTTTGACATTGAAGGTTTAGGAGAAGAGAACATTAATCTTTTTTATGAGAAAGAACTCATCCGTACCCCGTTTGATATTTTTACGTTGGAGGAAAGGGATAAGCATTCGCCCAACCCAATCTCAACATGGAAAGGCTGGGGTGAGAAAAAGAAGGGCGGCGAAAAGAAACGAGCAACGAATCTCTTTAACGCTATTAGTCGCGCACGAACCGTTTCTCTGGACCGATTTATCTACGCGCTCGGCATCCGGCAAGTCGGCGAAGCAACAGCGCGCTTGTTGGCCCGTCACTACGGTTCGTTAGCAAATTGGTGTACAAGCATGAGCCTAGCCATCGACCCAGAATCCGACGCGAGAAAGGAATTGACCTCGATCAATGGCATTGGCGACAGCATGGCAAGAGACACTGTAGCGTTCTTTAGTGAACCACAGATGCAGGACTTACTTGATCGATTAACTAAGCCTATTGATGGCGCTGACCCGTTGGTAAAGGTAAATGATTTTGAGTTCGTGAAAACGGAAAGCGCTATTTCAGGAAAAACCGTTGTCTTTACCGGCAAACTGGAAAAGATGACTCGCTCTGAGGCAAAAGTCCGCGCGGAACGGCTAGGAGCCAAGGTTGCGAGTGCAGTATCGAAGAAAACTGACTATCTCGTGGCTGGACCAGACGCCGGATCTAAGGCCAAAAATGCTCGTGAACTCGGAGTCCCGATCCTAACGGAACAAGAGTGGTTAAATTTAATCGAGGCCAACTCGAATCCAGTAAACTCTTCAGCTGAGAGTTAACCCAACCCAGTGAGCCGAAAAAAGCCGGCAAACTCACCGACGCAATCTTCGTTTTGACCGGCGGTTTGGAAGGGATGTCGCGGGTCGAGGCGCAAAAACGGATTGAGGCACTGGGGGGACGGATAGCGTCGAGCGTTGGCCGGAACACGACCTACGTGGTCGCCGGGGCCGAGCCAGGCTCCAAACTCAAAAAAGCCCGGGAGCTGGGAGTGCAAATTCTTAGCGAAGAGGAATTCTTGGCTCTGCTAGAGCGCTAACTTGGATTATCCACGGTCCCGGGCAAAATGCCAGCACGCTGGAGACCAAGGGCTAAAGCCTGGAGGGAGAAGGCACCTCTAGGGATCTCAAATCACAAATCTCAAATGGCAAAGTTTGAAATCTGAAATATGCAATTTGAAATTCCGAGCGCCAGCGAGGACTGGCCCATTGCCTTCTCCCTTCAGGCTTCACCCCTCAGCCTGTATTGTCGCTTTCCCCGGACTATGAATGATCCCGGCTAGTAGCGGTCGCGGCGCGGCGGCCGGTCGCCACCGCCTTCGCGCGGCGCCTGCGGGCGCGCTTCGCTGACCACGATGTTGCGGCCCTCGAAGTCCGTGCCATTGAGGGCGCTGATCGCCCGTTCCGCCTCTTCGTCGGAGCTCATCTCGACGAATCCAAAACCCTTGGAGCGTCCGCTGAATTTGTCCGTGATGATCCGCGCACTGACCACCGACCCGTGCTGCGCGAAATGTTGTTGGAGCCGTTCCTCCGTCACGGAATAGGAAAGGTTCCCAACGTATAACTTTGTTCCCATCTTGGCCCTCCTTGCTGCCTCAATGATTGCTTATAACTTCGGGGTCGACTTATCCAAAGGGCAGGGCCTCAAATGGCTCTCATAAGCGGCCCTGCGGACGGAAACCACTTTCTTGGCGCGCTCTTCGGTAACCGGACCCATACGAAACGGCGCCAGACTACCTAAGTTGCCGGTCGCTTGTCAAACCTCTCTGGTTCACGGCTTCTCATCAGTCATGTTGGAAATCTCCGATCCCGTGGCGGATTTCTCTCAGCTTTCTCTTTCTCTCCGAGTTTTATCAAAGTACGAATGCGCCGCGCGCAATGCATGACGCAGCTAAGGTTTTTAGCGACGCGTCCTCACTCATGACGACCGGACAGCCACTGACGTTTTCAACGAGGCTAATGACAGCGCGGGTTACTTCTCGAAGTGTCATGGATTCCTTCTGTGACGGAGTCTCGACGATCAGCGGTTCGAGATTTAAGCAGCCTATTCATCTGGACACACCAATACGAATGCCTGACCCGAAACCTTCTGGGGCAAGTTAACTTGCCAGGGGCGGGAAGATGACTCTGTTAGGAATCTCCCATGCCTTGATCCTGATGACGGTTCAGCCGGAGGCTGATCAGCGTTAGGCTGAGACTGGTGCGGACCAGCGGTCCGACACCGCGTGAAAAGAAAAAAGGGTCGCGTAACCGAAAGATCACGGACCGTGCGAGAAGGAAAAAAAAGGGGGAAAGAAGAAAATTCTTTTCACGGGAAGCGTCTGTGCTTCGTGACCTGCCTGCTAATGGTGCCTGCTAATGGGTGGCCCGAATCAATTTGCTCCCGCCTCTACGACTGGCGCAACGATCAGCTCACTCTCGATGAAGTCTAGCGCATCCTGGTCTGCCAGCCCCGCGGGCTACGCCAGCAAGCTAAGAATGAAGCGCTCCTGCTCTTCGACAAGAGCCGGCTCCGTGCCGTTGTGCGCCTTCATACCCAAGATGATTTTGCGGGGAACGCCCATCCCCATGTGCTCCAAATAGCGATAATCCCGCATGACATCCTTCAAGAGTTGGTTTCTGGCCGCTCGGCAGCCTATACGCATTCGCTCCGTCGTGATGCCGTTTGGAAGGCGTCCTGGTGAGATGATCTCTAGGCGATCACTGTAAACGGCTAGCTCTATATCCGTACTGGTGAGCAGATAGTCACGGTGGATGAGGGCATTGACGATTGCCTCGCGCAGTACCTCCGGCGGATAGGCAGGCTTCTCGATTCTTCTGCCGTTTTCAAGAACGGCGGTCACGGGGGTGTTCCGTCGCACAAAGTCTAGCGCCTGCTCAACCAGACCGTTTTCCACCACTGCACCGTTAGCGTCGAGCAAGGGCGTCATCGGGCCGCGCAGCGCCGCGCGTTCGCGCGCGGCATAGTCCTTTTCAGTTCCAGGGAAGGCGGCCGCGTCAATGCCGGCATGCGGAAGAAAGCGGTTTGGCGTCGTACCAAAAAGGAGTATCCCGCCAACAGTGACGCCTTCCTCGCTCATGATTTCAGTATTCACAAGCAGAGTTTGCCAAGCTGTTTCATCGTCGTCAGAAGGCACGCTCTGCTGACGAATACGGCCGAAGTAGTCCCGGAGCCGCCGCCGATCTAAGTCGGCGAGTGTGGCTCCTGAAACCGGCCGCAATTCGGCGCGGAAAGTGCCGCGTTGCTGGAAGAGACGGCCAAGCTCCTCGGGGCTTGGCTCCCTGCTCTGGGTTCCAACCCGGATGTAATAGGTGTTGCGGTTGTTGTGCCAAAGGCTATGAACATCGAAGCCGCGCGTCACCCGGACAATGGCCACGTCCTTCTCAGGCTCAATGTCACGGACAATCTCAAAGAAAGGAATGATGCCTGGCCTAATCTTGTCCCGACAGGCAGTCATCACCCACTCTTCGAGGTCGGGCCTCGTCAGGCCTGAGATGCTCCCGTCATCGTCCACGCCAAGTAGTACCATGCCGCCACTAAGATTCGAGAACGCGACAAGCTCTTTCGCGAGGGCATGATTTCCCAGCACGTCCCGCTTAAACTCGACGCCGGAGCTTTCTCCGTTCCTAATGATTTCCAAAAGCTCGGTGTGTGTCGTCATGTCTCAGAACCCGTATTTGGAGCGGCGCATCTCGAAGGCGTCCTTGCCGCCTTCGAGGATTTCCTCGACCAGCTCGCACACAGGCTTCGAGTCAATTGAGCCCATATGCTCGCGGGCAATTTTGGCATGGCCATCCCTCCCCTCACCTGAGGCAGCCAATCCAAGGATTAGCTCCGCGTCGCCCAGGACGGGGATGTTTGCGTTGTGAGTCGAGAAAACGAATTGACGGCGCCCTTTCTCTTGGCGCATGATCGGCACAACGCCTTCAGTAATAAAGCGGTTATCGAGGTCGTCTTCTGGCTGATCGACAACAAGAGGAGCCTCGGACTCCAGCAGCAGAAGCAGCAGTACGGCGGTGGCCTTCTGCCCGGTTGATAGCGCTTCGAGCGTCTGCCACGTTGGGGGATCTCCGTCCGGCGCAGTGTTCAGCTCGATCTTGGTCGTCGCCGGGAGGTCAAGTTCCTCGATCCTCATAACCAGGTCAAGGTCGGCTTGGGCGAGCCGCTCTGCCGAGCCTGCCGGCAATCCGTAGTGCTGCATGAGAGCCTCTTTTCCTTCCCGGCAACGCTGTGCGAAATCAGGCAGGGACAGTTGCTCCAGAGACCGCAACCTTTCCAAGGCGGCGCTCAGGTTACCGCCTACCTCCCGCAACAACTGTTCTAGCGGATCACGGTTGCCAGCCATAGTGACGTCCGCCCTGACTCGATCACGCAGCTTGCGAGAGACTTTCTTGGCCGCGTTTTGAATCTCCCGATACTCGCTCGCCTTTATGTCTTCCCATTCTGAAAGCAGCTTGCGCCGGTGCGCCTCATGCGCGGCCAGGGAACTTTTCAGAGCCTCCTTCTTGTCCCTCAGTGGGCGAAGCTCCTCGATCTGCTGTCGCAGCCTGATAAATTCAGCTCCGTCGATCTTGGATTTTTGAAGCTCCCGCAAGAGTTTCTCATAGGTATCCTCGATGACCTTGCGCTTCTCGGTCCAACGAGCTTTTGTGCTTGCAAGCGCGCTATCTGTTTCTGCCAGCAGCTTGGCGAGCTGATCGGCGGTGGCGTTAAGCTTTGTGCTCAAATTGGCCAGAATGGCTTCTATCTCTACCAAGATGGCCGCATTTGGAAGCCCTTCGAGGGCCTTCTGAGAAACGAAGGCCGTATCGAGAGGAAGTCCCTCTACCAGATCACTGCGAAGAGTGCGGATAGGCTCCAGGCGTTCAGCAACATTTGCAAATACGCGTTCTTCGCGAATGAGAAGGCTCTTCTCCTTCAGGCGCTCTTCCAGCCCCGCTTCCTGGAAGCGCGTCTGGGTCTCTTCAAGGCCGGGGAGCGCCGCAAGGCGGTCATCGAGAGCCTTCGCCTCGCGCCGGACATCGACAATGCGCCTCCGTGAGCGCTCCAGCTCCAACCTGAGTTTCGCCTTGCGTCCTGAAAGGGTTGGATCGCGCTCAACGAAGCGATCTAGCAACAGAGTGAGCTTCTCCCGGCTCTTGGTGAGTTCAGATATTTCGTGTTGTCCGAACACCTCAACGCCAGGCATGACGTCTCTCGGTGAAAGTGTCAGCACTTCACCGGCTTCGTCCTTCACGATGGGGGGATTCGGAACCGACCGTTCGAAGGTATAGCAGCGTTGGGAGGGCTTATGCGAGAGTACCAGCAAGGAGACTTTCGTACCGGAGCGAAGCACATGACGGATAACCCCCTCATGTGCGTTGCGTGCCTCTTCCCCGAGAGGGTCAAGACCAAGCGCATAGCGCATGCTCTCGATCATGGTCGATTTTCCCGTCCCTCTCCCGCCGACCAGGACATTCAGATTGCCGCTGAAATGAACGGATGTGTCGCCGAGAAATCCGCCTTCCCAGGTCATGGCCAGAAACTCGGCGTGCGGCTCCAGTTGCGGATCACTGTTTAGACGAATGCGAGACTCCGGGTCAAGGAAGGCCTGCCGCAAAGCCTCGACTGACACATTCGACATTTTTATGAAACAGGACGCGCTGTCCTTTTTCAAGTCTTCCGGGCTGTTTATGTCCGAAGCGTTTATGACCGCGACGGGGCGGCCGCGATAATATTCTCCGCCCTTGTTCTCCAGGATCGGCCGAATGCCCTCCGGAGCATCTTCGATAGGGCCGGCAAGGGCGCAGGCAAGAAGCTCGGGCGACTTCCACACATTGACGCGGGGTTGACCCGAGAGTTTCTTAAGAAGTCCCCCCTCCGCGGCAACATGCGCGGCGATGCAGACTGCCCCCCATCTTTTAGCACAGCCAAGGAGTTCAGCAGAATCCAGGTTTCCGGTTGGCGAGACCGCACTGGTGTCGTGAATTCCGCATTCACCAATAAACCGTTCGAGCACATTGTCCTTGTCTGGATCGAAAAGGCATAGAAAATGCACACCATCCTTGGTGACGGCCTCGAAGCCGCTGAACGCGAACAACCCGGCCGCGCGAGCGGCCTGTACCAATCCGACGGATTCCTCCACCCGGAAATGGTCCGTAATGCCGATGACCTCGATTCTGGCTTCCTGGCAGGCCGCGATGATCGCCGCATTGTAATCCGCTTCCGTGCGGAAGGTGGTTTGCTTACTATGCCTGTTCAAATAGGCAAAGGGGTTGAGCTGCAAGGCGCAACGGTAAAAGCGCGCGCCGTTTGGAAGCTTCAGGGCGGCGTTCAAGCGCTCTGATAGAGTTCCTGTCATGCTGTTCGTTTTGACGGCCATTGGCCTGCCTCCTGTATCTTCATATTTCAAACACCTTCAGCACTTCGTCGCCATAGTGGTTGATGACCTTGACGGCGATTTTGCCGGTTTTCGGGCGGTAGAAGGGAATGCTCTTGGTTGAGTAGAGCCCCTTGAGACATCCTTCGCGGCGTCACCGGCGACACCTCCAGACACGCGAAGTCTGTTCAAGGCTTCACTGAACCGGGAGTCGCGATCGATAACGACGTTATTCATTAGGATTTTCAACTCTTCAGTTCAAGCCCAGCACTTTCATGGCGGCGGTCTTTGGGTCTCCGTAGAAGATTGGATCGACATGCTCGACTACGTCGGCCGGCACTTCGAGGAAGCTCCGCTTGTTCTCGATCGGAATGAGCGCGCGCTTCGCGCCGTTGTCCTTGGCGACCTGGAGCGATTCGGTGAGTGAGCGCAACGGCTTGATGTTGCCCTGAACGCTCATGTCGCCGAGCACGAGGAGCGCGGCGTTCACTGGCGCCTTGCGCATCGCGGAGTAGCAGGCGACGAAGAAGGCGACGCCCACCTCTGCTTCGACACGGTTCGCGAGGAGATCGATGACTTCGACGTGCAAGTCGGAAGTGTCGAGGTCTCGAGCAATTCCAAGATCCACTTTTTTCGCCTGCACATAGCTAAACGCTCGCTGGACTGATTCTTTCATCGCGCCGGCGAGACCGCCCGCCATTTTAAGTTTACCCGTCCCGCTC
>Ga0209726_10008898_pt1 | contig 10638 bp, 11 predicted proteins | sample Subgrocontami54m_FD_187453 | JGI IMG/M metagenome (GOLD analysis project Ga0209726, IMG submission 187453) | Subsurface groundwater microbial communities from S. Glens Falls, New York, USA - GMW46 contaminated, 5.4 m (SPAdes) (version 3) | ecosystem: Environmental > Aquatic > Deep subsurface >... | reverse complement strand
GTTTCAGTCATCCCGCCATGATTTCACACCCCCTGGGACAAATACGGTCCAACCCTAAACATTTTCAGACAGGCTCTAACGTCCTCGGCTCAGCAAGACACGACGGCCCCGATTTAACGATTCAACGATTCAACCATTTAACGATGGGACGGTTCACGCCTTGCTCGTGATCTTCGCCCAGTTGATGCCTTTGTGGGCGGCGTAGCGTTCGAGGGCGCGCTCGTGGTCGATCAGCACGGCGCGCACGACGGCGGAATCGTCGGCAAAGCCGTAGTCGGGATCGGAGTCGGGAATCAAGTCCACTTTGCGGTGCGCATAGACGAGCGCGAAGATGGCGGCGGCGGCGGTGACGTACGGCAGGTTCTCCGCCGCGCCGTCCGCGAAGTCCTCCACGACATTGGCGAGAAATTCCAGTTGGTCCACCAGGTGCGGATACTTGGGTGAATCAAGCTGCGTGAACTCCACCTTCAGCATGGGCAACTGCTTGTGGACCTGTTGGAGCACGTGCGGCGTGACCTTCGCCGCACTTTGCCGGACGAATTTAGCAACTTCAGGCATGGCGGTATTGTGCAGAAACAGCCAGGCATGACAAGCTGTTATGCAGGCGGGAGAATTTGATGCGTGATCCGTGATCCGTGAAACTGAGCCGCGCGTGCCGTGAGCGGCTGTTCGGTCTGGCTGCTCAAACCACCTCCAGCGGACACTTCGGCAGCGCGTCGATGAACGCCTGGCCGTATTGCTTGGCGAGGATGCGATTGTCCAGCACAACGATGATGCCTTTGTCAGTCTTCGCGCGGATGAGTCGTCCGACGCCCTGGCGGAATTTCAAAATCGCTTCTGGCAACGAGAAGTCGCGAAACGAGTTACCGCCTTGGGCTTCGATCTGTTCAATGCGCGCCTCGATCAACGGATGGTCCGGCACGGCGAAGGGCAGCCGCGTGATGATGACGTTCGAGAGCGCCTCGCCCGGCACATCGACGCCTTGCCAGAAGCTGTCTGTCCCGAACAGCACTGAGTCGATGTCGGCCTTGAATTTCTCCAGCATGGTGGAGCGCGGCGTGCCAGTGCCTTGGACGAAACACTCGAGGCCGAGTTTGTCGAAGCACGGCTCCATCCGCTCGCCCACGTTCTGCATCAGCTTGAAGTTCGTGAACAGGACGAAGGCCTTGCCGTGCGTGAGGCGGACGAAGTGCTCGATCCAATGCACCAGCGCATCCTCGTAGCCGGCCTCGCGTGGATCGGGCATCTTCTTCACGACATAAAGCGTCATCTGCCGCTCGTAGTCGAACGGCGAGCCGACTTGGAGCAGCGTCGCTTTCTCGCCGCCGACGCGGTGGGCGAAGTAGTTCAGACCCGTCTGCGTGCTGCGTGCTGCGTGCTGCGTAACGCGCTCGGCTGGCGGCTCCGGACTTTGGACTTTGGACTTTGGGCTTTGGACCGCGGTGGCCGAGGTGGCCAGCGTCGCGCTGGTCATAATCACCGACGTGTCCGCGCCGAAGAGCCGGCGGCGCAGGAAATCCGCCACGTCGATCGGCGCTGCGTTCAAGGCGAGGTTCCTTTGCGTCTTGCCCGAGCGCTCGACCCAATAGACCGACTGCTCCGCGCTCTGGCTGAGGAACACCGCCACGGCCTCGCGCAGTTCATCCAGCCGCCGATTGCAGTCCATCAACTCCTCGCCCGTCTCTTTGTCCTCGGTGAGCGAAATCAGGTCGCTGATCGCCTCGCGCAGGCGCGTGATCGACAGCGTGAGGTTGTCTTGGACAAGGTCTGGCCGCCGGATGCGCAGCTCCGTCCACGAGCGCGACGGGCCTGAGTCCCCGGCCCCGCGCCGCTCGCGGCGGCTCTGCTCGTAAAGCCCCTCGCACGTCTCTTCCACGGCGGCAAAGAAGCGCTCGGCCTGTTCGAGCACGTCGGCGACAAGCGTGACGGCCTTGCCCTGCCGCAGCACCGCCAGCAGACCCTTTTTCGTGCGCGGGTTCCAAAGTCGCTGAAGATTGAACCGAATCTGCCCGCTGGAAACGCTCACCCCGATGTGCCGCGACGCGACGTGCTCGACCGTGTGCGCCTCGTCGAACACGACGAAATCGTTCTTGAACAGGATGCCGTTCTTCGGCGCGTCCTCCAGCGTGCCGAGCAGTGTGAAAAACAGCGTGTGGTTCAGCACGATCACGTCCGCCCCCATGATCCGGCTGCGCGCGCGCTGGAAGAAACAAGGGCCGTGCACCTTGGCAAAGTCAGACTGAAATCCGCATTGCTTCGGCGAGCACAGCCCGCGCTCGGAGCAAACGTGCGACCACACTTTCGTGTCCGGCTCGACGTCGAAATCCGAGAGACTGCCGTCCGTCGTTTCCTTCGACCATTCGAGGATGCGCTGCAGCTCCTGCGACTCCGGCGAGGTGAAGAGGCTGTCGGCTTGTTGCAGCGCCTTGTGCAGCCGGCGCGAGCACAGGTAATTCGCGCGCCCTTTGAGCATCGCGAAATCGAACTTCACCGGCAGCACGCGCGCCAGCATCGGCAGGTCTTTTTCCGTGAGCTGCTCCTGAAGGTTGATCGTGTGCGTGCAGACGACCGCCTTCCTCTTCTTCGCCACGGCAAACAGGATCGCCGGCACCAGGTAGGCCAGGCTCTTGCCGACGCCCGTGCCCGCCTCGACGACCAGGTGCTCTTTGCTTTCCAGCGCCTTGGCGACCGCGACCGCCATCTGCTGCTGTTGCGGGCGATACTCGAAGTTCCGCGACTTCGACAGCTTGCCGCGCGGCGAAAACATCTCCTCCACTTGCGCGAGAAGGTTCGCGCCAGCGTTGGCCGGTTGTTGTTCGATGATGGAGATCATGCCGGAACTTTTATTCCGTCGTGCGCGGGCGGCGCACCACCAGCTTCGCGGTCACTTTGTTCTTCGCGATCACGTTTTCAGGCAGGATGCCGCGGGTTTGACCAACGAGGCCACTTCTTCTTCCTTCGCGGCGGATTTGCGTAGTCACGGTTCCCGCGCGGAAAGTCAGAATTTGCCGAAATAGAATTCGTCGCGGGAGATGCCGAGGTCTTCGATGATGTCGGCGATGATGCCGCGCGGCACGTCGCCCGGATGCCAGGCAAAGGTGATGAGCCGGTCGTGGCGAAATGGGTTGGAGTAGTGGCGATGACTGCCAGCCGTGCGGAGCAGTTCACAGCCGAGTTCGCGGAGACGGCGCTCCAACTGCCGGCAATTGAACGAGGGGTACTTGCCCATGGTTCAGGCGGCGAGGACAAATCTGTCGCGAAAGGCAGAAGGAATGGGCCGGCCCGTTTCCAAGAGCGCTTCGAGATGGGCTTTCGCCGCCTGTTGGAATCGTAAGATCGCTTCGGCCCGCTCGCGTCCATGCGCGTGGCAGCCGGGGAGGAGGTTGGACTTGGCGATCCACACGCCGTCCCCATCGCGGCGCGTTTGAATCTTTGTGAGTGGAACGATCATTGTGTAGAGAGCCTATCAGTTCGGGTTCAAGTGGTCAACGCGGCGTGGTTTGGTTCCTTTCAAGGACGGAGGTTCGTTGTACCAAATCTCCCTCGGCCACCGCACGCGGGGCCGTTCGCAGTCGAAGTACTCGATCTCCCGCAAGCTCTGGGCGAGGCAGGTTTTGCCCGCGCGTCGCACGCCCCGCAGCCAAAGGACGGAGCGCCGCGACCATTGCTGCTCCACCAAGGTTTGCCAAAAAGGGCGGTTTACCATATGCGTCCAGAATCGCTTTTGGTAAAACTAAACGCAAGCCGGGTTTCCGTTCCTGCGCTGCATTCGGTGACTCCGGAGGTTGTTGGCCAGATGGGCAGCAGAACGCCGGATTCATCCGGCAGGACGGTGGTCAGGCGAGGCCATTGCCGGATGAATCCGGCGTTCCCGTTTCCGGCGGGATCGAGCGGGCAGTGACAACTTGGAGATGCACGGGGCCGCATCACGTCTCCCTTGGCCGGCGCACGACAGTTTCGATTTCTGCCTTGTTCTTCGCAATCATGTTCGCCGGCAGGATGCCGCGCCAGTTGACGTTTGGATAAATCACCGCGCCGCGCCCGACGATGCTGCCGGGATTGAGCACCGCGTTGCAGCCGATGTCGGTGTGGTCGCCGAGCAGCGCGCCGAACTTGCGCAAGCCGGTGTCGAACGGCACGCCTTCGATCTCGACGCACACGTTGCCCGGCACGAGCTTCACGTTGGAAATCTTCACCCCCGCGCCCAGATGAGCTTTGTGACCGAGGATCGAGTCGCCGACGTAGTTGAAGTGCGGTACGGTCGCCTTGTTGAATAGGACGGCGTGCTTCAGTTCGCAGGAATTTCCCACCACGCAGTTGTCGCCCACGATCACGTCGCCGCGGATGTAGGCGTTGTGGCGAATCTGGCAATTGCGTCCGATGATCGTCGGACCTTTGATCATCGCGCCATCCTCCACCACCGTGCCCTCGCCGATGAACACGTCCAGGCCGACGTAGGCCTCGCCGTCGCATTGATTGTGCAGCGCCGGTTTGAGGTGCGCCTTGAGAAAATCTTTGAGCTTCTTGAGCGCATCCCAGGCGTACTCGCAGCCGTCGAACAACGCCGCGTGCTCAGTCTGGCTCAGGTCAAACAGGTCCGGTGGTTTGAACATGGGCGCAGCGTAACGGACAGGTCGGCGATTTGAAATTTGAAATTTCAAAGGCAGCAGTTTGTGCTACGCTTGAGCCGTGGGTACCGATTATCGAACTGGCACGCTTGCGGCGTCCTGGCGTCGCGCAACCGTCCGATGATGAACGATTCGAAGGTCGCGAAGGGAAGTGCCAGCGGCTGGAGTTATTCGCTTCAGGCGATGGGCGCTCTCGTGTGGTGCCTTTTTTTCATCCTCTCGCCGATGGAGGTGCTCCTGCTGGGGAGTGTTGTTTGGATTCCGCTCCTGATTTGGCGGGAGAAGCTTCGAAGCCGGAGACACGGTTTCCTCCCGGGGGCGATCTTACGAGGTATGTTGGTTCTCTCAGTTGTTGTCGCTGCCGCGTTGGCGCCCGTTAAATACGTTGACCGTCGCATCCTCCAACTCCCGCGTGGCCAACTGACGCTTGGTCAACTCACCACCGCGCTCGAGGAGCAAGCCGTACTCCTTCGGTTCCCGAATCAACACGCCAATCGCTCGGTGCGCCTTCCTGGGGGATCTTCGAAAGTCCGGGAGTTAATCGATTTGATCGAGGACCAAACGGGCCTCAGGCACAGAATCAAGTACTGTGGGAATGGCTCAACGGTCCTCTGGGGAGGCGTTCCCATGGGGCGAATCAGGTTCGAAGAAAGATCAGACTGAAGGCCATCAGCGGCGCGCTGCCTCCATTTTTGGCTGTCAGCTTGGCTGGTTGGAACTAAGCTCAGCACACTCGATGAAAGACTCCTACATCGCCGCCAAAGAACGCTGGGCGCGCAAGATGGCCGGCAAAGAAAGACCCGCCGCGCGCTCGACCGACCGCCTGCCGCCGGGCCAGCGGCAGGTCCACAACTTCCCCGTGCTCGACCTCGGCCTCCAACCGGAGGTGCCGCTCGACAAATGGGAGCTCAAGATTCACGGCCACGTCGAGAAGCCGGTCACGCTGAACTGGGAGCAGTTCCTCGCGCTGCCGCAGTTCAAAGACGTGAGCGACTTCCATTGCGTCACGACCTGGAGCCAGTTCGACATGGAATGGGAAGGTGTTGCGTTCTTCACCCTCGCCGACCTCGTCAAGCCCACGCCGAGCGCGACGCACGTCTTTTTCAAGAGCTACGACGGCTACTCGACGAACAATCCGCTCGAAGCCTGCCTCGACGACGACGTGTTGATCGCGCACAAGTGGAACGGCCAGCCGATTCCCAAAGAGCACGGCGGCCCGGCGCGCGTGATCATCCCCAAGCGGTACGCGTGGAAGGGCGCGAAGTTCATTCGCGAAATCGCTTTCCTCGACCGCGACATCCTCGGCTTCTGGGAAGTGCGCGGCTACTCGAACACCGCCGACCCGTGGACGGAAGATCGGTTTGCGTGAGCGGAGCGCGGGCGGGTCGTGCATTGCAGACGTGGCGTCGGTTCCGGGTTTGACAACACGACACCTCCTTCCTACGGTGCCCGCGTTCACAATGCGTTCGACGGGGTTGCTCCATGCTGTTTCCGCCACGCCAGTCCGCTCAGTCGCCGCCGCGCGTCGTCATCACCGGCGCGGGGATCGTCACCGCTCTCGGCCTCGGCTGGCAGGCCAACGCGGACGGCTTCCGCGCCGGCCGCGTCGCGTTTCGACCCGTGACGCTCTTCGACGTGTCGCGGCAACGCGTGAAGCTCGCCGCGGAAGTTGACCTGCCCGCCGAGCTTCCCAAAACGCGCCTGAGCCGCCGCCATCTCCAGCGGTTGGACCGCGCGGCGAAGCTTCTCCTGCTCGCGGCGCACGAGGCCTGGCAGCAGGCCGGCTGGCCGCCTTCCGACGATCTGCCCGTCGTGCTCGGCACCACCAGCGGCGGGATGACGCTGGGCCAGGATTACTTCCGCCAAGCCCTTCAGACACCGCGCACGCAACGCCGCCAACCCTCACGCGTCCTGCACTACGAGGTGCAACAACAGGGCCTGGACCTCGCCGCGGCGTTCGGCTTTCACGGCCCGGTGACGACCATCGCCAATGCCTGCGCGTCGGGTGCGAACGCCATCGGCCACGCCTGGGAATTGTTGCGGCGGGGTCACGCCGAGCGCGCATTGACGGGCGGCTACGATGCGCTCTGCCAATTGGTCTTCGCCGGCTTCGATTCGCTGCAAGCGCTCTCGCCCACGCAGTGCCGGCCCTTCGATGCGCAGCGCGACGGGCTGGGTTTGGGCGAAGGCGCGGCGGTCCTCATGCTGGAAACACTCGCGCACGCGCAACGGCGCGGCGCGCAAATCCTCGGGGAGATCGTCGGCTACGGCGCGGCGACGGATGTGCATCATCTGACCCAACCGCATCCGCAAGGCGACGCCGCCTTCGCCGCGATGACCGCCGCGTGCGCGAGCGCCAGTGTATCGCCCGAGCAGATCGACTACGTCAACGCCCACGGCACCGGCACGCCGCTCAACGACAGCGCCGAAGCGGCGGCGATCTTCCGCTGGGCCGGCGCTCGCGCGGCCACGCTGCCGGTCAGCTCGACCAAATCGAGCGTCGGCCACCTGCTCGGCGCGGCGGGGGCGGTGGAGACCCTCGTCTGTTTGATGGCCTTGCGCGAGCAATGGCTGCCGCCGACTTCCACGCTGCGCACGCCGGACCCCGTGTGCACCTTCCCCGTAGTGCGCACGCCGAGCGCCGCGCATCTGGAGTATGCGCTGACTAACTCCTTCGGCTTCGGCGGTGCCAATGCCACGCTCATTCTGCGGAGGTGGTCGTGAGCGAGATTGTGGTCGCGGGCATCGGCGCAGTGTCGCCGGCCGGCTGGGGTGTGACAGCCTTGCGTGAAGCCCTGGCGCGCGGCGAACCGATCCCGCCCGCCAAGCTCACTCGTCCCGGCTGGGACGTTTCCCTGCGCGCGCGCCGGGTGCCGCCGCCAGAGCCGCGCCCGTCCTTTCTCGCGCATGCGCGCCTGCGTCGGACCAGCCCCATCGCGCATTTTGCCGTCGGTGCCGCGCTGGAGGCCTTGGGCGCGGAGACCCCGCTCGCCAGCACCGGCGCGCGGCGGCTCGGCATCATCCTGTGCGTGATGACCGGCTGCGTGGTTTACTCGCGGCGCTTCTACGAGGAAGTGTGGAAGGACCCGGCCACCGCCAGCCCGCTCGTCTTCCCCGAAACGGTTTTCAACTCGCCCGCCAGCCACCTCGCCGCGTTGCTCGGCACCTCGGCCATCAACTACACCCTCGTCGGCGATCCGGGCACGTTCCTGCAAGGATTGGCCCTGGCCGCGGACTGGCTCGCGACCGGACGCGTCGAGGGGTGTCTGGTCGTCGGCACGGAGGAGGGGGATTGGCTGCTGGCCGATGCCTTCCGTCACTTCGCACGAAGCGTTATCCTCGGCGAGGGAGCGGGCGCGGTTTATTTGCGCCGCGACAGCGGGGGCGAGTCAGCCGTGCGGCTTGACGCGATCACGAGTCCGCAGCTTTTCCTGCCGAACCAGCCGCGCGCCCAAGCCGCCCAGCAGATGCGCGCCGAACTGAATGCCTGCGCGCCGGACGACCTCCTCGTCGAAGGCACGCAGGACTGTCCGCGCTACGACGCCGCGGAGCTCGCCGCGTGGCGCGACTGGACCGGCCCGCGCGTCGCCCCCAAGCGCCTCCTCGGCGAAGGCCTCTCCGCCGCCAGCGCCTGGCAATGCGTGCTCGCCATCGACGCCCTCCAGCGAGGCCGCGCCCGCGCCGCCATCGTGAGCGTCGTCGGCTGCAACCAGCAAGCCATCGGCGCGCGCTTCAGGATTTGAGATTTCAGATTTGAAATTTGAAATGCGGCCCGCTCGGTCCAGCACGCCGGGTCCGTCACCTTTCTCCTCTTGCGCACTACGGGCGATCTCGGCCAGGACATCCCCGGCGCCTGCTTCGCTGAATCACGAGAACACTTCGTCTTGCTCAGCGTCCGTTCTCAGCCGGATCAGGTTCGGAAGCTCACGGCTTCGCCACCTCGCGCCGTCGTCGTCCGATTTCTGGCTTGTGCCGAAGCCCGCTCTATCACAGGCTCCGTCCCCAAAACCGACGGCGAAATCCTGTGATGACCGATACCAGCACGCTCAAAGAACGCATCAAGCAATTGATGGTCGAGAACCTCATGCTCCAGCTCACGGCCGATCAGATCGCCGACGACCAACCGCTCTTCGGCCCCGGCAGCCTGGGCCTCGACTCGGTGGACGCGCTTCAACTCGTCGTCGCGCTCGACAAAAACTTCGGCCTCAAGATCCCCGATCCGGCCACGGCGCAGCGCGTCCTGCACAGCGTGAGCACGATGGTTGCCTCAGTAGCCGACCACCAGGCCACCGCGCCGTCGGTCCAGCCGTAGCCTCCTCGAGCCGTGGCCACGCTGGTGACAACGCGGCATTTCGTTAACGCCGGCCGGGAGTCTCGGCTTCTTAATCGTAATCGTAATCCTGCTCTTAATCTCACCCGGATGCAGTTTGGAAGATTAGGATCAAGCGCAGGATTAAGATCAGGAAAGCGCAGCGCACGCCCAACTAAACCTTAGTCCTCAGCGAGGACAAGATGTCAGCACCGCGGGCGAGCGGTGAAGGTCGCGTCGCCCTTGGGTCGAGTTCGTCTCATCTCAATTGCACTTTCGAATAATCCCCTCAAACCACTCCAGCCCGCCTGGCAGCGGCCCCGCAGCAAACTCCAGATGAACGACCCGCCGGTGCGCGGGCTGGCGCGCGGGTGACGACGCGTGCAGCAACAGCGGCCGCATCAGCACTGCGCCACCGCGCGAGACACAGCACGTCACCGCAGGCACGCGCACCCGCCAAGCGCGGATTTGCTCGGCGCTTAGCTTGCCCGCGCGATGCGAGCCAGGCAGCACCTGCAGCGGACCGTTGCTCTCATCGCAGTCGTCCAGATGCACGCGCACGGTCAGCATTTTTTCCAGCACCTCCGCCGGCGGCTGCACGTGCACGACGCCGGCCTTCACCGACCACGGCCCGAAGCCCGCCACCTCGACGCGCCGCTTGACCGCGATGGCGAAGTCCTGGTGCCACGCCACTTTCCAGTTCGCACCCGGCGTCTTGTCGAAGAACAAACCACGCACAACAAAGGCCTCCGCGCTGAGCACCGGCTCCACCAGCGCGCGAACCTCCCAGGCGGAGGCCAACGCGCGCACCGCCGGCACGAGCTGCAACAAGTTGCGCATCGCGTAATCGCCCTGCCGCCGTTGGCTCACAGCCGAGGATTTGGTCGCCTCAGCCAACGCCGCCACCAGTGAATCGACGGCGCTCTGAGGAAGCGCTTCCGGCACGACGGCGTAACCGTGCTCCTGCACAGCCTGGCGCAGATGGCGGTTTGTCATACTCACGCGTTCAAATCGGTTTTGCGTCTCGCCGCGCCTTGCATAGGGCAAAGCCCCGCGGTTGCCAAGTCGCCGGATGTCGCGAAGCGTTTGAAGTGCGGGCGATTCATCGCAGCTTTGCGTCGGCCGAGCGTTTTCCACCGGGCTAAGGCCACGGTGCTAAGCCGCTCCTGCGTTCATTCGTGGTTCAACGCCGGCTTCACCATTGCGGAGCGGGTCAGTAATCCGCGCCAGACAGCCTTCGGCCTCGGTTCGCAAGGCTTTCCGTTCGGCGGCACTCAGACCATCGGGATCGAAGCGGTAACGGTAATGGAGCTGCAACACGGAGTTGAGCGGCCGTTTGAGGTGCTCCCACCCTGCCACGGCCTGCACGCGCTTCAGCCAATTCGCACAACTCTCGCCGGGCTGGCGGGTGATGCCTCGTGCACTCAGGGCCGTTTCGATCAAGTAGAGCTCGGAGTCGAGTCCTGGCCAGGAAACCGGCGCGTCAGCCGATGTTCCATCGTGGCGCGCACGCCGCCATTGCTTGCGCAAAAGCACCTGGCCGAGCGACAACACGAGCACTGGCCCGACGATCCACCAGATGTACTGACGCAAGCCGGACTGGCCGTAGCGCAGCTTGGTGAACTCAAACCACAGCCGCGACCAGGCATCGGATAGGGACTCGAAGATCGAGGCGTTGTGTGCTTCCGTCTCAACCCACGA
>Ga0209726_10008897_pt1 | contig 10639 bp, 12 predicted proteins | sample Subgrocontami54m_FD_187453 | JGI IMG/M metagenome (GOLD analysis project Ga0209726, IMG submission 187453) | Subsurface groundwater microbial communities from S. Glens Falls, New York, USA - GMW46 contaminated, 5.4 m (SPAdes) (version 3) | ecosystem: Environmental > Aquatic > Deep subsurface >... | reverse complement strand
GATAAGGAGTGATCTTGCTTCGAGAAAAGGCTTCAGTGACCTGAATTCACCTGGGGGACTGCGTGGTAGGAAGTTTTTCGGCAGTAGACCCTTTTGTTGCTTTCTTCACTTTTCGATAACAGACTCGAACGCCAGCCTCGTCGTCCTTGATCTGCTCCAACTCCTTGAGAAACCGGCCATCCACTGCGGAGTCCATTGAAGCGGTCTCACCAGGATCCAGAACGTTCCGATCTTCCACTTCAAACTTTCCCAAAAACCGCCCTTTCACTCGGACTTCGACTTCAATCCATGGAAACCACGGTTCCTTCGAAAGATTTGTGATGGCACCTACAAAATGGCCTTTGACCAACTCAACTTCGCTGACCGCAAAATCAATCGATTCCCTGGGGCAAAGTCCCTCACCCGATCGGCTCTTTGCCAGACTTTCAGGGGCAATCTCGATGACGCCTCGCCGATTGATCTTGGTTCGATCGGCTCGCTTCAACCCATAGATGTCAATGCCATTTTCTTCAATAATCTTGGCGTTCACAAAGCTCTCGCCCCGATTAGTAATCAGATAGTCTTCCAGATCCGTGTTTTTGCTCAACGGCTTGATCGGCGGGCTTTTTGTTCCGAAGATGGCATAGACATCATCGGCGTTCACCTCTCCGGAGTCCCCATTGCTCGTACTCCAAAAAATTTGGCCCTCCGGCTTCCCCTTTGTGCAGTCTTCCGTGCGCTCATCAGCCTCAGGAGCTTTCCCAACCTCCTGGCGAGCCCCAAAGGTGCAATCTTCAGCCACGATGAAGTGCCCGCCCTTGAGGTAGATGAGGTATTCAGCATCCGAGGCGGACGATAACCCAAGGAGGAGCAGAAGAGTCAGTATTCGGATCTGACGTCTGTTTATCGAAAAGCTGGGTCTCAAAGCCGTGACTCCTGGAGGATAGAGGGCGTAAGGAAAATTAGAAGTTCCACACGATCATCGGGACCGATCGCCCGCCGCTTGAAGAGCCAGCCTAAACCCGGGATTCGGCCAAGAAATGGAACCTGATCCATGAGGAGCGACTCAGTCGATTGAAGGAGGCCACCGATAACAACAGTAGAACCGTTCTGAACGAGGATATTGGTCGTGGCCTTGCGCGTGTTGATAGGGAACACAAATCCATCTTTAAAGTCAACCCGGTCCCCGGGGAAGGAACGCTCCGCCTCAACCTTCATCGAGACTCGACCATCGGGAGTGATGTGCGGTTTCACCTTCAGTTTGATAAATGCATCTTGGAACTGGACCACTGTCCTCCCTGAGCTATCGATAGTGGTATAGGGAACCTGCGTCCCCTGCTTAATCTCCGCCTCTTCGTTGTCCTGGGTTGCCACCCTCGGCGACGATAGGGTCTTGATCTTTCCATCTCGCTCCGCCGCGGAAAGCTGTACCCCTACGAGGAACCGATCCGCGAGGCTGGCAAAGGTTGCGCCAAGCACGAACTGGGGCGCGGCTGCCGGGAGATTTAGGGCAAGCGGCACCGAACCGTCAGTCGGCGTAGTCCCTGGGAATTGAATCGTCTGGCCGGAGTTTCCACCGAAAATCGTCCCCCCTGTACCGCTCCCTGCAACCCCACCCCATTGGATCCCAATGCTCTGGGAGAAGGCGCGAGAGGCCTCGACGATGCGGGCCTCGATCAGAACCTGGGGGGTCGGGATGTCGATCTGCTTCAAAAACGTCTCTATTCTCTCGACGGTCTCCGGGAGGTCCTTCACGATGATTCGGCTCGACCGCTCATCGATGACCACGCTTCCCTGCGGCGTCTTCAGCACGGCCAGGTGTTGTTTCAGATCGGCCGCCTTCGAATAGTTAAACGGCAGCAGCTTGGTCACGAAAGGATCTTTCGGCGGTGCATCGAGCTCTTTGGCGTGAGCGGCCATCTCCTGACACACAGGCTCTCTATCGGTTACAACCAGGGTATTGGTCGACTCCTCCGAGTCAATTCTTCCGTACCGCGTCTTCAGTCGCTCCAGATGCTTTTTCATATCTGGGGTTTTCATATGTGCTAAACGAATCACCGCCGTGCATCGAGGCGCTCCAGCGTAACGCCGCTCTTCTTCCTCGGCCTTCTTTCGCGCCTCCTCAATCTTCTGCTTTACCTCCTCAATCTTCTGCTTTACCTCCTCAATTCTAGAATTGTTCTTCACGGCCTTCTCAATCTCTTCTGCCCGCTTGTTCTTGCTCTCTTGGATCTCAAGTTTCGAGCCCACATAGATCACATTTCCGTCCTGCTCATAACTGAGACCCTTAGTGCGGAGGATGACATCGAGGGCTTGACGCCACTCGACATTTATCAAGCGCACGGTGACGAGCCTATCCTTTGGCTCCTTCAGACCATGAGCAATGACGACGCTCAGGCCACTTTCCTCATGGAAGACGCGCCACAGTACTTCATTGAGATCAGCGTCATTAAAATCTAACGACAACCGCCTATTGTCACCAGGGACTTTTGGCGGGACCGCTGGTGGTGGAGCAACTTGTTGTTCAGCAGAACCGGCTACAATAGAGGGTTCAGCCACTTTCGGCGCTTCTTCCACCGGCGTTGGTTTCGGTTCTCCGCCGGGCTGCTGGGCAACTGGCTGGGGCAGTGGCTTCTCCGGGGTCGGCGCCTGTACCGTCGGGGCTTCCTCCCCTGCGACAGAGCTCAGGGCAGGTTTCACGGCGGGAGGTGATGGAGAAGGCTCGAGCAGGCCTTCTACTGCTGCCGAATACCCAGGCAGGCACACCGTGAGTAGCAGCAGCAGAGCGGCCGCCCAGATCCAGCCGTCTCGTGATGAGATCGCTCTCCGGAGCGTCTTCATCTCGATTTCATTGGCAGCATATGTTTCTCTACGTAGCGGGTGACCAACTTACCCTCCGAATTCTTCATGTGCACCTCAAACATTACACTGTCCTTGGTGATCTTGACTACTTTGGCCGAATCAACCAAATCGTTTTCTCGGATAACGTACCCCATGCCTGGCGACGACTCCGACTCCACCAACGCATAGTAGGAGTGGACTTCCCGGATAATACCCGTCAGAGTAAGATGCACCGTCGGGGGCTTTTCTGCCGTCATGACCCGAGGCAGCCGAAACGGATCGCGGCGCCCCCGGGACTGGTACACAGCGGGCCTGTCCTGAGTTCCATCGAAGCCTGTCCTGAGCTCTGTCGAAGGGGGACCCTCCTTCTCCTCTTGAGGTAAAGAGGCGATGGGGGGCGCAGGCGGGGGCAGGCTCTGGGCAGGAGAAGGCGTGGGGGGCGGTGTTTCCCTGCCGCAGGCCAGGACAGTCACAAGGATGAATGTGACCACACTGCCAACAGCCGCCTTACGCAGGAGCCTATTTTGTCGCACTCGCCGCCTCACCACTCTTCGCTCCCGCTTTGCCTGAGTCTGTCCCGAGCGCTGTCGAATGGTAGGTGTAGGTCACCACGCCAAACTCGGCCTCGATGCTGTCCCCAGCCCTCTGGCCTTTCGCTGCCGGGCGGATAGCCATGTCGGCCACGTTGACAATCCGTTCCAACCGGCCAAGTCGCTCAAAGAGTAGCCCGAGGTCATGGTATGTCCCCGCAACCTTGAGTTGCACTGGAATCTCAGTATAGAACTCCTTCATTACCGCAGTGCCAGGCTTGAACAAGGTGACGTCAAGGTCCGCCTCATGGCCTAGGCTGGCAACCCGTTTTAGCAACGACGGGATCTCCTTTTCAGCCGGAAGCTTCTGGACCACACGCTGGAGGCGCACCTCCAGAAGCTTGACCTCTTGTTCCAGGTGAGGTCTTTGGCTCGTGATCTGCCTGCTCTGCTCTGCCTTTGCTCGCAGCCGGGCGAGTTCAGCTTGAATCTCGCTCCGTGCGGCCCACTCCGATCTGAGAAAGAATTGCCAGTAGACCACGGCCACAAGGGTAGCAAGTATGACGCCAATAGCAACCTTTTGCCTTTGCGGGACGTTGCCAATGTATGCCGACAGATCAATGGAAGGCAGCATCGTTCTTCTCCCGGCTACCCCGACAAGGTCGCAAGAATCTCGAACCGTTCGACCGGCCTACCTTCGTACGGCGCAAGCTCTGAAAAGTTTAGCTCAACGCTACTCACGATCGGCTTGAGTCGTTGAAGCGCCAGCATCAATTCCGCGACAGCAAAGTGTGAGGAGGCGTATCCGGAAACGACGAGCTTCCCGGAGACTTTACTGATTCCGGTGAGCCAACCGCCATCAGGCAATGCTTGACTGATACCATCAAGCAGTCGGACTGGGCTATTTTGAGCGGCTGCCAAGTGCTGAATGAGTGCCAGTCGATCCTGAAGCTGCTTCTTATCGCGAGCGTACTGCTCGACCATTCGAATGACCTGTTGGTTCCCGTCGATCTCGCTTTGCGTCGCGACGATCTCCGCTCGGAATCGTTCCACGTCCCGCTTCACGAGATACCAGTATCCCCACATCCCGCCGACAGTGAGAATCGCCACGGCAACGCTTGCCGCCTGAGGAACCCTTACTTGAGCTTTTCTTCGTCGCCCCTCACGCGAGAGAAGGTTGATCCTGGTCATCCGGCATCATCCTCAGGCTCGCGAAGGGCCAATCCCACGGCAACCGTCATCTGTGGGGCGATAGAAGCCAGGTATTGAGCGTCGAACTTCTTCGGGTCAGCAACAATGTGCTGAAAAGGATTGGCAATCTCGACAGGAAGCCCAAGTGCTCGTGAAAGATAGGGTGCCAAGCCTGGCAACAGTGCGCACCCACCGCTTAACACCACTCGATGAACCGTCTTACTTCGGCTCGTCGAGTGATAAAAAGTGAAGGAGTTTCGTATCGCTCCGGCCAGCTCGCCATTGGTCATCTCGACCACAGGCATGGCGTCCGCGACGCTATGCCCCTCGACGGGCTCTCCCCTCTTTAACGCCTCGGCCTGATCGAAGCTTACGCCCAGGCTTTTCTGCAGCGACTCGGTGTATCGGTTGCCCCCTAGGGAGTTATCCCTGGTGAAGTCCGAAATCCCGTCGTGAAGAATATTCATATTGGTGACGACCGCTCCGATGTTCACGAGGGCCACCACCTCACCCTGCTGGATCTTCCTGGACATCGTAAAGGAGTTCTCGATGGCGAAGGCGTTCACATCAGCGACTGCGGCATGCAGGCCGGCCGCAGAAATAACAGCGAGATAGGCCTTGAGGGCGTCCTTTTTCACTGCGACCAACAGCACATCCATCTCCTGGTCACCAGGACCGGCCTCTCTCAGAATCTGAAAGTCGAGATTGACATCTTCGATCGAATAGGGGATGTACTGCCCAGCCTCCCACGCGATCCCTTCACGGAGCTCTGCCCTCTTCATCTTGGGTACCTTGATCTTTTTACAGATCACCGAGTTGCCCGAGACAGAAAACGCCACCTCCTTGACACCGATGTTGTGCTCCACGAAGAGCTGCCGGATGGTGGCGCTGACTGTGGCTGCGTCCATGATCACGCCGCCCACGATGGTTTTAGGATGGATAGGGGCGATACCGAGATCGACTAATGTATAGGTGCTTCGTGACCGCTGAAGATGGACAGCCTTGACAGAGCTAGTTCCGAGATCCAGCCCGACCAGCTCCTTTTGACGTGTCATCCATGAAAACATTACTTTTACCTATTAATAGATATATATAGCTAGTAAATGATTAAGATATATCGCTTTAATACGATATCACAGTGGACTTGTCAAGCGGAATGACGGATCAGGGTGCACGACATAGAAGTGAGACTGCGTAGGGAGTTGCAATGGGCGCGGGCTTGGGGTATAACTCTGACAGTTTCCTTAACTGTCAGAAAGGAGGCCCCATGGAATCATCCACTCCGCCGAGTGATGCACTCTCAAGGCACCGTGATGCACTGCGGGCACAACTCGTCTCCGTAGGGGATATGCGGCCCGGCTCTCTGGTAGCGCGCTATCGCAAGTGTGGCAAGCCCTCCTGCCGATGTGCGGGTCAGGGCGAGCGAGGACATGGCCCCAGCTGGTCCTTGACCCACGCCGTGGAGGGCAAGACCCACACCAAGATTATCCCGGCCGCGGCGGTGCCGCGGACACTGGAGCAGATTACAGCATATCGTCGGTTTCGTCGCCTGATCCGTGAGTTGGTCGATGTCAGCAAACAACTGTGTGACGATCAGCTTGAAGCCCCCCAGGCGGCCTCGACCGAGGCGGCCAAAAAGGGGGCTTCACACGCGCCTTCGTCGCCGAGATCGAAGCCGAGATCGACGCGCTGATCGGTCCGGGCACGACCGAGGGGATTGACTTCGAGGCGATCGAGACCGCGGTACGCCGACAGGCGCTGGGGGTCGCCTGTCGCGCGGTGGAGGGGCGCCTCAACGCCGACGCATCCGACCACAGTGATCCCACGCTGCCGTGTGGGTGTGGTGCAGCGGCTCGCTATGCCGGTCGCCACGCCAAGACAATCACCACGGCGCTAGGCGAGATGACCCTGTCGCGTGCCTACTACCATTGCGCCGGCTGTCAGAGCGGCTTTTTCCCGCGCGATCGGGCGCTGGGGATCGTCGACGCGTCGCTCTCGCCTGCCGTCACGCGGATGACGGGCTTGGTCGGCGCGATGGTCAGCTTCGAGGAAGGCCGGGAACTGCTCGGGGAGTTGGCCGGCGTCTGCCTCACCACCAAGCAGGTGGAACGGGCGGCCGAGGCGCTGGGGGCCGAGATCGCCGACGACGAGCGACGACACGTTGATCCCGTGATCGATTCGGAGATCCCGCCCACGCTCTACCTGGGGATGGACGGCACGGGCGTGCCGATACGCCGACAGGAACTGGTGGGACGTGCAGGCAAGCAGGCCGACGGGTCGGCGAAGACACGGGAGGTCAAACTCTGTACGGTCTGGAGCGCCGAAGGGCGGGCCACCGATGGAACCCCGATGCGGGATAAGGGATCGGTCACGTACTCCGCGGCGATCGAGAGTGCGGCGCAACGGGATGTCGACGAGCAGCCCAGCGCGTTTGCGGCGCGGGTCGAGCGTGAAGCGACGCGGCGCGGCTTCGAACGGGCCGGCCGGCAGGCCGTGCTCGGTGATGGGGCTCCCTGGATTTGGAACATGGCCGACGAGTATTTCCCCGACGCTGTCCAGATCGTCGATCGCTTCCATGCCAAGCAGCATCTGAGTGACGTGGGCAAGGCGATCTACGGACCGACAAGCGAGTTAGCCGGACAGTGGGGGCGGCAACGCTGCGACGAACTCGACGAAGGTCAGCTCGATGCGCTGCTCCACGCGCTGCGCACCCACACTGGGGCGCACGACGAGGCCAGGAAGTGCGTGGAGTACGTCGAGCGGAATCGAGACCGCATGCGCTACCCCGAGTTTCAGGCCCACGGGCTCTGCACGTCGACCGGTGTCGTAGAAGCGGGCTGCAAGGTGGCCATCGGCACCCGCCTCAAGCGTGCCGGCATGCACTGGACCGTCCGCGGGGCCAATGCCATCATCGCCCTGCGCTGCGCCAAACTCAGCGGCCGCTTCGAGGACTTCTGGGAACGGCGGTCAGCCGCGGCGGCTGCCGGATGAACTCATCTCAAAAATCTGTCGTGCGCCCATCAGAGTTGGAAGACATTTGACTCTTGCTGATTGCAGGTGATAGACTCTCTGTCTGTATCGACTATGAATGGGGTACTATCCAAGAACAGGATGGCCGTGCGAGGAATGGTGTGCTTGGGGGAGTCCCCACGGGGAACGCCTTTTCGGAGTTCAACCGGTCCAACCCAAAAGGCCCTCTTGCCTCTCCGCGTGGTCTTTTGGGCTCAAGCCACCGCACTTCTCCCACGGGATTCGGCTTCAAAGCTATCCCCTCCCCTCGGTTACCGTCCCGTTTTCGCCGAGTTTCTCCCTCGTACCTGAAAGCCGCGATACGCGGGCGTTGGGACTTGCCATCCGGGACATCCTTGCGGAATGATCGGTCGTCGTCAACAGGGGAGACTCGATGGAAATCATTAATGGAAACGATCGCGAGATCGATGTCGAAAAGATTATGGCCACAGTGAGAGAGCGTCTTGAGAGGCAACGGGCACGGGGCCCATCAGAAACGGAAGGCCACGAAGTGAGCTCCATCGAATCTCCCGGTTCCCCCCCTGGCCTGGCGCTCATCGAACCGCTGGGCCACTATCTGACTATGCTGAACCGGCTCCGCGATCCGAAACCACAGGGCGTCATTGCCGCTGGCGGAAGCGCCCTGAAGGAGCGAGCGAAACGATGGTTGAGGCAGGTATTGGCTCCGTATCATCGGGCGATCTTCGTTCGGCAGGAGACGTTCAACACACATCTCATCGAGCTGTTAAATCGCCTGTTGCCTGCCGTATCCCATGAAATCGGGCCGGCGCAAGCGCTCGAGGAGTATAAGACTCGCCATAACTATCTCAAGGACCGGCTCACCGAGGCGTGGACGCGGATCGAAAGCCTCAGGATCGAGTACGACCAAGCCATCTCGCAGAGCTATACTCAGATCGAAAAGCAGATCCAGGCCGGCGTCGAGAAGGACAAACTGGTTTCGAGCCAGTTCGAGGCGCTCCGGCATCAACTGTCCGGCCTCGACACGCACTTTGAAGAATTGGAGAAGGTGGACGGAGAGCTACGGAACGCGCATGTGGAGCTATACCGTCAGGTCGATGAGATAAAGCGGGACAATCTCCTTCAAATACGGCGACTCGATCTCGTCCTCACCGAGCTGAGACGCAAAGCCGGACTGGAAAAGAAGTCGCTCAAACTCTTCGAGGTCAAGCACCGGGGCAGTCGCGAGGAGATCAAGAAGCGTCAGGAGATTTACCTCCCCCTTTTCAGATCGAAGCTCGCAACAATCGAGAGAGGAATGGACGGCTCGACGAATCCTGTCTTAGACGTTGAGTGCGGTCGAGGGGAACTGCTCGATCTGTTGAGGGAACACGGGATCCCGGCACGAGGCATCGACCTTAGCGAGGAGATGGTGCAGTTTTGCCGCGACCGGGATCTGGGAGTCGAACAGGTCGGAGCGATCCCGTACCTCCGAGCCCGAGAGGATGACTCGCTCCGCGGGGTCATTGCCCGCCAGGTCATCGAACACTTCCCCACCGAAGAGTTGATCGAATTCCTGAAGCTGTGCCATCAGAAGGTGATGAAGGGCGGGTTAGTGGTCTTGGAGACGGTCAATCCCACCAGCGCTCTGGTGTCGGCAACCAGCTTCTATGTGGATCTGTCCCACGTTCGCCAGATCCATCCTCTTTCCCTGCAATTCCTCGTCGAAGCCTTGGGTTTTCTCAAGCCGGAAGTCAGATTTCTCTCTCCTTATCCGGATGAGATCAAACTGCAATTGCTGGCGAATCACGCCCAGGAGACGCAGGTCCTGAACCGGAACTTCGAGAAACTCAATGAGCTGCTCTTCGGATGCCAGGATTTTGCCCTGATCTGTGAGAAATGATAGGCGCTCCTCCGGGCTACCTCTACGGCATCACCGCTACGCAGCAGCTCCTGCACCACCGCAGCCTTGCGGGTGATGGTCCAGCGATTCCATGTCAGGGCCGACTCCGCCATTCACCACCTCCTTGTTAAGTCGCCCCTGTGTGTCATAGTCTCTGTCTACTTCTCAAGGGGATCAGTATATGAGTAATTGCGAGGTGACAGTCAGTGGGAGGAATCGGACCACGCGCAACACTGGAAATCGCTGCCAGCACAATGTCTTGGCCGAGTTGACCCTGAGACACGACCACAGCGGGACGGAGCGCCGTGCCAGTGAGATCGGTAAATGGAAACCGCGTCACTTGAATGCTATTCTACCACAACCTGGGCATTCCCAAACACACCGTCTCTCCCACCAGACTCTGCTTATCGTCGCCCCGTTTAGCAGCAGTCCATGACGCCCGCTGAAGCCACGCCAGCCGACCATCGGTCAGGCACCGCGTCCCCTTCCCTGGCGCGGGCAGGCCCCCCGCCTCCACATCGGCATCCATCATGATCCTGACCAGGTCCATCTCGTCCGCCAGCTTTCTTACACCCCGGCTCAACGACCCGGGGTCTTGCCGCAGGGCTTGAGCCATCTCCCGGTTCTTCAAGCCGCCGACCTCTCGTCCTACCCAGGCCATCACCCGTTTGATCCGCACCGCGCCCCGCTCCTTGCCCCGATCCATCACGGCCCCAGCCGACACGCCACACTGCTGTAACACCCCCGTGCCTATCTCTTCCCATGTCACGGCCACCGCGTGCGGCGGCTCCTCGTGCTTGAATCGCCCCGTCACGTCCTGCACGAACGCCTCATCTCCCAGATACCGCTGATCCACCACCTCGTACACATCCGCCCGATGTCCTTCTTTCACCCCTTCGCGCACACATCGCTGATAGGCCGCCACCGCGTCGGACTGCCGCCTCCCCCACCGAGGCAGCACGTCCTCGACGGTGATTGCCCCGGCAGATCACATGAGAAAGCGCACCTGGACAATACACTCGCGGTTTTCGTGCCATGCTCGATCCTACGACGTACGACGGGAATCACCACAAGGCAAGAAGGCATGCCTGACCCCATTTTCCTCCCCCTCCACTGGGGGAGGGAGAGGGCAGGTTCCCAGGTGTCAAACGAGCTTACGCGACCCGCACTCCTGTCCGTCGAATCTCACTCACAAGCGGATCGGTATCATTGAAATCGTCTGGTGTGA
>Ga0209726_10008895_pt1 | contig 10640 bp, 9 predicted proteins | sample Subgrocontami54m_FD_187453 | JGI IMG/M metagenome (GOLD analysis project Ga0209726, IMG submission 187453) | Subsurface groundwater microbial communities from S. Glens Falls, New York, USA - GMW46 contaminated, 5.4 m (SPAdes) (version 3) | ecosystem: Environmental > Aquatic > Deep subsurface >... | reverse complement strand
CGGCGGAGCGCGCAGCGCGTCGCCAGAGCTCGACGACCACGAATCGTCCAGCCACTTCAAGCCCAGGCGCTCAGGCGCCGAGCGCTGCCGTGGGCGGTTTCCTTCTGGCGTTCTCGCGAATCCCGATGGACCTGTACTCAGATGGCCGCCGGATCGGTACCACCGAAGACGGGCAGCTCCTGCTCAACTCCGGGAGTCACAAAATCGAGTTTGTCAGCGAGCGATTCAACTACCGATCGACCGTCACGCTGACGATTCGTTCCGGGCAGGTTACGGCCCACACCCTCGCGCTGCCGTCAGGCCGGGTGCGCGTGACGACAACACCGGGAGCGGAAGTGTGGATTGAAGGCGAGCGCGCTGGCGTCGCGCCGCTTGATGCAATGCCCGTCACGATCGGTACGCGTGAAGTAGTCGTCAAGGATGCGTCCTTCGGCGAGCGAAGGCAATCCGTTGAAGTGAAGAACGGCGAGACCACGGAACTCACGATGATGCCCGGGTCCGCGCCACCTGCCGGCGCACCTCGACTGGCGCCTCTCAGCCAATAACGCAAATCCCGAATCCCAAGATCCGCCTCAATCAGGGATTCATCCGGCTGAACGACGCGAGTCGGACGGCGATGGCGTCGATCGCGGCGACCGCCTGCGCGCCGCTGCCTTCGAAGTTGTTCACGATGACGACGAAGGCAAGTGTTTCGCCGTTGCGCGCTCGAACGTAGCCTGCGAGCGAACGTACGTTCGACATCGTTCCGGTCTTCGCCCGTACGTTATTTTCCGCGGACGTCCCCTTCATCCGCACCGCCAGCGTGCCGTCGACGCCCGCAATCGGCAGCGCCGTCATCCACGGCGACATTCCGGCGGGGTCGTACATCCGCACCAGGACGGTGAGCAACGTATCGGGCGCCAGCACGTCGCGCCGCGACAATCCCGATCCGTCAACGAGTTGAGATCCGTCCGGGGGGACACCCCACATCAGCAGCCGCTGCCTCATCCCCTCGAGCGCCTGATCGTTCGTGTGCGGAGGCGGCCCTGAAGCGTTGAGCCGCTGCACAGCCTCGCCGTACAGGTTGATGCTTTCCTTGAGCAGCGGCTGCACGATCTCTGATAAAGGATGCGAGCGGTATGCGTAGAGGATCGCGCCGGAGTCGGGATTGGGCCGACTGAAGCCGGCCCCGACGTCGATGTCGTCGGCGTCTACGGCACCGCCGGTGACTTCGATGCCGGCGTCGATGAGTCGTCGGCGCAGCACGCGAGCGAACCATGCGGTCGGATTTCCCACAGCCGCTGCCAGTAGTGCGGGCTTCGCTCCGGCAGGAATCGCACCTGCAATGGTCAGTGTCGTCTCACCGGGCCGAATCTCCGGCCACAGCACTTGCTGGCTCCCGGCGGCGCCGGTGACGCTGCGATTTACGAGCGCGACGTCCTGCGCTTCGGGGTCGACGCTGACCGCGGTTGGGGACCCGGCCGCGGCTCCAGGCGTGACGGTCACCGTGAGCCTGTTCTCCGCCAGATTCAGCGCACCGAAGATCGCGCCTGTCGAGTATCCAAGGTCGTCCCACGACCACGCGAAACCCGGTCTCGGTTCCTCGAGCGCGTCGTCGACGCCGATGACGCGGCCGTCGATGCGTCGGATGCCGGTCGCCTTCAATGCGGCAACCCAGGTGGAGAGATCGTCACCGGCCCGGCCGGCGATCGCCGGATCGCCCGAGCCGACAATGAGCAGCTCCCCCTGCAGCACACCGTCGGACACCGGACCGACTGCGCGAAGCGTCGTCTGGAACCGGTAATCCCATCCAACGGCATCCACTGCCGTCGCGACGCTGACGACCTTCGCCACCGACGCGGGCACCATCAGCGCACGTGCGTTCAGATCGAACAGACGCTCGTTGTTCGCCAGCGACTGTACGGCGATCCCCCACGTGGCCCGTTGGACACCGGGCATTGTCAGCGCCGCCCGTAAATCGGCTTGAAGTTGTTGGGTGGAATCGAGCGGCGGGGCGGTGAGAACGGCCGGAGGCGCCTTCGCACAACCCGCGGCGGACAGTAATGCAAAATGCAAAATGCAAAATGCAAACACTACGTGGTTTCGCGCCACGCAGCGTTTGCATTTTGCGTTTTGCATTTTGAATCAAAGAGTCATTTCAAGGCGTCTATCGCCGTCATCGCGTCATTGAGTGCGACCGCTTCAACGGTGGCGCTGCCCCCCTCATCGGCGCGATTGGCAATCACCGCGTCTCCCTGTCGCGCGAACGTGACAGTCTCGGTTTTTCCGTTGTCCATCGTCACGGTCGCCACGAGCGTCGGCATCTTCAGCGCCGGGTCAACGCGCTCCTGGAAGAGCTGCGCGCGGATGTTCGACAGCTTCGTCAGCATGTCCTCGACCTTCGCGGTGTCGACCACCGTGCCAGCCGCGTTCTTCCAGACGTCCTTGCCGTCCTTCTCCTTCGATCGCGCGAAGGTCAGTGCTTCCGCGCCACGATGCAGCTCCACGCGCGAGGCGTTGAAGGACCGTCCATCGAACATGTCCTTGCGACGGAACATGTCGGCGTCTTTCTGGAGATCCACTGCCGTCGCCTGCGGAATGGTGAACACCATCGGCCTCGACAGGTCGCGCGCGTACGCGGAATCGCCTTCGACCTTGCCGATCGCCAGCGTCGCGCGGGCGCTGCCCGACAGCACAGTCGTGGTCACCGCCGGCCGGTCGAGGCCATAGGCCTGGAGATCGACCGCGGCGGGCGACACGATTTTCTGCATCTGCGTCGATGAAAGCGACGAGACTGCCGCTTCCGCCGTGCCGAAATCGGCACGCGCGCGGTACGGCTTCACGATCGCCCATTCCCCGTTGCTCTTGGCAAGCTGAGTGATGGTCCCCCCGCGCGCGATCTCGAGGCCGTCCACTTTGTCGTGGTCGAACTTCAACAACGTCTTGTCGCGCAGATCGAACGGCGTACGGTTGAATGTGCCCTCGAGATAGGACGAGATCAGGATGACGCGCTTCTCATCTGCCCTCTTCGCATAGAGGTCTCCGCCGGCGGCGGTCTTCTCGCCGACGAGCAGATGCCGAAGGTCCTTCTCGCCCTTGACGCGGAAGGCGACATCGAGCTTCGGCGGGTTCAGGCCGTATTGCGCGAGGTCTGACGGGTTGTCGTCGACGACCCCGTTGACCTCGAGAGAAGCGATGTTCGTGGCCGTATTCGTGAGCTGTCCCTGGTCGGCATCGGTCTTTTCGGGCTCGACGAGCTGCCACGTGCCGTTTGTCTTCTCGGCCCGCGAGCTCTCGGCCGCCGCCGGCTTGATCTGGATCTCCTCGATCTGATCCGCCTCGACGGTGAACGCCTTGGCCTTGATCTCTGCCGCCCCTGAGGCCGGCTTCTTCGAGTCGACGAAGTAGATGTACCCGACGAGCCCGAGCAGCACGACCGCGAGCGCAATCGTGGATTTCAGTCCCCGCACGTCAGCGTTTCCTCCACCAGGTATAGACGCCCGTGCCGAAGACGATCGCCGGTATCACGAGCAGAGACATCCACAACGTCGCCATCGTCTGCCGAGCCGTCATCGTCAGGCGGCTGTCATTCGGCGGCTTCGCACGGATCGAGATCAGGTTCTCCTGCTGCGCCAGCCAGTTGATCGTGTTGAGGAACAGATCCTGGTTGCCCTGAATGCGGAGCGCATTGTTGGCGGCGAAGTCGGAGTCGCCAATCGCGACGAACCGGGACTCCGGCGTCCGCGGCTGATCGCCCGCTGCCGCTTTCGTCGGATCCGGCTTCGGCGCGTCGACCGCATTGGTGGCGGTCACGGCGCCGATCGAGACCGGCCCCTGCTTGTCGCCCTTGTCCGTATTCAGCTCCACCTTGCCGGACTTGAGCTGACTCATGTCCGTTTCCGCCCAGCTGCGCGGGCTGGTCTGAAGAATGGTGACCGCCGCGCGGCCGTTCGTGGCGGGAAGAATCGGCGTAATCGATCGCGCGAGTGGATACGCCGTGAGGACGTTGCTGAATCGATCCGTGATCGGATGGGAGGGATAGCTCGCCACAACGGGCACCGACGCGTCGGTGCCGATCAACTGCCCGATCCCGCTCGCGTCGACAACCACATCGTTGCCGGCCTGGAAATCCCAGTCCTTCAGCAGCGCGTTCGTGACGGGCGTTGGAGGATCCTTTTCCCCGGGCGGATCGGTCAGCACGAGTACGTGCCCGCCCTTCTTCAGGAACCGCTCGAGCATGTCGGCTTCCGGCTGCAGGAGATCCGTTTTCGGCCCAGCGATGATGACGACCGCCGCGTCGGCCGGGACGTCCATCTCCTGCGCGAGCACGGTCTTGGCCACCTCGTAATTGTCGCCCTCGAGGGCGGTCTTGGCGCCGCTGTAGCCGCCGAGGGGCTCGCTGCTGTCCGGGTCCCTTTCGCCGTGGCCCTGGACGAAATAGACCTTCTTCTTCTCGCCCGTCAGCACCTTCACCAGCGCGTTGGTCAGTTCCTGTTCCTCGGACGAGTTCACGCGCTCGATGCGGCCCTTGTATTCGAGTACCACCGTGCCGTAGGTCGTCACCTGGTACTGCTTCGCGTCGCCCGGCCTCTTGTCCGCGTCGATGTACTGAACGTCGACGTTCGACGGAGACTGGTACTTGTATTCCTCGAGGCTGCTACGGAACGGGTCGAAGCCGGTCGGCTTGTCGAACACGAGGAACTTCACCGGCGCATCGAGGTCCTTCAACAGCTTGACCGTCTGGTCCGACAGCGTGAACTGCTGGTTCTTGGTCAGGTCCCAGCGCTTGTTCTGCCGGAACGAGAGGTAATTCACCGCGACGAGGATCGCGATGAAGATCAGCACGCTGACGCTGGCAATCGCGCCGTAACGCGCGTTGCGGCGCCGGAAATAGTCGATGATCTCGCGCCATTGTCCGAGTGTGTAGAGCACCACGCACGCGAGGCCACCCCACGCGGCGTATACCGCGTATTGATCCCACTCTGGCCTCAGCATGCGCACCGCTACGGCACCGACAACGAGCGCCGTGCCAAGCCAGCCAACGATATTGAGAACGTTCTTGACCATCGCCTCAACCCTTCCAGCGTTCCGTGTCGACCGATCGAGCCGTCAGGAACAGCCCGAACGAGATGACGCTGAAGTAGTAGATCAGGTGCTTCGTATCGAGGATCCCTTTGGTGAAGTCGTCGAAATGCTCGGTAATCGACAGATAGTTCAGCACGCTCTGTGTCGTCGGTCCGGACATCGACGCGGGCCAGTTGATCACCCACAGGAGCAGGAACACCGCGAAGGTCACCATTCCGGACACAATCTGATTCTTCGTGAGGCTCGAGATCAGCAGTCCCACCGAGACGAAGCAGCCGCCCATCAGCAGCAGACCGAGGTAGCCGGTGACCACCGGGCGCCATTCGGGGTTGCCGTACGAGAACAGCAGCGTCATGTGAATCATCGTCACAACCAGCATGGCGGCGTACAGCACCATCGCGCCGAGGAACTTCCCCGTGATGATCTGGAAATCGGTCAGCGGCGAGGTGAGGAGCAGCTCGATCGTGCCCGAGCGCTTTTCCTCGGAGTAGGTTCGCATGGTGATCAGCGGCAGCACGAACAGCAGGATGACGCTGGCGTTCAGAAACAGGGGGCGTATCAGTTGTTGGTTGATATTCGCGCCCCCTCCCTCCGGCCCGGCGAACTGCAGGCTCTGCTGGTTGAAGTAAATGAGGCTGACCCAGAAGAACCAGCCCCAGAGCAGCGCAAAGAAGCCAATCACGACGTAGGCGATCGGCGTGGAGAAGGCGGACTTCACCTCCTTGTGCGCGAGCGCCAGGATATTACTCATGCGAAGCCTCCGCAGCGGCCGGCGGCGCGGCCACGTCTTCAGTCGTCACGTGCAGGAAGATCTCCTCGAGGCTCATGCGCATCGGGCGCATCTCGAGCAGCCCCCAGCCGCGGCCGACAACCGCCGCCGCGAGCTCACGCCGGACGTCGTGCCCCTTCTCGCTGTCGATTTCGAAGCCAACAATCTGCTGTTTCGTGTCCGCGACGGCCACACGCTTCACGCCCGACACGCGTTGAAGGACCGCCGCCGCATCGGCGCCCTGCGCGTCGACCTGGAGATACATCGTCTCGGAACCACGCAGCCGCGACGTGAGGTTGTCAGGCGTGTCGACGGCGACGACCTTGCCCTTGTTGATGATGACCACGCGCTGACAGGTCTGGCTGACTTCCGGCAGGATGTGCGTGCTGAGAATGATCGTATGGTCGCCGGCGAGTCCCTTGATGAGCTGCCGCGTCTCGATGATCTGCTTCGGGTCGAGGCCGGCCGTCGGCTCGTCGAGGATGAGGACGTCGGGGTTGTGGAGCATCGCCTGCGCAAGTCCGACACGCTGACGATACCCCTTTGACAGCTTCCCGCAATGGCGATCCGCCACGTCGTCGATCCGCGTCTTCTGCATCATCTCGCCGATGCGCGACTTGGACTCTTTCCGCGGCACACCCTTGATCTTCGCCACGAACGTCAGGTATTCGCGTACCGTCATGTCGGGATAGAGCGGAGGTGTTTCCGGGAGGTAGCCGGTGCGGCGCTTGGCTTCGATGGGCTGTTCGAGCACATCGTAACCGGCCACGATCGCCTTGCCTTCGCTCGGCGGCATGTAGCCGGTCAGCACGCGCATCGTTGTCGTCTTGCCCGCGCCGTTCGGCCCGAGAAAGCCGAGAATCTCGCCCCGCTCAACCGTGAAGCTCACGTCGTTCACCGCGGTCACGGGGCCGTACCGCTTCGTGAGGTGCTGAACCTCGATCAATTGAGTCCCTCCGGTGTCCTGGTCGCAGACCTGTGGAAAATCCGGTTATTTACAACAGCCGATTATACGTACCCCTGGTCCCAAAGGTCCCGGTCGTCCGTTTGGACCAGTCTTTCGGACGTCTGGAGGCGCCAATCGGCCGGGATCCGGGAAGATAGGAAGAGAGTCTTCAAAGAGCAGGGGTAGGGGGAAGGGGTTAGGGGGAAGGGGTAGGGGCAATAACGCGGATGACAACTGAGACCGTCACGTGCACCGTCTGCGAGCTTCACGCTGAAGCGGTCTTCCGCGTCGAGGGAATGGACTGCAACGAGGAGGTCGTGATCCTCGAGCGGCGGCTGAAGCCGCTCGCGGGTCTTGAAGCAGTCTCGGCGGATGTGATCGGCCAGCGGCTGCACGTCAAGTACGACGCCGCAAAGCTGACGACGTCGGCGATGGTCGACGCGGTGGGTGAGACCGGCATGCGCATGTGGCTCGAGCACGAGGAGCCGATGGTGTACGGCGGCGCGCTCGAGTGGAGGTGGAAGCTGATGATCGCGTGTGGCAGCCTTCTGGGCGCCGGAGCGCTGTCCGGCGCAGCCGGGTTCCCGCGCGCGTCACTGCCGCTCTACGTCGCTGGTGCCACCGCCGGCATTGTCTATCCGATCCGTCGCGCGATCACCGCCGCCCGGTCACGCACCCTTGATATCAACGTGCTGATGGTCGTCGCGGTTGTGGGTGCGATGGCGCTGGGCGACTGGCTGGAAGCGACGACGGTTGTTTTTCTGTTCGCGATTGCGCAATGGCTCGAAGTTCGGACGATGGAGCGGGCGCGGCAGGCGATTCGAGCGTTGATCGATCTCGCGCCGCGCGATGCGCTGGTCAGGCGCAACGGTCGGGACGAGCGCGTCGCTGTCGATGCGATTACTCCCGGGGACGAGATCGTCGTCCGCCCAGGCGAGAAGATTCCACTCGATGGCATCGTGCTGACCGGCCACAGCGACGTCAACGAGGCGCCGCTCACCGGCGAATCCCGGCCGATCGACAAGAGTCCGGGCGCCGAGGTTTTTGCCGGGACGATCAACGGCCGCGGTGCGATGGAGGTGCGGGTCACCCGCCTGGGGCGCGACAGCCGCCTCTCGCACATCATTCACCTGGTTGAAACGGCACAGGGACGGCGCGCGCCCGTTCAGTCCTTCGTCGATCGATTCGCGCGGGTCTACACGCCGATCGTGCTGGCGTTGGCGGTGGTCGTCGCGGTGGTGCCGCCACTCGCGGGCTCGGCGCCCATTTCGGTGTGGCTGTATCGAGCCCTCGTCCTGCTCGTCATCGCCTGCCCGTGCGCGCTCGTGATCTCGACGCCCGTGTCGATCGTCGCGGCGCTTTCGGCAGCCGCTCGGAACGGGGTGCTGATCAAAGGTGGCGCCTATCTCGAGCGCCTCGCAGGCATCCGCATCGTCGCCTTCGACAAGACCGGCACGCTGACGAAAGGCGAGTTGAAGGTCACCGACGTCGCGCCGCTCGACGGGGCCGCTCCGCTCGACGTGATGCGTCTGGCGGCTGCCGTCGAATCGCGCTCCGCGCATCCCGTCGCAGCCGCGATCGCGCGGCACACCCAGGCGCTTCTCCCGAGTCTGCCCTCGGTCCAGCGATTCACGTCTGTGCCGGGCATGGGCGCCGAAGGGGACGTCGACGGCCGCCACGTGGCGATCGGGAACGAGCGCTTCTTCGAGTCGCAGCACATTCCACTGCCAACGTCATGGCCGGATGCCGATCGGCTGCGCGCAAGCGGGAAGTCACTCGTGTTTGTCGCCGCGGACGGTGTGGCGCTCGGCGCGATTGCCGTGGCCGACCGCCCGCGCGAGACTGCCCGCGAGGCGATCGAAATGCTTCGGGAACAGCACGTCTCGGTGATCGCGATGCTCACTGGCGATCACGAGGAAACGGCGGCCGCGATCGCGCGCGAGCTGAATGTCGACGAGTATCACGCCACGCTGCTGCCGGAGCAGAAGCAGGCGATGGTCGAGTCACTGCGCGCCGCCCACGGCGCCTTGCTGATGGTCGGAGACGGCGTGAACGATGCGCCCGCGCTGGCCGCCGCGGACGTCGGTGTGGCGATGGGCGCCGCTGGATCCGACGCCGCGCTCGAGACCGCGGACGTCGCGCTGATGTCCGATGAGCTGCTGAAGCTGCCCTATGCGATCCGCCTTTCTCGCGCCTCGATGCGGAACATCAGGACCAACGTGGCGATCTCGCTGCTGCTGAAGGCCGCGTTCCTCGCGCTGGCGATCGCCGGCGTCGCGACACTCTGGATGGCCGTCCTCGCCGACACGGGGGCGACGGTCATTGTCGTGGCGAACGCGCTACGGCTGCTCCGCGCCCGGTAGCCACGAAGAGCACGAAGACGGGGTTAACCACGAAGGTCACGAAGGACACGAAGGTTGGGACACAAAGCAAGAAAATTACTTCGTGTTCTTTTTCTTCGTGCGCTTCGTGACCTTCGTGGTTGAAATCGTCTTCGTGTCCTTGACAGGACACTCTACGCTTTTCGGTTAGAGAAGAAGTGAGAATCGACGTAATCGGCAATCGCGGCCTGGTCGTCGGGACCGAGGTTCGTGAACTCGAAGCCCATGCCGACGCGCCTGTCGGTCCATGAGACCTTGGATTCCACGTCGATATCCCGCTTGCCCATCGGCAGCCGGAATCGCGCCTTCACGACGAGGCCCTTTTCGAGAGGGCTTGTCGTCCGTACGGCCACGCCGCCCCTGCTGATGTTCAGCGTGACCGCCGCGGCAATGTTGTTACCGAAGCGGTAGGCGATGGGAATCCCCAGGACGACGCGCGGCCCCGTGCGACGGTTGTAGTCGCCAGGGAAGAGGTGGGGTGCAAGTGACGGCAAAATATGCTGCAGCGCTGTGTACTCATTGACGTACCCAGAGACGTTGAGCGCCGCCAGCTCACGGACCTCGGCGGCATTCGCGATCGTGCCGCTGAAGACCACGATCGGTGGTTTTATCGGGTCGAGCCGGCGCAGTCGCCGGACCAGGTCGACACCCTGCGCCTGCGGGAGACGCAAATCGACGACGATCAGGTCGATCTTGTCCAGGTCCAACTTCACGCGCGCGATGAGCTCGCTCCCATTGGAGACCGTCACGGCGCGGTGGCCCGCCCCTTCGAGCACAGACTTGAAGCGGTCGCGAACAAAGGCCGTGTCGTCGGCGACGATGACGATTTTGGCAGCGACGGCTGCAGTGGTACTCACGTCTCTGAGTATCGGTATGGCCAGTTCCCGACCTTAGGCTTCATTGCGGACATCTCGATGATCTCGCTATAATCCAACGTTCTACAGGGAAGTGCTGAATCCGCCTGAGGATGCGGCCCTTTCCGACCTGCTGACGGCGGCTTTCCGCCGTATGGAGCCCGTATGGCGACCTGCCCCGAGTGTGAATTCGACGAGATCGAGACCGCAGACTATGAAGAGGGCGACACGTTCAGTTGCCCGGAGTGCGGGAAGAACCTCATGCTGCTGGGCGCCGATGAAGTCGAAATCGCCGACGACGAGGACGAGGACCTGGACGACGACGAGGACGACGAGGACGAGGACGAGGACGACGTCGACGTCGAAGACGATATCGATGACGATGAAGAAGCTGTCGACGAGGATGTCGACGAGTGAGTCAGGCGCCCGATCATCGGCGCCTCTTTGACATCCTCGCGGGCTTCGATTCGGTCATCGTCGCCTTCAGCGGCGGTGTCGATAGTGCGTTCCTGGCGTGGGCGGCCACTGAAGTGCTCGGTCACGACCGCGCGCTCTGCATCACGGCCGACAGTCCCAGCTATCCCGATCGCCACCGGCAGCTCGCGCTGTCGGTCGCTCGTGAGTTC
>Ga0209726_10008893_pt1 | contig 10642 bp, 12 predicted proteins | sample Subgrocontami54m_FD_187453 | JGI IMG/M metagenome (GOLD analysis project Ga0209726, IMG submission 187453) | Subsurface groundwater microbial communities from S. Glens Falls, New York, USA - GMW46 contaminated, 5.4 m (SPAdes) (version 3) | ecosystem: Environmental > Aquatic > Deep subsurface >... | reverse complement strand
ATTAGTAGAAGAACTTGGTCTTCATGAATTTGCTTACGAAACAAAAAATATATTATAAAAATATATTGGTTATTTTTCTGTTTGACACTTCTTGTAATCCCAGTCTATACTCTACATAATAAATATGCTTAGGAAAAAGTCCCGTTTGAATTTATCTAAAAAGCGTAAGAAGAAATCATTGGTTAAATCTAAACCTTTCCCAAATCCTATGAAAAAAGTTTTAGTATTATTAATTATTATTTTCCTTGGTGTTTCAATTGTAGTGTCAATGATTAACCAAAGACCTAAAGAGAAAAAAGAAACTAAAGAATTTCAAACAGGTCCAAATGCAACTTCTGTGCCAACTAAAAAGCCTCAAGAGAATAATCAAACAAATAATAAAAAAGTAGGAATAAGTTATTTTGTTGATCCAAATCTTGGCAATGATAATAATAACGGTTTATCCAAAAACTCTTCTTTTAAAACAATACAAAAAGCATTGTCGGTTGCAAACCCTTCTGACGTAATTAATCTTTCAAGCGGTATATATTTTCAGAATGTTTTAAGCGTTAGAGATGGCAATAGTGACGGCCCAATTACAATAAAAGGAGAAAAACAAGCTATTGTAAAAGGATCGGGTGGTCCACGCGTAATTGAAATAAATCACAATAACATTCACTTAGAGGGATTTACTGTCGATGGATTAGTTGGGGATCCAAATGATAAAAAAAGCTACAGAGATAAACTGATATATGTTTTAGGAAAAAAACCATATAACGGAGTTAATGGTCTTAAGATAACCAGAATGGTTATTCAAAATGCAGGCGGGGAATGTATAAGACTTAGATACTATGCGGTAGGAAACGAGATATCATATAACGCAATCGGGCCATGTGGGGCTTTTGATTTTAAGTTTGAAAGCAATAATAAAAATGGTGAAGGAATTTATATAGGAACATCGGTTGATCAATGGGGAGATGGGAAAAATCCTACTAAAGATCCTGATAAATCATCAAAAAATTATATTCAATACAATACTATTAATACTCAGGGAAATGAGTGCGTTGATATAAAAGAAGGATCTAGGGAAAATATTGTTGAATATAACTCATGTACAGGACAAATGGATCCGGAATCAGGCGGACTTGATGCAAGAGGAGATAGAAATATATTCAGATATAATCTTACTTTTGGAAACAAGGGTGCTGGCATACGCCTAGGAGGGCATACCATAGATGGAGTTACATATGGACTCGGAAACGACGTATATGGCAATACTTTTAGACAAAATGAAGCAGGAGGACTAAAAATAGAAACAGAACCTCAAGGGAAAATCTGCGCAAATATTATGACTGAGAACGGATCAAGAGAAAAGTTTGGATCAAAAGCTGATAATTACAATCCTACAGTATCCTGCAGTTAAATATTGAACTTAGTTAATTTCCATGACGAGAAAAGTCATTTTCTACAAAAAGCGAAATAAAGTACCAGAAACAACTTAAAAAAATAATGCCCAATGTTAATTGGAGTGTTACTAATCAGGCAAGAATGCATCTGATCCATCATGACAAACCATATAAAAATTCCCAAGAAGGATTATCAAATTGGGCTGAAACAGCAACTTGCATCGGAGTAAAAATTCAAAAAGGAAAAATAGTTTTAACAACGCCGAGAGGAATTGAAGACCTAGTTAATCTTATCGTAAGACCAACTCCAAAATTTAAAAAAGATTTAAAAACTTTTAATGAAAGAATAAAAAGCAAAAAATGGTTTAAGAAATGGCCTAAGCTCCGTATTCTATAAGACTAGTTGATTAATCCTATAGGATATTGTAAAATAGATTCTTATGGGTGAAAGACGAGTTGGAGTAGGGAATCCTGCTTATAATTTAAGACCAAGGGACGTTCCGTTTATTTCTCGTTTAATGCGATTAGTAGGTAGAGCAGAAGATAGAGATGGAGCTATTTTAAGACATTATTTTGAATCTCCTCCTCAAAGGTTTTTAGAAATAATTAATGGTACAAGAGTACATTATGTTGCATCTTCTATGCCTAGAGAAGCCCAATATAGAATGCTTTTAGATCAAGGTCTTAGTGAACAAATAAGAAGTAATGAGATGTCTACTATTGAAAGAGTTGCTGCAGTCAGGCCTTTAGTAGACGCAATAGATAGAGATTTTGGCGATAGGCCAATTGCTATTCAAGGGGTAGCATGTTCTATAGGTGAAAGAGTTGATATCGAAGAAACTGCAGATTTACCAGAGTTAGAAGTTAGAACTGTGTGGAGGTTAATTGCTCCTGCAGCTTATGATGCCCCGATGCCAACACCAATAGATATTCCAGTAAGCACTGGAGTATTATCACAGCAAGGTTTAACTTTTTTTTATTTCATGTACGCATCTGCTACTAATGCAAGAGAAAGAGCTTCGGCAAGACAAAAACCAAAAGTTTTTCCTGCCGTTGTAGTATATGATCTTAAAAGTGTCAAAGTTGAACACTGTTTACAACCCCAGACAAAAAGTGATAATAATGCTGCTCTTCAACTAAGGACCTTGGGTTTGCCTATTGGAAGAGCTGCAAGAGAGAAAGCAGTATTGGGATTATATGTTTGCGATTTTCCTCTAATTTCCTAATTTCATATTTATTCTCTTTAAATATATAATAATAGTGATGGACAGAAAAAGATTTGACGAAGTAGATATTCTTAGAGCTTTTGGAATTATCGGTATAATTTTAATCCATATTCTTACATATAATCAGTCAAGTCCAATTAATAAGTTTTTATGGAATAATCTTCAGTTTGTAGTTATATCTTTTGTTTTTGCTTCAGGATTTGTTTTGGCATATTTTTATGAAAATGCATTTACCAGTATTTCAAAAACATTGTCATGGTATAAAAAAAGATTTATAAGACTTTTAGTACCTTTTTATCTTTATCTTATTTTGCATAACATTTTATGGCTAGCTTTTCCAGATATTTTTAGCGGTTTAGGACTTTCTAAATCAATAGATTATTTTGTAAAATCAGCTCTTTTATTTGGTGGTACAAATTATAATTTTTTGGTAGTTTTGTTTATAGAACTTACCTTACTATTTCCAATTTTTATTAATTTATTTAACAGGAAAAAGATACTTTATTTATACGTATTTGCGTCAACAATAATAACTCTTATATTTACTTTTTTTAGTTCTCCCTACTCTTTATATCGCTTTACCATGTGGATACCCTGGTCTTTGGTATTAATCTTTGCCATGTATATTGCCATAAAATCAAAAATGGACAAAAACACAAGCGATACCAATAGAAGATATTTATTCTTTGGAACATTATTCTTCATTTTATTTTTAGGGCTTTATGTATTAAATTCAAATATGGGTAAATCATTAAATTTTTATAGTCATAAATATCCACCTGATTTTTATTATCTTTTCTTTGGATTATCCCTTACTTGTTTTTCTCTTTTAATTGGAAAACTAAGTTTGTGGCAAAATAAATTTTTGAAACCAATCTATTTATTCATAAGTAAGAACTCTTATTATATATTTTTCATTCATTACATAATTTTAGACGCTGTTTTGGTTTTAGCAAGAGAAAATTTATTTTTTAAAAATCCCGTACTTCAATTTATTATCATATTTTTCCCAACAATTTTTATTATCTTAATTTTAAATAGAATAAAATTAATTAAAAAATTTATATCCTGATATAATAAGATTATGGATGATATGAAAAAAATGCCAGAAGAGCATTGGAAGAAAAAACTGACTCCAGAGCAATATCAAGTTTTACGGGAAAAAGGAACAGAACCTGCTTTTACAGGCAAGCTATATGATAATCATCAAACAGGAATGTATGCTTGTGTTGCTTGCGGACAGCAGCTTTTTTCCTCAAGCACCAAATTTAACTCGGGTACTGGCTGGCCGAGTTTTGATGACCCCCTAAATAGAGAAAACGTAGAGCTCAAAGAAGATAAGAGTTTGGGAATGGAAAAAACTGAAGTAATTTGTAAAAATTGCGGATCTCATTTAGGACATTTGTTTAACGACGGACCAAGAGAAACAACGGGACTAAGATATTGTATAAATTCATGCGCTTTAGATTTTAAACCTGAAAATAATTCTGTCCCCAAAGTATAAAATGAAACATTATTGGCTTAGTTTAAATCACCTAATCTATAAATATATTTTAACTAAAGTAATATTTTTATTTAACAGCGAGTTAATACATGATTTAATGACATTATTTGGAGAATTTTTGGGAAAAGTAGTTTTTTTAAGAAAACTAATTTACATTTTATTTAATATTAAATCTTCAGTTTTGAAGCAAAATGTAAAGGCAGTAACTTTTGAAAATCCAATTGGTCTTGCAGCAGGATTTGATTATGAAGCAAGACTCACTCAAATTCTTCCATCCGTTGGCTTTGGTTTTGGAACAATCGGAACAATTACTAATTTACCCTGTGAAGGAAATCCAAAGCCGCGTCTTGCAAGGCTTCTAAAATCAAAATCTTTAATGGTAAACAAAGGATTTAGGAATAAAGGAATAGATGCTATAACTAATAAATTTAAAAATTACAATTTTCAAATCCCAATTGGTATTAGTATTGGACAAACAAATACAGACATATTTTCTCAAAGTCAGGCAGTAAATGATATAATTACCGCTTTTAAAAAAGCAGAAAGTGCTAATTTAAAAACAAAATATTATGAGCTAAATATTAGCTGCCCCAATCTTAATAGCAGAGTTACTTTTTATGACCCCAAAAAATTGGATGATCTTTTAAAGAAATTAAAAAACCTAAATATTAAAAAACCAATATTTGTAAAAATGCCTATTGATAAAAGCGACAATGAAGTATTGGCAATGCTAAATGTTATTGTTGTAAACAAGATGGATGGAGTAATTTTTGGAAATCTTCAAAAAAACAGAAAGAATAAACAGCTAGATAAAAAAGAAATTGCAAAATATCCTGCTGGTAATTTTAGCGGAAAACCAACATTTGAAGCTTCAAATCATTTAATAGAACTTGCCTATAAAAACTTTAAAGATAAATTAGTTATTATTGGCTGCGGTGGGGTTTTTAGCGCAAAGGATGCTTATTACAAAATAAAACTTGGAGCAACCCTTGTACAGCTTATTACAGGTTTAATTTTTGAAGGACCAACCCTTGCTGCACAGATAAATGATGAATTAATAAGTTTAATAAAAAAAGATGGATATAGGAATATAAAATCTGCGATTGGAAAAGATTTTTAATAAAGAGTATTCTTAACGACTGAATACAAGACGTAATGTGATTAGCACGTATTCATAAGGTGAATCAAACATTTAGTTGTTGACAAAACCAATTATGTAATTTATAATCTCACAACCTCTGCCTAATACTGCCTCTTTAAATTAATGAATAAATTATTTAAAACAACAAGTTTTGTATTTGCAGTTTTAGTATTTGCGTTTTTAGTAAATGCCTCATTTGCACAAATCAATACTGGTAATGCATCAAGTACTACGAATGTAGAAAATAATGTTAATCAAACAAAAATAGATTTAGATTGTGATTGCACTCCTACTCCAATTCCTTCAACAGCAACGCCTACTCCAACAACGCAGGTTACCCCAACACCAACATTAACACCAACCCCAACGCCAGGTGATAATAACGGTGGAGGAGATCGTCCAGGGGATGGAAGATCTAGTTCTCCTTCACAGCCAACGCAAGCAGTATTAGGGCTTTCAGCAACAGACTCAGGAAATAATATATTTGTTCAATTTGGGCAATTATTTGCAGCTCTTGCTTTAAGCATTCTAGGCGTTAAGCTTTTTACAAAAAATGCCTAAAGTAAAAAAAAGATTTTCTTTCTTTTCTAGAAAAAAAGGAAAGAAAAGTTCCTCTTATCCAATAATAAATAAATTAACAGGTCTTTTTTTTATTGTATTAGCATTGATTGTCTTAATTTTTAATTTCCCAACTTTTAACAAAGTTGATGAAAACAAAAACCCAATTCTTATAAACTCAAAACTTTTAGAGTCTAAGCAAAAAGAAAATATTCCAGTAAGAATTATTATTCCCAAAAACGATATTGATTTAAGAGTTATTCCTGCGCAAATTGTTAACGGTTATTGGGAACTTTCCAAAACCACAGCTTCTTACGGTTTGGGAAGCGGACATCCTGGACATGCATCGAACACTGTTATTTTTGCGCATGCTAGAAAAGGGCTTTTTTATAATTTAAAAAATGTAAAAACAGGGGATAGTATTTATGTTTTTTTAAAAGATAAATGGTATAGATATAAAGTAAACAAAATTACAGCGGTTTTTCCAAACCAGACAGAAGTAATTAAACCCACAAAAAACGAGACATTAACTTTATATACCTGCAGCGGTTTTAACGACGAAAAAAGGCTTATTGTTACCGCTTTGCCCCAGAACTGAATGTGTTTAATTGATGTCAGCATGAGTTGTCCGATTGAAGCTGTTGTTAAAAAGGGAGCATGCTGTATATTAATCATAGATTGTGCGACGTGCGGTTTGAGCCCAAAAATAATATTAATATTTACTTGACAGCGCATGCGTCACGCCCCAATGCTTGGCATTGGGGAAGGATAGCATGAGAAGAGCAATGCGAAAAATATAGATAGTCAAGCTCCGATGCTTGGCATCGGAGTTACCTTGGCGCTTGACAGCTAAAATTAAAAGGTTTAGTATTTGTCTACTGAACTGCCCTTTTAAAGAGGGCATTTTTTATGGCAAATCAGTATTCTATAAAAGACATATCAGAAAAATTAAAAGAAGAAGTCTTATCTTCTATTCAAAACGTAAGAGGATGGGGAAGCGTTGAAATTTTTATACAAGATTTTAAAGTAACCCAGATTACAGAAAAAAATATAAAGAAACCAATTACTGCTCAAGAAATATAAAATGATATCTTGACAAGATTTGGCAAAGTAGTATAAAAGTAAAATACAAAATTACTTGCTGACCGTAAACGGAGGCGCCTTAAATTAAGGTGCTTTTTTTGTTTATTAATGACTAATAACTTTGTTTTACGCAAAATAAAAGATTTAAAAGAATTAATCACATACAGTTTTGCAAAAAATAATATGAAAAGTTTTCATGTTGTGACAGAATTTAAATCCTTAATCTCCCTTTTAACAAGCAATCAATCTCTAAATTTAATGATTGATAATCCTTAAACGGAAGGAGGTGAAATATAATGAATTTTAAAAAACTAGCAGTAACAGGTGCAGCAGCAGCATTATTGTTTTCTTCTGTAGTTCCAGCTTTGGCAAATTACGGAGGACACCATCACAATGGGGTAGATATTGATGTTGAGAATCATGCAAGAGTTACAAACAATGTTTTAACAGTAGCAAATACTGGATTTAACGAGGTAGGAAACAATGACTCTTTTGATTCTTATTCCGAAGGGGGTGGGCATCACCACAGAGGTGGTTCTATAAACACTGGAAATGCTTGGGCAGGAGCAAGTGTAGTTAACGATGTTAACTTTACCCAGGTTGATCTATGCGGTTGCAGAGGTCTTGGTAAAGTAGAAATAGACGTTGATAACAACGCCCATGTAAACAACAACGTTCTTACAGTTGCTAATAGCGGATTCAATTACGTAGATTCGGGAAGAATCCGAACAGGTAATGCTGGAGCAGAAGCCAGCGTTGTCAATTTTGTCAACACCACAATAGTTGGTGGAGGCAGCGAGTAATTTACTTGCAATTTCTTTTTGTCCTTGGGGAGGGCAATAAAACTTTAGGGCTCTCCCCCGGGACTAAAGAAAAAAAGAATTTATTGTTTAATTAAATATTTAAAAATATGGCAGGAAAATTTAAAAAATATATTGCAGTGTTACTAATAGTATTTTTGATGCTATATAATACTATGTTTCCGGCAGTTATCTTTGCCGATGAGATAACTCCTACTCCAGCTACAGAACAAGCACAAGAGCAGCCTCAAGAACAACAAGTTGAACAAACATCACAGACTAATGTTGAAAACACTTCAGAGACAGAGACCACAGTAGATTCAACTTCAAATACAGGAGATAATACTATTAATCCAACTCCAACTCCAACTGAAGTAGCTGTAGTTACGGATGATGTGATCGTAGAAGAACAGCCTGAAGAAGTTACAGAGCAATCCCAACAAGAACCGGAGTCAACTCCTCAAGAAAATAACAATTTGGCTCCAAGTTCAGATTCTGGTTCATCAGATGTTAAAAACAATGCGGATATTGATAATTCAATCAGTTCAGTTGGTAACAGCGGAGAAAATGAGATCGCAACCCCTTCTGCGGATACATTAACAGATACAAATGATAACTCTTGTTCGGCTCCAAGCGGTGAAAATGCTTCAGTTAATACGGGGAATGCAGTATCTGAAGTTGCAGTCGATAACAGTGTTAATACTAATTCAATAAATTCAGAAGTTGTTTATAACACAATAAATATTTTTGTCGATCAAAATGGAAACTTAAACCTTTCCGATCCATTTACAGTTGCAGCAGCAATGATACCCGAGCATCCAGACGATGAAGTAATAAACGTATCATTTACAAATGTTAACAATTACGCTTATCTTTCAAATAATATTAGTTCATACGCAAATACCGGAAACAATACCATAAACACAACAAATTATGGAGACCAAGCGGTTATCAATACAGGAAATGCATATTCAATAGTATCCCTACTTAATAAAGTAAACTTTACAATTATAAATTCTACTATTCACATAGTTTCGATTAATATTTTTGGCTCACTAAACGGTAATATAATTTTGCCGGATTTTGCTTTGGCCAACGCTTCATGCGCAACATGCGGAGTTACGCTTGCTGCATCAAATAGCGCAACTGTTGTAAATAATGTTGATTCCGAGGCTATCAGCGGACAAAATACAATTTATGGAAACGGCAGTATAAATACAGGTGATGCTGCTTCATTAGTTAATAATCTCAATATTGTAAATGCTAATTTTGTCAATACAACAGTTCAGGGACTATTTATTAATCTAGTTGGCAATTGGGATGGAAACTTTATTGGTTGGAACGCATTTGATCCAGAAAGTGGAGGAGCTACTCTTATGTTTTACTTAGCAGGACCTTTGCTTTCTGGTACTGGTGCTTGCCCAACGTGCGCGGTTGGGGACGTAAGCATTTATAACAGCGCATATGTTGAGAACAATGTAACGTCGCTTGCAAATAGCGGAGGAAACACTGTAAACGGAAACGGAAGCATAAACAGCGGGAGTGCGTTTAGTTCAATATCTTTGATTAATTTCATAAACGCTAATTTTATAAACTCAATAGGCTTCTTTGGATTCTTAAATATCTTTGGTGACTGGACTGGAGATATTGGAGGAAAAAGTAACTTTGATAAATTAAACCAAGAAGAACCAAAGGTAGAGCCAGAAATTCAAACAGAAAGTCAACCATCTGACCCAAAACAGGAAGAGGGAGGACAGCTTAGTATAACTTCAGCAAATAATGTAGGAGCCTTTGTTTACCCGGGAGACACAGTAACTTTCTTTATAAAAGTTAAAAATACAGGAAGCGGAAAAGTCTACGGAACAAAAGTAAAGCTGTCATTAGTAAAGGACGGAATAGTTACAGGAGAGGGTCTATTTAATCTGGGAGACATAGAAGGTGGTAAATCATTAAGGCTTATAACAGGTCTCGTTCTATCGTCTAATGCAAAACCAGGGGATTATATAGCAGTAGCAAAAGCACAGGGCAATGTCGGCCCAGATAACAGCCTTGTTTCTGCAAGCTCTGAATCTACATTTAAGATTTTTGGAAAAGGTAGTCCTTCTCAGGCAATATTAACTGCAAATACACAAAACTTGCCTCCAGCGGTTTTGGGAACAAAAAGCACTGATAGATTAGGCACGCAAGGAATGACTAGGGACATGCTTTATCTTATGCTTTTAGTTTTAGTTATGAGTATATATACAGGTATTAGGGTTGCAAGAAAAAGGGAATATGTTTGGGATTTGCTATATAAAAAATCAACACTTAAAGAAAAACTACATACTCTTAGGATGTTTCTCCTTTAATTAAATTATATTTGGAAAGAGTGTAAGAAGTACGTAAGAAAGAGCTGTAAAAGATATTCCAAGTAAAGTTACTAATATTACAATATTCATTATTTTATTATTGGCGTATTCCCCTAAGATTTTCTTGTCATTTGAGAGAAGGTATAAAAAGATAAATATTGGGATAAGCAATACTGCATTAATAGCTTGAGATACTACTAATATAGTCAGAAGGGGAAGAAAAGGTAAAACTACGAAAAGGCCTCCTAAGACAAGAGCTATTGCAAAAAGACCGTAAAACTCTGGTGCTTGTTTAAAGCTGTAGTTTAATCCTGATTCCATTCCAAAAGCTTCGGTTATAACATAAGAAGTACTGATAGGGACGATTGCAGCTCCGAAAAGCGAAGCATTTAAAAGCCCAAACCCAAAAAGAATTATGGCAAAATCCCCAAAAAACGGTTTTAGGGCAAGTGCCGCGTCTTTTGCGTCATTAATCTGAATTCCGCTTGCAAAAAGAGTTCCAGCGGTTGTAATAATGATAAAAAACGCAATTAAGTTAGTTATAAATGAACCAAGAAATACGTCTCCTCTTTCTATCTTTAAATCATCTTTAGTAAG
>Ga0209726_10008889_pt1 | contig 10645 bp, 10 predicted proteins | sample Subgrocontami54m_FD_187453 | JGI IMG/M metagenome (GOLD analysis project Ga0209726, IMG submission 187453) | Subsurface groundwater microbial communities from S. Glens Falls, New York, USA - GMW46 contaminated, 5.4 m (SPAdes) (version 3) | ecosystem: Environmental > Aquatic > Deep subsurface >... | reverse complement strand
CCACCACCCCGCCCGGCGGCGCCGCCGGCTCCTCGGCCGGCTCCAGATACAGCTCGATTGCCTCCTGAATGTTCCGCCGCGCCTCGTCCAGCGTATCTCCTTCCGAGATGCACCCCGGCAATGCCGGCACGTACACGGTGTAACCGCCTTCGTCGGAGGGCTCATAAAGGACCTTGAGAGTCATGGGACGCCTCGTGGGCAGAATGGGGAGCGGTTGCCAGCGCTGGGCGCAGCTGCCGGTATCTTACAGCGCGGCCAAAAAGTCATCGAGAGCAATTTCCGCTTGCTTGAGAATGTGGGATAATGTCGAACGCTTCACCGGCCGATGCGCCGGCACCGTTATCTTGATTTGCCTGCCGGGCAATGGCTTTTGCATGCGGATGTGACTGCCGCGTTGTCGAACTTTGCTGAACCCAAGCCGCTGGAGCGCCGCCACGATGCGGTCGTAGCTTTCGGAAGGGACTTTGCTCAAGGGGAAGCCTCCTGCGCAACTGCCGATCGCTGGATTCTTGTGCGATCTCCAAAGCGAGTCAAGGCAAATCTCTCTCCCTGGATATGGTTCTTCGCATTTTTTGCCGGAATTCGTTGGCGGGGGCGGTTCGCGTCCGTTATGCTCGGCCCCATCAGCGCTGATTGAGCGTCTTCATGGTTGGCTGGGAGCGCCCCCCATGCTCGCGTCCGCCAAAGAATGGGGACTGGCTCCGAGTCTTCGAGGTGCCTGTCCCCATTCTTTGGCCGCATTCACTTTTGGCTTGGACGCCCGTTCGCATTTGCTTGGCTAATCGGTCGCGGCAGGAACCGATGCGCCAGGGACGCATGGTCGGCGGGGGCTGGGTCGGGTATTCAGGAACAAGCAGCTCGATGCATCAAATCCAACTTGGTCGCGCAAGCGTTGCCAGGCGCTACGAATATGATCGGGATGCATCAGCTTCCGCTTGCGCTCATTCCAGGCATAGACACCCGCAATTGCTTGGCCGATCCTGGGGCTACGATCTGGACCCCCGCGGCTTCTGACTCGTCTGCAACGAAGGCCAAGTTACAGTGAAAATACAGAACGATGGTTGTCTTTCTGTATTTTCACTGTACAATACTTGCATGGAAACAGGACTACGAGCAATCGAAATCATCCGTTGCGCCGAAAAGGAACTGCGAAGTCTGCTTGTGGACGCAGTTGACCGGGGCGACTACGATGGTGTGCGCTCACTTGCGGATTGGGCGAAACAGTTGGGGGCAATGATTCAGAACTGTTCTGGGAACGGAGCTCAATCACTTCCTGAAGCGGTCGTTGAGCCGGGGCCAACGGATCGCGACCGACCGCCCAGCTATCATTCGATGGTTTCACAGAAGCCGGCAATCCGGCAGGATCATGCGCCCATCCCACGGCGCAAAGGCAAACGCAAAACCAACAGCCGAAAAGCCAGGGGAAGAAAATCGACAGTCGGCGAATTCCCGAAGTTCTATCGCGCTAGGGAAGACCTGCTCAAAGAGGGTTGGTCTAAACGCGAAAAGGCCGTCTATCAGCACAAGGCTCCGAAGCGAATACTCTTGCTTTTGGTAGAGGCCGTCAATCGTATCGGTTTGAATGGGGACCGCTTTTCGATGGAGCAAGTGCTTCCACTCCACGATCCCATGAACGATTCTGAAGTGCCCACTTACCAAGCCTACCTGTCGCTGGCTTGGCTGCGAAAGGAGAAGATCATTGTGCAGCATGGCCGACAGGGTTATTCTTTGCCCAAGGAAACTGATATCGCTGCCGTGGTTGAAGAAAGATGGCAGCAGCTTGCCAGCCGATGAGCAATCAAGACAAGACATGACAAATTCAATTGGAAGGCACACCATGAACGAAGAAGTGCCCGCCGCTCCCCAAGGCAAGATGATTGTGTTCGGGGCGAAGCAGATTCGCCGCGTTTGGCGCGATGACCAGTGGTTTTTCTCCATCGTGGACATCATCGGCGCCCTGACCGACAGCGACAACCCACGCAACTACTGGAACATGATGAAGGCGCGCGAGCGAAAGCAGAGCCAAGTTCAGTTGTCCACACTTTGTGTACAACTGAAACTAACTTCTTCTGACGGCAAGACTTACAAGACGGATTGCGTCAACGTCGAAGCCGCCTTTCGCGTCATCCAGTCGATCCCCAGCCCCAAGGCCGAGCCGTTCAAACGCTGGCTGGCCGAAGTCGGCTACCAGCGCGTCCAAGAGATCGAAAACCCCGAACTCGCTCAGCAGCGGATGCGCAAACTCTATCAGGACAAGGGCTATCCCGACGACTGGATCGAAAAGCGCGTTCGTGGCATCGCCGTTCGTGACGAACTGACCGGCGAATGGCAAAGACGCGGAATTCAGGAGCAAAAGGATTTCGCCATCCTGACCGCCGAAATCTCCAAAGCCACGTTTGGCCTGACTCCTGCCGACTACAAGAAGCTGAAGGGCCTCAAACGTGAAAACCTCCGCGATCACATGAACGACCTGGAGTTGATCTTCACCATGCTCGGTGAAGCGGCTACCACCGAAATTGCCCGCAACAAAGATGCCCAAGGATTCGTCCCGAACCAACTGGCTGCCCGGCAAGGCGGGTCGGTCGCGGGCAACGCCCGGCGCCAGCTGGAAGCCAAGTCGGGCCGGAAAGTTAGCACCCGCGCCAACTACCTCGCCGCCAAACCCAAACCCAAACTGCCGCCCCCGTCCGATTCGGAGTAGCCCGCGCCATGGCCAAGAAGAAATCCTTGTGCAGCATGGCCGACAGGGTTATTCTCTGCACAATGAAACTGATATCGCGTCCGTTATGCTCGGCCCCATCAGCGCTGATTGAGCGTCTCCATGGTCGGCTGGGAGCGCCCCCCATGCTCGCGTCCGCCAAAGAATGGGGACTGGCTCCGAGTCTTCGAGGTGCCTGTCCCCATTCTTTGGCCGCATTCACTTTTGGCTTGGACGCCCGTTCGTAATGGATTGACTAATCGGCCGTGGCGAGAACCGACGCGCAAGGGACGCATTGTCGGCGGGGGTGTGCGCGGTTTTTCGGATGGCGGCGGATTGCGAGCAACAGCCCGGGAGGAAATCATGGCTGACTCTTACAACCTTTTGACGGAGGCTTGGACGGGAACGTTGCACTGCATGATATTTCATGCGTATAATCGTCTGATCGAGAACGGCACGATCTACGCAACAGCGAAAAGGAGGTGATGCTCGCTTGAAAGCGTTTTTGATGTAGGCGGGTGAGGGGAACACTCAATCATAATTCTGGGATCGGACAGCTGTCCGGATCGCCAAGTTTTTCGGCGCACCCTCACGCCGTAGGCCGTTCCTTGTCGGACGGCAACCGCCCGTATCCGCACTCGTTGCGTGGGCGGCCCGCCTTATTGCGTCGCAACCCGCACTGTCACTTGAATTCCACCCAATTCGCCCCTAAGAATTGCACGTCGTCGTCCCAACTCCACGGCTGCACTGTGTCGTCAAGATGTTGCTTTGCGACCTCGTAATAGCCGTCCGCATCAGGAATCGACTCCGCCGATCCATCGTCCTTGGCCGACAGGGTTACCGCCGCAACGGCAGCCTCATCATCCACCTTGCGGTCCTTGCGAACGAACACTGGATAGAATTGAAAGAGACATTCGTCGGCCACATCGGGCGTAATCCGTTGTCGGACGACGAAGAGGAACAGGAAACCCGACCGGCCCGCGAGCTTGCTGTTCGGGAGACATCGCCGCGCTGTCAGCCCGCCGAAGCTGTACGACCCGACGTATTCCAGCATCGCATCCGCGAACGGATGGCCCAGGGCCAAAAACTCCGCCTCGCCGCGCTTGATCGCCACATCCCGGTCAAAGGTGGCTTGGCGATAGCGCTCCGGCAGCTTCCAGGGCGCCAAGACATCGGGCACGATAAACTCGAATAGCGCCTCGTCTTTCTTCAATTGGCGGCGATGCTGCGCCAAAAATCGCTCGGTGAAACGCTGCAAATCGCTGAGTGTAAGGTCCGTCGCCAGCTCGCTCTTGTATTTGTCGAACGAATAGCTAGAGCAGTCGCGAAACAAGCTCTGGGTGGCGATCTCATACGCGTGCTTCGCTCGTTTGACGGCTTCGGCGATTTCTTCCTTGGTTTGCTGATTGAGATTCCCCTCGACGAGCGCACGCGTGTAAATCTCCTCCGGATCGATTTCGATTTCGAGCTGACCGTTGAGGCTGCCTTGGATCTCTTCCGGGTCTTCGCCGGTCACCTTCGCGATCGCTTTCGCCGCATGCGCAACACGGTCCTCGAAATACGCCTGCACCTGATCCTCCACCGTGCCCTTGTTGAACAAGTGGTAGACCTGGACGACTTTGTCCTGGCCGTAGCGGTACACGCGGCCGACGCGCTGCTCGACGCGCATCGGGTTCCAGGGCAAATCGTAGTTGATGCAAATATGGCAAAACTGCAGGTTGATGCCTTCGCCGCCGGCTTCAGTGGAGACCAAGAACCGCACGCGTGGTTGATCGTGGAAGAGCCGCTGGCTGGCCCGTTTGGTCGTCGCCGTTTCGACCGCGCCATCCTTGGCAAACGGTGCCCACAGCGCTTCGATGTCGCGCTGGTTCTCGTCCAGGCGCTCCAGTTTCATACCGCCGTGAATGACGACAACCGAGCCCTTGCCGTACTTCTTCTCCAATTCCGCCACGAGATAGCGCTGCGTTTGCCGGTATTCGGTGAAGATCAGCACTTTCTCTTCATCTCCGCGCGGGCTTTCCTTGGCGATATGGTCGGTGAGCCCGAGCAATTCCGTCAGCTTCTTGTCGCGCTTGACCGGCATCGCCAACAACTGTTCCAGGGCGGCGATCTCTTCTTCCATGATCTGTCGATCGTTCTTAAGCGCGTACTCCTCCTCGTACTCACCTTCGAAGCGCAAATCGTGCAAATCCGGGTCTTCATCGGGCAAATCGCGTATCTCGCCGCGCAGACGCATCAAACGGCCTTGCAGCGCCGCCCTGATCGCCGCCGTCGAACTGGCGTTGAGCTTTTGAAATGTGGTCATTAGAAACCCGATTGCGGTCTTCTGCGTGGCGTCGCTGACGCGCTCCAGCATCTTGTAGCCGTTGCGGATGTACTCTTCGACCGCGAGGTAAAACGCCTTTTCATCCGGGTACATGGTCGCCGGCAGCCGATGCGTCTGCCGGCCCTTGAACACCTTGCGCCCCTCAGCGTCGGTCACGTCCTTTTTGGGCGTGCGGATGACGAATTCCGTGAACTTCTTGCCGGTCTCGCCGACGGGCAACAGCGGAAACTGTTCGTCCAGGGCGCTGAAGTCCATGCTCTCATCCAGCAGCATCAGCAGATTCTTGAACCGGCTGTGATTGGCTTCACCCTGGTGCGGCGTTGCCGTGAGCAGCAAGAAGGCCTCGCTGTAGTCCGGCAGCCGCAGCGCCTCGGCCAGCTTGAAGTTCTCGGTCTTGTGCGTCTTATCGCGGCCGTAATCGACGGCGCTCAGCCGGTGGGCCTCGTCGAAGATGATCAGGTCCCACCGGTGGTTTTCCAGGAGCAAACTCTTGTTCTCTTTGCGTTTGAGTCGATCCAAGGAGGCGATCGCCTGGGCCCGGAAACTCCATACGCGCGGATTGTAGCCGGTGAAATCGCGGCCATAAATCTCGAAGCGTGCGCCGAACTTCTCCTGCATTTCGTCCTGCCATTGCACGGTGAGCCCGGCCGGCGTGATGATCAGCGTCCGCTTGGCCTCGCCGCGCTGATAAAGCGCTTGCCAGATCATGCCGGCCTCGATGGTCTTGCCGAGCCCGACTTCATCGGCCAGCAGGAATCGTCGGCGCGGGCTGGAAATGACGCGATGGGCCGTGAAAATCTGGTGTGGCAGAATCTCGGTGCGGGCGTTGGAAAGCTGGCCCCCCTTGTTGCCGGTCAGAAACCGGGCCGCCAGCATCTTGAGCTCGAAGCGCCAGGCCGGCTCCCACTGGCCGCGCACAATTCGCTCCAGCGGCGTATCGACGCGCTCCACCTCGGACTGAAGCAGCACCTTGCTCTCCGTCCGGTACGGCGGCGTCATGAACACCGACGGATTGAACTCGACCTTCACGTACTCACGGCGCACCAAGGTCACCCGCCCGACGCCGTACTCCTTGTACATGTCGTTCGTGCTGCGGACCAGGTCGCCGGGGACGACGACAGTAGTTCGACTCGAAGTTGCAGATTGGCGTGACTCTCGTTTCGGCATGGTTCGACGATTCCTGCCGATTCACTCGGCCCTAGCGTTCGATCACAGTTTCGGTTATTTCAACCACGCCAGCCATTTCTCGTTGTGATTGCCGAAACGACTGAACGCTTGATTCAACGATTTTGGAAATCTCTTCGCGTCGTTCAAGAATCTCAGCGGGGATAAGAAGGCTAAGCAGGCTCGTCTCACTAAACCGCGGATGATGTCCACCTTCCTGTGAGGCAGCGAGCACTTTTTGCACTTTCCCTGTCAGCAAGAATGGAACCAGAAATGCGATGGATTGATGGTCCGTGGGCCGAAGCACGAAAAACTCCGTCGAACACAACATTATGACTCCCTCACCGCGGCAGGGCACGTCGGTGTCAACGAAAGCGACCTGACGAAGATAAGGTCGCAAACGAGATATGATGACGTCATTTTGGCGTATCTCTTTCTTGGCGCTGCCAATCGCACTCATCGGGACTCGCTGTCTTCGACCGGAAATCACACCTTCATGGGCGTCCCCGGTATCGAAGATGAGGCAGTGTTCGGCATCCCCGTTTGGCCCGGTCAGGGTCTTTCGATTAAGTTCCACCACAGTGCGCAGCGGCAACGTGCTCGTTGATGATGACAACGAAAATTCTCGGCGCGGGTCGTAGCGTTCCGGCGCCAGCACGAATGGCTCGTCCAGTTCGCACAATCGTCGTATCGATAGGAGCGCCATGACTACCCCTCCAAAAGCAACGATTCGGTCCCGCAAAATTCCTGAAATCCGGTGACAATTTCCTGAAGATCCTGGTCCACCCGTTCCCACTGCGAATCAGACATGCTCGTGCCAGGTCGATTGACCAGTTGCCCCTTAGAGTTCTTGCCATCGCGTTCGCTTACCGCGAAGAAGATTCGATCGCTTTTCGGGCGGTGGGATCGCTCACGATTTTTCTGGGCAAACAAGATGCTCGCCTTTTGATGGGTGTGCGGCAGAAACGTGTGGCGGCCGAGCCCGACAACGGCAAGCACGCGGGCGTTGCGAAGCACCCATTGACGGACGTGACCGTAGGCGCCCATGGCGAACTTATTGTGCGGAAGGACAATGGCCATGCGCCCCCCCGGTCGCAACAATTCAATGCAGCGTTCCAAAAACAATACATCGCGCTCGATTCGGACCTTGCCGCGTGAAACGTCGTAGGCGTTCAGGACATGCCTTTCTTGAACGTCGCCGGCGAATGGTGGGTTTGTCAAAATGACATCGAAGCCCTTGTGATGTCGCAGCCGGCTTCGGCAAACGTCCTCTATCGTCAAGACGGAACCAGCCTCCGGATCGGCCTCGAACAAAGTTGGTCCGGCGATGTCGGGCTTGAGCAGGCTATTCAATTGGATCAAGTTGGCGGCGCCACCATCCGCAAGCACCATCAGGGCCTTGGCCACACGCAATGCCCGTGCATCCACGTCAAAGCCCCATAATCTCGACGATGAACAGTCCTTGACGGCAGCAGCTGTGCCCGAGCCGTCGTTTCGCCTCCAATGATTCAAAGTGTGGATCAGAAATCCGCCGGAGCCGCATGCAGGGTCGAGAACGGTCTCGGTTGCTCGGGGTTGCAACATGCGGACACAAAACTCCACGACATAGCGCGGAGTGAAGAACTGACCCTTGGCGCCCTTGGCGCTTCTTGCCACGAGGAACTCAAAGAAACTGTCCATTACCGACACGCCTGCATCGCAAATCTTGTGTCGAGCCAATGCCTGGACACAAACATCGAGGTGATTTGGGGTGAGAAGCGATGTGCTGCTTCGTTCGAGAACACCCGACCACGCCGCTTCCGCCTCGCGGAGAAGAGTGGCAATCGTTTGAAAAGTTTCCGCCTCGGAGTGGCAACTCTTGAACCGATTGGGTTTCCCGCAGCGTTCATCCCAAAGCTTGGCGATCACAAGCTTGTAAATCTCTTCAAATTCGTCTTGACCGGAATTGGCAAGAACGAGTTCCTCCAATCGAAGGAACAGCGATTCCCAGTCGCCCACTCGGTCGGCATGACGTTTCGCCATATCTGTTCACTTTTCCAGTAGTGTATCCCTCCCGGGACCGGATTCAAGACCGTCGTCGTTGATTTTGAAATGATACCACTTTGGGTTCACCTCCGAGTTTCGCGAGAATCCAAGTATCTGTCGTTGTACCGTGTCGATGAGCCGGATTCGTTGCCGATCACACCGGTCTACCCGCATGCAGGCAGTTCACAAGCCGCTGTACATGGAGTTTGTCGCCTGTCTGCGCAATGCGCGCAAGGCCAAGCGACTGTCCCAGCGGGCGCTCGGAAAACTGTTGCGGAAGCCACAGTCCTATGTAGCCAAAGTCGAAACCTGTGAGCGCCGTTTGGATTTGATCGAAACCGCGGAATGGTGTTTGGCGCTACAGGTGAGTCTTGATTCCGTGCTTCCGGTGAAACTTCGCAGTCTGCTTCTCAAGTCCAAACGATCCAGATCAAAACAGCTGACGTCGGAGGATTCCGATGTCTAAAACCAAGCGCATTTCGGTCGAGGAACTCGCACGATTGCGCAAGGGATTGCAACCGCTCATCGGCAGGCAGTTCATGCAGCTGAGCTTGCCGAAGGTGGCGTTGAAGGCTTTCGAGCCGTCACAGGTTGGCACGATCGTCGGCACTTTGATGGACGCGCTGATTCCCCATCTGCCGGACATGCCCGATATTGGCCTACTGAAGCACGAAGGGAGTCTTGGCGAGCGCGAGGGCTACCCCGACTACAAACACAAATCGGGCAAACGCCTTGAACTGAAGCTTCTATACATCGACAATGACCAATTGCAAATGAAGAAACCACCGACCCCGCGCGAACCGTCCGCGCGTCTCACTCAAAAAGTCACGGTGAAAAACGTCGACCCAGCCAACGACGCGATGCTGCTCATTGCCTACCAATTACGTCCACAAAGCGCCGATCCGGCAGCGGTAAGCCCGACGATTATCGATCTCGAGCTTTTGTCAATGATCGAATTGATCGAGGCACGCGACAAACGCATGACCGATTCAGGCGGCCGATGGTTTGGTAATTTCGAAACGCCTACAATCATGAGCCGCCAGGGCAGGGCAAAAATGAAGCGGAAGAAGTCTCTCGACGCTAGGTCGTATGGTCGAAAAGAATCTGAAGGCAGAGATTTCAACGAGGACACCAACTTCGGCAAGTTGAAGCGGATTCCACACCCGGCCCTACAGAGCTTCCTTGCAAAATACCGATTGAACACCGTCAAAGAAGAAGAGCAGGATTTGGCTGAGGTCTTTAAGACACTGCCGGCAAGGGAGAATGCCTGAAAAAAGGTCTCGCTCCAGAGAGACATTTCACATCGAACGGAATAAAGCGCCTACAAGGATTGCTCCGTCGAATCCTTGTTGACTTCGACCGGCTCCTCCACCTGCCATTTCTCGTCGCGAAAGCGAACAAAGACGAAGTAAATGCCGTCGCAGCCGACGCCGAACAAGCTGCCGAGCGGCTGGTTGTGTTCGTCTTTCAAAGCCCGGAAGCGATTCTTGATTTGCTCGATGACCTTCTTGGTGCCGGGCGAGTCCAGGCGGGGACCCAGGCGGTCGCTCGGGCTGGCTGGATTCTTGTATTCGATCAGTACGCGCGTGTAGAACGAATCGACACGACCCTTGGCCAGGGTGAATTCATGCTTGCCTTCGAGCTTGACGCCCGCTTCCTTCTGAATGAACGCCAGCTGCTTCTCGACTTCAATGCGGATTTCCTCTTCCTTGTCGGCGACCGCCGCGGTGCGTCGGACTTGTTCCGCGAATTCCGCGGCTTTCGTGCCGATGAGTTCGTCGAGCGATTGTGACTTGGCCATGGTTGGGCTTCCTCGCTGGATGGTCTAGTGTTACCACCGGGAGATGCAAGATCAATGGCCCCGGCCGCGGTTGGTTCATGAAATAACCGTTGCCTCGCTTTTCCAGGAGATTCCGACCATGCGCATCATCAAGACCATCGAGATCGAAGGCAAAGCCGCCGCGGCGCTGTTTGACACCGGGGCTTTCCACAGCTACGTGCTCAGGAAGTACCTCAAAGGGAAGAAAAATCGCCTGGTGCCGGTGAAACGGCCTTATGAAGTCTCGCTGGGAGGCAAGACCTTCGTGGTCAAGGCCGAGGCCATCGTCAATGGCAAGATCGAAGGGCTGGACTTCAATGCCATGGTCGTGCCGATCGATTCACTCGGCCGCGCCGACGGCCATGAGCTTGAGGCCATCATTGGCGCCATCACCATGGAGGGGTGGGAAATCACCGTCAATCCCAAGGAGGGCTCGTTGGGGCTGGAAGGGCTGAAACGCCGCGAGTTTACCGATTTCTGAGAGTTTGTGAAAAAATCTCTCGCAAAGTCGCAAAGACGCCAAGCAACAAGAAAGATAGCCATGAATTCTTGGGTATTCTTGGCGCCTTTGCGACTTTGCGAGAGACGGTTTTGATTTTTTCACATGCTCTGA
>Ga0209726_10008879_pt1 | contig 10650 bp, 20 predicted proteins | sample Subgrocontami54m_FD_187453 | JGI IMG/M metagenome (GOLD analysis project Ga0209726, IMG submission 187453) | Subsurface groundwater microbial communities from S. Glens Falls, New York, USA - GMW46 contaminated, 5.4 m (SPAdes) (version 3) | ecosystem: Environmental > Aquatic > Deep subsurface >... | reverse complement strand
CAAGCTCTACGTCCGCGTCTTTCCGGACAAGCCGGTCTCGAAGAAGCCCGCCGAAACGCGCATGGGTAAGGGAAAGGGCAACCCCGAGGAGTGGGTGGCCGTGGTCCGTCCCGGGCGCGTGCTGTACGAGCTCGAGGGCGTCGATCACAAGCTGGCGCTGCAGGCTTTCCAGCTCGCGCACCACAAGCTTTCGGTCAATACCCGGGTCATCACGCGGGAGCAGGCGCTGTGAACGAGGTCAAGGAACTGTCGCTGACGGATCTGCGGGCGTTGTCGCCCGACGATCTCAAGAGCCGCGAGTCGGACCTCCGGGGCCACCTCTTCCAGCTCAAGATGACCAAGCACACCAGCACGATCGCGAATCCGATGCAGATCCGGAGGGCCCGCCGCGACATCGCGCGTGTCCTGACGGTACTCGGCGAGCGCGTCACCGGTAGTGCCGCTGCCCGGCCTTCGGCCGGAGCGAAGGAGTAACGATGTCGACCGCAGCACCGAGTGCCAACCCCGGAAGCGCCGCTCGCGGGGCACGCCGCACGCTGATCGGCGTCGTCGCCAGCGACAAGATGAACAAGACGCGCGTCGTGGTCGTCACGCGCCGCGTCGCCCACGGCGCATATCAGAAGTACGTCGTCCGTCGCGTGAAGTACAAGGCGCACGACGAGCGCAACGAGTACAAGGTCGGCGACCGGGTCGAGATCATCGAGTCGAAGCCGATCTCGCGCGAGAAGCGCTGGCGCATCGAGCGGCTCATCCAGAAGGCCGAGGAGGTCTGAGCCATGATCCAGACCACCTCCGTCCTCGATGTCGCGGACAACTCCGGCGCCAAGAAGCTGATGTGCATCAAGGTGCTCGGTGGCTCGAAGCGCAAGTACGCCTCGATCGGCGACGTCATCGTCGTCTCGGTCAAGGAGGCCATCCCGAACGCGAAGGTCAAGAAGGGTGAGGTCGCCAAGGCCGTCATCGTTCGCACCAAGAAGGAGATCTCGCGGAACGACGGGAGCTACATCCGGTTCGACGAGAACTCGGCGGTCCTCATCAACAAGGACAACGAGCCCGTCGGGACCCGCATCTTCGGGCCAGTTGCCCGCGAGCTGCGCGCGAAGAAGTTCATGAAGATCATCTCGCTGGCGCCTGAGGTGCTGTAGCGAGCGAATCCGAGACCCAGGTGGACACACCTGGAAACGGCGAGCAAAGACGATGAGCGAGACGACGAAGACCGAAGGCGAGCAGCCGAAGAAGAAGTCCGAAGGCAAGCGCAAGGAGAAGGCTCCCTCGCTGACCACCATCTCGGACACCAAGTACGCGCGCAGCGGGCTCCCGCGCCTGCAGCGCAAGTACCGTGAAGAGGTGTCGAAGAAGCTGCAGGAGGAGTTCAAGTACACGAACCCCATGCAGATTCCGAAGCTGGTCAAGATCACCATCAACATGGGTCTCGGCGAGGCCGTGGCGAACCCCAAGATCATCGACGTCGCAGTCGATGAGCTCGCGGCGATCGCCGGCCAGCACCCGGTGGTGACCAAGGCGAAGAAGTCCATCGCGACCTACAAGCTGCGCCAGGGGCAGAAGATCGGCTGCATGGTGACGCTCCGCAAGGAGCGCATGTGGGAGTTCCTGGATCGCCTGGTGAACATCGCGATCCCGCGCGTCCGGGACTTCAAGGGGATCTCGCAGAAGACCTTCGACGGTCGCGGGAACTTCTCGATGGGCATCCGGGAGCAGATCATCTTCCCGGAGATCAACTACGACCGCATCGACAAGGTGAAGGGCATGAACGTCACGATCGTGACGACTGCCGAGACCGACGACGAGGGCCGTGCGCTCCTCAAGTTTCTCGGGATGCCTTTCAGGGCCTGATTAGGAAAGAGACATGGCGAAGACAGTCGACATGGTTCAGACGAAGGTGCCGAAGTTCCAGGTTCGGCACCGCAACCGCTGCAATATCTGTGGGCGTGCGCGCGGCTACATGCGCAAGTTCGAGATGTGCCGCGTCTGCTTCCGGCAGCTTGCGCTGCGCGGCGAGATTCCTGGCGTCATCAAGTCGAGCTGGTAGTGCTGGCGCTTTTCTGCCTGCGGCAGAGGTAACAAAAAATGTCGATGACCGATCCCGTTGCTGATTTTCTCGCCCGTATCCGCAATGCCGTCATGGCGCGGAAGACGAAGCTCGAGCTCCCGTACTCGAAGCTCAAGCACCGCATCGCGGAGCTTCTGCAGTCCGAGGGGTTCCTCACGGGCGTGGCGACCAACGTCCCGGGACAGCCGAACGCGGGGGGCAAGGCCTCTCCGTACGGTCCCCAGGGCTCGCTGATCATCACGCTGCGCTACGACTCGCGCAATCGGGCCTCGATCCTGGGGCTCCGGCGCGTCTCGACGCCAGGCCGGCGCCGCTATGTCGGCAAGGACCGCATCGCCAAGGTGCGCAGCGGTCTCGGCATCTCGATCCTCACGACCTCGCGCGGACTCATGACCGATCGCCAGGCTCGCAAGGAAGGGATCGGCGGCGAAGTGCTCTGCGAGGTGTGGTGATGAGCCGCGTAGGCAAGAAGCCCATCGCGATCCCCAAGGGTGTGACCATCTCCGCGAGCGCAGCCGAGCTCAAGGTCAAGGGCCCGAAGGGTGAGCTCAAGCGCCCTGTCCCGGCCGGCGTGAGCGTGAAGGTCGATGGCGGCACCGCGCTGGTTGCGCGCGCCACCGAGGACCGCCCCACGCGCGCCAAGCACGGCCTCGTGCGCGCTCTGCTCCAGAACATGGTGACCGGGGTGTCGACTGGCTTCACGCGCGAGCTCGAGATCAACGGCGTCGGTTACCGCGCCGAGGTCAAGGGCAAGGCGCTGCAGCTGCTCCTCGGCTACTCGCACCCCATCGACTTCGCGCTCCCGACCGGGATCGAGGCCAAGGTCGACAAGACCCGCATCGTCCTGACCGGGATCGACAAGGAGCTGCTCGGCCAGACAGCCGCCAAGATCCGCAGCTTCCGGGGACCCGAGCCATACAAGGGCAAGGGCGTCAAGTACGTGGAAGAGACGATCCGCCGCAAGGTGGGCAAGACCGGCGCTTCGTAGGCCGGCTGAAGGATTTTGCCATGAAGTCGAAGATGGACGGGCGGCTCCGCAGGAAGGCCGCGATTCGCGCCCGGATGACGGGGACCCCGGAGCGTCCGCGCCTGAGCGTGTTTCGCTCGGCCAAGCACATGTACGCCCAGCTCGTGGACGACACGACACATCGGACGCTCGCCGCGGCCAGCACGCTCGATCCGGAGCTGCCGACCGTGGTGGCGGCCGCTGGCGAGGGCGCCAAGCCCAAGAAGACGGACAAGGCCAAGACGGTCGGTGCCCTGATCGCCAAGCGGGCGATCGCGGCGGGCATCAAGAAGGTCGTCTTCGATCGAAACGGATTCATCTACCACGGCCGCGTCGCGGCGGTTGCCGACGGCGCCCGCGAAGCAGGCCTGGAGTTCTGAGGAAGGCATGATCAACTACGAGGATGTGGGCGAGCTCGTCGACCGCGTGGTCTTCATCAACCGCGTGGCGAAGGTCGTCAAGGGTGGTCGTCGCTTCAGCTTCTCGGCGATTGTCGTCGTCGGGGACCAGAACGGCTATGTCGGCGCTGGCCTGGGCAAGGCCCACGAGGTGCCGGAGGCCATCCGCAAGGGCACGGAGCAGGCCAAGAAGAACCTGTTCAAGATCCCGCTCCGCGGCTCGACCATCCCGCACGACGTGCTGGGCGAGTTCGGCGCAGGCAAGGTCCTGCTGCGGCCGGCTTCTCAGGGCACCGGCGTGATCGCGGGCGGCGCGGTGCGGCCGGTCCTGGAGGTCGCGGGTGTGCAGAACATCCTGACGAAGTGCATCGGCACCTCGAACCCCCACAACGTCATTCACGCGACGATCGACGCGCTGAAGAAGCTACAGAGCCCGGAGCAGGTGGCGGCGCAGCGCGATCGCACTGTGGAGCAGATTCTGGGCTAGCCGCCCAGCCCCCCGGACGGCGTCCGGGGAACACGCGGAGTCGGACGATGGCACTCAAGCTGAAGGTCACGCTGCTTCACAGCGGCATCAATCGGAAGCAGGACCAGAAGGACACGATCCGTGGCCTCGGTCTGACCAGGATCGGCAAGATCGTGGTCCTCAACGACACGGCTGCGATCCGCGGCATGATCCGGAAGGTCTCGCACCTCGTCCGGGTCGAGCCAGCGGGGGAGTAGGACGATGGCAACAACGCTGCACGAGCTCCGCCCCAACGAGGGCGCGACGAAGAATCGGAAGCGCCTCGGCCGTGGTCACGGCTCGGGCACGCACAAGACGGCAGGCAAGGGCGTCAAGGGCCAGAAGGCGCGCACGGGTCATCACGGCGCGCGTATCGGCTTCGAGGGCGGCCAGATGCCGCTGCAGCGACGCCTGCCCAAGCGGGGTTTCCACAACCCCTTCGCGATCGAGTTCGCGATCGTGAACCTGCGTGATATCGCGAAGCGCTTCGGGGCCTCCGACGAGGTCAGCCCGGAGGCTCTCGTGAAGGTGGGACTGCTGCGCGCCTCGATGGTCGAGCGGGTCAAGGTCCTGGGCGTCGGCGACGCTCAGCCCAAGCTGCGCGTGCGTGCCCACGCGTTCTCGGCAAGCGCCAAGCAGAAGATCGAAGCTGCGGGCGGCACAGCCGAAGTCATCGCCGAGTAAAGCACCTCCCCCGAGGCCACGTGGCGAACCCGATCGTCAACATGTTCAAGATCCCGGAGCTGCGAAAGCGGCTCCTGTTCACGCTGTCGTTGCTGGCCGTGTACCGTCTCGGGATCTTCATCACGACCCCAGGCGTGAACCGCACGATCATGCAGGAGATCGTCGGCGCCGGGTCGGACGGCTTCCTCGGTATGTTCAACATGTTCTCGGGCGGAGCGCTCGAGCGCATGTCGCTGTTCGCGCTGGGCGTGATGCCCTACGTGAGCGCGTCGATCATCCTGCAGATGCTGACCATCGTCTCTCCGCAGCTCGACAAGCTGAACAAGGAAGGCGAGCAGGGCCGGCGCAAGATCAACCAGTACACACGCTACGGCACCGTGCTCCTCTCGCTACTCCAGGGCTACTTCATCGCCCGCTGGCTGGAGGGACAGCACGCGCAGGCCGGCAGGATGATCGGCGACGTGGTCGCGAACCCGGGCATTGGCTTCCGGCTGCTCACCATGATCTCGCTGACCACCGGCACGGCGTTTCTGATGTGGCTCGGCGAGCAGATCACCGAGCGGGGCATCGGCAACGGCATGTCCGTGATCATCTTCGCCGGCATCGTGACCGATATCCCGAGCAGCCTCTACCGCCTGGTGGAGAAGGCCAAGACGGACATGACGGCCTTCTCGCTGCTGCTCATCGCGCTCATCGTGATCGCGGGCGTCGCCTTCATCTGCTTCGTGGAACGAGGCTACCGACGAATCCCGGTGCAATACGCCAAACGCGTCGTCGGGCGGAAGATGTACGGCGGCCAGACGACCCACCTGCCGCTCAAGGTGAACTCGGCGGGTGTCATTCCCCCGATCTTCGCGTCATCGGTGCTGATGGTGCCTGGGCAGCTCGCGACCTACATCCAGACGCCCTGGATGCAGGACTTCAAGGCCGTCTTCGACCGCGGCGGCTGGCAGTACAACACGCTCTTCGTGAGCCTCATCGTGTTCTTCTCGTTCTTCTACACGGCCATCACCTACAACCCGGTGGACGTGGCGGACAACCTCAAGAAGTACGGCGGCTTCATCCCCGGCATCCGTCCCGGCAAGAAGACCGCGGAGTACATCGACCGCGTGATGTCTCGAATCACGTTCGGTGGCGCGATCTACATGTCCGTCGTGTGCATCATGCCGTCGCTCATGCAGGACTGGTTCAACGTGCCGTTCGCTTTCGGCGGCACCGGCCTCATGATCGTCGTGGGCGTCGCGCTCGACGTGGTCCAGCAGATCGAGGGGCACCTCATCACACGGCAGTACCAGGGCTTCACCGGACCCAAGGGTCCGCGCATCCGGGGTCGGCGAGCAGCCGTGCCGGCAGGGGCCTAGGCCGGAAGAACATGTTCCTCGTCGGCCAGCGCATGAAGATCTACCTCAAGACGGAGTCGGAGATCGCGAAGCTTCGCGATGCCAACCAGGCCGTCTGCGAGGTGCTCGACACGCTGGAAGACGCGGTCAAGCCGGGCGTCACGACGTGGGAGCTCAACGAGATCGCGGAGCGCAAGCTCAAGCAGCTCGGCGCCACCTCGGCGTTCAAGGGTTATCACGGGTACCCCGCCGTGCTCTGCACGTCGGTGAACAACGTGGTGGTGCACGGCATCCCCCGCAAGGACGAGGTCCTCGCCGAGGGGGACGTCATCGGCATCGACTTCGGTTGCTTCCGCCAGGGTTTCTGCGGGGACAGCGCGAGGACGGTCCCGGTGGGCAAGGTCTCCGTGGCCGCGAAGACGCTCGTGGACGCGACGCGCGACGCGCTCGAGCGCGCCATCGCGGCGTGCGTGCCGGGCAGCCGGCTCGGGGATGTGGGCTGGGCGGTCCAGTCCTACGTCGAGGCCAAGGGGTACAGCGTCGTTCGCAGCTTCGTGGGCCACGGCATCGGACGTCAGATGCACGAGGACCCGCAGGTTCCGAACTATGGCAAGCCGGGCTCCGGCAAGAGGCTCTCCGAGGGTCTCGTGATCGCGGTGGAGCCGATGGTGAACGCAGGTGGGTCGGACGTGGTCGTCAGAGATGACCAGTGGACAGCCGAGACGAAAGATGGCAGTCTCTCGGCCCATTTCGAACATTCCGTGGCCGTCACGAAAAACGGCCCGATGGTGCTGAGCAGGAGTAGGTCATGAAGGTTCGGGCTTCGGTCAAGGCGATCTGTGACAAGTGCAAGATCATCCGGCGGCGTGGCGTCGTCCGGGTCATCTGCGAGAACCCGCGGCACAAGCAGCGTCAGGGCTGAGCCGGTACCCGTAGGAGATGTGAGATGGCCCGTATTGCTGGTGTCGACCTCCCCCGTAACAAGCGCATCGAGATTGCGCTGACCTACATCTTTGGTGTGGGCAAGACGCGCGCTACGCAGATCCTCGACAAGGCGGGCGTGGCGGGCGACAAGCGCACCGACGCGCTCGACGAGACCGAGGTCCGCAAGATCCGCGACGTGATCGATTCCGATTTCAAGGTGGAGGGAGACCTCCGCAAGGACATCGGCATGGACATCAAGCGGCTGATGGAGATCGGTTGCTACCGCGGCCTGCGTCATCGCAAGGGCCTGCCCGTTCGCGGACAGCGGACCCACACGAATTCCCGCACGCGCAAGGGTCCCCGCAAGGGCCAGATGGCGCGCGCGAAGAAGCCCGAGTGATCTTGTTTCCGCAAACCTCCGGTTTGAAGCGCGATCCGAGGAAGGCCTGAGATGTCGAAGCCGAAGACGAAGAAGAAGGTCAAGAAGAACGTCCAGAGTGGGATCGCCCACATCCAGTCGACGTTCAACAACACGGTCGTGACGATCACGGACGTGAGCGGGAACGTGGTGGCGTGGTCGTCGTCGGGTGTGCGCGGCTTCAAGGGCTCGCGCAAGTCGACGCCGTTCGCCGCCCAGCTGGCGGCCGAGGACGCGGCGAAGAAGGCGATGGAGCACGGGATGCGCTCCATCGCGGTCTACGTCAAGGGCCCGGGCTCAGGCCGCGAATCGGCGCTCCGCGCGCTGCAGGCGGCCGGCTTCAAGATCACGTTGATCCGCGACGTGACCCCCATCCCCCACAACGGTTGCCGGCCGCCCAAGCGGCGCCGCGTCTGACCTCGAGAGAAGAGAACCAAGATGTCGCGATACATTGGTCCCGTCTGCCGTCTCTGCCGCCGCGAGGAAGCCAAGCTGTTCCTCAAGGGCGAGCGTTGCTACACCGACAAGTGCGGCTACGAGCGCCGTCAGTACGCGCCCGGCCAGCACGGCCAGAGCCGTCGCCGCAAGCAGTCCGACTACGGCACGCAGCTCCGCGAAAAGCAGAAGGTCAAGCGCCTGTATGGCCTGGCCGAGCGGCAGTTCCGTGGGTACTTCCACAAGGCGCTCCGCCTCAAGGGCCAGACGGGTGAGAACCTGCTCGTGCTGCTCGAGCGCCGGCTGGACAACGCGGTGTACCGGCTGGGCTTCGCGTGCGATCACGCCGAGGCACGGCAGCTCGTGCGCCACGGGCACTTCTTGATCAACGGCAAGCGGGTGAACATCCCCTCGTACCTCGTTCGTGCGAACGACGTGATCGAGGTGGCGGAGAAGAGCCGCAAGATCCAGCGCATCAACGACAGCCTGGGCTCGGTGGAGCGCCGTGGCGTGCCGAAGTGGCTGGAGCTCGAGAAGGCCGCGTTCAAGGGCGTGGTCAAGGCGATGCCGGCGCGCGACGACCTGAATCAGTCGATCCGCGAGCAGCTCATCGTCGAGCTCTACTCGAAGTAGTCGAACATCAACAGTAACTGCACCCCGGTAGTGCGTCATCCCTTCGGTGGGAGAGGAGCAGGAATGAGCACGGCACATCCTTCGTACGCGGTGATCGCCAGGAACTGGCGGGATCTGATCCGTCCGCGGGCGCTCGAGGTCGAGAAGGAAACGCTCACGCTCACGTACGGGAAGTTCTCGTGCGAGCCGCTCGAGCGTGGTTTCGGAATCACCATCGGCAACTCGCTGCGACGGATCTTGCTGTCCTCGCTGCAGGGCGCCGCGATCACCGCGATCAAGGTGGAGACCACGCTGCACGAGTTCTCCACGATCCCGGACGTCGTCGAGGATGTGACGGACATCGTCCTCAACCTCAAGGAAGTCCTCGTACGGACCGCCGACGCGCGTCCGCGCGTGGTGCGTCTCGACAAGGAGGGTGAGGGCCCGTGCACCGCAGGCGACATCGCCGCGACTGACGGCGTCGAGCTCCTCAACCCCGCCCAGCACATCGCGACCCTGTCGAAGGGCGGCAAGCTCCACATGGAGCTGCATGTCGGCGTCGGCCGGGGCTACACCCCGGCGGAGCGCAACAAGAACGCGACGATGTCCGTCGGCACCATCCCGATCGACGCGCTGTTCTCGCCGATCCGGAAGGTCAACTACACCGTGCACAACGCGCGCGTCGGGCAGCAGACGGACTATGACCGCCTGACGCTCGAGGTCTGGACGAACGGCAGCGTTCGCCCCGAGGACGCGGTCGCCTATGCGGCCAAGATCCTCAAGGACCAGCTCTCGATCTTCATCAACTTCGAGGAGATCGCGGAGCCGAGCGACGATCCGAAGGTGACCGACGAGCAGGCGCGGCTCAACGAGAACCTCTGGCGCACGGTCGACGAGCTGGAGCTCTCTGTCCGCAGCGCGAACTGCCTGCAGAACGCGAACATCCGGTACATCGGCGAGCTGGTCCAGAAGACCGAAGCCGAGATGCTCAAGACCAAGAACTTCGGCCGCAAGTCGCTGAAGGAAATCAAGGAAATCCTGGCAGAGATGGGCCTTTCCCTCGGGATGAAGCTCGCGAACTGGCCGGGAGACGGACCGCCCAAGAAGGCGTAGATTGCCTCGACTCCGCGCCCCGGGTTCGGTGAGCGGCAGTGAGGGTCCTACAGCCGTTTGAAACCAGGGGCGCCGGAGGGTCGGCGTCCACGAGCGAGGAACACGGAAATGCGTCATCAGAAGACTGGTAGGAAGTTCGGGCGCGAGTCGGCTCATCGCCACGCGCTCATCTCGTCGCTCGTGACGAACCTCATCCGCGACGAGCGGATCAAGACCACGGACGCGAAGGCCAAGGAGCTGCGCCGGTTCAGCGAGCCCGTGATCCGCTGGGCGGTCTCGGTCGCCGAGATCGTCCAGAAGGGCGAGGCCGCGAGCGTCGAGGAGAAGGCCCGCGTGGTCCACGCGACGCGCATGGTGCGCCGGACGGTTCGCGATCGCGCGACGCTGCAGCGCCTCTTCCACGAGGTCGGACCGCGCTTCCTCGGCCGCGAGGGTGGTTACACGCGCATCCTCAAGGTCGGCTACCGCGCCGGCGACGCCGCACCCGTGTCACTCGTGGAGCTGGTCACGCGGGCGCCCGTCGTGCAGCAGGCCGAGGCGCCGGCCGAGAAGCCCGCGGCCGACAAGAAGGCCAAGAAGTAAGCCGTCGACGGGGCGGACGTGTCGGCGGCGGGGGCGGAGCAACGGCGCCACCAGCGCCGGGACGTGGACATCTCGATCCACCTGTCGCTCGACAGCGACAGTCAGTTCTTCATCTACCAGGGTCTCAACGTCAGTCGCGGCGGGTTGTTCATCGCCTGCGAGCCGCCGCTCGTGGTGGGCACCGCCCTGCGCGTGCGCTTCGTCCTGCCGGGCTGGGAGCTCCACCCCGTCGAGACCGATGCCGTCGTCCGGTGGATCCGAACCGATCCGCCGGGCGTCGGGCTCGAGTTCGTCGAGCTCTCCTCGACGGCCCGACTGATGATCGAGGAGTTCACCGCTGATCGCGGGGGCGCCCTGCTCGTCCCGGGAGTGGCCGAGTGAGCGAGGTGGCGCTCCCGTCGACCGCTGAGCTCGCGCTCCGCGCCGGCATCGCGCTGGTCGTGGTGCTGGGCGTCGCCCTGGTGTCGCTGCGCTGGCTCGCGCGCCGGGGGTTCGGGCCAATGGGCGTGCGCGGCGCCGGCTCGCTGACCGTCGAGGGCCGCCTCGCCCTCGAGCCGCGGCG
>Ga0209726_10008876_pt1 | contig 10653 bp, 6 predicted proteins | sample Subgrocontami54m_FD_187453 | JGI IMG/M metagenome (GOLD analysis project Ga0209726, IMG submission 187453) | Subsurface groundwater microbial communities from S. Glens Falls, New York, USA - GMW46 contaminated, 5.4 m (SPAdes) (version 3) | ecosystem: Environmental > Aquatic > Deep subsurface >... | reverse complement strand
GGGGCGAGCCAGTTCGTGCCGTAACCGGCGTTCATCGAGAGAATAGATGCTCCGTTGAGCGCGTTGTAGATGTCGAAGTTGCCGCGGAACGTGGTCGGGCCGGCCCGGAAGCGCCTCGTCAAGCGCAGGTCCAACTGGCTGAGCCTGGATTCATAATTCGCCGCAGGGTCGAGGAACTCCAGGTTCACGTTCGCAGTGCAGGTTGCAGCCCCTCGGCACGAAGCCAGATCGCGGCCGAGCGAGGGCCTGACCAGCGCGTTCGCTGCGGGGTACGTCGACGTAATCGGGATCCCGGGAATATTCTGGAACGTTGCGCTCGTCTGGAGATCCCACGGCAACGGATACACGACCAGGAACTTAACCTGCGTGCCGGCAGACCACGGCCGCACGCTGCGGCAGTTCTGCCTGGCGGTCCAGGATGTCGTCCCACCCGCTCCGAGAGTGATCGTATCGATGCCCTGCAGCGCTTCCGGAACTTTGGCCGTGGGCTCGCACGCGTCGTACACGGTGCGGCCGACGCTCAGACCTCCGGAGAACTGTCCACGCTGCGCGAATCTGGTCGTCAACGTGACATCAACCCCGTTGAATACCTCACTCCGCTTGCCGTAATTCGACGCTTGCGTGCGCAAGTTCCGGATCACGTTGAAGAGAGCCGGCTTGACGTCATGGAAGCCGCAGAGCTGCTGGCCGCTGTTCGGCAGGCGACTGTTCGTTGGTACGGCGACACAGAAGGGATCGTAGTCTGCTGCAGTTGTGGCCAGATTGTCCGTGATGAGGAAGTTCTGATACCACGTGCGGAAGTAGCCGACGTTGAGCGCCATCCCCGGCCGCAGCTCTTGCTGGATCGAAGCCGCGGCTTGCCAATTGGAGGACTGCCTGTTGAACCCTTTCAGCGCATCATCCGCAAACGTGGTGTTGCCCGCCCGTACCTGACCGAACGTCGCGTCCGATAACGCCCCGCACTCACCGTTCGCCCCCGGGACGCTCGTACCGAGCACGCAGTCCGGGACATAGTTTCCATTCGTGTCGCTCCACGTCCGTGTGGCGCTTGCTGCCTGATTCGAGGCGGGGTTGTTCGACGCAGCGACGGTGTACGGAACGAACCGACCGAGAGACGCCTTCAGCGCACTCTTGCCGTTGCCAAAGATGTCATAGGACACACCCAGCCGCGGGTTCACGTTTTTCCAGTCCGGCGAACCTTTGACGGCGGGGAAGTCGCGCGCCGGAACGAATATTCCAGACGGGAGATGATGTTCCGGGATGACACCGTAAAGGCTGTCGTACCGCACGCCCAGATTGAGCGTCGCCCGCTTGACGACCCACTGGTCCTGCGCGTAGATGCCGAGATTGTTGGTGTGCTCAACCACCTCGAACGGCGTGGCCCAGATCGTGACCGACTGAGGCACACGATTCCGGAAGGTGTAGGAGCGCGCCCCGGTGATTTGGTTCTGATCGGTGTACGCGCCTTCACGCCCAAGGTAATACTGTTGCGCGAGGTACCCGACTTTGAGGCTGTGGGTCCCCGTGATGTAGGACGTGGAAAACCGGCTGTTGTACTTGTTGACAAACCGGCGAGTGTAGCTGCCGGACCAGATATTGTTGTTGGCGTCCGAACCGTACACGACGTTGAGCGCGAGGTCCGTCACTCGGATGTCATTGGCCCCGACCAGCGTGCCATCTCGATCCAGAGAGTCCTGCCGGCGCGAGTCTTCGTTCAGCACGTTTTCCGAAAAGCCCGCTTCCAACAAGAGCTTGTTGGTAACGGGATAACTCCAACTGAGGAGCGGCAGATACTGCGGATTGTAGACATGCAACCCGCGGGACTCGGGCGCCGGCTTCACGGCATTGACGCCGCCAACGCCGGTCAGGCCGAATGGACAGCTGCAGTTGTTCTGCTGCGAGAAGGAGAATACGAGCCTCTGCTTCTGCGTCGCCTGCCAGGTGAGGCGGACACTGTGGTCCTGGAAGTACTCGTTGTTGCGGGATACCCGATCCAGATCGGGCTCGTAGAAGAGAGTGCCCTGCAGCTTGTTGAAATAGCTGCCCTGGATATAGCGCGAGGCGCCCCACCAGCGGTGCGCGGTGAAGAACCACAGCTTGTCCCGCTTGAGCGGTCCACCGAATGCGCCGCCGTTGTCGTAGGTATGCCTGATCGAAATGTCGGTGGTCAGCCCGCGGGCTCGAAGGTCGTCGTTCAGGTTCCCGGTCTGGAACTTCGGGCCGGCGTACGCCATGTTCAGGCTTCCCGAGAACCGATTCCCGCCATCCTTCTGGATGATGTTGACCTGTACCCCGCCGCTCATCGCCTCAGCGGACATGCCGCCGGTTTCGACGACAACTTCCTGGAATGACTGAGAATTGAAGCTGAACACGCCAAGCGCCTGCTGGTTCTGGTTCATGCCGTCTACGTTGGTGCTGAGGTCGGCGCCACGTTGGCCATGAATCCCGAACTGGCCTCCTTCTCCCTGGTTGCCGCCGACATCCTGAAACGTGGGGTTGGTGTATGTGGCCCCAGGGATGATCGAGGCATACTGGCCGATGCGCTTGGTCGTCGGAATGGCATCGAGGGTTTCACGCGCGATCGTCGTTTGTTGTCGGACGTTCTGGATGTCCACAACCGGCGCTTCCCCCGACACCGTGATTGTCTCCTCGAGCGCTCCAACCTTCATGTCGGCATTGACCTGCGCGGTGAATCCGGTAGTCAGTTCGATGCCGTCTCGCTTGAACGTCGCGAATCCGGGCAGCGTGAAGGTGACCGTGTAGGTGCCGGGCCGCAGGTCGACGATTCTGTACAAGCCCTGGCTGTCGGTGACAGCGGAACGAACCTTCTCGATGAGCGCCGGGCTGCCTGCTTCAATGGTAACGCCAGGGATCAACGCACCTGACGCATCCCGAACGGTTCCCGCGATGGTACCGCTCGCGGTCTGCGCCCAGGCGGCAGGCAGCAGGAGTGAAGACCACAGAATGGCAAAACGTGCGATTCGCTGAGAGTGCATCGCTCTTCTCCTTTGTCCTGCGAAGCCAACAAAGAGACGAGAGGACGACCCGGAACCTATAGAACCCTGTGAACGGGTTAACGGAAGGATGCGATCCCAGAACGGACCGGCCGCCTGATCGCACTGCGCGGATGATCCGCCCACGCGACGTAGGTGTCAACGAATAATGCACACACGTACGGCTTTGGAAAAGATGGCGAAAGATGGCGTTAGGTAACTCTCGGCGGGGAGTGCTGGCGCCGCTGGAGTTACTTCTTGTTGCCCATGGGTCCGATGACCTGCTTCTGGTCTGCGAACTGAAGCACGATCGACAGGCGAGGTTCCTTGCCGACGTTCGCTGTCGTGTGCCCCTTGCCCGTCAGGTCATCGATGTATTCGACCGCCCCGGCGGGCAAATCGACTTTGCCTTCCGCGACCTGGAGTTGTCCGCCGCCTGTCAGATTGATGATGTACCGGCGCTCAGGCCCGACGTGATAATCGCTGAAGGTTCCGGGCTGTGACACGTTCACCCTCGCCGCCGTGACTTTCTCCAGCACGGACTGCGCATTCAGCTCGATGTTTTCCACATGGGACTGGCCATCGGTGCCCGTGTAGACTCGCTGCATCATGAAGGGCTTGCGCGGTGCTTGAGCCGCAACCACGCCCCTATCGACTTTGACCGCCCACCCGAGACCGAATCCGACCACGAAGGCTCCACCGATCAGGAATCGTGTCGTTGACTTCATCTGGCCGTCCTCCCGTTGAAGCGGGTTTCTGTTGTGGAATCAGCCGCGCGTCGGCACCCAGGGATCATCGGCCCAGCCCGGGCCGTGGCGCGCCACCTCGATGTCGATGAGATAGGGCTTCCCGTCGGCCATCTTTCTGCGCGCTCGACCGAGCGCAGCCTTGAGTTCGGCCGGTGTCTTCGCCCGCTCGCCGTCGACGCCAAATCCTTTGGCGATCGCGGCCATGTCCATGTCGGGTTTGCCCAGGTAGTCGTGCACGAACCTGCGCGCGTCAATCGATCGTCCTCCGCCACCGAGGTTGGCAATTGCGCGATTGTGCGGGCCGCTGTAGGCGTGGTTGTTATAGACGATCACGGCAACTGGCAGCTCCAGGCGAGCCATGTTCCAGAGCGCCGTGGGACCGAAGAGGAACGATCCGTCGCCGACCAGGCAGATGACCTGCTGCTTCGGCCGCGCGAGCTTCACACCGGCGGCGGTCCCGACACCGGAGCCGAGATGCGCGCCGTAGTAGAAGAACAGCTCGCGCCCGCCGCGCGGGTCGAACTCGAAGCTGTGCGCGATCTCCACCGAGCCGGCCTCATGGACGACGATCGCGTCGTTGTCGGCCCACTGGGCCACCTCGTACGTCACGCGATCCGCTTCCAGCGGACTGGCATCCCACAACGGATTGCGTGACACGAGCGCGCGCATCTGCCGCACCCGCGCGCTGAACGCCCGCACCTCCTCGGACCGCTCCGCGATCCGCGCCTTGAGCGCGGGCGTCAGGCGGTCATTCACCGCCGCCAGCAGATCCTCGGTCCCGTACGCGACGTCGGCCACCAGCGGCGCGGCCGTCGTCATCACGTTGCCGATGCTCGCGCTGTCGTTCCGCATGTCGATGAACGGCGTCCTGCGCGGGACGGTCAGCGCAGCCGAGTTGTGCTGCAGCTTGTTGCCGATGTTGATGACGAGGTCGGGTTGGCCGCCGGGATACGACAGCGTCTCGACGCGCACGGCCGGGATGTTGCCGACCCAGAGCGGATGCTGTTGCGGGAAGTTCGAGTACACACTCCGCGCCTGCGCCACGGGCAGCGCCAGCAGCTCCGCCAGCCGCACCACCTTGTCGAACGCCTTCGTCTTGTAGATCTCATCGCCGACGATGAGCAGCGGCCGGCGGGCGTCGACCAGCAGCTTTGCCGCGCGCTCCACCTCCACCGGGTTCGGCCGCACGCGCATACGCGGGTCCACCTGATCGTGCCGGATGATCTCGGCCGTGAACCGCTCTTCACTGAAATCGGAGTTCCAGTTGGCGTACGTCGGCCCATAGGGAGGCGTCCACGCCACCCGGAAGGCGCGGCGGATCGTGTCGGGAATCATCTCGGCCCGGCGTGCCATCCAGGTCAGCTTCGTCATGGGCGCGGCGAGCTGGTCCTGGCCGGGCAGCTCCTCGAACCCGTCACGCCCGGATGCCAGCGAGTCTTCCGTGCGGTACGAGTAGAAGACGAGCGGCGTCTGCTCCTTCCATGCGTTGAACATCTGGCCGAGCGCGTTGGTCAACCCGACGACGCCGGCCTCCATGACGATGGACGGCTGTCCGGAGGCCTTCACGTAGCCGGCTGCCATCGCGGCGCCCGGGCCCTCGTGCGGCGTCAGGATGTACTGGAGCTGCGGACGACTCAGGAGCGCATCGTAGAAGTGTGCGTCCTCGCTGGCCGAATTGCCGAAGATGTACTTGACGCCCGAGGCGATGAGCTGCTCGGCGAATGCCTCGCCACCCGTGCCCTGAAAGAGCTTGATGGATTCCGGCGAGACCGGCGGCGCACCGGGTGTCTGCGCGATCGCTGTGACCGAGTCGAGGATCGAGTGCGCGGCGGTGGTGGTCACGCCGGCAGCCACGAGGCGTCGGACGAAATCGCGGCGTGATATCCCGTTCGACAGCAGTTGCGCGACCAGGTTTCTCATTGCGGGCCCCTTACACGGGCGAGGTAGCCGGCCATTGCGCGGATTTCGTCCTCGGTCCACAGCGCGCCGCGCCCGACCATCCGGTACATGACGCTGTCCCACGCTTTGCGATCCTGCCGCAGCGCGGTCCACATGCTCATCTGGTGGCACTGCATGCACTTCCTCGTCAGGACGTCCCGGCCTGGGAAATCCGGCAGCGCCGACACCTGTCCGGCCGGCGCGGCTGGAACAGCCGCCGGCGCGCCCGGTCCGTAATGCTGGCCCAGATAGGCAGCGATGATCGCGGCGTCGGCGTTCGTGATTGCCGCGCCGCGCTCGATCATCGTCTTCACGATGGCGTTCCACCCATCCATCGTCGCCCGCTGGCTCAGCGCGACGTCGAGCGCGTGGCAATTGACGCACTGCGTGCTCACGAGGGACCGTCCGGGTCCCTCGGGCATCGGTGATATCCCCGCGGCTCCCTGCGCCTGAAGCGACAGGGATGCCGTCCAGAGCGTGACGCACGCGAGAACGGCGGCGCCGCGGGTGAGCAGGAGCATTCGCCAGAGCCTCCTAGTTCGTTTGTTGCACCTGCGGCCCGAGCGGCAGGCGCTGGACGATCTCGACGCGCGTACCCCAGGGATCCGTGATGTAGGTAATCGTGTTGCCAGTGGAGCCCTTGCCAACCGGTTGGTCGAGTTTGATGCCTTCCGCCTCGAGCTTCTTCACGAACGCGGCGTGGTCATTCACGTCGAACCCGAAGTGGTCGAGCACACGACCTCGCGTCGGCGCCTGCTTCGTGTCGGCCGCGTTGAACCGGATCTGGACTCCCGGAAGGTTCACGACCGGCGCGTTGTTGCGAGTGGCTGTCTGCCCGCCGAACGTCTTCGCATACCAGGCCTGCGCTCTCGGAATCTCGGCTGCCGGCACCGCGAGGTGAATATGCTCGTTGCGAATCGGCACCGTCTGCGTCTTATCTTCCAGAATTTCCATGCGTACGCCGTCAGGCGTCTCGACGTAAGCCTGGTCCAGCCGCCGGTTTTTGCCGTCCGGAAGCAGGCCCCCCGGAAGCACCGTCACGCCCGCCGCCTTCCACTGCGTGACGCGCTGCTGGACGTTGTCGACGATGAAGCCGACGTGGTTCACCACCGATCCAACGGTGCCGCCCTCGCCCTTCTCGGTCCCGAGGATCAGATTGATATAGAGACCCGGGAACATGATCAGCGGCTGTCCGCCGGGCATGTACAGCTTGCCGCCCATGGCCAGAAAGAGTTTCTTGTTCGCCTCCACGTCCTTCGAGGCGATGTGCCAGTGACCCATGGTCACGCCGGCCTGGTTGACCGGGGCCGGCTGCGCAGCCGCGGGGGCCGCAGTCAGCGTCGACGCGAGGAGTAGCGCTACGAATACGTTCGTTTTCACAGATGCCTCCCTCGTAGGGTGGGTCTGGTTAGACCCGCCGCAATTCTTGATCTCCTCTTCGAATGAGTTGGCACCCTTATACCCTGACATCACTTCTTCGGCAACGCGAAGGCAATAATTTCGTCATTGGTGACCTCCGACCCGGTGAGCCCGCCTCCGGTGCTCACAACGGTGACGAACTGGCGTCCATCGGCACCCCTGTACGTGATCGGCGTCGTCTCGATCGATGACGGCATCTTGATTTCCCAGAGCTTCTCGCCGGTCGCCGTCGCGAAGGCGCGGAATCTGAAATCGTCAGTGCCGCCAACGAACGTGAGGCCGCTGGCCGTCAGGATGACGCCGCCGGAGCTCGGGCGCCCCGTGTCCTGCATGCCGGGCGGCAGCATGTCGGAGACGCCAAGCGTCTTGCGATAGGCGATATCGCCCGTGTCCATATTGACCGCGACGAGCTCTCCCCACGGCGTCGGCCCGCATAGCAACTTCCTGTCGGGATCGCCGAAGCGGCGCAGGCCGGCGAGCGGTCCGGAATTGAGCCAACTGCCATCTGGCCGCAGGATCAGGCGCATCGGCTGGAACATGTTGGTGGTGTTCGAAATGAACAGATGCAGCTTGGGATCGTAAGAGGCACCCCAAAAGTTGATGCCGCCGGCCGGCCCAGGCGGGGAAATGCTGTACTGGTTGTTGGCGATCGGCATGAAGGGCCCGCCCAGCTTCATGTTGTTGTCGTCAACCATGTGCTCGCAGTACGACTGATGCTGCGGCTCGCCCTTGTAGAGGGTGTCGCGCGAGATCGTGATCTGCGTCAGCGGCTCCGGTTTCACCGGGAACGGCTGCGTCGGAGACGCCTGCTCGCGGGGTACGTCGCTTTTCGGCACGGGGCGCTCCTCGATGTCGAAGATCGGCTTGCCCGTGACGCGATTGAGCGTGAACAGCAGGCCGGTCTTGCTGACGATGAGGACGGCAGGAACCGTTGTCCCGTTCCGGTTCAGGTCGACAAGAAGCGGCGCAGACTGGGTGTCATAGTCCCAGATGTCATGATGCACGACCTGGAAGTGCCAGAGATACTTGCCGGTGTTCGCATCCACCGCGACAACCGACGACGAGAACAGATTGTTGCCAGGTCGGTCCGTGCCGACCCGGTCGTTGTTTGGGGCGCCGAGCGGCATATAGAGAATGCCGCGCTGCGCATCGAGCGACATGTAACCCCAGACATTGACGCCAGACCGGTTCTCGGCGCTGCCCTCGCGCCAGGTGTCATGGCCGAACTCCCCTGGACGCGGCACGGTATGGAATGTCCAGACAAGCTTGCCGGTCTTTGCGTCCCAGGCGCGCGTATCACCCGCAGGTCCCGACCCGGCATTTGAGCCGCCAGGCCCTTCGCCGGTGCCCGCGCCGGTGATGATCAGATCCTTGTAGATGGTCGGAGCAGTCAGCAGCGAGTAGGGGACATTCATGCCGGTCTGCATCACCTCCGGCGTCTTCAGATTGACGATGCCATTCTCACCAAACCCGGCATTGAGCGTGCCGTCCGACGCCTTGATGGAGTAGAGCCCGCCTGCGTTGGTCCCGAAAATGATCGATGGAGGGACGCCACCGCCGCCCGGCCAGTACGCGACACCGCGCTTGGACGGCAGGGCACCGTTGGGAAGCTGGAATCTCCACTTCTCCGTGCCGGTCGTGGCGTCCAGTGCGTGGATGGCGCCATACGGCGACCCGAGATACATCGTGTTGCCGATCACGAGGGGAATGGCTTCGTCTTCCCGCAGGCGGTCCGTATAGCCGGCGGGCTTGAGATGAAAGCTCCAGACCTGCTGAAGCGTGCTGACGTTCGTCGCCGTGATCTGGTCGAGCGGGCTGTAGCGGTTGGCGCTCTGATCGTAGTTGACGCTCGGCCAGTCGGTTGCGCCGGACGTCCCGTTCTGAGCGCGCACGGCCGCGGCGAAGGCCGCCGCGATAGCCACGCCCAGAGCCAGTCTTGAGGCAAATCCCGGCATTGTCATTCTCCCCAGCAACGCCGCCCCGCGGCGGCTTCCATGTCGGCGGCATGATAGTCCATGCGCTACGCCGTGCACGGGGACCTCTGCTCTCAGCCCCTTTTCGCCCGTATAATCCACACGAATCGGCCCTGACTCCGGGTACTCGCGTCGGCCCGTATGAAGTCGTCGCCCAGATCGGCGAACGCGATTACAAGCAGTTTTGAGGAGCGTTATGGCTAGAAAAACGAACAGACGCGAGTTTGTGCAGGTCGCCGGACTGGCTGCGTCAGGGTTTATAGCGGCTGCCCGTCCACTGGCTGGCGCCATTCCTGGGCCGCAGGCACAACGGGAGGCACAGGCGCAGCCGGCGCCGAGAACAATGGGTGCACGCTTTCGTGCATTGATGAATGGGACGGAGCCGCTGATATGCCCCGGCGCTTACGATGTCCTTACGGCTCGTCTGATTGAAGTTCACGGGTTCAAAGCCGCGTTTGTCGGCAGCAGCGCCCCCAATCAGGAATTGGTCGCACTGCCGGACCAGGCGGTCGTCACGGTGTCCGAAATCATCGCCTATGACAGTCTCATCGCCTCGAACGTGGATATTCCGGTGCTCGCCGATGTGGACGATTTTGGCGCCACTCCCCTGAATATTTACCGCTTCGCGAAACAGGCTGAACGAGGCGGCATCGGCTGCGCGTCGTTTGACGACCGAATGCCGCTCAACCGCGCCACCGCCTATTCGGTTCCGGGCGTCGTTTCGAAGGCTCGGATGATCGACAATATTCATGCTGCGGCCGACGGGCGTACGGATATGGTTCTGATCGTGCGCTGCCTTGCTCCGACTCCGAACAATTCGTACGCCGAGATGCTGGATCGGGCTGCCGCCTACGCCGAGGCCGGTGCTGACGCCGTGTGGCTTGGATTGCCAACCGCGCAAGACTACGTAAAGGCGGCCGACATGATCAGGAAGCCGCTCATGGCTGTGATCGGTGGCGCGAATTTTCCGGCAACCGCAGCCGCCATGAAGGCAGCTCGAGTGGCCGTGGGCCAGTCCGCGAGCATGGTCAACATTGCGTTGGGCGCCGTCGACAAAGCCTTGGTCGAATTGAAAGCCACAGGACGCATGACGGAAGCGCAAAAGGGGGCTCTGGGCCGGGAGACCGCGCAGAAGGTCGAGCAGGTTGAAGAACTCAACGCCCGCTCGCGGAAGTACAACCTTCCCAGCGCCTCGGCTCCGGAACGCTAATGCGATTTTCAATTCGACGGGCTACGTGGAAGTGAAAGGCGGTGTAGCAGTGGAAATCAAGATGATGCTTTGCGCCGCAATTCCTGCCCTCTCGCGTCACGGGCGGAGCAGTCACGGGAGTGATCTGATGCGCGCAGTACTGGCGTTACTATCGGCTCTCGCGTTGTTCGTGGCGTTTCCGGCGGCACAGACCCGAGCGTCGAAGAACCTGGACATCTACGTCGTCGACGTCGAGGGCGGCAATGCGCAGTTGTGGGTCACGCCTTCTGGCGAATCGGTCCTCATCGATACCGGGAACGCGGGCGTCGCCGCTGTCCGCGACGCCGACCGCATCATGGCGGCCGTCAAGGACGCCGGGATCTCGCAGATCG
>Ga0209726_10008875_pt1 | contig 10655 bp, 12 predicted proteins | sample Subgrocontami54m_FD_187453 | JGI IMG/M metagenome (GOLD analysis project Ga0209726, IMG submission 187453) | Subsurface groundwater microbial communities from S. Glens Falls, New York, USA - GMW46 contaminated, 5.4 m (SPAdes) (version 3) | ecosystem: Environmental > Aquatic > Deep subsurface >... | reverse complement strand
GAATCAAGCAAATAGCTTGTTTTTTCACGCTTGCTTACGCGCGCGTTTCTAATACTACTTCCTAAGCTCTGTGTAAAAACTGATTTATTCAACAACGCCTCTATTTTGTAATGTAATAAGGGTATTATATAACAAATTTTGTAACAAAATAAGGGGTGTTTGTGACAAAACTTGTCACAGAATATGGGGTGTTTCTATAGCAGACTACAGTAGTTCCCTCTAAGTCGTTAGATAAACCGCGACTTTTCAGATTTGAGGTGAGATTGAATGATAATTTGTCGAGAAAAGCGGAGCATACACGTAGTATGTGGGCATTTTCTCGACAATTTATCATTCAATATCGTCCAAATATGAAAAGGCATAACTTAGCGGGAATCGCTAAGCAGGCTATCGATCCATCTGATTTTTGGATGATAATACAGTTCGCTATAAAGTTATGTTGCATCCATTTTTTGGCATTTTGTCGAACCATTGAAAAAAGCTCATCGATCCTTGCTCAACTAACATTCCCAGTCCATCGTAAATCACACGCGCATCATTTTTTTTCGCCCAATCGGAGAATGTGTTGTGACGTTCGCCGTAATTTAAGTCATAGCAAACTGTATTAGATAAATCGAGTTGTAATTCACAATCGGTTTGAAAATTCATAGATGTGGCGTTAATGAGTAAATCAATTTTTTCACCAACATAATGGTTGTTAGAAGCGATAGAAACGCGCGCGCAAGCAAGTGCGCCGGAATTTGGAGGCAGCAAAAAGCTCGGCAAGAATTCATATGCTGGCGTGGTCGCTTGCGCTCCCACTTCCGTCGCTACTAATGAAGTTTGGTGTGTAGTAAACTGTGCCCCAAAAAAATCAATGATATTTTTTATTTTTTCTGGCGTGCGATTTTCAATATAAATTTTATTTGGATTTTGTAAAATTAATTCACCCAAAATCCCTTGTGTTGCACCGCCTGCTCCTAAAATCAAAATATTTTTTTCAAAGCAATTAAATTGTTTTTTTGCTAAATCGTTAATAAATCCAATGCCATCCGTATTATCACCGATACACAGATTATTTTTAAAAATAAACGTATTGACAGTGTGAGTTTGTTTGGCGCGTTCAGTAAGCACATCACAGTATTCATACGCTTCCAATTTAAATGGTGCGGTGATGTTGGCGCCAACGCCGCCGGACGCGCGAAAGGCGTCAACGGTTTTTTTAAATTCACCCAGGGGAGTGAAAATTTTTTGATAATCGATCGTGATGTTGTAAGGACGTGCGAATTCAGCGTGGAGTTGGGGGGATAGGCTGTGTGCAATGGGGTTGCCGAAGACCGCTAGTTTATTCATTTCTTACTCTCTGCAGGGCACGCTTATTGCGCGCGAGTACGCGCTTCATGCGCGTTTCTGTGGGCAAAGCGTTGCGTAAATTGCTGTGCCAGTCGCGTTCCACGGAAACGCGCATGAAGCGCGTACTCGCGCGTAATAAGCGTGCAACCCATGTCGCATACTTACATTGCACTCCCGCTCCCACTCATTCGCGCGTATCATACGCGATTGACAGCCAGCGGTCGACGCCGCATAATCCAATTCAATTGAGAATCATTCTCATTTAAATACAGTAAGGCATTGCCATGACAAAATCTCCTCGCCGATCTCCATTATCATTGCTTTCACTCATGCTCCTGGTCTTTGGGCCGGGATTGGTCGTGATGTTTGCTGACACTGATGCGGGCAGTATTATTGTTGCGGCGCAAAGTGGTGCGCAGTGGGGATATCATTTGTTGTTGCTGCAATTTATTTTGATGCCCATTTTATTTATCGCGCAGGAATTGTCGGTGCGTTTGGGTATTGTCACGGGGAAAGGACACGGAGAATTAATTAAAAAACATTTTGGGCATTTTTGTGCGTGGATTTCAGTGAGTACATTGATCATTAGTTGCATTGGCGCGATGCTCAGTGAATTCAGCGGATTGGCAGGCGTGGGGGCGTTGTATGGCGTTCCTTGTTGGGTTGTGATGATGTTAGTGGTGGTTTTTTTAAGTATCGTTGCGCTAACGGGTTCGTATCGTTCTGTTGAACGCATTGCATTATTGTTTGGATTATTTGAATTTGTTTTTTTTATTGTTGCGTGGATGGCGCATCCATCTTGGCATGAAATCATGCATGGCGTTTATCACGCGCCTTATGCGGATCATCAATTTTTATTTTTAGCGGCGGCGAATATTGGTGCGGTGATTATGCCGTGGATGATTTTCTATCAGCAATCCGCAGTGGTCGATAAAAAGTTGAAAATCTCGCATTTAAAAGCGGCGCGTTTGGATACAGCGATTGGTGCAGTGATCACGCAATTAATTATGGCGGCGGTATTAATTAGCACGGCGGCAACCTTGGGAAAAACCAATCCGGGTGCGGCATTAAATAACGTGCATGATATTTCCAACGCATTGATTCCATTTTTGGGAACGACTGCGGGGAAATTATTATTTGCGATTGGTATGACGGGCGCGGCATTTATTGCGGCGATTGTGGTGTCGCTCACTGCGGCGTGGGCACTGGGTGAAGTGACTGGATTTAAGCGTTCGCTTGAGTATCGTCCAAGTGAAGCACCGTGGTTTTATGGTACGTATATTTTTATTTTGATTGTCTCTGCTGTTGTGGTGGCATCAGGTGTGAATCTGGTTAATTTAAGTGTTGCGGTGAATGTGATGAATGCGCTGTTATTGCCGATCGTGTTGGGGTTTTTATATTTGCTGGCAGTGAAGGTGTTGCCGAAAGAATATCGATTGCGTGGGTTTTATGCTTGTTTTGTTGGTATTGTATTACTGATCACTGCGTTGTTTGGATTGTATGCTGGGATGATTAGTTTGTGATGTTTCACGCTTGCTGACGCGCTTTTGAGCTGTTTATTATAGTATGGATTTTTGGCATTTCACGCTTGCTGACGCGCGCGTTTCTGAGTGGTTTATTATGGCACGATTTTCAACGCACACTTAGAAACGCGCGCGTCAGCAAGCGTGAAATGCCAAAAATCCCACTATAATAACGTGAACATCACTCTATCGCATTATAAAAATATTTATCGTAATACACCGCCATCTCTTCACCTTGTTCTTCAATCACATATTTCATCGTTCGAAATACCTGCATTGAATTGAACAGATGTTTAATGCTCTGCCCACGTGCCCAATATTTTTCACGTGATGATTGAGGTACGATTTTTCGCAAGTACTGTGTCGCATACGCTTTTATTGATGTGGTGGCTCTATCAGGTGATCGATCAGTTTGCATCACGATATGAACGTGATTGGTTCTGATTTGAGCGGCATATAAATGCCAATGGTTATATCTACAGGTATTGATAATGGCATCCAATGCCTTCTCTCTTTGCTCAGCATTCATTAAAAAACTATTTTCATGGCAATTACTTTTCATTTTTTCTTCGAAATTAGGATTTGGTATTATTCTTGGTGCGAGAAAAATATTATGACGAGGATCAACGCTGTCACGATGATCGCCATGTAACCATGAAGCATAGGTTCTAAAAGTAATAAAGTAAGCGATGGGATGAGATTTTTCTGGCGGAATGAACGAAAGTGTATCGAAAAGAATAAAAAATCCAATACAGGTATTTTTTTTAGGCAGGGAGTGCGGGCATTCTTTCACGCTTGCTGACGCGCGCGTTTCTAAATATTCGTTGAAAATCGTGCCATAATAAACCACTCAGAAACGCGCGCGTCAGCAAGCGTGAAATGCCAAAAACCCATACTATAATAAACGGCTCAAAAGCGCGTCAGCAAGCGTGAAATGCCAAAAATCCATACTATAATAAACAGCTCAAAAGCGCGTCAGCAATCATGAAATCAACCGCTCCCGCGTGAATTATATCAATCACTCCCACATCGTCCTTAAATCATGCTACATTTTGGTAAAGTAACGCTGAAAATAGGCATAACATAATGGCTGACGAACCAAAAATTCCGGAAGAAGTTAAAAATGCTGACACCGACTGGCAAAAAACCTTATCACGTCTCGGTTTGATTGAGCCCGACATCACGCAAGTCCGTGACAGTGATATTTTATATCTCGCCAAGCAATGGCAGTTTTTGCAAATAGTCGAATTAAGCGGTGAGCGCCCGCATCTCGAAAAACCCGAATTAATCGAAGCCAAATCCGGTTGGACGATCATCAATTACAATGACGCGATGGCAACATCACCCGGAAAATATATTTTCCGCGGCGGGTATTATCAATGGACGGATAATGCCGATGATGAAGGCGATGGTGGCATTGTGAATCCGAAGCACGGCACGATCGTTAAGCAAGCTTTCGATTCTGCGATTGAAATGATTCAATTGGCAAAAGAATGGGGATGGGCGGGTGTGATGATTGTTGATGGTCATCCCGATATGCAACGCGCACTGTGGGTGGAAGGATGTCGCATTGGCATTCGTGTTGATGGTTATCAAGCGGACATGCAAGCGGAAAAACAACGCCGCCGCATTGTTTCTCAATCTATCGAAGAAATGCATGCGGCATTAAAGGGGTTGAAGTAGGGGGAGGCCGGTTATGCCCCGACCTTTCTGGTGATTTTGGATGAAGAGCTTCCTATGGATTAGTGGGTGATGATGGGCTGGTGTCCGACGAATTAGTTGCTGAGTTTGTTGTAGCATCACCCGTCGCATCAGCAATATTTGGTGTCTGGTGTTGTTGTACTATCGCAGCTTGGTTTTGTTCTGGTTCAGCATATGCGACCTGTGTTGGACTATCTTGATTTTTTGCGGTAAGCGCGATCTTTTGCATGCAGCGTATAAGAACCTCTGCATTTTCTGCGCTTTCAGTATGATACGTGCCCCTTTTGCGAAACCAATTTTTGGGGGAGTAGGTAATTTGATAGGCATCGACTTCTTGTTGCGATTTGCCGGCTTTTTTCATGGTATCTTTGATTTCAATTTCAGCTAGTCTTGCTGCCTCATCTAACTGGGCAGCAGTTAACCGAATGGCGTTTCCGTCTTTATCTACCAAGGCAACTTTTTCGTATCCGCCGCGTTGATCGCGTTTGTAATAGGAAATTCCGTGACCATATTTGGTTTCTTCATCTGAAAGCAGGCTTGCCGGGTTGTTGTGATAGAGATTGACATCTAGCTCAACTGGTTTGACGGCTTTTTGACTGAGTGGATCGATTGTGCGCCTTGCTTCAGATTCTGGAATTTGGTGTTGTAGGTGTTGCATGGCGATCATGAATGCCATGAGTTTCTCGTTTTCATCCTTCGTTTGAAATGTGCGTTGTAATATTTGGCGTGTGTGTGTGGAGTTGAGTTGTTGGTTAATTTCGCTGAGTTGATATTGCAATTCTTGCGCTTTTTCTTCCAATTTGACTTTGTCTGACGGGTTTTTAGTGTTGTTCGCTTTTGTTTGTAGCGCCTTAATATCGCTTGAAAGTTTTTCTAAACGATTTTTTAAGTCTTCCAGTGCTGTTTTTGGACTGTCTGGGTTTGTTTCATTTTTATGTTTTTCGTGCGCATCGATAATGATTTCGATTGCGTTATCAGGTAACAGTGGTTGGTTTTTATATTTATCCAGTTTCGCAGTATTTCCAAATATTTCAAGACCTGTCCTGCCTGCGCCAGGGCGTTCCTTGTCAGAATAATCAAAATCACCAATGCTTTTCACCTGAGCTTTAAACTTTTCTAAATCCGCATCCGCTGCTTTTGCTCTTTCTTCTAATTCTGCTAGTCGCACTGCGCGAGCCATGTAAGGGTTTGGAGCATACCTCAATCGACCGCTGGTGTCGGCCTCTTGAAGTAGCCGCATCTCCAATTTGTATTGAGCTAGTTTTGTGGCAATGGAATCGTCGCTTCCTTCTTTGAGTTTGTCACATGCTTTATGCCACGCGGCAAGTTGGTATTGCTTAGCTGCTTCTAAAAATGGTTTTATTTCATGTTTATTTGCTTTCTCTTCAAGTGGATTTTGGTCCCCAGTTTTCTTGAGGTCGTCGAGAGGAATCGAAGATCTTTGTTGTGGGAATAAATCTACATTGGTGGAAAATGTATGTATGGTCTTCTCAGCAGAAATGTGGTTCCCTGCTTCTTGCAGCATGCTTTGAAAAGTGTGCTGATCAACTCGATACCCCTTTTCTACCCACTTTGCAAAATTTCCACTATATTTCGCCATAAATACCTCTGCAATAAAAATTCATCAACTCAGCAAACTATAGCAAACTTTCCTTAAAATACGCTTAAAAAAAAGCCCCGACTTCGCGGGGCTTTGAAAACATCAATTAATCAAAGGATTAATTAACCATTTCTTTTAACGCTTTCAAAGGACGTACTTTGATAACATTACGAGCTGGTTTTGCTTTGAATGTTGTTGGTTCGCCTGTGAAAGGGTTGATGCCTTTGCGTGCTTTGGTTGCTGGTTTGCGAATGACTTTGCATTTCATCAAGCCAGGAACGGTGAATTCGCCTGGTCCGCCTTTTTTCAAATGGCTTTCCATTACTTCGCTTAATGCATCAAACATGCAAGCGACGTCTTTGCGAGCTACGCCATTGCATTCAGAGATGTGTGAATACAATTGTGCTTTTTTCATTGGTTTTGCAACTTTTACAGCGGCGCTTTTGCGAACTGTTTTAGCAGTTTTCGCTGTTTTTGCTTTTACAGTGTGTTTTTTAGCGGTTGTAGCTTTCTTAACAACTTTTTTTGCTTTCTTCTTTGGCATTGTAAATTTCCTCTTTTATTTTCAAATAGAACAAGTTAGCGAACATGTCCATTTACAAAAGTAGCATATTTTTTTTGAAATGCGAACAAAAACACCGTGTTTTTCAACAAATAACGCGTTTTTTTGGAATTTTTTTAATAAAAAGTGAAAAAATAACGGAATTTTGTGTGATTTTGGGTTTTTTTCGAGTTATTTTTTTGCGAGAATTTTTATTCTCATGTTGCGCAAACTTGCACGCTTATTACGCGCGAGTACGCGCTTCATGCGCGTTTCCGTTGATTGGTCGTTGTAATTGAGTGTAGATATTATTCGGGCGCTTGTTTCATGGGTGTTTTGTTGGAGTTGCGAGTCAATATAGGAACGCTCCACAGAAACGCGCATGAAGCGCGTACTCGCGCGTAATAAGCGTGCAAGTTTGCGTGAGATGGGTTACGTGTTTTCTTTATAGCCGTGGCGGTGGGCTGTGCGCCGCAGCAAGGGCGCAAGTACAAAAACCCCTTGTCTATTTCAAAATCGTGCTGTAACATTCTCGTCCTTCGATGATGAGGAAGAATGTGTTATGAAAACGTACATGGCATCTGCTGAAACGATCCAAAGAAAATGGTTTATCGTTGATGCAAGCGGAAAAACATTGGGTAGATTAGCGAGCCGTTTGGCAGCTTGTTTGCGCGGTAAAAATAAACCAGAATATACACCACATGCAGACGCGGGTGATTGTTACATTGTTATTAATGTCGATCAATTAAAAGTGACTGGCAACAAACCAAAAGAAAAATTCTACTATCGCCACTCAAATTACCCAGGTGGCTTAAAAGAAGAATCATTTGAAAAATTACATGCTCGCAAACCAGAACGTGTTTTGGAAATTGCGGTAAAAGGCATGTTGCCGAAAGGTCCGCTTGGTCGTGACATGTATAGAAAACTTAAGATTTATGCCGGTAGCGAACATCCGCACATCGCGCAAAATCCAGAGTTAATCGAAAATTTATAATCGTAGGTAGAGGCACGAATGGCTCAGTCACCAAAAAAACAATTTTATGGAACCGGTCGCCGCAAAACATCTTGCGCACGCGTATTTTTGCGTCCTGGTAAAGGCAGTATTGTTGTAAATGAATTGCCTTTGGATAAATATTTCGGTCGCGAAACAGCGCGTATGGTGGTTCGTCAACCATTGTTGCTCGTGAAAGCGGATGCGCAATTTGATGTATTTGTTACCGTGCGTGGTGGCGGTGCAAGCGGCCAAGCTGGCGCGATTCGTCACGGCGTAACACGTGCATTGATTGCATACGAACAGATTAAAAATCCAGCTGTTGCTGCATTAGCAGAAAAAGATGGCGCTGAAGAAGGTGCTGCTGCATCACTTAGCTGGCATCGCCAATTGCGTGCCGCTGGTTTTGTGACACGTGATTCAAGAGTAGTGGAACGTAAGAAAGTTGGTCACAAGAAAGCGAGAAAGAGCGAACAATACTCCAAACGTTAATCTTTTTTCTTTTGTTGGTTGGTGGCGCAAGTTTTCAGCATTTTTAATGGAAGGAACAGAATATGACTATGTTAAAACGATCCGTAATGACATTGTATTCTGGCCCTGCTGATCTCGACAGCCACCAAGCGCGAATTGTTCTCGCAGAAAAGGGCGTGACAGTTGATGTGTTGAGCGCCACTGACGCAGAGCGTCCTAATGAAGATTTGTTAGCATTAAATCCCTACGGTACTTATCCAACCCTCATTGATCGCGATCTCGTGTTGTACGACGTCGATGTCATCATGGAATATTTGGATGAGCGTTTTCCGCATCCGCCATTATTGCCTGTTTATCCCATTGCTCGCGCGAAAAGTCGTTTGATGTTAAAGCGCATTGAATGTGATTGGTACAGTCTTGCAAGAACCATCATGGGTTCTGAAGCTGACGCTGCGAAAAAGGACGAAGCGAGAAAAGCGTTGCGTGATATGTTGGTGACGTTAGCGCCCGTATTTGCTGAATCCAATTACTTCTTGAGCGAAGAATTCACCTTGGTTGATTGCCGCATTGCGCCGTTGTTGTGGCGTTTGCCTTCTTTAGGTATTACGTTGCCGCCTGCTGCAAAAGCCATTTCCAAATATGAAGCGCGCGTATTCAATCGCGATGCTTTCCAAGTGAGCCTGACTGAATCGGAACGAGAGATTCGTGAATGACGCCCAGTCGCCCCTACTTTTTGCGTGCCATTCATGAATGGATTGTTGATAACAAATTAACACCTCATTTAATGGTTGATGCACTGAAGCCGGGTGTGCTCGTACCTGAGCAATATGTCAAAGACGGAAAAATAGTATTGAATATTGCGCCTGCAGCAATTGGTAATTTGTCGATGACGACGGATTGGGTCACATTTGATGCTCGATTCTCTGGTGTTTTACACCGCATTCGTGTTCCGGTTTTAGCAATCAATGCAATTTATGCTGCCGAAAATGGTCGTGGTATGTTTTTTGATGAAGATGAATATGATGGCGATGAGACGCCACCAGAGCCTGCTGAAAAAGGAGCGGCGACATTGCGAGTGGTTAAGTAGTCTGTTGATGGCACGCTTATTTCGCGCGAGTACGCGCTCCATGCGCGTTTCTGTAGGATCTGTGTTTAATCAAACATCGCTCCTAGTGCCACGTCTTTTTTATATCTATTTATAATCACGAATCGATCTTGCAGACACGCGCATGCAGCGAGTTCTCGGGCGAAATAAGCGTGCAGATGCGATAGATTGATCTCACAGAAACGCGCATGTAGCGCGTACTCGCGCGAAATAAGCGTGCAGATAACACACATTCCTACAATTTATTATAAATTCGTTCCGCAAACACAATCCCCGCAATCGCCAGCACAACCCCACCAATCACATCCACAAAATAATGAAACCCCAGAAAAACAGTCGATATAATAATAATTAAATTCCAAATCGCCATTGGATAGAAAAATATTTTTTTATCCCAAAAACAATACGTCAGTAAAATTGCCCAGACAACATGAAACGAAGGAAAAGCGATTAATCCGCAGTCTTTCGTTACTGTCACTTTGAGATGATGATGCAATTCATAAAATCGCAACGATGTGTCTTTTTGTATTTCGGTAAAATAGGGGCAGTGATGAAATACACCCGATGGCGCCATTGTTGGAAAAAAATAATAAATCAATCCACCTATTAAAATGGTAATTAATTGCGCGAGATAAAAAGTAGTGAGGGGTTTTCGTGCAGAAAAAACGGTGAGTATCAGCAGTACACCCACCAACTCAATAACCAGTGAATAATAGGCATTGTCAAAAAAATTGTGAATATGGGGATGATTATGTGTCCAGGTCATCAATGCGGGTGTGTTAATGCCCATCAAGCGATCAATTTTAACGAGTAGGGGATCAATGGGTGGAAAAGGGGTTGTTTGAATGCCATTTGCAATTACCATGTTTGCAAAAATGCACAATGACAAAAATCCAATTCCCCATAAAAAAGTGGCGGCGCGCGGTGACTCAGAACGAATATAAATGCCGTAGAAAAAAAATATCAGGCTAGGTCCCATCGCTTTCCAAAAAAAACCATTCCATGCAAACAACCAGTTTTTTGCCGAGACACCGAATAATGCTGTTTCTTGATAATGAAATTGAATATGGTTGAGTAGAATCAGGGTGGCACCAACCAACAGATTCAGTGCAGCTAAATAAAGCAATGTGCGATCAGCTGTGTTTAAGCAATATTTAAAAAAATGTCGAATGGATTTCATGGCGAGCATGCCAGTCCTTTATATAAATGTGCATGGAGAATGATAACATTTTTTTATTGAGACAGGATGTCATCGCGTTGAAGAAATCTTGTGCTGACCAATTGATTTGGGCCTGTCATCAATTGAGATAATTGAAACATAACTAAACTCTGAACCTACGGAAACGCGCATGCAGCGCGTACTCGCGCGCAATAAGCGTGCAAATCCACTC
>Ga0209726_10008874_pt1 | contig 10658 bp, 10 predicted proteins | sample Subgrocontami54m_FD_187453 | JGI IMG/M metagenome (GOLD analysis project Ga0209726, IMG submission 187453) | Subsurface groundwater microbial communities from S. Glens Falls, New York, USA - GMW46 contaminated, 5.4 m (SPAdes) (version 3) | ecosystem: Environmental > Aquatic > Deep subsurface >... | reverse complement strand
ATCGAGATCGCGAAGGAATCTCCTCTAATGTTTTCTTGCCCGGGGTCTGCTCCAGACCGTATCGTTTAAGCGCGAAACCCAGGACCTGGTTCAAGGCCGTATCATAACTCGAATTGATGGCCTTGGTGAAAACGCCAAAGCTGTCCTTGGGATCGAGGCTTGGCAAGGGATTGATCTCCAGAACGTACGGATTGCCTTTTTGGTCCACGCGAAAATCGACACGGCCAAAATCACGGCACCCGACGCATTTGTAAACGCGTACCGCCAGATCCTGGATCTTGCGCGTGAGTTCGGCGGAGATCTTCGCCGGACAAACATATTGAAGTGCGGTTGAGGAAATTCGGTCAAAAGTATAGAATTCATTTCCCAGATTCACGTCTCCATTAAGACTTACCTGCACAACAGGCATCGCTTGCGGCGGTTCATTGCCTAAAACAGCGACGGTGAACTCCGTGCCCTTGATGAATTCTTCACACAACGCGGGTTGCTTATAAACGGTATTGATCAGCTGGACCTGTCTTTTAAATCCTTCGAGATCCTCAACGCGGGAATCCTGGGAAATCCCTTTGGAAGATCCTTCGTGGATGGTCTTGACGATCAACGGATAGCCGATCGTATTTTGTTTTTCAAGGTCCTTCGCGCTCTCGGCGACAAAATAACGCGCGGTGGGGATCCCATCGGAGATAAATAATTTCTTAGCAACGACCTTGTCCAGCGTGATCCCCATCGTCAAGGCGTCAGCCCCGACGTAAGGGATCTCTTTGAGTTCCAAAAGTATCGGCACTTGCGATTCGCGGTTACGGCCGGTCGTTCCTTCGCAAATATTAAAAACAATATCAACATCCAAATGATCGACCTGCTTTAAAAGTTGCTGAATATTGCCGATTTTCTTAACACGATGACCGCCGGATTCGAAAGCCTGGATGATCCGCTCGATAGTGTGCGGCTTATCGAGTTCCGCGTTCACGTCATCAGGATCGTTCGGGCCGCAAACCCAATCTGTTTTCAAATTATATGTTAATCCTATTGTTTTTCCCATTTAGGCACAAAAAAGGGAACCCCGTGCCGCGAGGTTCCCTTCCCTAATATATCTTTTTCAATTTATCCTGTTCTCCGTTTAAAAAATCAAATATTTTTCCAAAAAAATTAAAAAAGTTTTTAATCAACTAGATGATATTTATCATGTATAGAAAAAAAAGTCAAGAATTTGTTAACGGCTTTTATCCACTCCTTTGCGCGGACAAAACGACCGGATACCGCAGCGCGAACACAAAGGCGAGATCGGCTTGCAGATGTTCTGTCCCCAGGTGACCAAAAGTGCGTTGTAATCGATCCAATACTTCGCAGGAAGTTTTTTGCGCAGCATCATCTCCGTATCATAAGGCATTTTCGTGCGCACATAGCCCAAACGATTGGAAATGCGGTGCACGTGCGTGTCCACACAAATGCCCGGTAGGCCGAAACCTTCCGTCAGGACAAGGTTCGCGGTCTTGCGGCCCACGCCTTTCATCACCAACAATGTATCGAGGTCGTTAGGCACTCGCCCGTTGAATTTTTCCAATATATCGCGGCAAATCCCTAAGATCACGCGCGCTTTGGTGCGATAGAACCCGACGGGATAAATGAGTTTCTCGATTCTTTGCGGGGTCAGCCGCAACATATCTCGCGGTGTTGTAGCCACGCGGAATAATCGTTCGGACGCAGGAAGCGTTGTTTCATCTTTGGTGCGCAAACTTAAAATGCAGGAGATCAAAATCAGAAACGGGTCTTTCCACTTCTTGCCCACCAGCGTGACCGATGGGTCAGGGAGATCGCGCATTTCCTTCTTCAGGATGCGAATGACTTGATCTATATTTTGATTGGAAACAGGCATTGAATGTTAAGGTGATAGTTGATAACACCTATAACCTATCAACTAAAACCTTTCTTATGACTTGCTCTGGGATTCCAATATCAACCGTGACGACTCTTCCCGTCTGCCGCGGGCCGTGATTCTTGAAAAAACCTTTTTTGGGAAAGCTGAACGTCACCGTTTTATCCGCTTTGACGCAGACGCCGTAAATTTTGCCGTTTGTGCCGTCTAATCCGGAAGGGATGTCGATGGCAACGACATATTTCGCCTCGCGGTTGATCGTTTCGATGACGCTACGAAACGGTTCGGCGATCGTTCGATCAAGACCGACGCCAAAAATGGCGTCGACAACGACGTCGGCGCGGGCGATATCTTTTGTAGGGGCACAAAATTTTGTGCCCCTACATTCGACAACCGGACATTCCATTCTTTGCAAAATCTGATAATTGATCGCTGCATCGTACTTTAATTGTTGTATCTTGCCGACAATAAAAATCTTTGCCAGGATCCCGGCATTCACAAGATGCCGCGCGACGACAAATCCGTCGCCGCCGTTATTTCCGCTTCCACAAACAACACAAACGCGTGGACGTTCTTTCTTTCGCAGATATTTTTTTACTTCTTCGGCAACGGCACGGCCAGCGTTCTCCATTAAAACGAGCGATGGAATGCCGTAGCGCTCAATAGCGATCTTGTCTAAATTCTGGATTTGTCGGACGGTGACCGGCTTGCGCATGTCATTGAAAAAAGACCTTGTAGGGGCACAAAATTTTGTGCCCCTACTTTTCATATCCCAATTCCTGCAGGAGAGAGTCGTCATTGCGCCATTGCTTTTGCACTTTGACGTAAAGCTCCAGGAATACTTTTGTTTCCAGAAGGGATTCCAGTTCCATCCGGGCGAGGGTACCGACTTTTTTCAACACTTGGCCCGCTTTGCCGATGACGATCTCTTTTTGCGTCTCGCGCTCGACAAGGATGAGGGCTTTGATATGCATGGTCTTCTTCGCCTTGGGCTGCATGTGCTCGACGACGACGGTCAAGGCGTGCGGGATCTCTTCTTTCATCAGTTCAAATAACTTCTCCCGGATGATATCCGCGATGGCGAGCTTCTGCGGCACGTCGGAGATGGTATCTTCCGGATACAACGCCGGCCCTTCGGGGAGAAGTTCGAAAAGGATATCCAGAAGTTTTTGCGCGTTAACACCAGTCTTGCCTGACAAAGGAAGAAGCGTCACGTTCTTCATCTCCTGCACGGATTTTCCCTTGGCTTTTTCCAGCAGGGCAATGTAATCAGGGACGTATTTCCCTTTAAGATCGATCTTGTTCAATCCCAGAACGATCGGGATATCGATGGAAACCAATTGCCCGGCGGCGTATTCCTCTTCCGCGCCGGTGCGCCGGCTGGTGTCCACCAGATAAAGAATCGCGTCCACATCGTGGAGCGTCCCCACGGAAGACTTGTTCATGAATTTATCCAGTTTGTCCCCGCCGATATGCAGCCCCGGCGTGTCGATAAAAATGATCTGCCCGCGCTCGTCCGTATAAATGCCACGGATCTGGTTGCGGGTCGTCTGCGGGACTTGCGAGACGATAGCGACTTTCTCCCCGAGAACACAATTCAAGAGGGTGGATTTGCCGACGTTGGGCCGGCCGATGATGGAAACCATGCCGCAACGCCCGCGCGGGGCGTCGTTATTTTTTTGTGCTTCGGCCATTGCGGTATTTTAGCGTCACGAACGCGACACCCGTGAACAACAAAAGGTTTGTGTAATTGAATGTTCGCCAGACAATATCGGTCGAGGTGAATCCGGATGGAGACATCAGGAGGATGCACACCCACACGCCGATCGCCCAAGACAGACTGATGTCCTCCGATGATCCGCGCTTGACGATGCGGATGATCAGCGGAATGTTAAATAACGGCAGAACGGCCGCCGCCATGACACCAACCGAACTGATAAGAGATTGCTGTTCCATATTACGGCTTCATGAATTTTAGCAATTGTTTCATCCGGGCACGGACCCGTGGCAATGTGAGCGCGGAGGTCTTGTTCATGCCAAAATCTTCCACGTTAAAAGAAGCCACCGTGGTCGCGTAAAGGACCGCCTGCTTCAGATCTTTCTCACCCAATTTCTTCGCGCGGCTCAAATAGCCCATCAATCCGCCGGCAAAGGTATCGCCCGCGCCCGTCGGGTCAACGACCTCTTCGACCGGATAAGCGGGAAATGAGAACATAAATTTGTCGCAATAGAATAAAACACCGTGTTCGCCTTTTTTAATGACGATAAGTTCCGGACCTAACCGGCGCAACTGCTTAGCGGCGCGAATAAGATTATGTTCCCCGGTCAAGCCGCGCGCTTCCCCGTCGTTGGCCACAAAAAGATTCACTTTCTTCATCAGCCGCAACAGCGAAGGCCTTTTGTGATTGATCCAGAGGTTCATGCTGTCTAACCCGATCAACCGCGACCGGCCCATCAATTCTAACAACCGCGTCTGCACGTCGGGGTCGATGTTCGCCAAGAATAAATTAGGAATTTTACGCTGATGAGCGGCAACGCGCGGCGCGTAATCCAGCAAAACGCCCAATTCCGTCGCCAGCGTAATGGCGTTGTTATAATCGCCCCGTTTGTATTCACCTTCCCAGCGGAACGATTTGCCGTGATGCGTCACGACCGACGTGAGATCAACGCCCTTTTTCCTCAAGAACCGGATGTGCGCGTCGGGGAAATCATGCCCGATGATCCCCACCAGATGCACCTTGGCGAAAAGCCGCGCGCCCATGGCAAAATGCGCCGCTGACCCGCCCAAGAGATCGCGCCGCGCGCCCGAGGCGGTTTTGACGTTGTCCAATGCAATTGTCCCTAAAGCAATAAGCTCCATTTATTCACCAATGATCTTGATCAATACCCGCTTTTTCCGCCGGCCGTCAAATTCCCCGTAAAAGATCTGTTCCCATGGGCCAAAATCCAGTTTGCCCCTTGTCACCGCCACCACCACTTCCCGACCCATGATCTGGCGCTTCAAATGCGCGTCGGCGTTATCTTCCCCCGTGTCATTGTGGCGATATTGATTGACCGGCTCGTGGGGCGCTAATTTTTCCAGCCACCGGTCGTAATCCCCCAGCAGGCCCTGTTCATCATCATTGATATACACACTGGCGGAAATATGCATCGCGTTGACCAGGCACAACCCTTCCTTAATTCCGCTCTCATCGATCGCTTTCTGAACGTCGTCGCTGATATTAATGTAATCCCGGCGAGTCTTGGTATTAAACCACAATTCTTTTCGATAATTCTTCATCACGATACCTTTTTAGATCCCAATATCCACGCTTCCGCGCAGCTTGCTTCCTTCCTTAATGAATCTCTCCAAAGAATCCAGCTGCGATCTGTCCGGCACATTGTTCTGCGCCTGACGATAAACGGCCAAGGCGTCGTCGGGGCGATTCATACGGATATACGCCTGGATGAGATAACCATACCCGGCGTATGAGGGCGAGAGCGCGATCGCCTTTTCTAAATAAGGGATCGCCTGCGCGTAATGTCCGCCGAGGACATAGATCCTCCCCAAACCCACATAGGATAAGGCATAATACGGAAATTGGCGAATACTTTCTTCATAGTAGGGCCGGGCGCGCTTCCAGTCATTAAAATAACACAGCCCCATGTAATGATAAGCCCGCCCGTCCTGAAGGCCATTATCAAAACCCGTTTGCAGCGCTTTTCTGGCCTTGACAACATCGCCCTTCATGAAATATTCCATCCCCAGTTGAAGATAGCCGGTGGGAAAACGCGGGAAATCCTTGACCATCATGGTGGCCATGATGAAATTGTTTTTCCACGCCATGTTCAGGGCGATCGTCTGGATGACGCACAAAACAATGACCCCCCAGCGCAGGGCCGCGCCGACGCGCACACCACGAAGGCGTTTGTCCAGATACGCGCCGGCTTTGCTCAAAAAGATCCCAGCCACTGCCAGCAACCCGATGGAAGGTAAATACATAAACCGGTACGCCATGGGGCTGACCAGCGGGACCACGTTGGAAACCGGGATCAGCGTCACCAGAAACCACGCGATGAAAAAAGCGGTCGCGTTCGAACCCTTCTGCCGCCGAAAAATTTTGTACACCAGAAACAGGAACAGGGCCAGTCCCGCCCACGCCGCGTACCCGGCCATCGGCGGCGCGTACAAAGGCGGCAGGATTTTGACCGTCCCGGGAAAAACAAAACCCGTCAAATACTCAACGAATATAGCGACGGCGATCGCAACATGCGAGAACACAGTCCCTCCCAGGAAACGTACGTTATCGAGCGTTGAATTGCGAAAGACATCCAAGTACATATACAGATAAAATAACGTGACCAGGACATAACCCAGATACCGGCCGTAAAAATATTTCAAGACCGCTTTCGTTTTTTCTTTTTTCACCAGCACATCATAAGCGACCAGTACCCCGAGGAACACAACGGCCGATTCTTTAGCGAACAGGGCCAGGAACAACGCGGCGTGCGACAAGAGCATGACGACTCTTTGCCGCGCCCCGCGGAACCGATCGCGGCCGATATACGCCAGGAATGCCGCTAAAAAGAAAAACGCGGCCAGGACATCCGCCCGGTAACCGATGGCAGATACGGCCTCCGACTTAAAAGGATGAACAGCAAAAAGGATCGCGCCCAATAAAGCCAGCAGCAGGTCTTTCAAGATCAGGAAAAAAATGAAATACACCAGAACGGCATTGAGGATATGCAGCAATAAATTGTGGGCATGATACCCGAGGGGGTTGCGCTGCCAAAGCGAGTTATCGATAAAAAAACTGGCGGAAAGGACCGGCCGATAAGCGATCGATCCGCTGTGGAAATAGGTCTCTTTATTAAAAACATCGTCGGAATCGGTGATGTACGACGGATCAAATAGTTTCGGGAAATTGCTCCAGGAATCATAGAAAGAATTTTTGACGATCACCATATAATCATCGCCGACAAACCCGTTCGACACGCTGTTCCCGAAAGCGACCAGCGCAATCAGGATAATGATTAAAATGGATTGACGATGTTTGGCCATCGGTGCGAACTTTGTTCTAATTTAAGACCAGCGGGTTGAATTGTTTAATGGCCATGATCATATAAGCCGTGCCGGCCACCGAGCAAGTCTTCGTTCCCAAAGGCGTCGTCCAGCCGTGGCCCGTGTCGGCGTTCTCCAGTGTCGCGTAAGGCAAACACCCTTCGCCCTGTCCTTTGGCCGACGGGCTGGCGATGATCAGTTTATTCAGCTCCCCTAAATACGTCCGCGCCTTTTCGGCGTAATACCCCGCCTGGATGACGCGTTCTTTTTCGGTAAAATACCGGCTTAGTATCTGGTAGGAGACGATCATCTGCGAGGTCCATTCGGAAGAGATCATCCCGCCGCGGGGCATGTTGGCGTATTTGGCAAAATCAAATCCGGTCACCTCGATCTGTACGCCGCTGGGCCGCGTGAAGCCCACCTTTACGGCGCAATGCTCTTCGGCAAAATTCATGATCTCCTCCGGGTCCATCCCCAGCTGTTTTAATTTCTCCGGTCCGAGGGCCGCCAGCGACCACGCGAAGGTGTCGGTGGCGATGGTGGCGTCGCCCCGGCCCCGGTTGATCGGCGGCGACTGGTAATCTTTCCCGTGCGGGATCATCGCGTAGGTCTTCAGCCACGACAAAGTTTTCTTTTGGGCGGTTTTATATTTTTCCTCCCCGGTCACTTCAGCCATCATCCCAAAGAACGCGTACGCGTCGAGATTATGCTCGGTGGAAAACCAGGAAAATTCCGGGCCGCCTTTTAATCCTCCCTCCGGGTCCTTGTCTTGAACGGCGATCAGCCAATCGGCGATCACGCGCGCGACCGGTAAATAGTAATCGTCTTTTGTCTTGTGCGTATACTGCAGGATACCGATCCCGATCCAGATGTTCGGCCCGCAATGGACGGTATATTCGGCAACATCTCCCGAGTCGTAGTAATAGGCGTTGGGGAATCCTTTGAAATTCTCCGGGGAAGGCAATTTCCGTTTGAAAAAATTCAGGATCCGCCGGGCGTCGCGCTCGTCGTCAAATAAAAGGAACGTGTTGACCGCCAGGGCCTGGTCGTAAATGAACGCCCAGTCCTTGATGACACCCACATCGCCTTCGAAACTAAGGATCAGGCCCGTCAAGGGGTTCTGGTGGTTCTTGAGCCACTGATGCATGCGTTCGATGACCGTCTGGCGCATGTCGCTTTTCTGGCGCTCCAAAAGCCGCAACCGGTCGGTAATGCGCGCTTCCCGCTGGACCAGTTGTTCATATTCACTGCTCAATTGCTGGCGGCCGGTCAAGCCGTCGGCGTATTGCTTCATCTGGTCGGAGAGCATTTTCTTTTCCCGGTCGATCTCTCCGATCGCGTCCCGGATCCGCGTCTCTTCCTGCTGGGCCTGCGCCAGATAATCGACCAGCTTTTCGTTGTCGGCGCGCAAACGGTAATTGTAAAATCCGACAATGACAAAACCCAAGAATAGCACCAATGCCGTCAACGCGAGAAGATGTGTTGAAAGGCTCAATACGCGCGCCTGGCTAAGCATCCGGTCGCAATCGGCGTAAGCGATCTCGGTAAACTGCAAGCCCAGCATGTAATGGGGAGCGTTCTTGCGATCGAGGTGACGGAACCAGACGATCTTCGCCTTGGCCTTGACCGGCGGACGATAAAGCGGAATGCGCATCGACACCTCGACCTCAACATCCGGCTTGCCGACCTGATGCAAAACCGCCGCGTCGAGATGCACCGTTTCAAAAGCGATCCCTCCCTCGCTGACGTTGCAGGTGTACCCCTGCTGCCAGGAAGACCCCGCAGAGCCAACGATCCGGAATTCAACCGGAAAAATACTTTTAAGACGGATATACTTTCTTTTATCGGTGAATCGGGATGTGCTTTTGGCGTGCATTACGATCGTCCGTGGAGGATCAGGACGGTTAGAGGATTTCTGCGGAGGTCCATGTTCACGTATCTATGACTTCGGAGCGCTTCCTGCCTTTGATCCGCTCGAAGTAGCGCGTAAAACGCCGGTCGCTGCGCAGGTTGCTAAGATCATTGTCCGCTTCAAGATGTTCAAAATCATCATACCCGCAATGGATGGCCTGCTTGATGGCCCGGAAGGCCTTGTCTTTCTCATCCAGCAGGGAATAGCTGCAGGCAAGATTATAAAGGATGATGGGGTCCCCGGGGCGCAGCTGGTACAAGCGCTCATCTACTTCCAGGCCTTGACGGTAAAACCCGTTACGCGTGTAGAGATCCCCCAGCGCGGCGAGGACCTCAATGAAGCAAGGGCTCTTTGCCAGGATCCCTTCATAGAACCGGATCTCGAAATTCGCGTTGTCGATCTCCTTTTTATGGACCATATTTTTCCTCGTTACTTTTTCTGCAGATAACTATTGATCCGGCTAACGGCTTCTTTAAGGCTGTCATACGAGGACGCGTAGGAAATGCGCACATACCCCTCGCACGACGGACCGAAGGCGACCCCGGGCACCAAAGCCACTTTTTTCTTCTTTAAAAGATTCTGCGCGAAGTCCATCGACTTCTCGCCCGTGCTTTTGATCGACGGAAAAACGTAGAACGCGCCCTGCGGCATATGGCATTCCAGGCCGATCTCATTTAACGCCTTGACGATATAATTGCGCCGCCGCTTGTACTCCGCCTTCATCTCCTGCACGCTTTTAAAGCCGCTTTTTAAGGCCTCCTGCGCGGCCATCTGTCCCATAATCGGCGCGCAAAGCATCGTATACTGATGGATCTTTGTCATCGCCGCGACGATCTTGGCCGGGCCGCAGACCCAGCCGATGCGAAAACCCGTCATCGCGTAGGCCTTGGAAAATCCGTTAAAGTACAGCACGGAATCTTTCATGCCTTTTAAGGAAGCGATCGGGACATGGTCAAAATCATAGGTGAGCTCGTCATAAATTTCGTCGCTGATAATAAGCAATTTGTTCTTTTTGGCGACGCGGGCGATTCTCTGCAGCTCCGCGTGCGTGTAGGAAGCGCCGGTGGGGTTGCAGGGATAATTGATCATCAACGCCTTCACACCTTTGCCGCAGGCCTTGTCGATCTGTTGGGGGGTGAGCTTGAAGCCATTCTCAATGCCCGTCTTTAAAATAACGGCTGTCCCGCCGGCCAGCTCAACGACCGGCCGGTACGAAACATACACCGGTTCGGGCACCAGGACTTTGTCTCCGGGATTTAAAAGGGCGCGCATGGCGAGATCCAGGCCTTCGCTGACACCGACGGTAATGAGGATCTCCTCGTCGAAATCATAATTCATCCCGTAGCGGGTCTTCAGGAACGCGGCGATCTGCTTGCGCAATTCCGGCATGCCCTTGTTGGAGGTATACGAAGTGTATCCCTGTTCCAGGGAAAAGATGGCCTTCTCGCGGATATGCCAGGGCGTGACAAAGTCCGGCTCCCCGACGCCGAGGGAGATCACGTCCTTCATCCCCAGCACCAGGTCAAAGAACGCGCGGATGCCCGAGGGGGCTAATTGTTCAACCTTCCTAGAAATTTCCATCTAAACTTTCTTAGAAATTAGTACGAGATATTTAAACGCCGTGTCCCGGCTTGTTTTTTGAGGACCTGTCCATCTTCCTTGTATTTTTTAAGAAGAAAATGCGTCGTGGTGCCGCGGACGTTCTCCATGGGGGAGAGTTTCGAGGCCACAAAATTGGCGACCGTATGGATATTTTCGCCCTCAACGACCAGTAAAAGATCGTACGCACCCGAAAGCAGATAGCAGCTCGTCACTTCGGGGAAACTGTAGAT
>Ga0209726_10008871_pt1 | contig 10660 bp, 8 predicted proteins | sample Subgrocontami54m_FD_187453 | JGI IMG/M metagenome (GOLD analysis project Ga0209726, IMG submission 187453) | Subsurface groundwater microbial communities from S. Glens Falls, New York, USA - GMW46 contaminated, 5.4 m (SPAdes) (version 3) | ecosystem: Environmental > Aquatic > Deep subsurface >... | reverse complement strand
TGCAAGCCGCGTTCAAGCAAAACACGATCGACTATGCCCGCGTCCTGCGCGCGATGCAGAAGGCGAACTACCGGGGTTACGTCGGTGTCGAATACGTGTGGATCGATTGGGAGCACTGCAACGAAGTGGACAATGTTTCGGAGACAATTCAGCTCCGGGATTTCCTCCGGGCGAACCTGATATCTGATTGAGAATCAAAAACTCAAGTGACGCAAAAGTGGAGGAGCGCGGCGTTCACGCCGCTTCAGCTTCGCAATTCACGGAGCCTGAAAATTGCCACAACTCTCGAAACACGAACGTTGAAGCGGCGTGAACGCCGCGCTCCTCCAGCATTCTAGTTATGTTTACGCTTGGCCTTGCGATGCAGTTGCGCCCCGGCGCTTACGAGCGCTACAAACTTGCTCACGATCAACTCTGGCCCGAGCTGGCAGAAGGGATGCGCGCCAACCAGGTGAGCATGGCGATTTACCGGGACGGCGAACGGCTGTTCCTGTTCGCGGCTGCGCCGAGCGAGGCGCACTGGCAGCGGAGCCGGCAGGACCCGGTTTTGGCTCGCTGGGATGCCTGCATGACGGAGTTTCTGGAGACAGACGACCAAGGCCGCATCGCGTTCACCGTCCTGCCCAAGGCATTTGGTTTCGGTGAGTTCAAGTAATTGCTGAGTGTCAACCGCGACCGTTTTTATGCTGCTCAAGAATGTAACCAGGGAATCATCGTGGAACGCCTCCGCCTGCGTTCGCACGCGCATTGGGATCATGAACCTTCGTCCGCGCGTGAGCGTCTTGGACTGCGCCAGTCCTCTGGCGCTTTGGATCCGCCCGGCCGGTTCAAGCCAAAGCGCCAGAGGACTGGCGCAGTCCAAAACCTGGCGGCCCTTCGGAGGTTCTTGGAGAGCCGGCTTACGCTTTTGCGCCTGCATTGGGACCATGAACCGCGTAGCGCTTCGGCCGGCGCGCCAGCGTCTTGGACTGCGCCAGTCCTCTGGCGCTTTGAAATGCGCTGTGGTCGTTGGGAAAGCGCCAGAGGACTGGCGCAGTCCAAAACCTCGCGGCCTTTCGGAAGGTTCGTGGCGAGCAGTCTTCGTGTTGTTGCTCTGGGCCGGCGCAGCGCTCAGCTCGCTGGCGAAAGAGCCAGTGCTGCGGACGGAAGCCAACGTCATGCTCGAGCTTCCACTGACTGCGAGTCGGACTTACAGCGACCCGTTCAACGAAGTGACGCTCGACGTTGCCTTCATCGACCCGCAGGGACGGGAACTGCGCGTGCCGGCTTTTTGGGCAGGAACGAATGTGTGGAAGGTGCGCTACGCCTCGCCGGTGGTGGGCACGCATCGTTTCCGCAGTGAGTGCTCCGACGCGCGCGACCGCGGACTTCACGACATCACCGGCAAAGTGGAGGTCAAGCCTTACACGGGCCAGAACCCGCTCTACGCGCACGGCCCGCTTCGAGTGGCCGCGAACCGGCGATACTTGGAGCACCACGACGGCACCCCGTTCTTCTGGCTGGGGGACACCTGGTGGATGGGCCTTTGTCATCGGCTGCATTGGCCCGACGAGTTCAAGACGCTCACCGCCGACCGCCGCGCGAAGGGCTTCAACGTGATTCAAATCGTCGCTGGGCTTTACCCCGACATGCCGGCGTTCGACCCGCGCGGCGCGAACGAGGCCGGCTTCCCGTGGACGACGAACTACGCCCGCATCCGGCCCGAATACTTCGAAGCGGCCGACGCGCGCCTGGGCTATCTCGTCGAGCAAGGCTTCACGCCGTGCATCGTCGGCGCGTGGGGCTACTTCATCCCGTGGATGGGCGTCGAGAAGGCGAAGCAGCACTGGCGTTACCTCGTCGCGCGCTACGGCGCGTGGCCAGTCGTGTGGTGCGTCGCGGGCGAAGCGAACCTGCCTTACTACCTCGCCAAAAGTTTCCCCTACGACGACCGCGCGCAGGTCAAGAGCTGGACCGAGGTCACACGCTACCTCCGCGAGTTGGATCCATTCCGTCGCCTGGTGACGATTCATCCGACTGGCATCGGCCGCCTCAGTGCACGCAACGCGATTGACGACATTTCGCTCCTCGACATCGACATGCTGCAGACGCCGCACGGCCAGCGCGAAGCTGTGCCGCCGACGGTGCGAACCATGCGCGAGTCCTATGCGGACAAACCGGTCATGCCGGTCATCAACGGCGAGCCGTGTTACGAAATGTTGATGGATAAAATCCCCGCCGAATGGCCGCGCGCCATGTTCTGGGTTTGCATGTTGAACGGCGCCGCCGGCCACACCTACGGCGCGAACGGCATCTGGCAATGCAATCGCCCCGGGCAGCCGCACGGCCCTTCACCGCACGGGGCCAAGAACGGTGTGGGTTACGGCAAGATCACCTGGGAAGAAGCGATGCACCTGGCCGGCTCGCGACAAATCGCGCTCGGCAAGAAGTTGCTGGAGCAGTACCCCTGGCACCAGTTCACGCCGCACCCGGAGTGGGCCGCGTTCACGAGCGAAGCGGCCGTCAAGCTCGACGACTCCCAGTGGATTTGGTTTCCCGAAGGCAACCCGGCCAAAGACGCGCCCGCGGAGAAACGGTTTTTCCGAAAATCCTTCGCGCTCCCTGAAGGCAAAGCGATCACGCGCGCCCGGCTCTTCGTCTCAGCGGACGATTGGTTCACCGCGCGGCTGAACGGGGAGAAGCTCGGCTCGGAGGGCAACTGGCGAATCGGCAAACAGTTCGACGACCTCGCGCGGCTGCTCAAGCCGGGAGCGAACACCCTCGCCATCCTCGCCGAGAACAAGCCGGCCACTGTGCCGGCGAATCCCGCCGGACTGATCGCGTGCCTCGAAGTCCGCTTCGCCGATGGCGAGACGCTCCGACTGATGTCCGATGCGACGTGGCGGAGCGCAAAAAGCGAAGCCGCCGGATGGGACGCGGCCGGCTTCGACGACTCAGCGTGGTCGAAGGCCGCAGCGATTGCGCGCTACGGCGACGGGCCGTGGGACAAGATCGGGGGCAACACAGAACTCGACGGCCCGCACGCCGCTGGCATCCCCGGCACCGTGCGCATCATCTGGGTGCCGCGCAGCGAGCCGATCGTCGTGCGCAATCTCGGTTCGCGCGCCGCGTGGGTCGTGGCGCACTTCAATCCCGTTAGCGGCGAGCGGAAGGAACTGGGCGAAGTGCACGCTGATGACGCCGGTCTGTGGCGCTTCGAGCCTCCGGCGGGAAACGACCACGATTGGGTGCTGATCCTGGAGGCGAAGGGCCACGCCGCCACGCCGCCCAGCCGCAAGAAAGGCGCGTCAGCGGAATCGCCGCGCCAGCTCACGCTCGCCAGCGACCAACTCGCCTGGCACTTCGACTGGAGCGAGGGCCGCCTCCGCAGCGCCAGCTTCGAGAACAAACTCTCCGGCCACCGCTTCGCGCTTTCCGCAGTGCGAGAGCTCGCGCTGAATTTCTCTGCCGCGCCCGATCGTGCGGCGCAGCCGTTCGTTCGCATCGCCGACTTCGAGGTGCGCGCCGCGAAGCTGGCCAACGAGCGCCACGCCGTTTTTGAACTGCGCAACCCTTCCCTGGCGATCAGCGTGACCCTCCATTGCGAACTCGACGGCCCCACGCGCCGCAAGTGGGTTGAGGTGACGAACCAGACCGGCAACGAACTGCTGCTGCTCGACGTGGAACTCGACGATCTCGCCACGGAGGGCGCGACTTCGGGCGGTGGACAAGGGCAGCCGGTCTTCGTCGATGAGGAGATCTTCGCGGCCATCGAACATCCAGCCGGCGTGAACCAGGGCGACAAGGGTCACGTTCAACTCAGTCACTTCCCCGGACGGCGGCTACCGCCAGGCGCGACGTTCCGCAGCCACGTCGCTCTCGTGAGCGTGGCCAAACCGGGTGAGGCACTCGACCACTTCGTCTCCTACATCCAGGTAAGAAGTCTTCGGCAGAAGAAGGCGGTGTCGGTCTATACGCCGCTCGGAATTAACAACCAATGGGGCGCGTGCCCGACGCTGGACGACGAGCAAACCCTCGACGTGCTGGGCGTCTTGGAGAAATGGCAAAAGCAGGGAGTGCGTCTGGACTATTTCACTCTCGACGCCGGGTGGGTCGATTTTGACTCCGATCTGACACGGTTCCGACCGACGTGCTATCCGAATGGTCCCCGAAAAATCGTCGAACGCGTGGAGGCCTTGGGCATGAAGTTCGGCCTCTGGTTCGCGACCAGTTGGGGCACGCAGTCCTGCTGGGATTATCCGCCCGCGTATCGGGATGGGCGTCCGCCGGGATTGCCCTATCGCGAAGGCTATCCTCTCACCGCCGGCGGCATCACGTTTTGCTTCGGTTCGGAGCCGTATTTCACGATGTTCAAAAAAGCGGTCCTTCACCACGTCAAGGAGAACCACGTCCGGTTCCTCAAGTTCGACGGCGGCAGCTACTCCTGCGACAGCACCGAGCACGGCCACTTGCCCGGCAAGTACTCCGTCGAGCCGATGTACGAGAACTTGATCGATGTCGCCCGCGGTGCGCGGGCGATTGCGTCCGACGTTTTCGTCATGTGGTATTGGGGACTGCGCTCGCCGTTCTGGGCGCTCCACGGTGATTCGATCTTCGAGTCCGGCCTGCACATGGAAGGCTCGGGCACCAGCCCGTTCCCGACGCTTTACTACCGCGACTCGGTCACGCTGGCGCAGGACCAAAACGCGCAAGTCGCCAAGACCATCCCGCCGATCGCCAAAGACAGCCTGGGCGTCTGGCTCGCCGACAATCGCTGGGGCAATTTCATGGGCAAGGAGCGCTGGCGCGAGGCGCTGATGATGGACCTCGGCCGGGGCAACCTGCTTTTCCCGAACCTGTGGGGCAACCTTTACCACCTCACCGATGACGATGTGAGTTTCCTCGCCCGGATGAACGCCCTGGCCCAGCAAAACGAGTCGCTGTTTCTGCGGCGACGGAACATCCTCGGCGACCCGTTCCGCAACGAAGTCTATGGCTACGCGCACGGCCAGGGCGCGCGCGGATTTTTCTTCCTGAACAACGCCCACTTCGCCGCGCGCCGGGCGGAATTGCGTCTCGACGCCACGGTCGGCCTCGAAGCGAAGCCGGGCACGCCGCTCCACGTGATCTCGCATTTCCCCGAGCGCACGCGCCTGCTGCGGCCCGACGGCGCCCGCTTCAAAGTCGGCGACACGCTGGGAGTCTGGCTGCGTCCGTTTGAGGTGTTGATGCTCGAGGTGACGCCGGCGGGGAAAGGCGTTTCGGCGTTGCCCGTGCGGTCCATTTCAAGCCAGCAGGCCGCGGAACTCGGCGCCGCGTTGGCTATGCGGCCAACGCCTTTGGACGCTCGACTGGACGTGCGGTTTGCGGACGCGGGCCAGTTCGAGCGGCAAGGGTACAAGAAAAAAGTTTACGCGTTCGAAAGCACGCTGCCTTCGCTGGAAGCTGATCCTCATATTCTGAGCGTCGCCATCCGCCTGCGCAGAGGTGATGCCGAGTGGCGCTACTCGCCCGCGGTCGTGCAAATCGTGCAAGCCCTGGCCCGCATCGGCGACCAGAATGTGCAACTGATTCCCGTTCCCGATGGCCGCCAGTTTGGCAACACGCAGAAAGCGGGTTGCTCGTGGGTGGTCTATAAAGTCCGCCTGAACCCGCAGTGGTCGCACAAGCCGCTGAAGCTCGCCGTGCACGCTTACCTCCCCGAAGGCGTCGAAGCGCAAGTGGAAGTCTGGGTCGTCAAACGCTGGTGGGAGGAGAACACCCGTCCCGCCAGCGATGGCTACTACACCGACGCGCCCTCGTGATGAGGCGGGCCACGAGCGAGGGTGGTCAACTCTGCGAAGGCTGCCCAGAGTTCGGTCGGAGTCATTCCGCCACCCTGGCCGGGAGCTCTCATCCGCCGGCAAACACCGGGCGAAAACCGGCCTCGCTGAGGACGCGGGCGACTTCCGTGCGCTTGTCCCCTTGAATCTCGATCCGTCCTTCCTTGACCGTGCCGCCCGTGCCGCAGGCCTTCTGCATCGCCTTGGCGAGCTTCGCCTTCTCCGGCAAACCGATGCCGACGAAGCCCGTGACGACCGTCACGGTCTTGCCACCGCGATGGGCCGTCTGCCGCAGGATGTCCACCCGGCCCCGATTCCTCCGGGGCGTGGGAGGTGGAGTCGCTGGCTGACCGCCCGTCGCGCCGGGCCGATCTTCGGAAACCGGCGGCAGCCCTGCGCTGCTCAGCTTGGCGAACGGATTGTGCCCGAAGCCCTGACCGCCATCGATGGGAATGCGTTTGATGCCACTCATCGCCGGGCACACTTTGCATGACCGGCGGCGGGACGCAAATCCTGACTCCCGGCAGGGTGCGATTGGAAGAGGCGCTCGGTATCGTGACTCGGGATTTGTGCCTGCCGAGGCGCGCGGTCGCCGGACGGTTGCGCAACCCGACCGCGTGATGGGGCGCTCATCAGTGAGGACGGTCAGCTTTGGCCCCGGCTTTGAAGTGTCCCAATTTGACGAACCTGTCGCGACCACTCCTGCGTCGCGTGAGCGAGAGAAAAGCCCACGGCGCGACCGTCTGACACCCTGTTGTGACTTGCTGCGGAGCGTTACTGCGGGGGCGTGGGCGGTGTCGGCGGCGGCGGCGGCGTGGGACTCGGACCGGCGCCGAGGTCGCGGAGGATGCGTTTCACTCCGCCGTGGCCTAAACGCTCGCGTCCCGCTCTGGATAGCTCTCGTAAAAATGCTCGAAGAGGGCGGAACACTTTTGCTCGTAGAGCGGTTTGTCGTAGGCGCGCGGCAGGCCAGTGTCGAGAACCTCCTTGATGGCACCTTCCACCCGTGCGCGCGAGCCTTGACGCTTTCGCCAGTCGAGCACCAGCAAGGATTTCAACCGGTCCAATAACTGTTCGGCGACCTTCTTCACCTCGGCGCGTTCGTCGGCGCTCAGCTCTTGCGCACCGGGGTGATCAATTCAGCGGCGATGAGCTTGAGCTTGTCGCCGCCCATGGCTTTCACGCCCTTGGACGCAGAATTTTTTTCGGCTCGCGATTTTCCGGCGCAAGGGCAGAGTGCGCAGTAATTCATTGTTATGCGCCTGCTCTTCGTGGCTGACCTGCACTATTCGCTCAAGCAATTCGACTGGCTGCTGGCCCACGCGGCCGATTACGACGTGGCGGTGATCGGGGGTGATCTGCTGGACCTCGGCTCGGCGCTCGATGCGGATGTCCAGATCGCGATCGTGGAGAAATATTTTGGCTTGCTGCGGCAAAGGACGCGGCTGGTGGTGAGCTCGGGAAATCACGATGGCGACAGCCGCAACGCGGCGGATGAATCCGTCGCCGAGTGGCTGCGCGCGGCGCGCGCGGAACGGCTGCACGTGGACGGCGACAGCTTCGAACTGGGCGACACACGGATCACGGTGTGCCCGTGGTGGGATGGCCAGCTCGCGCGCGGGGAACTGGAGGCGCTGCTGGAGCGGGAGGCGGCGCAGGTGCGCGGCCGCTGGCTGTGGATTCATCACGCGCCGCCGGAGGGAGCGCGGACGAGCTGGACGGGGCGCAAATTTGTGGGCGACCAGTTTCTCCGCGGCTGGATCGATCGTTTTGAGCCGGACATGGTGCTGAGCGGCCACATACACAATTCGCCGTTCTACGGGGACGGTTCGTGGATCGATCGCCTCGGGCGGACGTGGGTTTTCAATCCCGGGCGGCAAATCGGGCCGCAGCCGGCCACGATCACGCTCGACCTTGACGCCATGACGGCGGAGTGGAATTCGCAGGATGGCCGGTCAGTCCGGGACCTCCGGGCCGCGGATCGTTGATTCGCGCGGTGCGACACGCTGGCGCGGCTGGCGGTGCATCAGGGTATCGAGGACGCCATCGACCATGCCGAGGTGATCATGCCCGGCGAACTGCTGCTTCACGTTCACCAGGTATTTGTTCACGGCGTCGAGGCGGCGCGCGAGCAACTCGCAGAGGTGGAGGCACACGGGCGGGTTTTGCTCGAGGAAAACCCGCGGATTCGAAACGACATGGAAGCGGGACGCGCGCACCGCGCGGACGGCGGCGGTGTGCGGGACGTCAAGCAGCGCCGCGAGGTCGCCAAAGACGGCGCCGGGCTCGGACGCGCTGGCCACGGTGACGTCGTCCTTGACCACCTCCACGGCGCCTTCGATGAGGATGTAGAGGAGGCCGGTGCGATCGCCCTGCTCAAGGACGGTCTCACCTGCGGCGAAGTGCCGCACGGGATGGTCGCGGAGCGCTGCGAGGATTGCAGACATGACGCGCTATCAAACGGTAGGCGCCGGAAAAGGGAAAGTATTTTCCTCCCGGCGGAGAGCGGCTCGTTGAACCAGAACAGGCTCTCCCTCTCCGCCTCGAACGGGGAGAGGGTCGGGGTGAGGTGTCGATTCGTTCTTTGTAGTGCGTCAGGTTCTCTTCGAACGCCGCGCGCGCAGGCACGCCGGGTTTCTGCAACTCGATGACCACCAGGCCGGAGGCAAGGATGAAGGCTGAAGGATGAATGATGAAGTCGCCGCAAAATCATTCGTCATTCGACCTTCGACATTCCCAACGTCCACCACGCGCAACCGCTCCGGCTTCTGCCCGCCGCCTTTGGAACGAACTCCCTCTCCGCCTCGACCGGGGAGAGGGCCGGGGTGAGGTGTCGAACTGCCGCTCCCTCGCCCTTTGGGAGAGGGCTGAGGTGAGGGTTCGGTGTCAGCAACGCTGACTCGAATTCCTTCCTTGAGCAGCAGATACACCTCGCGGTTCGCCGCTTCCAGGCTCATGGCCGAACGGTCGCGGGTCAATTCATCCACGGCGGCGGTGATGGCTTCAGGCGGCAGCGCGGGATTCAACCGCTCCAACGCCGCACGCAACCGGGACACCAACATTACATCGCCGGCAAATTTTCTATTTCGTCTTAAAGTTCTTGAGTGCGGTGCAATCCACCAGCCGGTCCAGTGTCTTCGCGGTGAATACTTTTCCGCGCGTGGCCAGCAGCAGTTTTTTCATGTCTTCTCGCCGGACCCCGAATCCTCTACCCGCGATGCAGGCAATGACCTCGAACTTCGGTTGACCCGCGGGTTGACCGGACATGCTCAACGAGTGCAAGTGCTGGATGCGAGTGACCTTGTCTCTTGCTGTGCCGTCGTCCTCTGTCAGTTTCGCCTCAATCACCACCTTGGGATTGAACTCACTTGGCACCATGAAGTCTGGGGCCTGGTCGAAGTCTGCGAACCGCTCGGCACGTCTGGTTTTCCGGAAGCTGAGTCCAGCCTTGGCGAGCTGCTCTTCGATGGCATTCTCCAATCCGTCGCCAACCAACTCGCTGACGGAATCACGATGCCCCGCAAAAGGGCGCCCGAGAAAACGCTCGTAAAGCAGCATCGCATAGGGCGCTCCGATGGCGGCCATGTTTCGCAGTGCGGTCAGACCGCCAACGGTGTCGGCCTTCTGCAGGCGATGAATCTGGTGAGCCTGAACCTCGGGGCAACCCTGCTCCAGCAAGTCGCACGCAATTCCGACCATCGCCTCGATTCGCTTCATCATCTCCGGACTTGGGCGGAGCGGCGATAGCGGGGAAATGCGGACTTTGCGGTCGAGCGTCCGAGCAAAGCCTTGGTTTAACTCGGAGCCGTAGCGTTGCGCCGCGACATACGCCCACTCCGGAGGTGTGAACCCAAGCATCGACCGCAGAACGACGAATGCGATGGGCACCTCCAGCACTGTTTTGACCACCTCAGACCGTGGCAATGCCGCGAATCCGATGGTCGCTTTCTTGAGTGCTTCGTAGCCGGTCTCAAAGGCCGCGTAGTCAACAAAACCCTCCCCTTTTGGAAGCGTCAGAAATTCAGACGCGAGGCTGGAAAATACGGCCGAGACGAACGGCTCTGGCGCTGCTTCGATTTCGCTGAACTTTGCTTCAAAAGGATATTTCATCTTCGCATCCGTCGGTTTCTCTCAAGACGCTTTCAGGCGTCCAGTTCTGTTCCCGGTTGGCTTTCGAGAAAGCTCCCGCCAACGCATTCAAAACCGCGCCGACTCCACCGAAATTGGTGAACCACTGGCTAATCACATTCATCCGCTCCGTGACCGGGCACTTGCTGTCCCAAGTCCCGCGCAGATTCCAAATCGCTAGCCGGGTCAGATGTCCGAAGCAAACACACCTGATGTCACCCTGCGTGGCGGTCAGTCCCGCCTCCGCCAACGATTCAATGTCTCGTCGCACGATTTCAGCCACGCCTGCCGCGTCCTGCGCCAGCCAGCGACGCGGAAAGCTTCCGGTAGAACGACAAACCAGGACGGTGTCCACGATAGACGAACCCGTGCCATTGATGTGGATGGAAGCGCCCATTTCCGCCGGACATGGCAGGGAAGCCGAGCAGACCAGCTTGGCATCGAGGATGGCCACAGCGAGAGGGATGTAAGCCTCAAGCTGGTTATGATGATATGTAAAAGCTAGTGGACCTCCCGGCTTCAGCTTAAACACCGCGTGTCGAATCGTTCTTGAGATACCCTCGGTGAAATGGTCGAGCCCCCGGCCCATGTTCACGTTCCCGGTCAGTTCGTTCTGATGGCGCGTGCTCGCATTCCGAAACTCGGGCATCGAGTCGCCCAGCAGCTTCCGGAGCCAGACGTAGCAAAAATCCATCAACTCGGCGTATTGGACGTTGCCGAAGTATGGCGGG
>Ga0209726_10008864_pt1 | contig 10664 bp, 10 predicted proteins | sample Subgrocontami54m_FD_187453 | JGI IMG/M metagenome (GOLD analysis project Ga0209726, IMG submission 187453) | Subsurface groundwater microbial communities from S. Glens Falls, New York, USA - GMW46 contaminated, 5.4 m (SPAdes) (version 3) | ecosystem: Environmental > Aquatic > Deep subsurface >... | reverse complement strand
CTACAATTATTTGGCTTCATAGATCTCCTGTTCTTTGCTTGTTCTCAACTTACAAAGTAACAGTTTTTTCCAAAGATCTATGGAGCTTTCTTAATTTTTTCTGTCGCACTTCTAATTACAATTCTTAAAAAAATAAGAGAAGTGAGAAGCAACCCTTTACAAGGCGCAAAACCTTGTAAAGGGTTTTAAAAATAAAGCGCGCTAATGGACGGATTTAACGGCCGCTATCTTTGCGTTTTGAATAACATTCTTTGCAATAAATTGGACGGTCTCCTCTGGGCTTAAAAGGAACTTCACACTCTTTTTTGCAATCTGAACAAACCGCTTTGTGCATTTCCCTAGGACCTCTGTCATACCCACCTTGAAAAGCCATGTTGCCTCCTCCTTCTTTGGTACCCATCGGGATACCGGTTAACTGGTTACGCGTCTGATCATTATTGATCTTTTCGCTGATGGAAAAAAGGTTTTTTTCTTGGATCAAACCCTCTCTTGCTATCGCCATACTTCTTCTTGAAAGGACGATCTTGGTTAGAACTATTTTCGAGGCCAGCGTTGTAATCTTTTTTAGGACCTCCGAATCCTCGATGTTCGTCTTGCGGGCGCTTTTCAAAATGAGGACCGGAGTGAAAACTCCTTCCTCTGGAGTCTCCCCCCTGCCCCCTCTTGTCAGAATAACGGCCCGGACGATCAGGACGATTAAAAGACTGAAAAGGTTTTGAAAAATGTTTTTCTCTAAAAGGTTTTTCTTGAGACTGGTTAATCAAAATATCTATTTTCTTCTCTAGATAAGTCAATTGTTGTTGCATCTTTCTAATCAAAGCAAGAACATCAGACTCAGTTTGTTGAGATGCCGGAAAATTGTCACTTTTAAGCTGATCAGTCATCTTTCCTCTTTTCTTTGGTAAATAGGTTTAAAAACGGACATCCCAGGGAGTATTTTTGAGGACTCTATGGTAGAAATTTTAAACTTTACTTATTTTATTGAATTGTGCCCCATTTTGCAAGAATTATTTCATGGAGACTCTTCATGCGATTTTTTTAAAACAGCAGTACATAAATTTCTGTTCTGCCTGCCAGGGGGTGACATGGGTCTCCTCAAAACTTTTAATAAGTTGAAAGGAGCTTCCCACTTCTCTGCTTAATCTTTCAGGACTGTAACGTTCAACATCCAGACCACTGCATTTAGCTGGGCCGTTCATCGCAAACGCGGCAATGATTGCGTGCCCGCTGGCATTTAACGCCTTCTCCATATTCCGCGCGTATTTTTTCCGATCCGCTTCCTCTGTTAGGAAATGGAAAACCGCGCGGTCATGCCAGAGATCATATTTTTCCGGAAATTCAAATTCTGTAACGTCGGCCTGTATCCATTTCACGGCCTTTGCCCTGATCCCTAATCTTTCCTTGGCATAATCCAACGCTTTTGACGAAATATCGAGAACAGTTAAATCCTGAAATCCTTGACCCAGCAGTTTATCCACAAGCGTCGATGCCCCGGCGCCGACATCAATAATTTTTCCGGCAGGGCTTATTCCCGTCGATGCAATAAGTTCCAAAGAAACAGCGGGCTCGATTTGATACCAGCTGACTTCCCCGGGCGTCTTTTTCGCGTAAACACCTTCCCAATGACTTTTTCTATCAAAACTCATCAGTTTTCCTCCTAGAATATATTTTAAAAACTCTACCTGAATCGAACATAAACATTTTTGTTCCTTTTCATCTGCCCGAATTCCGTTAAATCATCTTCTCCCCAAGGCAAATTAGCTCCCAAAGTCGCCTTCCATTGATCCGAGACATGATAACTCACCATCGGACGAACATAGCCGTCCTTGTTCGAAGGTGAATAAAAATTAAACAACGTAATGGAGACGGTCTGATTCTTATAAAGTTTTGTTATCCGCTGCGTCAACAGATGCCTGGATTCATCAAAAACAAAATCCGTGGGCAGAAGACTTTCCTTATACTGACCGTAATCCAATGTCTGTTCATAAAAATATTGCAATCCAATTTTAAAATCATTCCCTAAATCCTTTTCATAGCCGGTTAAAACTTTAAAAAGAGAATTAGCAATAAGGCGATTGTTGCCGTTGGAATCTTCCCTGGAATTGGTATAGCCGAATTCAATATTCCCGATACCGCTTGCCGCTGGCCCCCGCAAACTGGTTCCGTAAATATCCAAACGCGGATAAAAAAGCTGGCGGGCGGCCTCATCTTGATAGCTGGTCGGATTCTTGTCAAAGCCACGGAAATAATAAAAAGCTGCTTCATGGCTTCCTAAATTCCGATAAGTTCTCAGAGCGTATTCGAGATTAGACAACTGCAGCGGCGGCTCTAAGAGATCACGGTCTGAATTAACACCCGCGATCCCTCCCTGGAAACTGTCAAAAAACGACAATCGATCTCCTTTAGCCGTCGTGTTGGACTCAAACGTTGAGATGACAAAATCAACGTTCGCCAGAGACGGGTAAAACGACATCTTGAGCGCGTCGGAAGGCTTTTTCAAATATTCGTCATCACGGCCGATGAAAAACGATACATAATCCTTAGGGAAAAGATCGTTAATAAACAGATAATCGCCGGTTCCCCAGGTCAAAATCTGCCGCCCCGCCTTAAGATCAAACCAATCGACCAGTGTCGTGGAAAGATTCAACTCCCGCAACTCAAAATCCGTTTTGCCGAAAAAATATTCATCCACCGTAAAATCGCCTTTAAAGTTAAGGGAAGAATTCTTCCGCGCGAAAAAACCATCGCCCTCAAATAAATATTTTGTCTTAAGCTGCAGGCGCTGTTCGAGCAGATTAAAATCATCCCTTTTAGTATGATCGTCGCTCACTTTAGGCCCATAGGCGAATTCCATAAATCCATGAAATTCCGGTCCGGCGGCCGTGGCTTCTCGAACTCCCCAAAAAGCAATCGAGAACATAAAGACCATAAAAATTATTTTGACTTCTACTTTATCCATTGAAGCGGCGGCCTCCTTAAATATCGTTCGGAAAAAACGTCGTCTTCTATTCCCAAATTATATTTGATTTCCTCAAAGGAAACTTCCGTTCGATGGCCGCTTTTGAGATTTTTGACGACTCTTTGGATGATGGTGGAAATGCCGTCAATCTCTTTAATTTCCCCGGCCTCAAACTGCCTGTAGAGTTCATTCTGTTTATCGTAAAACTCTTCTTTGAGTGGTAAAAAATTCGTTGCGTCAATCCACGAAATCCTCTTGGCGTACTCAGAGGGCTGTTTGGGAATACTTTCCACGACAAAACAATCTTTCCCGTTAAGTTTATCATTCCTTAAAAACGTATGCGTATCCTCCGCGGGATTTCTTCCCGAGACATCCTCGTAGGTAAAATCGCTTCCGACGAAACTGGAAAATTTATCATTGGCGGCGATTCTTTTGACCAGATCAATGGCGGGAATAAAAAGCCAGCGGTCGGCGTCTTGATCCGTGTATTTAGTGACCATAAAAGTCATATCCTTAACGTCCGCTGGTTGATAAAAATACATAAAATATTTCTGCCTGCCCTCCGAAGCCTCGGCGGAGGAGGGCTGTCCGCCATCTTGATCATCTTTCCTTAACATCGTCAGCTCCCGGATTCTTTTCTGGCCGTTCTTGTTGATGAGTTCCATCCGCACCCTGGCCTTCATATCATCCCCTGCATAATAAAAAGCAAGCCTTGATTTCGCGATGATGTCGCTGGCGGACAATTCATCCTGGGCAAAAGACAATTCTTGACTAAAACTGGCAAGAAAAAACAGGCTGACTGCAAAGAGCATTTTAATCGTTCTCATATTGAAACATCCCCCCTTCCGTCAAATATAAATTCAGTCTGCAATTGGGCTTTCATCTCTCGCTCAGAAGGCAGAAGCGCTTTTAATTCTTTCGGTGGATGGGCCGTCAGCCTATACTCCGCCACACCCATGGGATTGACCACAAAATACTCATTATCTTTAAGGGTAAGGCGGTATTGATTCCCGATAAAAGAAAATCCCCTGCCAAGCTCAAGCATAAACCGCTTAATTTTCTCAACCAGCCGACGTTCCAGCTCACGCTCAAGCACAGGTCTTTTAATATCAAGAAAATCGAGATTATAAGCGCTTTTCAAGGATTCGTCCGCCTGTTCCGCCAGATGCGCCGGAAGCGCTTTTGGAAAATTATGCTGTTTAGAGATTGTTTTTTGATATCGATATGCCCCAGCTTTGATCTGGTTCATCAAAACGTTTCTGCTCCAGCCCATCTCTGCCGTAGCACGGATATAATATTCACGTTCTTTAGCGTCTTTAACCATCTGCAAAATGACGATATTCTGACCCCAGGGAATTTCTCGCACAAGCTGTGCGAGTTTTGGGTTATCCTTGTACGCAAGATACAAAAATCGCATCCTCCATAGATTCTGAACAGAATATCCCTCTGCCCCATCAAATTCCGCGGTTAAATCAACAGCAAGCTTTTCAACCACACTCTGTCCCCAACCGTACTTTTCCTGCCGCTCAATAATGCTTTTGCCAATATCCCAATACAATTGGATAAGTTCCTTATTAATCGACCGAGACGCTTGAACCCGCGCCGAAACAATGCGCGATTTTATTTCACTCAAAAACTGAACATAATCTCTGCTGATTATATCTTTTCGACTAGAACTCATTGTTATTCCTTTCTTAACTTTAAGAGCCCCCATTTTTTACCCCCTCTACATAAAATCCATGTGTCTCTTTTTTAAAAAGCTGATTTTGCATGAGCGTAACGAGCGCCGGGATATAGATGATCGTCATGGCCGCGCTTAAAAGCATCATACTCACGATAAAAGCCCCCACGGTGATGTAGGGTGTCAAGGGAGCAAACAGCATGACCGCGAAAGACGCCGCGAACAAAATAGCGTTACGCAGAATCCCTTTGCCCGGCCGGGCGGCGGTCCACAACAGCGCCTCGGTCACATCTCTCTCCTTCATCGATGCCAGTCGTTGCCTGAATCGGCTGATGAAATGAATGGCGAAGTCAACGGCCATGCCCAGCGAAAGGCAGGAGAGGACAGAAATCGGCATGTCAAAGTCTTTGCCTATAAACCCGACGACACCGTAAATGACGATGATCGTAAAAAGCAGCGGCGCGTATCCGACAATCGCCCATTTCGCGGAACGAAAATCGAAGGCAAGAATAAGAAACACAACAATCAAGGCCAGGATAAAACCTCTGACCATATCCCAGAGCACCTCGTGATTCCAAACCAGATTAAAATAAGCGGTCCCGGAGGGCTTTAACTCCAACGCGATTGGATGTGATTTTTTATATTCGTTGACGGAAGCAATCACCGACTGCATGGCCCGGACATCCCAGGTTTTCATCTGCACCCAGATATTGGCTGCCTTAAATGATGGGTCAACCACATTATCCAAATCCGATGGTTTGGCTGACATACTGAACAAAAAAAGATATTGGCCGATCGTATTTTTCTCGGCAGGGACGGTGTCATATTTCGGGTCGTCATGATGCAGGACACGATTGATCCTTTTGACATAATCGACAACCGAAAAGGTCTTGCCCACAGAGGGAAGTTTTTCAATATGCCGCTGGAGACCTTCAAGGTATTGCATCACCTCGGGATTTTTAATAAAATCATCCTCGTTGGAAACAGCCACGATATATCCCAGCGATGTCCCGCCGAGCGCGTGATTGACTTCCCTATCTGCCACCCGGATTTCGCTATTGGGCTTAAACCATTCCACCATATTATTGTTGACCTTAATCCTGGTGATTCCAATGATGGATAGGACAAACACAATAAATCCGATAACAATCGTGATCTTAGGGTTATGGACGCCGTAGCCCGCCAGTTTCCTTAAAAAAAGAGAGGTTTTGCTTGAGGCCGCGTCTTCCCCTTCCGCGATATTCGCGATATTTTTCTCTTTGACAAAGGTAAACATCGCCGGAATGAAACTGAAACTTAAAATCCTTAAAACCACGGTGCCGAAGGCGATCAACCCGCCGAAGACTTTGACAGGGATGATATTCATAAATAACAAAACCGCGAACGCCGCGGTCGTCGCCAAGGCCGTGTAACGGACAGGCCTGCCCACGGCCTGCATTGTTTCGATAATGGCGGTTCTTCTGTCTTTTTTCTCTTTGGTTCGGAAATAAAATTCGTTAAAGATGTGAATGCTGTCGGTGGCAATCGCCATCAAGAATACCGGAGCCATTGAACTCATGATGTGAACAGGAAATCCCAAACCGATGAGCAGTCCCATGCTCCAGACAATGCTCATCATCGCATCCATCATCAGGGTGATGGAAAGGAAAAGGTCGCGGAACATCAAGTATCGGACAAAAAGCATCACGGCGCCCGCGATGGGAGCAAAAAGTGCCATTAGCTTAAACATCTCGACGCCGAAGGTGTCCCGCGCGACCGGGTCTCCGGCGATATAATATTGTTCGCTGCCTCTCTCTTGCGCGACGATCTTTCTGACTTGATCAGCGGCTTCTTTCCCGTTTGATCCTTTTTCCAAAGGAATATAAATCGCAGTGGTTTTCCCGTCCTCGGAGATGATGCGATTAATAAAAAGAGAATTTCCGAAGAGTTGTTTTTTGATGGCCGCGATCTCTTCCTCGGTCTTGGGCGCCTCAGGCATCAGGGGCGCCACCTTCAATGTTCCCTCTTCGTCTGTTACGTTGGTAATCGTGGAAAAACCATTCACATCCCTTAACGCAACGCCCTTTATTTTTAATATTTCATCCGTGACGCGGCTGATCTTCCCTAATGTATCCTTGTTAAGGATCCCTTCTTCGTTCGTCACCCCTAAGACAATCATATCTTCATAAAGGCCGAAGGTCCTGTCCACCTCGTCATTCCATATCCGCACATCGGATGTCGCCGGGAGCATGTTCTTCGGGTTCGTATCGGTCTTGATTTTAGGAAATTGTGTTAGAAAAAGAAGAGTGACAATGACGCAAAGAACAACAACTAATTTAGGATGATCTACGGAAAATTCCACAAGAGAAAACTTTTTCACTTTTTGCTCCCGTCATTTTTCTTGATGGCAACTTTCATTAATTGTCCTCCCTCTTGAAGCTGTTCAAAAAGGACTTCGCGCAAAATGTCGCAGGCCTTGATCATTTTGGGATTGGCAATTTTGTAATAAATATTCAAACCCACTCTTCGGGTCGATACAATCCCGCGTTGGCGTAAGATGCCTAAGTGTTGGGAAAGATTTGCTTTGGGCAGTTTCAATTTATTCCTTAATTCTTCAACCGGCTTTTCTCCTTCCCGCAGTAAATTCATAATCCTTAAACGGGTCGGATTGGCCATGCTCTTGCAGACCTCCGCGTGCATTTGAAAAATTCTTTCTTCCGTATTTTTGTCCATCCGCATCCCCCTTTGATCGCAATGTTTATTAGTTAATAAATATCGAAACTATTATATTAGCAAAGCGCGATGATGTCAAATAAATAAAAAACTCAAAAAGGGCTACGTAAGCTTCGGGGTTAAATTTCCGCCCGCGGATGGAAATTCAATGGGGTGGATTGCTGGACAAAAGTCGAATCTGCGAGGTGTCTGTCGTCACTCTAGTTATAGCGCTTTATCGCAGGAGACGGTGTAAACTTGAGGTGTCGCTTGACCTGCCGTTTTCTGACATCAAATAGAAATGTGATAATTTAATCTATTCTTCACTAAAATAGTCAGAATCAATTCTTTTAATATCGTAAGACGCCATCCGCGCAACTCCAATATCATGATCTATCATCAATTTGCTTAATTCATCGCCATCGAGAAGTATAATTTTACTGTCTATTTTTCTCGCGTACTGTATTGCGTCCTCTGTAAAATATGACGTTGTGATAAAGATGCCTTTGCGAGCATGCTGGCCTTGTAAAGCTCCAACAAATTTCATTATTTCCGGTCGCCCGACTACTCCTTCCCATTTCTTGGCTTGAATATAAATAACATCGAGACCTAATTTATCTTCTTTGATAATACCATCAATGCCCTCATCACCACTTTTGCCAATTGCTTGTCCGGCGTCTCGTCTCGACCCTCCATAGCCCATTTTGACCAAAAGTTCTACCACCAACTTTTCAAAAAATATTGGTGAACATGATTTAATCTTACTAAGCAAATCTTGAGCCAAAGCTTGCCTTAATTTTTGATAACCATACTCTAACGACTCTTCTGGAGTTTGCTGAGCAAAAACTTCTCCCTCTTCAAAATCTTTAGACTCCTTCTTGACGGTCTGAAATTCAACAAACTTCGGGTATCGCCGCAAGAATGACACATTGATTTTTGGTGGATTTGATTTAAGGGCGCCTAATCCCTCTTCTGTTATAACAAAGACCCCTCTCTTTGGCGAATCAATCAGACCTGCTTTCTTGAGATACGTTCTTGCCCATCCAACTCGATTATCAAAAATTTCCTGCTGTCCGCTTGGAAGAAGTTCTTGGCGCTCAGAATCAGATAAGTTAAAAAGCGCCGCTAATTTTTCTATAGTATCATGCATTGAATGCTCTTTCTTGTTAGACGCAAGCTTAAGAAGAGGAAGCATTATACTTTGATAATCTGGGATAGCCATAAAGACCTTCGTTAATAAATCTTGTTTTGACTTTTGTCCATTAACCTACACCAGTCTCTTCCTCGCAAAAGCGAAGCCAGAGCCGGATTTTAGATATTTTTCAAATTGGATGGCTTTCATTTTATCTTTAAAACAACAATGCCAGATCAATTCAAAGGGAAGCTTAGTGGATGAATACTCTCCTGATCCTAAATTATGTTCCTTTATTCTGCCATCAAGGTCGTTTGTAAATCCGGTGTAATAACTACCATCCTTTTGACTTTTAAGAATATAAACGTAATACATAAATTCACTGGCTCTGCTACGTTCTCCTTCGCTCTCTGGAGCTTTAGCGAAAAAGAAAGAGAGCTTCGGAGAACACTTCTTCGCCAAGCCTGCACTTCGAAGCTCTCCTTCGTTAAAACTTCGGAGAGCGAAGAAGCGGCCTGCACTTCGAAGCCCCCTGCGAAGCTTTAACGAAGCAGGGGGCGAAGAAGTGGGTGGGTGACGGGATTTGAACCCGCGACCACAAGATCCACAATCTTGTACTCTAACCAGCTGAGCTACACCCACCAAGTTACCACAATATCCATTTAGAAAAACTTGGTTGGTAGTCCCGACTTCCACTATCTTTTATTCAGAAAACGTCGGGACACCCACCAAAAATTCTTACGGACCCGTTACTTATCTTCCTCTTCCCCCACTTTAATCACATTCCCTGAAAACGAGATGTCATTTAACTGAAAATCATCCATCTTTGTCTTAAACATAAATGTCCCGCCGATTTGAAATCCCAAAGAATCCATGGCCTTGGATAAAAGATTATTCATATTAATATTGCCTTTAACGGTCATATCGTTATTTTTAGAAACCACATCCGCGCTCAATCCCACTTGCTCATCCTCGCCCGTCACTTTTAATTGGCCTTCCATATCTTTGGCCGCGAGATTAAACCATCCCTGTCCCTGCAGATGGCTTCCCGAAAAAGGCAAATTCTTCTTTACAAGAATTCCTCGAAAATTAAACCGCGTCTGGGTCGATGCTACGGGGAAGCTGATATTATTTGTCTCCAACCCAAAATTTTCTATTTTAAAAGAAAAATCTTTCTCCACAGAATTTTGACTAAAATAAAGCTGTCCTTCTTTAACAATAATCCGATCAATATTAACGCTTAATCCCTTTTGATCCTCCTGGACTTCCCCTAAAGGCTCTCTATTCCTTTCATTTTCTTCTTTATTTAAAGGTGCTTGAACCTCTAACAAATTTTGCCCTAGAGAAGAAATTCCCGCATCCCCCTCTTCTTTCTTGCCAGATCCAAATTTCTCGATAACCGCCAAAGGTTTTAAAAATACAACTGAAGCTATTTTTATCTGGGAAGGATTAAAAATAACTTCCGGACTAAACTGAACACTCACCGAAGGGATACGCGCAAAATTGTCAATATCTACTTTTGCTACGGTCACTCCCAAAGGAAATTGATACCCAATATGGCCTATGTGGACACGTTTATTAAAAGTCGTATAAAAAGCTTGTTCAACGAGAGCTTTTCCATTCCTCTGAAAATAAATACCCGCGGCTAAAAATAAAAGAACAATGATTAATCCTGAAAAAATTAAAATTTTTGTTATTAGTTTCATATTTCCTTTAATTGAACGAAGACTGTCGCGCCTGGCACGAATCGAACGTGCGGCCCACAGCTTATCCCTCGTTTTACTCGGGACCCCGAATAAAATGAGGGGGAAGGCTGTTCTTATCTTTTTTTTGTGACTATAAATTATGCGTCCCTGGCACGAGTCGAACGTGCGGCCCACAGCTTAGAAGGCTGTTGCTCTATCCAACTGAGCTACAGGGACAATAAATTTTATGGTCGGGGCGGAGAGATTCGAACTCTCGACCCCTTGCTCCCAAAGCAAGTGCGCTAGCCAGCTGCGCTACGCCCCGAAATAAAACAAATATTTTCTCAAACCAACTGAAAGCCACTCAGTATATCACGCACCTTTTATTATTGCAAATAGTCGCCTGGCGCCGGTGATGTACACTAAAGTGTGTAAATTGATTTAAAAGTTAATAAAAAAGGCGTATCCTTCTGGTTGAAATATTTAAAAACCCGGGATAGCGGTAGTAGCCGCAAA
>Ga0209726_10008863_pt1 | contig 10666 bp, 10 predicted proteins | sample Subgrocontami54m_FD_187453 | JGI IMG/M metagenome (GOLD analysis project Ga0209726, IMG submission 187453) | Subsurface groundwater microbial communities from S. Glens Falls, New York, USA - GMW46 contaminated, 5.4 m (SPAdes) (version 3) | ecosystem: Environmental > Aquatic > Deep subsurface >... | reverse complement strand
GTAGATGCGCACGCGCTTGGACACGGGGACGCCGGCGCGCTCGAAGTCCACGCGCTTGAGGAAGCGGTTCATCTGGCCGGTGGAGATGCGCTTGCGGCGCTCCGCGGCCACGGTCTCAAGGGCGGAGAAGATCTTCGCAGTGTATTTTCCCGAGGTCGCGGAGATGAAGAGGATGGGCGCGTAGGGCATGAACTTGAGGGCGGCGTGCGCCTGCCGCTCATAAAGCTCGCGGTCGGCCGGCCGCCGGCCGTCGGTGCGCTCCAGCCCCACCAAGTCCCACTTATTGATGAGGACGATGAGCGAGCGGCCGCTCTCGTGGGCGTAGCCGGCGATGTGGGCATCGGCCGCGGTCACGCCGTCCAGGGCGTCGATGACCAGCAGGGCGACGTCGGCGGCTTCGAGATGCTTGCGCGCCATGACCACGGAGAGCTTCTCCGCCATGAGCTTGGTTTTGCCCTTGCGGCGGATGCCGGCGGTGTCGATGAGGCGATAGACGCGGCCGTCGCGCTCGATGCGCTCGTCCACGGCGTCGCGCGTGGTTCCCGGCACCGGCGAGACGATGGCGCGCGCGCTCCCCGTGAGCTGGTTCAGCAGCGTGGACTTGCCGACATTGGGCCGCCCGATGATGGCGACCTTCACTTCGCGAACGGCTGCTTCCTGTGTGGAAGCGGGCGACTCGCCCGCCTCGGTTTCCTCGGCGACCTCCGCCTCCTCCGCGCTCTCCGCGGTTTCTTCTTTCGCTCTGCCTGCGAGCACCGCATCCAGCAACTCGGCAACGCCGCCGCCGTGCTCGGCGGAGACGGAATAAACATTGCGGATGCCGAGCTGCCTGAAGTTTTCCGCCGCCGCTTCCATGGCGGGGGAATCGATCTTGTTGACGGCGAGGAAGAGCGGCTTGCCGGTGCGCATGAGCAGGCGGGAGAGTTCGAGGTCGGGCGCGGCGAGTTCGGTGCGGCCGTCCACCACCATGACGATGGCGTCGGCTTCGGCGAAGGCGACGCGCGCCTGGCGGAAGATCTCCGAGGGGATGAACTCCTTGTCGTGTGGGAGGATGCCGCCGGTATCCACCACGCGCAGCCGGCGGCCGTTCCACACGGTTTCGCCGTAGAGGCGGTCGCGGGTGATGCCACTCTCGTCGCCGACGATGGCGCGCCGCCGTCCCACCACGCGGTTGAAGAGCGTGGACTTGCCCACGTTGGGGCGGCCCACGATGGCCAGTGTGGTTGCGGGTTTGGTTTTCGTTGGCATCGGGAGCGAGCGACTATTATAAGGACTTCGATGTCCGCTCCCTCCCAACCCGCGTCGCGCGCGCCGAAATCCGCTCCCGAGGCGCCCACGCTCTACAACTTCTTCGCGCCCGGGGGCGCGCTCTCAAAGGCGCATCCCGCCTACGAATTCCGCCGCGGGCAACTGGAGATGGCGCAGGCGGTGGAGCAGGCGCTGGCGGAAAAGCGCCACCTCATCGTCGAAGCGGGCACCGGCACCGGCAAGACGCTGGCCTACCTGCTGCCGGTGATCCGCGCGGGCAAGCGCGTGATCCTTTCCACCGGCACCAAGACGCTGCAGGAGCAGCTCTTCTACAAGGACATCCCGTTTCTCGAAAAGCATCTTTTCCCCGGCGGCAAGGGCAAGCTGCGCGTCTGCTATATGAAGGGGCGCGGCAATTACCTGTGCCGGCAGAAGCTCTACGACCTGACAGACAAGCCGGTGCTCAGCGGGCTGGAGGAGATCGACCACTACCGGGTGATCGCCGAGTGGGAGAAGACCACGAAGACCGGCGACCGCGCCGAGCTGGTGGCGCTGCCCGAGGCCAGTCTGCTGTGGCACAAGCTGGACGCGCGCGCCGAGGCTTGCCTGGGGCCCAAATGCCAGCAGTACGACCGCTGCTTCATCACCGAGATGCGGCGCAAGGCGGCGGAGAGCGACCTGATCGTGGTGAACCATCATCTGTTCTTCGCCGACCTGGGCATCAAGCAGGCGGCCGACCGGGCGCCGGACGCCGGCATCCTGCCGGAGGCGGGCGCGGTCGTCTTCGACGAGGCGCACGAGCTGGAGGACATCGCCAGCAGTTACTTCGGGATCGCGGTCAGCAACCTGCGCTTCGACGAGCTGGCGCGCGACGCCGAGACCCTGCTGAAGTGGAAGCACCTGTTCACGCCGCAGATCAAGCCGGCGGTGGCGCGGGTGCGCGAGCGCTCGCAGTTTTTCTTCGCGCTCATCCCGCCGGGCGAAGGGCGCTTCGCCTTCGAGAACCGCCGCGAGTTCCTGGAGGAAAACGGCGACGAGTACTCCGGCTTGCTGGGCGCGCTCTCCGGGCTGATCTCGGAGTTGCAGGGGTTGCGCGAAAAGCCGGAGGAGGTGTACGCGCTGGCGCGCCGCGCCGAGGAGTTGCGCGTGCAACTGAGCTTCGTGCTGGAATCCGACGATAAGAACACCGTCTTCTGGATCGAGCGCAGAAAAGAGGGCCGGCGGGGCGGCGGGCACGTCATCCTGCAGGCCACGCCCATTGACGTCTCGCAGATCCTGCGCCAGTGCCTGTTCGAGAAGCTGGAGACGGCAGTGCTGACCTCGGCGACGCTGGCCGTTTCCGGCGGCTTCAGCTACGTGCGGCGGCGCCTGGGCGTGGACCACGGGCGCGAGCTGGTGGTGCCCTCGCACTTCGATTACGCGCGCCAGGCGATCCTCTACATCCCGCCCGACCTGCCCGACCCGCGCACGCCGCAGTTCGCGGCGCGCGCCGCCGACCGCATCCGGCGGCTGCTGGAGATCACGCAGGGGCGCGCCTTCTGCCTGTTCACCAGCTACGCCCAGATGAACGCCCTGCACGAGCGGTTGCTGAGCGAGCTGGAGTTCCCCGTCTTCCGCCAGGGCGACGCGCCCAAAACCGCGCTGCTGGAGGAGTTCCGCCTGACGCCCAACGCGGTGCTGTTCGCGACCGCGTCGTTCTGGCAGGGCGTGGACGTGCAGGGCGAACAGTTGAGCTGCGTCATCATCGACCGGCTGCCCTTCGCCGTGCCGGGCGACCCGGTGGTCGCCGCTCGCATTCGCGCCATTGACGAAGAGGGCGGCAACGCCTTCTTCGACTACCAGGTGCCCGCGGCCGTCATCACCCTGAAGCAGGGCTTTGGGCGGCTGATCCGCTCGCTGCAAGACCGCGGCGTGCTGGCGCTGCTCGATAATCGCATCCTCAAACAGCGCTACGGACAGGTCTTCCTGGAGAGCCTGCCCAACTACCGGCGAACCACCGAACTGGCGGACGTGGAATCGTTCTTCGGAGCGGCCTAGCGGCGCGGGAAGCGGCCTGGGCCTCTGCCCGCGCTACAATGTGTGTTTTGGAAACGCGTCTGCGCCTTGGCTGATGGCTGAAGGCTGAAAGCTGCCTATGTTCGAAATCACCGTAGAAGAAAGCTTTGCCGCGGGCCACTACCTGCGCGACTACAAGGGCAAGTGCGAGAATCCGCACGGGCACAACTACAAGGTACGAGTGACGCTCACCGGCTCGGAGCTGGATAAGGCCGGCCTGCTGGTGGACTTCAAGGACCTGAAAGAGCTGATGAAGCCGGTGATCGAGCGGCTCGACCACCAGATGATGAACGACCTGGCGCCGTTCGCTACCGTGAATCCCTCGGCGGAGAACCTGGCCAAGCACTTCTACGACGAGACCAGCAGTAAACTGAAGTCCGTGACCAACGGCCGGGTGCGGGTGAAGGAAGTCACGGTGTGGGAGACGGATTCGACCACCGCCACCTATCGGGAAGGGTGAGGAAAGTGGTGAGTGGCGAGGATTGAGTGGTGAGTGTGGTATGGAGCGGCGCCGATGCCCATCAATTCTTTCCGAGACCTGATTGCGTGGCAAAAGGCCATGGACCTCTGTGACCACATCTATGACCTCACCGAGTCGTTTCCCAAGGAAGAAGTCTTCGGCTTAAGGTCGCAACTGAGGCGCTGTGCCGTATCCATCCCCAGCAACATCGCCGAGGGCCATGCCCGCCATTCGACCAGGGATTTCATCCATTTTCTGCGGGTGGCGCGGGGTTCTCTTGCCGAGGCGGAGTCGCAGTTGATGCTTTGCGGCCGGAGGAAATACCTCTCCAACGGGGCGTTGGAGAAGACGCTCAAGGAGTCTGACGAGTTGGGAAGGGTGCTGGCGGGACTGATTTCGTCCCTGTCGGACTGAGTGTCTCTCGCTCGCCCCTCACCACTCGCCACTCACCACTCGAATGCAAATCACGGAGATTTACAAGTCGCTTCAAGGCGAATCGAGCTACGCCGGGCTGCCCTGCATCTTCGTGCGGCTGACGGGATGCAACCTGCGCTGCGACTGGTGCGACAGTGAGTACACCTTCACCGGCGGCCGAAAAATGTCCGTGGTCGAGGTGGAAGCGGAGGTCGGCAAGCTCGCGCCGGTGAAGCTGGTGGAAATCACCGGCGGCGAGCCCATGCTGCAGGAGGACGAGGTTTTAGACCTGATGCGGCGGCTGCTGGCCGCGGGGCATACCATCCTGCTCGAGACCAGCGGCGAACGGCCGCTGGCCAAGGTCCCGCAGGAAGTGGTGAAGATCGTGGACGTGAAGTGTCCGCACTCCGGCGAGGCCGGAACCTTTCGCATGGAAAATCTTTCCGCACTGACGCCGCGCGACGAGGTGAAGTTCGTCTTGAGCGACCGCACGGATTACGAATTCGCCCGCGACTTCAGCCGCGAGCACAAGCTGGCGGAGCGCGCCGGCTCGGTGATTCTTTCCCCAGCGTTTCGTAAGGACGCCCGCGGGGCTCGTGACGCCTCCCACTGCCTGCTCGACCCCCGGGAGCTGGCCAGCTGGATCCTGGCGGACGGCCTGCCGGTGCGCTTAGGCCTTCAGATTCATAAGTTCATCTGGGCCCCGGAGACCCAGGGAGTATAGGCATTCAGCACTAAAGTAACCTTGGGCGCCCGCGCTTTTTTGATGGATTCCGGGACCCCGCGGGAGCAAATGGCCATCTAAACTATATGGAGCCCGGTCCGCCATGAGCTCGAATCGAAGCAAGCCGAAAGCCGTGGTGCTGCTGAGCGGAGGCATGGATTCGTGCGTGTGCGCGGCGCTGGCGGCGCGCGACTGCGAGGCCGCGGCGGTACACATCCGCTACGGCCAGCGCACGGAAGCGCGCGAGTGCCGCGCTTTTTACGCCATCTGCGACCGGCTGAGCATCGCGGACCGCATGGTGATCCACAACGAGGCGCTGAGCAAGATCGGCGGCTCGGCGCTGACGGACGCGAGCATCGCGGTGCCGGAATCGGACGGCCGGCCGGGAGAGCGCATTCCGGTGACCTACGTGCCCTTCCGCAACGCGCACTTTCTGGCGGCGGCGGTGAGCTGGGCGGAGGTGCTGGGCGCGACGCGGGTGTACATCGGGGCGGTGGAGCCGGACAGCTCGGGATATCCCGACTGCCGTCCGGCGTATTACCGCGCCTTCAACGAGGTGGTGCGGAGGGGGACACGCGAGGGAACCATCGAGATTGTGACGCCGCTCATCGCCCTGCGCAAACAGGAGATTGTGCGGCTCGGGCTTGAACTGGGTGCGCCCTTCGATTTAACGTGGTCGTGCTACAGCCGCGAGGACCAGGCGTGCGGCGCCTGCGCGAGTTGCGTGCTGCGGCTGCGGGCCTTTGCGGCCGCGGGGGTGCGCGACCCCATCCCGTACGCGGCGAGCGTGGTTGCAAGCTAGGGTTTTGAATCCGTTCTAATAGCAGGGGAGGACTGATATGAAAGGCAGATTCTTGAAGTTGATCCTGGGAGCCGTAGCGGTGTGGCTGGCGCTGGGCCTCTCCGCCTGGGGCCAGGCTGGTCTGGCCGTGGTTCGCGGCACGGTCAAGGACGAGCAGGGCAAGCCCATTGAGGGGGCCACCGTTCTCCTGAAGGCCAAGGAAAGTAATCTCAGCTACACCTTCAAGACGGACAAGAAGGGAGAGTTCTACTCCATCGGCATCCGCGCGGAGATTTACAAAGCCACGCTCAAGAAGGGCGACGTGGAGCTCTGGGTCTCGGATAACTATCAGGTGCGCCTGGCCACGGTGGACTCGATCAACGTCCTGGACTTCGATCTGGCCAAGCTGAAGAAAGAGGCTGCGAAGAGCGGCCCGGTGCAGCTCACCGAAGAACAGAAGCGGCAATTGGCGGAGTTGCAGAAGGAGAACGCCAAGATCGGGAACCTGAACCAGATGATGGCGTCCGCGCAGGCGGCGGAAGATGCCAAGCAGTGGGACCAGGCCATCGCCGTCATGAACCAAGCCGTGACCGCGGATGCCACCAGGCATGAGATCTGGGGCAAGCTGTGCGAGGTGGAGGTGGGGAGCGGAAAACTGACGGAAGCCGAGCAGCACTGCCAGCAGGCCATCACCCTCGCCGAGGCGCAACCCAACGTGGACAAGACCCGCATGGCCGGGTATCACAACAACCTGGGCCAGGCCTACGCCAAGGGGGGAAAGACCCAGGAGGCGATGGGCGAATACACGCGCGCCTCCCAGGCCGATCCGGCGGGCGCGGCCAAGTACTACTTCAACCTGGGCGCCATCCTGACCAACGTGTCGGCGCGGCAGCAGGACCAGGCCGCCCGCTTCCGCATGATCGATCAGGCCACGGAGGCTTTCGACAAGGCCACCATCGCCGATCCCAACTATGCCGAGGCCTATTACCAGAAGGCCGTCAATCTGCTGGGCAAGGCGACGCTCGACAAGAGCAACAAGATGGTGGCGCCGCCGGGCACCGCCGAGGCCTTCAACAAGTACCTGGAGCTGGAGCCCACGGGCCGGCACGCCGACGAGGTGAAGGGGATGCTGGCTTACATCGGGGCGGAGGTCCAGACTACCTACGGGAAGCCCAAGACAAAGAAGTAGTGCGGCAGAACGTCGCGACCAGGGTGGCCCGCGCGGCCGCCCTTTTCGTTTGCGCCGGGACGAGCGGACGCGAGAGAATCCAGCTTCTTCTCCTCTCGGGAAGTCTCCATGAAGGCGAATCCAGCCCATCCCCCGGCGGCCGGACTGCTCCCCTTCCGCGAAGCGCGGAAGCGGGTGGAGGCGGAGGCGGCGCGCCTGCGCCCCTCCGGGGCGGAAGCCGTGCGCCTGCCGCGCAGCCAGGGCCGCGTGCTGGCGGAGGAGGTGGCGGCGGACCGCGACCTGCCTCCCTTCCCCCGGGCCACGCGCGACGGCTATGCGGTGCGCGCGGCCGACCTGGCGCGGCTGCCGGCGGAGCTGAAGGTGATTGGCGAGATCCGCGCCGGCGGCGCGCTCGACCCCAGCCTCAGCCCGCTTGCGCCCGGTTGTGCCGCCGAGATCATGACCGGAGCGCCGGTGCCCGCGGGCGCGGACGCCGTCGTGATGGTGGAGTACACCTCGCGGCAGGGCAACCAGGTGAAGATCGAGCGCGGGGCCGCGGCCGGAGAAAACGTTGTCCCTACGGGAAGCGAGGCGCGGCGCGGCGACGTGCTGCTTCCGCGCGGCACGCGCATGACTCCGGCTGCCATCGCGGCGGCGGCGACGGCGGGCAAGGCGGAGGTGCGTGTGCATCTGCGCCCGCGCGTCGCCATCCTGCCCACCGGGGACGAGCTGGTGGAGGTCGCCGCCCAACCCGGTGAAAACCAGATCCGCAACTCCAACAGCTACTCGCTCGCCGCCCAGGTGGAGGCCGCGGGGGGCGACCCGGCGCAACTGCCCATCGCGCCCGACGAGCGGGAGCCGCTGCGCCGGCTGCTGCTGGAAGGTCTCACGGCCGACCTGCTGCTGGTGACTGGCGGCGTCTCCGCCGGCAAGCACGATCTGGTGGAGGAGGTGCTGAGCGAACTCGGCGCCGAGTTCCTGTTCACCGGAGCGCTCATCCAGCCGGGCCGCCCGGTGGTCTTCGGGCGCGCGCCTCGGCGAACGGGGGCGGAGGCCACGCCGTTTTTCGGCTTGCCGGGGAATCCGGTTTCGACCATGGTGTGCTTCGAGCTCTTCGCCCGCCCGGTGCTCGACGCCCTGAGCGGCGCGCGGCCCGCGCCGCTGCAGTTCGTGAAGGCGCGGCTGAAGTCGGAGGTCAAGACGCGCACCGGGTTGACGCGCTTCCTGCCCGCGGTGCTTTCGGGAGAGTTTGAGGAGGCCGAGGTGGAGATGGTGCGCTGGCAAGGCTCCGGCGACGTGGCCGCGGCGGCGCGCGCCAACTGCTATCTTGTGGTCCCGCCGGAGGCGGAGAGGCTGGCGGCGGGTGAAATGGTTTCGATCCTGATGCGCTGATTCGGAGAACGAAGAGCGATGCCCAGAAAGCTCTCCCATTACGACACACGCGGCCGGGCGAGGATGGTGGACGTCTCCGGCAAGTCGCCCAGCAAGCGGCAGGCGGAGGCTTCGGCCTTTGTGGCCATGTCCAAGCGGGTGTTACGGGCGCTCCCCCGCAATCCCAAGGGGGACCCGCTGGAGGTGGCGCGCTTTGCGGGAATCGCGGCGGCCAAGCGCACTCCTGAATTGATTCCCATGTGCCATCCGCTGCCTTTGGCGCACATTGATGTGCAAACCCGGCTGTGCGAGAATGGCGTCTCCATTACCTCAAGAGTAACCACCACGGCGCGGACGGGAGTGGAGATGGAGGCGCTGGTGGCGGCCGCGGTGGCCGCCCTCACCGTCTACGACATGTGCAAGGCCCTGGACAAGGGGATCGAGATCCGCGAGGTGGTGCTGGTGAAGAAGTCCGGGGGCAAGAGCGGGGAGTACGCGCGGAAGAAGCAGGTTCCTCGGGGTTAAAACCCCTCGGAACTACAGTTGAGAAGCGATAGGGATCCTTCGACTCGTCCCGCAAAGCGGGACTCGCTCAGGATGACAACCTTAAGATCAAACGCAAGGTCCTTCGCCCGCTACGAGGGCTCAGGATGACAACCTTAAGATCAAACGCAAGGTCCTTCGCCCGCTGCGAGGGCTCAGGATGACAAAGGAAAAAGGAACGCACTCTTAGAGCCATGCCCGCGAACGTCAAGGTCCTGCTGGTGGACGACAACCCGATGATCCTGGAGATGCTGCGGGGAGCGCTGGCGCCGCTCTCCACGCTGGTGCTGGCGACGGACGGCGCCGACGCATTGATGAAGGCGATCGACGACCCGCCCGACCTGATCGTCTCCGACTACCAGATGTCGGGCATGAACGGCCGCCAGTTGCTGGAGAAGCTCAAGGGCCGCGGCCCCACCGCGCGCACTCCGGTGATCCTGCTGGCCAGCCGCGCCGACATCACCGACAAGCTCAAGGTGCTGCAGGATTCGGTGGAAGACTTCGTGGAGAAGCCCTTCTTCCTCAAGGAAGCCACGGCGCGCATCAAGAAGGTGATCGACAAGATCGCGCTGGAGAAGATGGCGCGCGAGGCGCCGGGGGAAGGCACGGTGCGCGGCAGCCTGGCGCAGATGAACGTCATGGACCTGCTGCAGTCGCTGGAGATGGGCCACAAGACCTGTGCCCTGGTGCTGACCAACGACGGCGACCGCTGCGAGATGTTCTTCTCGGACGGCCAGATCAACCACGCCATCTACGGCAAGCTGAAGGGCGACGAGGCCGTGTACAAGGTGCTGGCCTGGACCGGCGGCAGCTTCCAGATCGACTTCACCGGCAAGAGCGCGGAGCAGACCTGCACCCGCTCCACCCAGGGTCTGCTCATGGAAGGCCTGCGGCTGGTGGACGAAGCCAACCGCGATCAGGAAGAGAACGTTTTGGAAGCTTAGCAATGAGCGGTAAGCAATAAGCGATAAGCGAAATCTTTGCGCGCTTTGGCTTATTGCTTATCGCTTATTGCTTATAGCTGTTTGAGGACCCATCGATGAATGCGGCAGTGTTGACGGTCAGCGACTCCGTAGCCTTGGGCTCGCGCGTGGACGCCTCGGGGCCGGCGTTGGCGGCGGCGCTGGAGCAGGCGGGCTTTACGGTGGCAGCGCGGGAGATCGTGCCCGACGAGCGCCCGGTGATCGAGGCCGCCATCCGGCGGCTGGCGGAGAAAGCGGAACTGGTGGTGACCACCGGGGGCACGGGCATCGCCGAGCGGGACGTCACGCCGGAAGCCGCGCGCGCCGTCTGCGACCGGCTGGTGGAGGGCGTGAGCGAGCGCATGCGTAGCGAGGGCGCGCGCAAGACCCCGCTGGCGGCGCTGAGCCGCGGGGTGTGCGGCGTCCGGGGAAGGACGCTGGTGCTGAACGTTCCCGGGAGCCCGGCCGCGGCCACCGAGTCCCTGGCCGCGGTGCTCGAGATCCTGCCTCACGCGCTGGAACTGCTGCGGGGGAAGACCGGGCACTGACCTCGCGGGCGAGGGCGCCCGCGCCACGCAGTCTCCGATTCGCGTAGAATATCTATTCTCCCGGCTTGAACTTCCTCAAACACATCCTCGCGAGCTACACCAAGTACATCCAAGCCCTGCTGATCCCGCTGGGGCCGTGGGGGATCCTGCTCATCGCCTTCGTGGACGCCGCCTTTCTGGGCATCCCCATGGACCCGCTGGTGGCCTATTTCGTGTACCAGCGGCCGGGGCTGTTCTGGCTCTACACCTTGATGGGCGCGGCGGGTTCGGCGCTGGGCAGCGTGGTGGTGTACTACATCGGACGCAAGAGCGAGGAGATGCTGCTGGAAAAGCGCATCCCCAAGCAGACGCTGCAGCGCATCCGGGGCGCCTTCGAGCGCCACGAGTTCCTG
>Ga0209726_10008862_pt1 | contig 10670 bp, 7 predicted proteins | sample Subgrocontami54m_FD_187453 | JGI IMG/M metagenome (GOLD analysis project Ga0209726, IMG submission 187453) | Subsurface groundwater microbial communities from S. Glens Falls, New York, USA - GMW46 contaminated, 5.4 m (SPAdes) (version 3) | ecosystem: Environmental > Aquatic > Deep subsurface >... | reverse complement strand
CGGCTTGGCGGTGGTCGCCCTGGCACGGATCGCCTTGGCCGGCGACGGCGTGGCGGACGACGGCTTGGCGCGGGTCGCCTTGGCGGCCGACGGTTTCGCGCTGCTCGCCTTGGCGGGCGTCGGCTTCGCGGCTGTCGCCTTGGCACGGGTCGTCCTGGCCGGCGACGGCTTCATGGCACTGGGCTTCGTGGCACCCGCCTTGGCAGGCGTCGGCTTGGCGGCATTCGGCTTGATGGTCGAGGGTTTGGTGGTGCTCGCCTTGGCGCGGGTCGGCCGGGTCGGCGAGATGGCGGGATCGGTCACAGGGGCGGAGTCCTCATCGAGCGGGATCGGGGCTGGCGTACAGGGCATGGTCGCCGATGTAGGCGATCACCGCATCCGGGACGAGATAGCGGATCGAGCGCCCGGCGCTGACCCGGGCACGGATTGCCGAGGCGGAGATGCCAAGCAGCGGCGCGTCGACGAGGACCGTCCGGGCGAGAGCGCCGGGCACCCGTCGCTCCATCTCGGCCGGGTCGACCGGCGTAGCACCGGCTCGCGGAACGACCGCCAGCCGGCACAGTTCGAGGATCCGCTGTGGGCGCTGCCAGTCCGGGAACCCGGCATAGGCCTCGGCCGACAGGATGAAGGTCAGGTCCGGCTCGTGGCCCGCCGCGCGTGCGTCGGCCGCCAGACCCTCGAGGGTGTCCACCGCGTATGACGGACCGTGGCGGTCCACCTCGGCCCGGCTCAGGACGAAGGCCGGGTTGTCCGCGATCGCCGCCGCGACCATCGCCACCCGGTCCTCGGCGGGCGAGATCCGGATCCCGGGCTTGTGGACGGCGACTCCCGTCGGGACGAACAACACGCGCTCGAGCCGGAGCGACTCGCGTGCCGCCTCGGCGATCGCCAGGTGACCGAGGTGGATCGGGTCGAACGTGCCGCCAAGGACCCCGATCGCACCGGGCATCGCGCTCAACGGGACTCCCAGGCTTCGCGATCCCACTCGAGCTCGACGGCCCCGATCCGGACGGTATCGCCCGCCGCGATCCCGGCCCGGCGCAGCTCCGCATCGACCCCCAGCCGAGCCAGGTCGCGCTGGAAGCGGTCGGCCGATTCGTCGACCTCGAAGTCAGTCTGGGCGGCGACCCGCTCGATCCGACGGCCGCGGACGCGGAACCCGCCGTCCGTCTCACGCTCGACGACGAAGCCGTCCCCGAGTGACTCGATCCGATGGACGACCACGCCCGCCGGCTCGACCGGTTGGCCCAGCTCTTCGGCCGATGGCAGGCGCGCCGCGAGGAGCGTCCGCAGCGCGGGGACACCGGCACCGGTCGTGGCCGAGATCGCGACCGTGGTCAGGCCATCCCGCTTGCGTGCCGCCCGGAAGGTGGGCCAGGCGGTGGCCGCGGCCGGCTGGTCGAGCTTGTTGAAGGCCACGATCATCGGCTTGGCGAGGAGCGCCGGGTCATGCGCCTCGAGCTCGTCGCGGATGACCTGGAACGACCACTCCGGATCGCGATCCGACCCGTCGACGACGTGGACCAGGATCCGGGTCCGTTCGACGTGGCGCAGGAAGGCGTGCCCCAGACCGGCGCCCTGGCTGGCACCTTCGATCAGCCCCGGCACATCGGCGATCGTCGGCCGCCGCTCGTCGTCGCCGAGATCGAGCACCCCGAGGTTCGGCTCGAGGGTCGTGAATGGGTAATCGGCGATCTTGGGTCGGGCCGCGGTCATCGCCGCGAGCAGGGTGGACTTACCGGCGTTGGGCAGCCCGACCAGGCCGACATCGGCGATCAGCCGAAGCTCAAGCCGGATCCAGCGCTCCTCACCGGGCTCGCCTTTCTGGGCGTGCTTTGGGGTCTGGTGGGTGGATGTCGCGAAATGGACGTTGCCCAGCCCGCCGCGACCGCCCCGGGCGACCATCGCGACCTGCTCGCTCGACACGAGGTCGGCCAGGAGCTCGCCGGTCGCGTCGTCGTGGACGGCGGTGCCCGGCGGAACGACGAGGCTGAGATCCTGGCCGGCCTTGCCGTGCTTCTTGGAGCCAGTCCCGCGGCCGCCAGGCTCGGCCTTGAAATGGCGGTGCTGGCGGAAGTCGCGCAGGGTCGTCTGGCCCGGATCGACTCGGAGGTAGATCGTTCCGCCTCGCCCGCCGTCGCCGCCGTCGGGGCCGCCGCGTGGGACGTGGGCTTCGTGGCGGAAGGTGGCCGCGCCATCGCCGCCATCACCGGCGCGGACGAGGATCTTGACCTGGTCGAGGAACATCGGGTCGATCGTCGCACACTGGAGCCGGGGGTCCTGGCGCTGGGCGGTCTACCCGCCGCCTCGCCCGAGCCGCGCGCCGGCTAGAGGTAGGACAGCGGGTTGACCCGATAGGACGAGTTGTCCCAGGGATGGCCCCGCCAGACCTCGAAGTGGCAATGCGGACCGGTGGCCCAGCCGGACTGCCCGACCCGGCCGACCTGCTCGCCGCGCCCGACGTGCTCGCCGACGCCGACGGTGATCGCCGACATGTGGTTGTAGGTCGTGTAGAGGCCGGACCCGTGGGCGATCCAGACCTGGTAGCCGCCGCCGTTGTCCCGCCAGCCGGCGTAGATCACCGTCCCGGCGGCCGCCGCGACGATCCGCGAGCCGTACGGCGCGGCGATGTCGAGGGCGGGGTGGCCGTAGTGGAAGTACTGGCTGATGTAGCCGCCGGGGACCGGCCAGGCGAACTGGCCGCCACCGTACGATGCCGGGACGCCGCCACCACCGCCGGTTGACGGATGGGGCTGCGCCTTGGGGGCCGGGATCGGCTTGCCGTGGGCGCCCGGCAGGATGAGCGTCTGGCCGACGGTCAGGTTCTCGTTGGGCAGCCCGTTGAACGACATGATGTCGGCGACCGAGACGTTGGCCGCGGCGGAGATCTTGGCCAGCGTCTCACCGGCCTTGACGATGTGGACGATCCCATCGACCGGTGGGATGAGCAGCTTCTGGCCGACCTTGAGGTCGTCCTTCGACTTGAGGTGGTTGGCCCACCACAAGGTCATCATCGAGACGCCGAAGTGGCGGGCGATCCCGGTCAGGGTGTCGCCGGAGCGAACGCGGTAAGTCTGGATCGCTTCCAGCGGGTCCGACATCGAGGTGTCGACCGCGATCGGCTTGAGCAGCGTGCCGTCCGACAGATAGGGCCCAGCCGGGCTGAGATCGGTCTGCACATCGCCGCCGACTTCGAGCAGCGCGACACCGGCCCGTCCGGCCGGCAGCGTGCCATCGACACCGAGGTTCTGGTCGATCCCGTTCTCGAGACCGGCAACGGCGATCCGGGGGGCGCTGCCGTTGCCATTCGTCCCGCCAACGGCGCCGCTGGCGGCGGGCACGGCAAGCGAGCTCAGCGAGCCAAGCAGGACGAGGAGGGCGACGCCGATCGGGAGGAGCGTCTCCCGGCCGGCGAAGCGGGCACGCAGGGCGGTCGTTCGTGCGTGATCGAGACCGAGCCGGGCGAGCGCACGCTCGCGAGTGGTGACCCGATGGGCGCCGTGGGCGTTCACCGATCGGGTCGGACGGCCGTGAACTGCACCAATGCGCGCGCCGACGGTCCGAACCAGCTCCAGGCTCCGTGTGCGGAGGGTGCCGGTCGAGTTGAGCGTCGACGTGGTGCGATCAGGCCGGTGGCGCCGAATGGCGTCGCGGGCCCTGACCGTCGCGTTCTGCAATACGGTCTCCTGGCGGAACGGACGGTCTTCGCGGGGAAGGGCGCTCTGGGGGTCGCCGTCCGGTCGGGTCGCGGGTATCGAGCTGGGGGTCTCTTACACGCGGGTGATCCGACGTCGCGTCGGGGTGTCCCGATGTCCGAACCACCGTACCAGACGGGGGTCTCGGCTGGCAAACGCCCCAGGACGGGTCAGGCGTCGAGGCTCTTGGTCAGACCGGCCAGGAACTGGGCGTTGCTGTCGGTCTTGGACAGTCGGTTGAGGAGCAGCTCGATGCCCTCGTTGGTCCCGACCGCCGACAGCATCCGGCGCATCGTCCAGACCATCTTGAGGGTGCCTTCCTCGAGCAGGAGCTCCTCGCGCCGGGTGCCCGAACGCTGGACGTCGATGGCCGGGAAGATCCGCTTCTCGGCCAGCCGCCGGTCGAGGATGAGCTCCGAGTTGCCGGTGCCCTTGAACTCCTCGTAGATGACGTCGTCCATCCGCGATCCGGTATCGACCAGGCAGGTCCCGATGATCGTCAGGCTGCCGCCCTCCTCGAGGTTCCGTGCCGCTCCGAAGAACCGCTTTGGCGGGTACAGGGCGATCGGGTCGAGGCCGCCGGTCAGGGTCCTGCCGCTGGGCGGCAGGGCCAGGTTGTAGGCCCGGGCGAGACGGGTGATCGAGTCGAGCAGGATGACCACGTCGCGGCCGGTTTCGACCTGCCGCTTGGCGATCTCGAGAGCCATCTCGGCGACGTGGGTGTGGTTCTCGGTCGGCTCGTCGAAGGTCGAGCTGATGACCTCGCCCTTGACGCTCCGACGCATGTCGGTGACCTCCTCGGGACGCTCGCCGATCAGGGCGACCATCAGGAGGATCTCGGGATAGTTGGTGGTGATCCCGTTGGCGATGTGCTTGAGGAGCATCGTCTTGCCGGCCTTTGGCGGGCTGACGATCAGGGCGCGCTGACCCTTGCCGATCGGGTTGACCAGGTTGATCAGCCGCTGGCTGAGGTTCTTGGGGTCCGACTCGAGGTTGAGCAGCTCGTCTGGATGGATCGGGGTCTGGTCGCCGAAGTGCGGCCGGCGGGCGGCCGTGCCCGGATCCACGCCATTGACCGAGTCGACCCGGAGCAGGCCCCAGAACTTCTCGGCCTCGCGCGGGGCGCGCACGGCGCCCGATACGCGGTCGCCGATCCGCAGGCCGAACCGGCGAACCTGGCTCGACGAGACGTACACGTCCTCCGGACTGGGCAGGAGGCCGTGACGGCGCATGAACCCGAAGCCCTCGTCGACGATGTCGAGGATGCCGGTCGAATAATCGTGACCGGCGCGCTCGGTCTGGCGCCGCAGGATCGCGTCGACGAGCTCCTCGCGGCGCTCGTCGGCCGGGGACTCGAGCTCGAGCTCGTGACCCAGGGCGCGAAGGTCCTTGTCGGACATCGCACCGAGTTCGGAGATGTTGAGGTCGTTCCGCTCGCGCGCGGCTTCGAGCTCCTGGAGCTCGTCGAACTCGCTGACCGGCGGACGGGTCGCGCCCTGGGGACGACGTCGCGGACGACGGTTGCGGGCACGCTGGTCGCGCTGATCGGGACCGATGGTAGGCATATGGGCAGGTTTCTCAAACGAGATGGGGGACCGGGCCGTTGGCTCGCGCGGAATCGCTCCGCTGCGCAGGCCTCGGTGGGAACCCAGTGAGGATAGACGGGCCGCGGGATGTAGTCAATGGGGCGACGGGTGGCGGGGAGCGCCGGGCTGACACGGACCGACGGCCGGGCCGGACAACGAGGGCGACCGTCGCCTAGGATCACCTCGCGATGCGCAACCTGACCGACATCGGCGCGGCGGTCATCGGGACGGGCTTCATCGGCACGGTCCACATCGAAGGCCTGCGCCGGATCGGCGTCCCGGTTCGAGGTGTGCTTGGGAGCACCCCCGAACGGGGGGCGGCGCGGGCGGCGGCGCTCGGCACGCACGCCTATCCGAGTCTCGACGACCTCCTCGCCGACCCGACCGTCCAGGTCGTCCACGTGACCTCGCCGAACCACCTCCACGTCGATCAGAGCCGGGCGATCGTCGAGGCCGGCAAGCACGTGATCTGCGAGAAGCCGCTGGCACTGACCGCGGCGGCTTCGAGTGGGCTGGCCGATCGGGCCGCCGCGGCAGGGGTGGTCAACGCGGTCTGCTTCAACCTGCGCTACTACGCGCTCAATCAGCACCTCCACGACCAGGTGGCGGCCGGCGATCTCGGCGACGTCCGGTTCGTGACCGGCCAGTACTTCCAGGATTGGCTCTTCCTCGACAGCGACTGGAACTGGCGGCTCGAGGCGGAGCAGGGCGGCCAGCTCCGGGCGGTCGGCGATATCGGCTCGCACTGGCTCGATCTGATGACCTTCATCACCGGCCAGCCGATCGTCGCGGTCATGGCCGAGCTGGCGACGTTCATCCCCATTCGCCATCAGCCGCGTGGCCCGGTCGAGACATTCGCCACCGCGCGGAGCACCGACACGATCGAGAGGACGATCACGACCGAGGACGTCGCCTCGATCCTGATCCGGTTCGCCAACGGCGCGCGGGGCTCGGTCAACGTGTCGCAGATCAGCCCTGGGCGGAAGAACTCGCTGCGCTTCGAGATCGACGGATCGAAGTCGGCCGCGAGCTGGGACTCAGAGCAGCCCGACCAGCTGTGGCTCGGCCACCGGGAGCGTCCAAACGAGATCCTGATCCGGAACCCGGCCCTCATGAGCGCCGGTGGTCGGGCCGCCGCGACGCTGCCGGGCGGGCACGTCGAGGGCTACGGCGATACGTTCCCCGCCCTGTTTCGGGCGGTCTATGCCGATGTCGCCGCTGGTCGACCGGCCGACCGGCCGCGCTACGCGACGTTCGCCGACGGTCACGCGGCGATGCGGGTGTCCGACGCGGTGGCCGAGAGCGCCCGGCAGGGCCGCTGGGTCGACGTCGCGAGCTGAGTCGCGGCGCCCCGCGGTCAGCTCTTGGCGGCCGCCGAGGATCGGGCCTTCGCCCAATCGGACTTGAAGGTCGCGATGCCCTTGTCGGTCAGCGGGTGGTGGATCATCTGCTGCAGGATCTTGAACGGCAGGGTCGCGATGTGCGCGCCGGCCAGCGCCGACTGGGTGACATGGAGCGGGTTGCGGATCGACGCCGACAGGATCTGGGCGTCGATCTCGTGGATGGCGAAGATCTCGGCCAGCTCGCGGATGACGATCATCCCATCCTGGTTGATGTCGTCCAGTCGGCCGACGAACGGCGAGATCAGGGTGGCCCCGGCCTTGGCCGCCAGGAGACCCTGGTTGGAGCTGAAGATCAGGGTGCAGTTGGTCTTGATCCCCTCGTCGGCGAAGCGGCTGATCGCCTCCAGCCCGTTCTCGCTCATCGCCACCTTGACCACGATGTTCGGGGCGATCTTGGCGAAATGTCGGCCTTCCTCGAGCATCCCCTCGACGTCGTCGCTGATGACTTCGGCCGACACCGGCCCCGAGGTGATCCGACAGACCTCGGCCAGGATCTCGTCATACGATCCGCCGACCTTGGCGTACAGCGAGGGGTTCGTGGTCACGCCGTCGAGGACGCCCCAGCGGGCGGCGATCCGGATCTCCTCGATGTCGGCGGTGTCCAGGAAGATCTTCATCGGGGCGCCTCGGGCATGACGGGGTTGGGCGGCGATTCTAGACCGGTCCGGCGATAGACTGCGCCGCATGGCTGCATGTCGCTCATGCGGAGCAGAGAATCGATCGGGAGCTCGGTTCTGTGACGCCTGTGGTGCGGCCATCGAAGGATCCGATCGCCCTGCCTCATCGGTGCGTAAGACGGTCAGCGTTCTGTTCGCAGACGTCATCGGATCGACGGGACTGGGCGAGCGCTCAGATCCAGAGGCGGTCCGAGCCCTGATGGCCCGGTTCTTCGCCGCCGCTCGCGAGGTGATCGAAGCCCACGGCGGCACGGTCGAAAAGTACATCGGCGATGCGGTCATGGCGGTCTTCGGCGTCCCGATTGTGCACGAGGACGACGCACTGCGGGCGACTCGAGCAGCGTGGCAGCTCATGCGTCGCGTAGACGAGCTCGCGGCTGACCTGCGGCGCGAGAGCGGCGTCGACCTGGCCATCCGAACGGGTGTGAACACCGGACCCGTGGTGGTGAGCAGCGAGGCCTCCGGTGAAACCCTGGCGACCGGGGACGCCGTCAACGTGGCCGCCCGCCTTCAGCAAGCCGCGGGCTCCGGCGAGGTCTGGATCGGCGAGTCGACGTATCTGCTGGTGCGGGCCGCGGTCCAAGTCGAGCCGCTCGGCGTCGTGCCCGTGCGCGGCCATGTCAAGCCGGTCGCCGGATATCGCCTCATCTCGGTCGATACCGTCCCCCGCCCCAGAGCCCATCGACTGGATCTACCGATCATCGGTCGGGCGCGGGAACTGACCCTCCTCGGTCGGGTCCTCGAGGACGTGGTGGTAGAGCGGCGGATCCACCTATTTACGCTCCTCGGGGTGCCCGGCGTCGGGAAGAGTCGACTCGTCCGGGAGTTCCTCGATTCCGCGGCCGTAACCGCACTGGATTGCACCGTGCTCCGCGGGCACTGCCTCCCATATGGGGAGGGCCTGACCTACTGGGCCATAGCAGAAGCGGTCAAACAGGCGGCGCACATCACGGACGCCGACAGCCGGGAGACGGCTCATGACCGGCTGCACGAGCTGGTTGAAGGCCTGGACGTCGGGGTCGCCGTCGAGCAACCGATCGGCGAGCTCGTCGGACTCGTCGACGGCAGCACTCCGGCTGACGAACTGACCTGGGCGACCCGTGCTCTCCTGGAGTCGCTCGCCGCGACGGTGCCGCTGATCCTCGTGCTCGACGACCTACAGTGGGCCGGGGCATCCCTCCAGGACCTGGTCGAACACGTCGTCGAGCTCAGTCGCGACGCCCCGATCCTTGTCCTTTGCGTGGCCCGCCCGGACTTGCTCGAGAGCCGCCCCAGCTGGGCCGGCGGCAAGCTCAACGCCACGACGCTCCTGCTGGAGGCGCTACCGGCGGGCGACGCCGAGGTGCTGGCTGCACGTCTCCTCGGCGGGGCGGCTTCCGAGTCGATGCGCCGCCGGATCGCGGAGGCCGCCGAAGGGAACCCTCTGTTCGTCGAGGAGTACGCGGGCATGCTCGTTGACGAACAGGCGGAGTTGGAGCAGGACGGCGGCGGTTGGACCCGCCCCCATCTGGAGGAGGCGGCCCACGTCCCGGCGACGATCCAGGCCCTGTTGGCCGCTCGTCTCGATCGCCTGTCCCCGCCAGAGCGGGCCGTCGCCGGTCGGGCGTCGGTCGCTGGTCGGGTGTTCGAGACTGAGGCGGTCGTGGCTCTCTCCCCAGACGTGGAGCGAGGGGGCATCGGCGGCCAGTTGGGAAGCCTGCTGCGCAAGGAGTTGATTCGACCCGAGCGGACCCGAGTCGACGGAAGGGAGACGTACCGCTTCCGTCATCTGCTCATCCGCGACGCCGCGTATGAGGCGCTCTCGAAGGTCGACCGGGCGGCCCTCCACGAACGGTTCGCCGACTGGCTGTCGGCAGTCGCCGGCGATCGACTCGTCGAGTACGAGGAGATCGTCGCGTATCACCTCCAACAGGCCTACCGGTTCGGCGAGGACCTTGGCGTGCACGACGATCACAGCCGTGAACTGGCCGCCCGTGCGGCCGAGCATTTCGGCTCGGCTGCCCGCCGCGCGACGGCTCGAGAGGACGCGCGAGCCGCAAGCGATCTGTTCCAATCGGCGCTGGAGCTCGCTCGGATCGGTTCGCCGGGCGCGTCGACGGATCTGGCGCTCGACCTCGCGGACTCGCTCCTCACCGAGGGACAATGGGAGGCTGCCCGACAGCTGCTGGACGAGCTTTCGCCGGAGGCGCTCGCGGATCCGCTCGTCGCGGCCAGGGTCCGATTCGAGCGGCTGTCGATCCTCATCGACACCGACCCGACCACGCGCTTCGAGACGATCGACGACGGCCTTGCCGAATTGGACGAAACGTTCAAGCGACTGGGCGATGAGCGGGATCGGATGAAGGCACTGCGGACCCGGGGCTTCGTGCTGTTCGCTCGAGGTCGGGCCGCCGAAGCAACAGACTTCATGGCCACCGCCCTCGAGGCGGGCCGTCGGGCCAGCTCGCCACCGTGGATGGAACCGGCCGCGTGGATCCCTGTCTTCGACGCATTTGGCCCTCGCCCGGTCGGTGATTCGATCGACCGCGCGGAGGCGATGCTCCTGACAAGCTCCGGGCACCCGGGGATAACGGGGATGATCCAGATCGGCCTCGGCATGAGCCGAGTGACCGCTGGTGACGTCGAACGCGGGCTGCGTCAGCTCGCGGAGGGATCCGACGGGCTCGCCCGGCTCGGGCGACGCCTGTGGCACGGCGGCGGTGTCCAGCTGAGGGGGTACGCCAGGTTGTCCATCGAGGACTTCGACGGTGCGGACCGAGACCTGCGCGAAGCGGACACCCTCCTGGCGGCGATCGATGAGACTGGGTTCAGGTCGACTGTCGACGTGCTGCTCGCAAAGACGCTGTTCGAGCTCGGACGGCTCGACGAGGCCCGTGTGTTCAACGAGCTCGGCCAATCGCTCGCCGCGCCAGACGACTTCCTGACCCAGTTCCTTGGCCGGTCGGTGGAGGCCCGGCTTGCGTCATCAGCTGGGGTGCACGACCTGGCGCTCGCCCTGGCTCGTGAGGCGGTGGCCATCGCCCAGACGAGCGACTTCCTCGCGCTGACGGGTGATGCCCTGCTCGATCTGGCCGAGGTCGAACTCGCGGCGGGCGAGGAAGGGACCGCTCTGGCTTCGGCAACCGCGGCGCTCGAGCTCTATCGACGGAAGGGCGCTCGACCGGGAGGACGTCGGGCCGAACGGTTCGTCCAAGCTTTCGTCCAGAACGGCTGATCGTCGCGGCTGCGGGTCTGCGAGTGCCTCAGCCTTCGGATCGGACGCCCTCGTCGAACGGAGCGGGTTCGGCCATCGGGACCGTCACCGATACC
>Ga0209726_10008857_pt1 | contig 10673 bp, 7 predicted proteins | sample Subgrocontami54m_FD_187453 | JGI IMG/M metagenome (GOLD analysis project Ga0209726, IMG submission 187453) | Subsurface groundwater microbial communities from S. Glens Falls, New York, USA - GMW46 contaminated, 5.4 m (SPAdes) (version 3) | ecosystem: Environmental > Aquatic > Deep subsurface >... | reverse complement strand
CGCGGCGAGCCTGCAGATCCAAGCGCCACCTTGGCCGAGCGCGAAGTCGGATCAACCACCCCTACTTCCTTACGGGGCCGGAGCCTCGACCTTACGACGCTCGCCAACGGCCGTCAAGGTGTTCGCGTAACGGTACGTCGTCCCGGACGACGTACCGCTCCAAGAAGCGTGAGTAATGACCCGCTCGTTTCACTCCCGAATCTCGATGGGGTGCCTGACGAGGGTTCGAATCCCGTCGCTCCCGCTCAAAGGAAGCCGCCGCATGGCGCCTTTCGTCCGAAAGTCTCAGAGCGAGATCGTCGTCCCGACGGCGCTCTGCACGAACGCATCGGGAAAACGAGCAGCGAGGCGATGCACGGCCTTCCAGCCGGTGCAGTGCGCCGGCATCAGCAGCTCGAGGCTGGATCGTCGAAGGCTGCGACGTCAACGGTCGGTTCGATAGATGGAAGCCGCCGATCACCGCATTCACCGGGGGTGAGGAAGGTTCAGGCGCCGGCGCGCTCGCGTCCCGAGGAGTTCATTCGCTGGCGGCGTGCGCGAGCGCCGAGGGCGTCTGGCAGCCGACAATCGCCGGGGCCTCGTGGACGAGCTCGTCGTTTTCGAGTGCCTCCACCATGAACAGGGCGAAGTCCACGCGGCGCGTGATGTTGCTCTCGAGGATGGGGTCGCCCACGTGCCGGCTCCACACGGGCAGGCCCTGACTCTCGCCCTCCTCGAGGTCGCTCCCGCGCACGACCGTCCAGCGCGTGTCGCTGGCGAACACCCGCCGGCAGGCTTCCACCTGGTCGTCGAGGTCGGCGAAGCGAGCGAGACGCGCGAGCCGGCCGAAGACCTTCACGATCGCCTTCAGCTTCCACGAATAGGCGTCCTGGCCGTCGCGCGTGATGTGCCACCCGCACGAGAACACGAGGCGCGCCCCCGGACGCGCGTAGTCGAGCACCGCCTGAGCCGTTCCCGACGAATAGTGGTGGACCCCCCACGGCACCAGCACGACGAGCACTCCATCGCACCCCGCGACCGCCTTCTTGATGACCTCGCGGTCGTTCGTCGCTCCCGGAACGACGGTGATGCGCCCCGTGAACGCCTCGAGCTTCCCCACGCTGCGCTCCCGGCACACACCAACCACCTCGTAGCCGCGAGCCAGCGCCTGCTGCACCATGTACTGCCCGAGCTTGCCAGAGGCCCCGACGATGCAAACCCTCACCGTCTGCGTCCCGTAACGGCCCGAACACCAGGTGAGCCGTACGTGTCTTGGACGATGGCCGTCACGGCGTCTCGCGGATGTGTGCCACCGCCGGCGGAGGCCGGCACGCGCAGGACGCGCGCCACCGGATCGGGGAACCACCAGTTCCAGCCGCCGAAGAGCTTCATCAGCGAGGGGACGAGCAGGGCACGGATCACGGTCGCGTCGAAGATGATCCCCGCCGCGAGCGCGACGGCGAATTGCTTGAGGTCGGCGCCGGGGCTGGTCGAGAGGACGAAGAAGGCAAGCATCAGGACGAGCGCGGCGCTCGTGACGAGCTTGCCGGTGCGAGCCAGGCCGAGCTCGATTGCGCGATCCGTGTCGTGGGTCTCGTCGTAGGCCTCGCGCATCCTGGTCAGCATGAAGACCTCGTAGTCCATCGAGAGGCCGTACAGGAACGCGAAGATCATCAGCGGGATCATGGGGAAGATCGAGTCGGTGGCGTGGACGTCCCAGATCGCCTGCGCGCCGTGGCCCTGCTGGAAGATGAAGACGACGATCCCCAAGGCGGCACCGAGCGAGAGAAGGTTCAGGACCACCGCCTTGATCGGCAGGAGCACCGACCGGAAGGCGCGCGCCAGGAGGATCAGCGTCAGCAGCACGACGAAGGCGAGCACGTACGGGAAGTACTCGTAGATGGCGTGGGCGAGGTCGCGGTCCTCCGGAGAGACGCCGCCGAGCGTCCCGCCCGTCCCCTTGAGCGCGTCCCGCACGCGCTCGATCGTGCCGCGCACGGACTTGCTCGCCCCGTCGGCGGACGGGAACGCCTCGACGAGCGCCACGCCGCCCTTGCGCCAGTCCTTCGGCGCGACCGCCGCCTCGACGCCGCGCACCTGCCGCACCCGGTCCGCCACCGCCGCCGGATCGCGTCCGTGCTCGACGAGCACGACGAACGGCCGGTAGACGCCGGGCGTGATCCCGGCGTCGGCGAGCATCGCGCGCCCCTGGATCGCGTCCCCCGTCCCGGGCAGGTCCTTCGCCTGTGCCTCGCTCGGGTTGATCTGCAGCCCGACGGCGACCAGCACGGCGACGATCGCGAGACCGGCGGCGGCGACCGCGACCGGCCGCCGGAGCACGAGCCGCGCCCAGCGCCCCCACGGCCCGTCCTCCGCGTGCCCACGGTCGACCAACCGCTTCGGCAGCAGCCGGACGCTGTTGACGCGCTGCCCGAGCAGCGCCAGCAAGGCCGGCAGCAGCGTGATCGCGGCCAGCACCGACACGGCCGGGATCAGCAACCCGCCGATCCCGAACGAGCGGAGGAAGGGCATCGGCAGGATGACCAGCGAGAGCAGCCCGACCGCGACCGTCGACCCGGACACGATCACCGAGCGGCCGGCGTGGGTCATCGTCTCGACGAGCGCCGTCTCGACATCCTCGCCGCCCCGCAGCTCGTCGCGGAAGCGGAAGACCATCAGCAGCGCGTAGTCGATCGCCACGCCCAGGCCGACGAGCGCAATCAGGAACTGGACGCCGATCGAGATGTCCGTGACGTACGTGAGGATCCAGACAAGCGTGAAGGTGTTGAGGATCGACGCCACCGCGACTGCGAGCGGCATCGCGACCGCGGGCAGCGTGCCGAACACGAAGAGGAGGATGACGAGCGCCCCCAGGCCCGCGATCAACACCTCTGCGAGGAGGCTCGGGGCGGTGCCGGACTGGCCGCTCGCCTGGTAGAGCGGGTCCTGTCCGGTCAGAGAGGCCCTCACGCCGGGCGGAGACGCGTCCTGGAGAGCCGCGCGGACTCGCTTGACGTGCAGCACGTCGGTCGTGACGCTCGGCTGGCCCGGCGGATAGATCATCGCGAACGCCGTCTGCCCGTCCTTCGAGACGTAGGCCCGGCTCCCGGTCGACCAGTAGGACGACGTGCGCGACCCCGGGTTCACGGCCGCCGCTGCGTCGATCGCGGCGGCGATCCCGCCGACCTTTGTGATGTCGCCGTTGGAACGGAAGACGGCGATCATCGGGTAGAGCTCGCCGGTGCCGAAGGTCTTCAGCGCCCGCTGGTTGGCCTCGTAGGCCGGGCCGGGGATCGACGTGCCCCCGAACCAGCGCTCGGAGACGCGCACAGTGGAGTACGCGCCAAGCATGGTAAGCACGATCCAGATCCCGATCACCGCCAGCCGGTGGCGCGCGATCGCGTGGCCGAGCCGGACAAGCACCGGCATATCGCCCCGGACCGCCTCCGCACCCGACTTCGGGCGGGCACTCGTGTCACCGGCAGGCGGCCTCGTGCGCGTCGCGCTCACATCTCTGCAGATCAGCGCCGTCCCGTCGCGGCCGCATCAGTGACCGCACGGATCCGGCTCCGGATTCCCCGCAACGCGGCGGGGGTGACGGCGGCGAATCCCTCATTCTCATCGCAGCCGTGTCCCTTCGACTTTCTGGAGACGCCGGTGACGGCTACCCGTTTGTGCGCCAGGAACTCGGACGCGGCGTGCTTGATCGGTGGCATCAAGGCCTCCCTTCGGTTCGGGGCTCGAGTCGGCGCGGCACGGCCGCTTCCAGCGCCCGTCCGCGTCCTTCGCGTTGCAGTAGCTGATCCCGAAGAGGACGAGCGTGTCGTCTGGCGTGGCAGCGCTGCCGGAGCAGCGACCGGTGCTGGGCGGTTGGTCATGCATGGAGACTGTGGTTACGCTGCGTTCTCATCGGCGAACGCCCTGACCGGCGTGCGGGCGACTACGGATGAGCCGGCGCCCGACCTCGGAGCGTCGGCGCGGTCGACGTCGAGGCGGGGCAGCCACTCGAGCCAGCGTGGCAGGTACCAGCTGCGTGCGTCGAGGAGGCTCATGATGCTGGGCAGCACGAGCGAGCGGATCAGCGTTGCGTCGAGAAGCAGGGCGATTGCGACGCCGAAGCCCATCTGCTGCATCGCGACGAGTTGGCCGCGGGCGAAGCCGGCGAAGACGACGACGATGATCAGCGCGGCGCCGGTGATGATGCGCGCGGTCGAGGCGACGCCGGACGCGACTGCCTCCCTGGTGGAGCCACACTCGTCATAGCGCTCGCGGATCCGGCTCATCAGGAACACCTGGTAGTCCATTGACAGTCCGAAGAGCACCGAGAAGAGGAAGAGCGGCACCCAGGCGTCGACGCTCGCCGCCTGCTCGAAGCCGAAGAGGCCGGCGCCCACGCCGCGCAGGAAGACGAGGGTGAGCAGGCCGTAGGCGGCGCCCACGGAGAGGAGGTTGAGCAGGATCGAGACGGCGGCGACGACGAGCGACCGGAACGCGATCGTGAGCAGAATGAAGCTGAGCCCGAGCACGAAGACGAGCACGTAGGGCGTCGGCTTGGTAACCGCGTCGAAGTAGTCGGCGGTCTCGGCCGTCCTGCCGCCGACCAGAGCGCGGGCGCCGCTGCCGGCGAACGCAGCCGGAAGGGTGTGTGCGCGCAGGTCACGGAGGGCGGAGACCGCCTGGTCGCCGACCGCATCGCCGCGCACCGGCAGCGAGAGCAGCGAGATCTCGTCGCGGCCGGTCTGGATCGCTCCCGGACCGAAGCGGGAGTCGGCGGCGAGGCGCGTGCGCAGGCGGGCGAGATCGGCGAGCGCGGCGCCGCCGCCCTGGACGACGATTTGGGCCGAGTAGGGGTTCTGGGCGGGAAAGTCGCGCTGCAATGCCAGGTAGCCCTGCTTCGACGGCATGCCGTTCGGCAGGGTGGTGACGCCGTTCTGGCCGACGTGCAGCCCCAGAACCGGGGCGGCCGCCGCGAGCATCAGCCCGGCGGAGAGGGCCAGGCTCAGTGCGGGGCGCCGGAGCACGCGCTCGACGATGGCGCGCCAGAGGCGGCCCTCGGCTGCGTCGGCGCGGCCGAGCTTGCGCCCGAGGACCGGGATGCGCAGCGCGTTCACACGGTCGCCGACCAGGCCGAGGAGCGCGGGCAGGAGCGTCAGCGCAGCCGCGACCGAGACGACCCCGACGATGATCGCGCCGGCGGCGAGGCTGCGCATGATCTCCGTCGGAACGATCAGCATTCCGAGCAGTGCGACCACGAAGGTGCCGCCGCTGAAGAGCACGGCGCGGCTCGCCGTCGCACCGGCGACAGCGATCGCCGCGTCCTGCGGAAGCCCACGACCGCGTTCCTCGCGGTAGCGCGAGATCACGAACAGGGAGTAGTCGATCCCGAGCGCAAGACCCATTCCGGTCAGCATGTTCACGATGAAGACCGAGAGGCTGAACTCGAGCGAGAGCAGTGCGACCAGGCCCAGCCCGACGAGGATCGAGACGAGCGCCATCAGCACCGGCACCAGCCCGGCGACGACGGCGCCGAAGACGAGCAGCAACACGAGCATCGCCACCGGGAGACCGAAGGCGAGCTCACCGTTTTCGAGATCGCGTTGCGAGAGCGTGTTGAAGTCGCTCCCGACCGTGTGGTCGCCCGTGATCGCGACCGCGAACCCGGGCGTTCGGTCTGCCTCGCGCACCACTGACACGACCGGCTTCGCCGCCGCATCACTCCCGAGCAGCACCTGCACGAGCGTCGCGTGCCTGTCACGCGAAACGAGCCGGTCTCCCCCGGAGAGGTAGCTCTCGACGCCGGCGGCCTTGCCGGTCGACTGCACCTTCGCGACCAGGCTCGAGACGAAGCGGCGGAACTCGGGCGCCTCGACCGTCGATTGGTCGGAGCGAACGACGATCACGTCGCTAACCCGGCGTCGCAGCTGCGCCGCCGTCGGCGGAAAGCCCCGCGCAACCAGGTCCGCAGCCCGCGTCGACTCGGGCTTGCCGACCGCGCGCGGGGTCGACGACAACCCGCGCAGCGACGTGCCGACCAGCGCGAGCGCGACCACGATCGCAATCCCCCACAGTCCGAGCGTGCGCTTCGGATGCGACGCGCTCACGCGCGCAAGCCGCTCGGTAATTGCCAGTCCGGCACCGAGCGCGCGTCGAGGCCGGCGCCCGCTCGCATGGCGAACCCTCTCAGGTGACAACCAGCGTCTCATCGCTTCTCCTCCATGGCGACGTGCGCGGGGCGCTCTTCCTCGACAAAGCTGAGGAGCTCGAGCCCGAGATCGCGGATCCGGGTGAGCAATCCGTGGAGTTGCGCCTGATCGGCGATCTCGCCGACGAGCTCGGTACAGCCGTCGCGGTGCACGAGCTCCATGCCCTCGAAGGCCGGCGAGAACCGCTCGCTCAACCCTCCGCGGACGGAGATCCGCACCCGGCGTGCCGGTCCCATCGCGCTACGGCTTTCGCATTGCTTGCATGACAGGCCGAGCATCCGCAGCGCCTGGGTGACACCGCATCACCCAGTTCGGACTTCACCCAGGGCGATTGACCGCGCCCGGTCCGAGTTAGAGTCTCGTTGAGGTGCCAGCGAGAACAAGCGAGCGGGGCACAGGTGGCCGCTCCCGCGCGTCCGGCCCCGTCATCCTCCAGACGAAGCTCGCGCGGCCGCCCCTCCGCGCCGCGCACGTCGCTCGTCGCGAGCTCCTCGAGCTGCTGCGCGACGGCGCAACGCGCAAGCTGACGCTGTTGACCGCGCCGCCCGGCTTCGGGAAGACGACGCTGCTCGCCGAGTTTGCGGCGGCCGAGCAGGATCGATCAGTCGCTTGGCTCTCGCTCGACGACGACGACAACGACCCAGCACGCTTCTTCGCCTACGTGGTCGAGACCTTACGTGCCGCCGCGCCGGACATCGGCACACGCGCGGTCTCAGCGCTCTCAACGCCCGACGCAGGACTCGTCGACACCGTCCTCCCTCTCTTCCTCAACGACCTGACCGCTCAGGAAGCGGCGGTCGTCCTTGTACTCGACGACTACCACCTGATCACGAACGCGGACATCCACGAGGCCGTCGCCTACCTCATCGAGCGCATGCCCGAGTCGATCCGTCTCGTCATCGCCACGCGCGAGGATCCGCCGTTACCCCTGGCCAGGCTCCGGGCCCGCGGCGAGCTACTGGAGCTGCGCGCCGGCGAGCTTCGCTTCAACGGCGAGGAGGCGAGAGCCTTCCTGGACGCCGTGCTCGACCTGGATCTGTCTGCACAGGACGTCGAGCGGCTGCAGGCGCGGACGGAGGGGTGGCCGGCCGCGCTCTACCTCGCAGCGCTCTCCCTGCGCGGCAGGAACGACGCGAGCACATGGATCGGCTCGTTCGCCGGCGACGATCGACACCTGGTCGACTACCTCACGGTGGAGGTGCTCGCCCGTCAGCCTGCCGAGCTGTGCTCGTTCCTTCTCCGAACATCGATCCTCAAGCGTCTCAGCGGACCGCTGTGCGACGCCGTCGCAGGGCGCGAAGGCTCGGCGCGAATCCTCGAGGAGCTCGAGCGCTCGAACCTGCTCCTGATTCCCCTCGACACGAAACGCGAGTGGTACCGCTACCACCAGCTCTTCGCCGAGCTCCTCCAACACGAGCTCGCGCGGACGGACGCGGACGTTCTTCCCATCCTCCACCGCCGGGCGAGCGCCTGGTACGGCGAAGCCGGCCTGATCGTCGAAGCGGCCAACCACGCCACGGCCGCCGGCGACGTCGATGCCGCCGTCGAGCTGGTCGGGCGTCACTACCCGCTCTTCCTCGACCAGGGACAGCTCGCGACGGTCGACCGCTGGCTGGAAGCCCTGCCGTCGAGCGTCATCGCCGACAACTGGCTGCTCTGCATCGCGGCGGCGACGGTGACCTCCCACACGAACAGAGTCGACGAGGCGGAGCGGTGGCTCGAAGCGGCAGAGCGCGCAGAGCCGCTCGCCCGCAACGGCCAACGGCCCGACGGCCCGGTGGCGACGGCGCGTGCGTGGCTGCGACTGCTCCGCGGCGACGTCGACCGGGCGATCGAGGACGCCCGCCGCGGCCTCACCGACCCCGGGCCCGATCCCACATCGACGCTCAACCTGCAACTCATTCTGGGTTCGACGCTCTGGTGGTCGGGCAAGCCGATCGAGGCGCAGGAGGTTCTCGAGCAGGCGGAGCAGACGGCGCGGGCAGCGCCACTTTCGGCCGCGACGATCTTCACGCTCGGCTTCCGCGCCGTGATCGCGCTCGACGCCGGAGACACCGCGCAGTCGGAGGCGCTCGCGCGCGAAGCGATCGAGCTCACCCGCCGCGCCGACCTGGAAGAGCACCCCTTCACGGCCATGGCGCACATCGCCTCGGGCAAAGCACACGCGCGGCGCAGCGAGCTGAAAGAAGCGACGGACGAGATCGAGCGAGGGACCCAACTCGCAGAGCGGGCGGGTTCCTGGGTCGTCACGGTCTACGGCCTGCTCGCCCTCGCCGAGGTCCGCCACCACGAGCACGAGCCGGCCGCGGCCCGCCGCCTGCTCGGACGCGCGCGCAGCATGCTCGAGGCGCTCCCCGACCCGGCCGCAGGTCTCGCGCGCGTCGAACAGACCGAGCAGACGCTGCGCCTGCGACCCGCAGGCGACGGCGACAGCTCGAGCGCACCCTTCTGGGAGCTCTCCGACCGCGAACTGAGCGTGCTGCGCCTGCTCGCGGGCCGCCTCTCCCAGCGCGAGATCGCCGCCGAGCTCTACGTCTCCTTCAACACCGTCAAGAGCCACACACGCTCGATCTTCCGCAAGCTCGGCGTCGCCTCGCGAGCCGAGGCCGTCGCTCGCGCGCGCGAGCTCGGCCTCCTCTAGCAAGCAGACGAGCCTGCCTTCCCCGCAGCCATCCTGGGGTGGGGACCAGCGAAAGATCACCCGAGATGAAACCGGGATTGGGTGATGACTAATCACCCATGCCGCCCCGACCCTTGGCGGGTGATGAACGTGACAGACGCAGCGCTATCAAGGCCTAACGCCGCGAGCAGCCGGCGCACGCACGTCGATGCGACGGCGCGCGAACGGGAGCGAGAAGCGCTCCGCCGCTATGTGGCCGCCGTCGTCGCCGCCCGCGAGTCGCTCCGACGCGCTGAAGAGCGCTTCGCCGCGTCCTCCGACGCGATCGACAGGTACATCGAACGGGCTCTCGCGGCCGAGGCGCGCCGCGGCATCCCCTTCCCCGCCGAGGTCGCGGCGAGTAGCACGGCGGCCCCGTCGTCCTCGGCAAGACGCGCCGCTGAAAGAACGCGTCACGGCACCGCACGCCGGCGCTTGGCACTCGTGCCGCTTCGGCCCGGGGCGCGATGAACGCAACGGGACTCTGAAGGAGGGAAACGATGAAGACCAGGAGAGCAGACAGAGAGCCCGCAGAAAAACCAGCGGGAGTGGACGACGCGGCAGCAGGCCGGCGCTGGCTCACTCTGGGCGTGCTTGCCGCGGCGCAGTTCATGGTGTTCCTGGACGAGACGGTCGTGAACGTCGCGCTCCCCTCGATCAAGGAAGGGCTCGACTTCTCGCAGGCCGGGCTGGCCTGGGTCGTCGACGCCTACATCCTGCTCGTCGGAGGCTTCCTGCTCCTGGGCGGACGCGCCGCCGACGTCTTCGGGCGCCGCCGCATCTTTCTCGTCGGCACGGCGATCTTCGGCCTCGCCTCGCTGCTCGACGGGCTCGCCCAGTCGCAGGCGATGCTGATCAGCGCGCGAGCCCTGCAGGGATTCGGGGCGGCACTGGCGACCCCCGCCGCGCTCGCGCTCGTGACGACGCTTTTCCCGAAGGGCGACCAGCGGGACAACGCGCTCGGCATCTGGGGCGGCCTCTCCGGCCTCGGCTTCGCCACCGGTGTGCTGCTCGGCGGCGTCATCACCGACGTGTTCGAGTGGCGCTGGGTGTTTCTGATCAACGTCCCGGTCGCACTCGTCGTCCTCGCCGCGGTGCCCCGGCTCGTCCGCGAGAGCCGGCCCGCCGCCCGCCCAGCCTTCGACCTCGCCGGAGCGGCAGCCATCACCGGCGCGCTGACGACCTTCGTTTACGCCATCCTCGAGACCGGATCGAACGGCTGGCTCTCCGTCAAGACGACCGGACTGCTCTCGACGGCTGCTGCCCTGCTCGCGGCATTCGTGGTGATCGAGCGACGGAGCTCGGCGCCGCTCGTGCCCGGCCGGCTCGTGCGGAGACGGACGACGATCGCGGCAAACGTGATCCAGTTCACGGTCGCAGCGTCGTTGATCTCCAGCTTCTTCCTCCTCACCCTCTATCTGCAGCAGGTGCTCGGGTACTCACCGCTTCGGGCCGGACTCGCCTACATCCCACTGGCGGCGACGTTCGCCCTCGCCATGGGCTCCGCCGGCTGGCTCGCGCCACGGATCGGCGTTCGCCCACTGATCGCCGGCGGGCTCACAATCAGCGCCGTCGGGCTCGCGCTCTTCACCAGGATGCCGGTCGAGGGCAACTACCTCACCGATGTCCTTCCCGCACTGCTCCTGATGGCACTCGGCGGCGGCTGGGCGCTCGTCTCGGTCACCATGGCAGCACTCGCCAAGGTCGAAAAGGAAGCATCGGGGCTCGCCTCCGGCCTGCTCAACTCCTCCGCCCAACTCGGCGGCGCGGTCGGACTGGCCGTCCTAGCAGCGATCGCCGCCAATCGGACCACGGACGCGCTTGCCTCCGGC
>Ga0209726_10008852_pt1 | contig 10674 bp, 8 predicted proteins | sample Subgrocontami54m_FD_187453 | JGI IMG/M metagenome (GOLD analysis project Ga0209726, IMG submission 187453) | Subsurface groundwater microbial communities from S. Glens Falls, New York, USA - GMW46 contaminated, 5.4 m (SPAdes) (version 3) | ecosystem: Environmental > Aquatic > Deep subsurface >... | reverse complement strand
CCGCCGATCGGGACGAGACATTGAGCTTGGTAAGGGTGTTGGCGACGTGCCGGTGAACAGTGTGCTCGCTTATGAAGAGCCGCTCCGCGATCGCCTGATTGTTGAGGCCGGTCGAAATCAGCCGAAGAATCTCGACCTCTCGTGGCGTCAGGCCCTTCCTGTCTTCAGTCCCGGATGATGCAGTTGCATTGCCCGTCGTCAGGGCTTCGAGCACCGCGCGGGCGCGAACGATCTCCAGACTGGCGCCGAGAGGTGTCAGATCTTCGATGGCACGCTGGGCCTCGTCGACGGCGGCTTCGGGACGCCCGAGCGCTCCCATCACCCGAGCGAGCTCAACGCGCGCGCGACCGGTCTCAAAAGGTGCGCCGCTCTCCTTGAACAGATCGACCGCATCTTCCAGATGCTTTCGTGCAGATTTCGGATCGCCCGATCGCGCCGCCACGAGACCCGCCGCGAGGCTGGCCAACGCCTGCAGCGGTCCCGTCCCGGCCTCGCTTGCGATGGCGCGGAGTTCGGCGACCGCCTGCTTGGCTTCATCCGTGCGGCCCTGCTCCACGCAGGCGCGGACCACCAGCTCCAGCGCAGCCGCGCGCTCCGTCCGATTGCTCGCTGGCAGACGCCGGAGGTGACGCTCAGCGAGATCGGCGCCGGTTTTGAAATCGCCGCGATCGAAGATCACACTCGCGCGTCCGAGCGAGGCGAGCGGATGCGATCCACCGCGATCGAACAGCGTCATGGCTTCGTCGAGCTTTCCCTGGCGCCTTCGCAATTCTCCGAGGCGCACGAGCCCCTCCCCCGTCATGGCGGGGCGGCACGCCGCGAGCTCGTCGGCGGCTGACGTCAGCTCCCGTTCGGCTTCCTCCCATGCGCCGCGCCACATGCACACCGAGGCGTATTGGGTGCGGCACACGGCAAACAGCGGCCGGAATCCCCATTTCGCACAGAAGGCCTTGAGACGATCGCACCACTGCACCGCGCGCTCGTAGTCGCGGATGCGCTCACAGGCGGCAATCAGGTAGCAGCAGGCAAGGCCGATCAGCACCCGATCGCTCATTTCGCCAGCCAGCACCGCGGCGTTGACTTCGTCCAACTCCTGAAGGCCTTCCGCGACGCCGCCGGCCGTCACGCGCGCAAAGCCGTGCAGCGCGCGTCCCACCATCTCGTAGTCCACCGCTCCGAGCGCCTGTCCAATCCGCACGGCTTCAGACGCGAGTTTCTCCGCCTCTTCCGGATCGCCGTCATCGAGCAGCGCGAAGACGCCACTCCGCAGCGCAAGCCATGCATGTTCTGGCGCGTCGGGACGGCCTTCCAGGAGCCGATGAGCCCGCTGGAGCCACCCGTTCGCAACCGCCTGCTCGCCCCGGAACGCGGCAGTATCCCAGGCGAGCCATACGGCCATCCGCGCCGCGCCAAGGCTGTCGTCGCGCTCACGATAGATGCGATACGCGCGTTCGCGCACGTCGAACACGACGTCGCCCAGATCGAGCCACCAGGCGGCAAGCCCCAGCCCTTCGAGCGCCTCGGGATTCTCCTCGGTCTGCAGCGACACTTCGAACGCGAGACGGGCCGCGTGCCAGTCGCCACGAGCAAGCGCCGCCCGGCCGGCATCGAGACCGTCGATCGGCGTGACGCGTTCACTGCGGGAGTCCCGAGTTTTCACGATGAGCAGCCCCGCACAGATTAGCAGTACGAGAACCGTCGAATTCCGGTCAGCGCCACACTTCGCCTCCGATGACCTTTCGATGTTTGCGTCATCGCGATGATCTACCATCGCAGACCGGCCCGTTGACAGCCGGATTGTGTTCTGAGCGGCAGGCGGAGCATAAAGCACCGCGCTTGAGAGCGGGGACGTAGGAGAGCTGACCCGTCGAACGCACGACAGGCCAGCCTATCCGGTGGAGCAGGACGCGCCTCGGTTTGACCCCAAAACAAAACACTGTCATCTCCGTGCCTGGGGTACACTGCCGCCGCCGGCGTGCTAGAGATGGTTTCTCGGGAAAAACATGCCCTTCTTGACCGTCGAGGCTGGCATCGCCGTTGCTCAGCCCGTCAATTTCGCCTTTGTGTGTAGCGAGATGGAAGCGACGATGCGTCTGAAGCCCATTTTCTTGATCGTTGGCGGATTCATAGCCGCGACGATCGTGTCGGGGTGTACCGGCCCGTACAAATCAGACTTTCCCGTGATCGTTGAAAACAGGACCGCCAACACCATCCAGGCAATCGCGAACGGCAACGCGGTAGGCGAAGTCACCGCTGGCCAGACGGGGTCGTTCAGCCTCCAGCTTCCAGAGTCCAATAACAACGTCTTCACGAACGGGGCTGCTCCAACCCCTCAGGCAGACGTCACGTTCACGGCAAAGGACACGAGGACCGGGGCGCTCTCGTCGGAAAAAATCCTGACACTCTCCCAGAGCACGCCGACGTATGTGTCGTTCAGTGCGAGCGATTTTCCGAGCACGGGGCCGACGATCGCGCGGTTCACATTCTCTCCGACCAACGCCACCATCAATCAGGATATCTCCTTCAACGGCTCCTCATCGACGGTGAGCAACGGAACGTTTGCCTGGGATTTCGGAGACGGGCAGACGGGCGCTGGCGTTACGGCCACGCATCAGTATTCGCGATCAGGAACATTCACGGTCACGCTCAGCGTTACAAGCGACACGAGGGCGACGTCTACCTCCTCGAGGACGATCAACGTGTCCGCCACGTTGCCGCCGACGACCGCGAATTTCACGTTCTCTCCGATCAACCCGGCCATCAATCAGGATGTGGTCTTCAACACAGTCGCCCAAGGGCCGGGCGGCATCGTGGCAGGGACCTTCACGTGGGATTTCGGAGATGGCGGGACCGGCGGTGGCGCGACGGTGACACATCGGTTCGCACGCGGGGGGACCTTCACGGTGACCCTGCGAGTGACCACCGATACCGGACTGTCGGCAACGACCGCGAGGCCGATCACGGTATCGGCCAACCTGCCGGCCGGGTCAGCGAACTTCACGTTCTCGCCCACTGATCCTCAAGTCGATGACGATGTGTTCTTCAACGCCTCGTCGTCGACGCTGTCGAGCGGAACGTTCTCGTGGGACTTTGGAGACGGATCTAGCGGCTCCGGTGTCACGCCCGTTCACCGATTCTCGCGAGCGAGGACGTACACCGTCACGTTGACGGTCGTGAACGCGCTCGGACAGTCGGCAACGACTTCCAAGACGGTCCCCGTCTGCCCGGATGGTGGCTGCGCCGTCACACAGGCGGGACTTCAGGGACGCTTGCCATCGCTCGCGCGCAACGCTTTGAGGCGGGATTCCGCGGGCGCCCAGCCCGGATTCCCTTCCAGCGCTTCGGAATAGTACCGGCTGGCTTCCTCGCGTCGTCCCGAGGCTTCCTCGACGAGGCCGAGGTGATATGCGATCCGCCAGCGGGGCGCGCCCAGCGCCCCCGCCATCGCCAGCTCAGTTCTGGCTTCCGGCAGCTTTCGGTCGAGGTACAACGCGGCCGCGTAGGTTTCGTGCAATCCCGAGTGGTCGGGCGCCAGCCTGATCCGTTCTTCGAGCAGGCGCAGCGCGAAAGGCACGTTCCCGTCTTCGATGGCGATACGTCCTCTGAGGACCGCCGCGTCCGGATAGCTTCGCGGCTGCGCGAGGATCTGATCGAGAAGCTGTTGAGACTGTGCTGGCCTCTGCTCGTCGTACGCGATGACCGCGTTGGCCATGAGCGTCGGTACGTGTCGTGGGCACACCACCGCGAGTCTCTCGATCTCGCGCCGCAGCCGCTCGCACTCCGAGCCGCCCCGCTGGATGTCACCAGCCACCATGCAGCCGGTGGCACGAAGAGCTTCGAGCGGCTGCAGCAGGCTGGCGAGCTGCGCGTCGGGGTTGTAGCACTCCTGCCGGACGAGAGGAGAGGTGGTCGCACACGCGCCGGTCACGACGCTCATGACGAATGCGGCACACCACCGCCGTTTCAGGATCATCGAGTCATCCTTCGCATCATCGACCCGAGGAACGCAGCACGCTGTCGGCGACCTGCACCATCTGGTACAGCACCGGCGCGAGCGTCGACACGAAAATTCCAGGCAGAAAACAGACGACGAGAGGGAAGACCAGCTTGACCGGCAGCGCCTGCGCCTGCAGCAGCGCATTCTCGCGTCGGCGCTGGCGGAGGTCCACGGCCTGGTGCTGCAGCGTCTCTGACATGCTTGCGCCCACCTGTTCCGCCTGGATGAGGGCCGATGTGAAGCTGGTCAGCGACGAGACGTCGACGCGGCGAGCGAGCTGACGCAGCGCCTGCCTGCGCGGAATTCCCGCGACCATATCGTGCTGAAAGTTGACCAGCTCGGAGCCGAGCGCCCGATCGCTGCCCTGGGCGTGCACGATCCTCGCGAGCGCGGCATCGAATCCGAGCCCTGCTTCGGCCATGGTCGCGAAGAGTTCCAGCGCCAGCGGCAAGTCCTGCTCGATGGCACGAACGCGCGACCGGCGCGCGGTTCGTACGGCGAGTGCGGGGACGAGGCCGGCCGCGCACAACAGAATCCCGGACCCGCTCTGCAGGATCAGGACAAGCATGTCGCCGGCGCTCCCGGGCACGTTCGCGACCATGTCGACGAGCGGCCGGAAGAGGAACAGTCGGTAGATCTGACTGATCACCACTCCGGCGCCGACACACGCTGCCGTTGCCATGACAAAGACCGCAGGCGCGTTCGGCCGACGATAACCGGCACGCGCCAACCATCGCGCCAGCGCGCTGTCCGAGCTTGAAGGCTCGAGACCTGGGCCGGCGCCCTGCTCGGCCTCCGCGTACAGGCGGCGCAGGGCGCGCTGTCGCACGCTCCAGCTCTTGCCTGCCAGATACGCCGCCGCGAGGGTCGTGGCCACGATGAACAGTCCGACAATATTCAGCACGGGATCAACCCCCTCAAAATGTGCTTCTGGTGAGTTTGGACATCCACACCAGACCGATCGCCTGGAGCGTGATGACGCCAGCGACGAGTGCCGTGCCGACACCCGTCCTGACGAACGCTTCCAGGCGATCCGGATTTGTGCGCCACATCAGAAACGCAAGGACATACGCGATGGCCAGGACGACGCCGACCGACGCGTGCGATTCGACACCCTGCGCGCGGACGCGGCGCGAGAGCTCGATCCGATCGCGGACGGTTTGTCCAACAGTCGAGAGTGTCGTCGCGAGACTGCCGCCGACCTCCCAATGAATGGCCAGCGACGTGGCAAACAGCCTGAACGTTTCCAGCGGGATGTACCGTTGGAGGTCGCTGACGGCCGTGCGCGGATCGTCGCCGAGGCGGATGCGTCCCGCGACTTCCTGGAAGTACGGCCGGAGTGGCGGCCCGACTTCGTCAAGCGCCGACTCGAAGGCGGCAAGCAGACTGGCGCCCGCTCGAAGCGATCCGACCATCAGATAGATCGCCGCTGCCAGCTGGGCCTCGATCATCGCCGCCTTCTGGTCGCCGATGTGATCTTCGACGAGGTACGCGAGGACGCCCGCAAGGATTCCCGCGGCGACGGCCACCTCCACTGGCAAACCCACGACGAGCCACAATGTCGCAGCCGCCACACAGCCAATACCGTACGCGGCGAAACGATAGCGCGGCGGAAAGGATCGGATGGTCCTGACAGGCGGCTCTTCGCGGGTCTCCGTCCCGGCGGTCTTCCCGATCATGGCGGCCAGCCGGTTGGACGACAATCGCCGGGCGCGCTGCCGGACCCATAGCCAGAACGCGCCGACCGCGAGCACAATCCCGATCGCTCCCACGATCACGGCTCGGAATCCTCGGATCGTTGGAACAGCGTCGCGGGAATCTGGACACCCTCTTCTCGCAGCTCGTCGACCATGCGCGGAACAACGCCCGTCGCGCTGAAATGGCCGACGACCCGACGACCCTGCTTTCCGCGCCGACGAAAGCCGAAGAGCTCCTGCATCATCGGCGTCAACCCTTCGAGGCCTGTGATCTCCGCCACCGATTCGACCCGCCTGACGCCGTCGTCATATCGGCGGACGTGCACCAGCAGGTGAATGGCCGAGACGATTTGTTCGCGCACCGCGCGCGACGGCAGCTCGATGCCCGCCATCAGCACCATCGTCTCGAGCCGTGCCAGGGCGTCTCGCGTCGAGTTCGCATGAATGGTGCCTATGCCGCCGTCGTGGCCGGTGTTCAGCGCCTGGAGCATATCGAGCGCCTCACCACCGCGTACCTCGCCGACGATGATGCGATCGGGGCGCATGCGGAGCGCGTTGATCACCAGATCGCGGGCGACAATCCGGCCGCGTCCCTCGATGTTCACCGGCCGCGTTTCCATGCGCACGACGTGCTCCTGGTCCAGGCTCAGCTCCGCGACATCCTCGATGGTGACGATACGCTCGGTTTCGGGGATCGCTTCGGCGAGCACACCCAGCAGTGTTGACTTGCCCGCCCCAGTTCCGCCCGAGATGAGGATGTTCTTCCGCGCGCGAACCGCGATGACGAGAAACTCCAGCATCTCCGGCGACAGCGTACCGATGTTCAGCAAGTCGTCACGCCGCAGCCGCCGGCGGCCGAAGCGGCGTATGGAGATCGTCGGTCCGTCAATCGTCACGGGCGGGAGGGTCGCATTCACGCGGCTGCCGTCCGGCAGCCTGAGGTCGGCCATGGGCGATGCGGTGTCGATCCGGCGGCCGACGCGCGCCGCGATGCGCTCGATCACCCGCACGATGTGGTCCGCGTCACGAAATCGAACGTCAGTGCGTTCGAGCCTGCCAAACCGCTCGACATAGACCTGGTCGGGTGCGTTCACCAGGATGTCGCTGACGGCCGGATCGGCAAGAAGGGGTGCCAGCGGACCCATCCCAATCGTCTCGTCGGTCAGCTCTTCGGCGAGCCGTATGCGCTCGGCCTCGTTGAGCGCGACATCCTCTGAGGCGATCGCCCGGGCGGCGAAATCCTGAACGGCAGCGGCCACGTCGGCGCCGTCGCTCTCGAGCAACCCACGCTGCCCGATCTCGTCGAGCAGACGCTCCTGGAGGGCGGCCTTGACCGCCAGGTAGTCGGCCCGTCCGGGCTTGGCGGCCTTCACCTCCGGGTCCGCTTCGTCGCCCGCCAGACGTCCCGCCCTGGCGGCGACTGTTTTCAGGCGCGTAGCGGCGTCTGTCGACAGCCGCGACAGTCGGCGGCGATTGATGGCGTTCGCGTACGACGTCGCATCGTCCGGTCGGTCGCTCACAGGATCTCCTTTCGATCGCCCGCCTTCACCCGCCGCTCGACGACGGCTGGCAGCGGAGATCCTTCCCTGGCTGCGTCAACGGCGAAGGCATCGAGATCATCGACCAGATGGTTGATCGTCCGTCCGAAGCGTTCCCAGCGCCTCGCATGCAGCAGGTGCGGGCTGCCCGTGTTTGTCGATGCGAGAACCCGGTGTTCGTACGGCACGACGTAGTCGAGCGTGCGATCCAGCCGATCCGCAATGTCGGAGGGCTGGAGGTTTCCGAGAAACGGCTTGTAGTTGTAACTCAGCACGAGGCGCTGCCGGGACGCCGGAAGCCCAAGGCCCTCGAGCACCGGCAGCAGGCGGGCGATCCCGGCGACGGCTGGCGCCATGCCCTGCACGACGATGAACGCGACGTCGGTCACATCGAGAATCGTCATCAAGACGCTGTCGAGCATCGGAAACGTGTCGATGACGACGTACTTGAACGAGCGGCGCGCCATGTTGACGATCCGCGAGATCGCGTCGTCGTCGACTTCGGCTCCCTCGAGGGCGTCAATCGGTGCGGCCAGCAGGCGCAAGCCGCTTGCATGCCTCAGTGTCAGATGGCGCAGGAGCGTTTTATCGAGGCGATCCCGCTCGCGGATCGCATCCACGATGCTGGTGGTTGGCGTCAGATCCAGCAGCATCGCGCAGGTCCCGACCTGCAAGGACGCGTCGATGAGCAGGACGTCATCGGGATGCCGAAGCGCGAGACCACAGGCGACGTTGACCGAAAGGGTCGACTTGCCGACTCCACCCTTGTTGCTGAGGAATGCCGCGACCCGGCCCTGTGTCACGGGCGGCGCGCCTGGCAGACGCGAGAACAGCCGGTCGAGCACGGCGCGCAGCTCCGTCGTGGACAGCGGACGCCTGAGAAAATCGCGTACCTGCGCGCGAAGCAGCTCGATGATCGTGGCGCCTTCGGACTGCCCTTCCTCCAGTCGGTCCGGCCTGAACGCGCCGGCAATGGCCGACTCGGGCACCAGCTCCTGGAGGTCTTTCGACAGCGCAGCCACTTCGCCGACGTCGCGGTCGATCTCGATCAGAATGAAGGTTGGCTGACGACGTGTGGCGACTTCGACCGCGTCACGATAGGTTTCGGCAAAGTGGACGACACCCTGCCTGTCGGGTACGCGGGAGAGCGCACTGCGAAACTCCTCCTCGAGGGAGCGATCGCCTCCGACGATCAACACGCGCAGGCTTTTGTCCGTGTCGCTCGATTGTCCTGCGTTCATGATTGGGCTGGATCACCGGGCCAGGACGGGGACCAGCACCGGAGCGTAGTTGAGGCGTCCGGCGTCGACGAGATTCTTGCTCATCAGCTCCCGGACATCGGCCGGCTGCGCGGTCACCGGCAGCGGCAGGCCGCCGACGACGCGCGCGGTCGCATTCGATTGGACGACAACCGACGCGGCGCGAACGATCGTCGCGGGGAATGGCGTTGCCGGTCCAGGGGGACACGGAGTATGGGTCAGACTGGCGCGCGCAAACCCGATGATCCGATTCGTCCCTGACGCCATCAGTGAGTACACAGGGCCGTACCCCGTGAGGATATTGAACGACGCACACGTCCTCGCCGATGGTGCAGGGAGAGCGGCTCCGACTGTACTAATCGCGTTCGCATTGCCGACAAACCGACCGACCACCGAACCCACGGCGCAGAGCGCCGCGGCCGGAGCTCGACGTGTGATGACACCGGTGGCGGGATTGACAGTCACGTTAATCGTGACGGGGGCGGCCGGGTTAGGGCCCTGGATGCACGTGTCCACGAGCGCAAACGGGGTCGCACCCGGTTGATTGGCGTTGGCCCGCGGAAGGCCGACGTGCAACGCCGGCCGGGTTTCAGCAATCGCGGTCGCTCGGATCGTGAGACCGTCGCGGCGAACCGAGTAATTCGACGACGAGTCATCGCCGTGAATCGTCGTCGCTTTTCCAAACGTGAGCGGCAACGACGGTCCGCTGGAGGCGACATCCGGTTCGGTTTGACCGTCGAGATCCTGAAACTCATTCGAGCGGCGCAACCTCACGAGAAAGGCATTCGCGTCGGCAACGCCGGGGTTGAAATCGTTCCTCGCGTACGAGCCGCTTCCGTTTTGCGGCGCGGTGCACACGATGTCCTGCAGCTCGTAGCGGGCGTCTTCGGACGGAGCCGGATCCGAGGTGTAGCAGAATCGCCCGCTGACCATGTCGCCGTACACCTCATTCTGCTGATTGAGCTGCAGGTCAGGCTTGTAGACGTGAACGTCGGGCACGCTGATCGTCTGGAGCCCATGGAGACTGGTGACTCCATCGGTGAGATCGATGACAGGACCGGCGCCGAACTGATAGTCCGGATCCCCGTTCGTCGAATCGAGGTCGTCGTCGAACACTCTCTGCACGAGCACGTTGGCTGCGGAGCGGTCGCCCGTTCGCAGCCCTTCGAGCGCTGCGGCATCCGCGGCGTTCTGCATCTGGCCCTGGGTGACCCGCGCGTAACCGACGTCGATGACCAGCGAGAGCATCGCCGACATCGCGAACACGATCAACGCCAACTGCACCAGCACGTCAGCGCCTCGGAACAGCGGTCAGCGCTCGTTTCTGTCCCATGATCGTTTCGACCACGCTGAACGCGTTCCCATCCTCATCGGTCGGGGCGCCCGGCTCGCCCGCCCTCAAGCCTCCCGCACCCGGACGCATGAACGGGCTGACGGGACTCAGGTCCGGCGTGCGGCTGTTGACCGGATCATCCGGGCGGCCCGACCGCGGAATCGTCGTGAGCCTGGCGTTGACGGCCATCGCCTCCGTCAAGAGCGCGACCTCGTCGGGATCGATCGCGATGACTACCTCCTGGACCGGCCGCACCCGCGTCGCGCTGCCTTCGGTGAGCGAGGTCTGATAGATGGGTACCCCGCGGGTGGTCATCGGCTCGACGATCACGGCGCTCTGGACGATCACGCGTACGGTCGCCTGCTTGTCCCAGTTGGACAGTCGCGCTTGAAGCGCAAGCTGCTGGCCGTATACGCCGGCAAAGTTGAACGTCTGGCCGCCCCCGCTTTGCGTTGCGTCGATCGGCATCGTCGCCAGGAGATCGAAGCGGTCGCCGCCGAGCGCACCATCGAGATCGACCTCGAGGCTTTGACTCCGGCCGCCACGCGCATGCGGGTCGTGACAACCAAGGGCGGATTCTTCTTCAAGGACAGCGCCACCAGCACCGAAATCATTCTGCAGACGGCCCAGCGGCTGGAGGGGGCGAGCACAGCGCAAAGATAGGTGACCGCATGAGGTTCGCATCGGCATTGATCGGGTTCGTGATGAGTCTGGTGGCCTCCGGCCAGGCAGTGGCTCAGGCCAAGCCCGGCTCTTACGAAGCCTTGTCCAATGCCAACCGAAGGATCGTCAGCGCGATTTACGAAGCGCAGCTCGGATCGCGGCGCGACATGGCCGGCCACCCGCTCTT
>Ga0209726_10008850_pt1 | contig 10676 bp, 8 predicted proteins | sample Subgrocontami54m_FD_187453 | JGI IMG/M metagenome (GOLD analysis project Ga0209726, IMG submission 187453) | Subsurface groundwater microbial communities from S. Glens Falls, New York, USA - GMW46 contaminated, 5.4 m (SPAdes) (version 3) | ecosystem: Environmental > Aquatic > Deep subsurface >... | reverse complement strand
GACGTCCCATGCCGCCGTAGGTGTCCACGATGATCTTGCGTCCGGTCAGGCCCGTGTCACCCATGGGCCCGCCGATGACGAAGCGTCCGGTGGGATTGATGTGGTACTTGGTGTCCTCATCGAGCAGGTGCGCGGGAATCACGGCCTGGATAACGTGCTTCAGGATATCGGCGCGCAGTTCGTCGTTGCCGATCGTCTCGGAGTGCTGCGTGGAGACCACCACCGCATCCACGCGCTTCACTTTGCCGGGAGCGGAATATTCGACCGTGACTTGAGATTTGCCGTCGGGGCGGAGGTAGGGGCAGGTGCCGTTCTTGCGGACTTCGGTCAGACGTTGGCACAACTTGTGCGCCAGCGCGATCGGCATCGGCATCAGCTCCGGCGTCTCATTGCAAGCGAAGCCAAACATCATTCCCTGATCGCCGGCGCCGCCGGTGTCCACGCCCATGGCGATGTCGCCGGACTGCTTGTTGATGCTGGAAATGACGGCGCAGGTGTTGGAGTCGAAACCGTACACGGCGTTGTCGTAGCCGATGGACTGGACTACTCCGCGGACGACGGTCTGGAAATCTACGTAGGCTTTGGTAGTGATCTCGCCGGCGATTACGACCAGGCCGGTGCAGGTCAGGGTTTCGCAGGCAACGCGGCTGGCGGGATCTTCACGCAGGCAGGCGTCGAGAATGGCATCGGAAATCTGGTCGGCAATTTTGTCCGGATGCCCCTCTGTAACCGATTCCGAGGTAAACAGAAAACGATTCGTTGGCAAGCTGATTATCTCCTCAAGGTAACTTCGAGCCTTGCGTTCACTAAAGGTGGGTTTATGACACCACTGGCTCTTCGCCCGGCGTCTGAACTCTCTCTTAAAAACGGTACCAGAGATGGTTCTTCGGCGCAATGAATTTGGCAGTGACAGCAGGGCCACGCAGCGAGTGGTTCCTGGCCGCATCGAACGGGAACTGGAGTCCGGTAAACGGAAGAAAAGAAAGAGCGAATCCTTACTGCGGAACGGTCGGTGCGGGAGCGTTCGGTTGCAGCCCGCCTGAGCCAAAAGTAAGGGTCTTTACCTCGCCGTAATCGCCTTGCGAAGCGAACTTCTTTCCGTTGAACACAAAGTCGAGTCCGCCCGTATTTCCTGCCCGAATCACCACCTCTTTTCGGCCATGCACGGTGCGCTGATTCTCGGCCACCAGAGTGTCGGCGAAGATGGTCTGACCATCCGCAATGATCGAGAGCCAGGAGTCTTCGCGGGCCAGGATGACAACCGTAAACTCGCCCGGCTCGGGCGTTGCGGGTGCGATCTCCGCCGCTGCGACAACCACATTCTTGCCGCTGGCCGGCTTCGGCGCTGGGCTGACTTCTTTTATCGGCGCGGACGTCGGAATGGGATTGGCGTCGCCCCGCGGGGCGAGGGAAGCCGGAGATCCAGCGCTCGCTCCAGTGGTGGGATTCGCCACTGGTTTCTGACTGGATGCCGGCGCGGGGGGCGGGCCGGAATGTCCTTCGTTCTTGTGCTGGCGACGGCTCCAAAGCGAGAGTACCAGCGCGACCAGCAAGAGGATCGCGGCGAACAGACCCCAAGGCAGCTGACGGGAAGGAGCGGCGTCGCGGGGTTCCGGGGGAGGCGCCTCGGCTTCCATCCCGGCGGCTGCTTTGGCGGGGCCCTCTCCGGAAGCTTCCAGGTAGTCGGCGATCGCCTGATCCTCATCCAGCCCGAGATGGCGGGCATAGGCGCGCACAAAGCCTTTGTTGAAAATGCCGCCCGGCAGCTGGTTGAATTTGTCTTCTTCCAGGGCCTGCAACATGCGCCTCCCGATCTTGGTGGAAAGGGAAATCTGCTCCAGCGTGATAGCACGCTTTTCGCGCTCGAGCTTCAGTTTTTCACCAAAGGAAGGCAAGCGATGCTCCCGCCCGGATCGGACCGCGACGGAATTTTACTCTCCGAAGACGGCCCCATGATAGGCCATTCCTGGGCCGCTTGGCGCAGGATTTCAGCCGGAAACGACGGGTTGGCATCACAGGTTCCGGTTACTAACGTACATTGCCCGACCTGTGTGGCCAAAATTATAATCCGGTATCTTCCCACCAGGACGAGGAGTGCATGCCGGAGGCAGCGGGCACATCCCCAACTCGCTTGTCGCAAGAGCTCACCATCTTCCACGATGTGGCGAAGGCTCTGACTTCCTCGCTCGATCTGGATTCCATCCTGCAGACCATCATGGAAAAGATGGCGGAATACTTCCGCCCGGAGACCTGGTCGCTGCTGATGGTGGATGAGCAGAAAAACGAGTTGTACTTCGCCATCGCGGTAGGCGCCGCGGCCGATGTCCTGGCCAATGCGCGCGTGAAGGTGGGCGAAGGCATCGCCGGCTGGGTCGCCAAGAACGGCCAGCCCCTGATCGTGCCCGACGTGGCGAGCGACCCGCGGTTCTCCCCGCGCCTCGACGAAATGACGCGCTGGCAGACCCGGTCCATCATCTGTGTGCCGCTGCGCTCCCGGCACCGCGTGCTGGGCGTAATTCAACTGGTCAACGTGGATGTGAAGGGCCTGAGCGAGCAGGAAATGTTCTTCCTGCATGCCTTGTGTGACTACGCCGCCATTTCCATCGAGAACGCCAAGGCCGTGGAGAAGATTCAGGAACTCACCATCACCGACGACTGCACCGGCCTGTTTAACGCACGCCATCTTTACAAGACGCTCGAAACCGAGGTCTACCGCTCGGCCCGCTTCGGCTACGAATTCAGCGTGATCTTCATTGACCTCGATCACTTCAAGCAGGTGAACGACACCAAGGGACATCTCGTGGGAAGCCGCCTGCTGGCGGAGGTCGGATACTTGATCAAGGCCCAGCTGCGGCTGATTGACTTCGCGTTTCGTTATGGCGGAGACGAATTTGTCGTTCTGCTGCCACAAACTGGAAAAGATCAGGCGTTAGTGGTTGCGAAACGTCTCCAGGATTCGCTGCGCGCGGGCCGCTTCTGTACCGAGCAAGGCCTCGAGCTGAACGTCCGGGCCAGCATGGGACTGGCCACCTTCCCGCATGACGCCCAGACGCCACACGACATCATTCGCCAGGCCGATGAAATGATGTACGAAGTGAAGAACACGACGCGGGACAATATTGGGGTGGCGTCGCGGGGATTGCTGGAGAACAGTGATTAGTGGTTAGTGGATGGTTGTTCGAGTTGGTCTTCAGGAATCGGTCTCGGGAGGGCACGGCTTCAGCCGTGCCGCAGAAGCGGCGTAACAACTGGGGCTTTTAGCCCTTGAAGTTTTCTGTTCTCCCGCGTCCGGGCCGAAGGCCCCCGGGGCTGAAGCCCACGTCTCGGAGGGAATTGGGCGGCACGGCTGAAGCCGTGCCCTCCCGACTCACCTTTTCTTCAAGTCCTCCGGCTGATCCGGCTTCTTCTGCACTTCTTTCCCATCCGATTTCCAGGCGAAGGCGTTGGCCGGAGCCGAGGGATTCACTCCGAAGTCCCAGACGTAGAGATTCATCCCTTCTTTGCCCAGCATCTCGGCAACGGCGTATTCGCCGGTTGCCAAAGGCTCTTGCGGAGAGATCTTGACCCAGCCTCCACCGAGTTCCGCCACGGTGGCCGCGACAAATCTTTCGTCCGCCTTGACCTTGCCGTAGGGCGCGATCTTGATTGCGCCGGCGATGCGCTTGCCGTTCTTGATCTCGGCGCGAATGATCTTGAAACGCTCGGCGGGCGGCAGAGGTGGCGGCTCGCCTTTCGCTCCGGCGGTGCCGCCGGTCGCATCCTGCGGATCGATGTTTACGTAGATGGCGGGCACGCCGGTGTGGGACTGAATCTTCGCGCGCACGCCGGGGAGCTCGATGGTCTGCCTGGCGCTCGCCAGCGGATTGATGGCCGCGCGCAGGATGTTTGCCTTCGTGTTCTTGTTCAGCTCGCCGCCGGATTGCTGGAGTTCGTCCAGTTGCGGCTGGTTCTGAAAGGTATCGAGCAGGAATACGCCGCCTTCTTCCGGCAGACGCAGGCCGGGCGCTACGTGGGGCGAGCGAGCCTCTTCGGCTTTCTGCTCGGCTTCCAGTTCCTTGTCGAGTTGGACGGCCTCGGGCGCGGGCGCTCCCTGCAAGCGTCCCTGTTCGTATTTTTCGGTGGCGTCCCAGTCGATGAAGTTCTTGGGAATTTCTTCCCACTCGCCGCGCTCGGCGCTGTAGTAGCGGACGCGGTCTCCCTTGATCTCGTACTTCGCAGCGAGCTGGTAGGAGCCGTCTTTCAGGATGAGGCGCTTGGCGAGGGTTTGGCCAGAGGCGGGGAAGGAGGAAAGAAAGCACAGTGCTATCAAACCGACAACCCCTGCCGATCTGAGAATCAGCGATTTCATGCCACAGAACATTATCCGTCCTTCTCCACGGCTCTGCAAAAGTTAGATGCGGCCCGCGTGCCCCATTCTTTTCGCGTACTTTGCGAAAAGGGTGGGTAATAGGGATCATCGGAGCACCCCAGGTACAACGGTCGTTTGAGGAGTCAGGGAAAAATCGGATGTGGGGGACGACCGTGGAGTCCCAGCGTTCAAAGGACGAAGGGTGGAGTGCCCGCGCTGCTTCGCATTCTGTGTCAGCGCACTTCGCTTGGGTCTTGTACCTTCCTGTTTACCCATGATAGGTCCTTGCCGATCACAAGTTCCTGCATGGTGGAATGGTGCGTGTTCTTCATTGAAACCGTGTCGACGTGAAACCTTCGCGCCCCGGCCATCGCTATCAGTTCGTCAGCGACGTCGTAGGTCATCACAAAATCTCCTCTGATCTCCTTGCACTGCTCGAACAATTCCTCGTGGTCGAGCTGGCAATGCGTATAGAGGCGGCTGCCAGCGCGCTTGCCCGCTGCGGTGTACGGGGGATCGATAAAGAAGACCGCTTTGCTATCGCTCGCATATTTCCTTACGGCTTCAATGCCGTCGCCTTCGACAAAAGTGATTTTGTCGCGAACGAATTTGATGTTCTGAATTCGCTTCCGAAGCGTTTCGGGATACCAGCGTGATCTTAGTCCCTTCCCGTTCTCGCCGTACTTCAAGACCCCGCTGCCCGGCGCGAGAATTCCACCGTGACAGGTCCGGTTGCGAAGAAGAGTATGAAAGCCCAACATTCTTGTACTTTTGGGTTTCCTCGCAAGCTCGCCCCGGAGGCTTTCGAGGTTCATGTCGAAAGAGCTTACGCGTTCGGCAAGCCAATCGTTGTCATCAGAAAGGAGGGTTTTCCAAACGGCGGCCACGCTCTTGTCCAGTTCGACCATAATCACGTGGTCCACGAGGTCTTCGAACGCCGCGGTGAGACTGACAATACCACCGCCGGCGAAGGGTTCGATGAACAGGCTTGGGCGTCTCTTAAGGGAGCGCAGCCACGTTCGAATGTAGGGTACGAGCCACGTCTTACCACCTGGGTAGCGAAACGGGCTTCGCTGAGGAATTTGGGCAACGTTCACCACGGAAGGCGCTTGTTTGGTTTCAGGTTTCCAGAAAGCCAGTTGGCCCATGAGACTTCTTTTCTAGAGCAGTTGGTCTATCGTCTGCGTATCGGGTGCCGTTCCGCTACCTAACTTCTCGTCCAATTTCTCTTGAAGGACGCCGATGAAATTTTTCACATCGCCAGGCTCGGACTTCGTAATCTGGTCGAGCGAAGCTCCAAATTCAGTGTAAATGGTGTGCTGTCTTTTTAGAACGTATCGATTGTCGGATTTGCGAAACTTAAGGTCATAGACGAGCCACGCGATGTCGGCCTTTTCTTGCGGAACTTGGGTCAGTTTGGGAAGGGTGGCAAAGAACCCGGCATCCAAGGCGACCGCGGTCTTCTTCTTCCAGGCATGCAGAATTCCGCCTTTGAAAATTAATTGTGGGGCAAGGCGTTTCCGAGAGGAGGACAGATAGTCCGGCCCCGGCCAGAACTTTTGGTTTTTCCAGTTCATGGCCGCGCGGTTCTTGGGATCTTGCATGTAGTACTCGAAAGGCTTGCGGACGTTTCCCGAGATATAGACTGCCTGGATCTCGACAGCGCCAAAATCGATGACCCTGCCCCGATCGTCGTACGACACGAGGACGAGATCAATATTGCCGGCTGATTTGTCCGTTTTATCCTTCAGCCGCACCTCTGTGAGCGATGTCCATTTCGCCTTTTGTGGAAAGAAGAATTCCGCTCCGTGATCGGCAATGATCCAATTCTGGCGAAATCGGATCGGGCAGGTGATGGCTAGACCGTCGCCTGCGGAGACGCTGCACGTTCCGAGCGGATCGTTCGCCTTATCTTTCGTGCAATTCGGTACTTTATTGTTGAACGGGCACAGTTTCTTCGTGCGGTGGCGGTTTGCTTCGTCTGAAAAATTATCGGTTGGAAATCCAAAAACTTCAGCAAGCGGATGTGTTCTTGACGGCATCACGGGGAGTTTATCACGTCGATCTGGGGAGCCGAGTGCTCCTCGATAGGAGCGAAGGCTCTGTCAGGGGGCACCCACTTTTTCCCAATTCCCATCCGTCACAATCTCTGGCATAATTGATCGTGCACCCCAGCCTGCACAATTTTCCAATCAAAATTAGAGCGAGGAACAGATGTCGGCCAAGTACATCTTTGTGACGGGCGGAGTTGTGTCTTCTTTGGGCAAGGGACTGGCGGCGGCTTCGATCGGATGCTTGCTGGAAAGCCGCGGCCTCAAAGTCAACCTGATGAAGTTCGATCCGTACCTGAATGTCGATCCGGGGACGATGTCCCCCTTTCAGCACGGCGAAGTCTTCGTCACCGACGACGGCGCCGAAACCGATCTCGACCTCGGCCACTACGAGCGCTTCACCCACGCCAAACTTTCCCGCGACAACAACTGGACCACCGGCCGGGTCTACGAGCAGATCATCGCCAAGGAGCGCCGCGGCGACTACCTCGGCAAAACCGTGCAGGTCATTCCTCACGTCACCAACGAAATTAAGGCGGCGATGAAGAAAGTTGCACAGGACGTGGACGTTTGCATCATTGAGATCGGCGGCACGGTGGGCGACATCGAGTCGCTGCCGTTTATCGAAGCCATCCGGCAGATGCGTCAGGAACTGGGCCGCGAGCACACGGTGTTCGTGCACGTCACGCTGGTGCCGTTCATCGCGGCCGCGCAGGAACTCAAGACCAAGCCGACACAGCACTCGGTCAAAGAGCTGCTGAGTGTGGGAATTCAGCCCGACATCCTGCTCTGCCGCACCGACCGCTTCCTGTCGAAAGACATCAAGGGGAAGATTGCGCTCTTCTGCAACGTGGAAGAAGAGGCGGTGATCACGGCCAAAGACGTGGCCTCGGTGTACGAGGTGCCGCTGAATTTCGCGCATGAAGGAGTGGACACGCTGGCTTTGCGCTACCTGCATCTGCCGGCGAAGGATCGCGATCTGTCGCACTGGGAAAACCTGGTGCATCGCGTCTATAACCCGAAAGATGTGGTCAGGATTGGCATCGTCGGGAAATACGTAGAATACGAGGATTCCTACAAGTCGCTGAAAGAGGCGCTGGTGCACGGCGCGCTTGCCCACAACCTGAAGCTCGAACTGAACTGGGTGGAAGCCGAGGGGCTCGAGACGGCAGACAAGGCAGACAAGGCCGACAAAAGCTACGAAGCGCAACTCGAAGGCTACGACGGACTCCTGGTTCCCGGCGGATTCGGCAAGCGCGGGATCGAGGGAATGCTGAAGGCGATTCAGTATGCGCGCGAGAAGCAAGTCCCGTATTTCGGGATTTGTCTCGGCATGCAGACGGCGTGCATCGAGTTCGCGCGCAACGTGTGCGGGCTGGCCGACGCCAATTCCAGCGAATTCGATCAGGCAACGCCGCACCGAGTCATTTATAAGCTGCGCGAGCTGCGCGGTGTCGAAGAACTCGGCGGGACGATGCGTCTGGGCGCTTGGCCCTGCAAGATCGAGCCTGACACTCTGGCGCACAGGGTTTATGGCCAGACGGAGATCAGCGAGCGGCACCGGCATCGCTACGAGTTCAACTGCGAATATGAAGAGACGATGACCGCCGGCGGCCTGAAGATTTCAGGTTCAACTCCCGACGGCACTTACGTCGAGATGGTCGAGATCCCGGGGCATCCGCACTTCATTGGTTGCCAGTTCCATCCCGAGTTCAAGTCGAAGCCGCTCGAGCCACATCCGCTGTTCAAGTCGTTTATCGGGGCGGCGTACGAACACGGCAAGAAGCGCAAGGCACAGAAAGAAGCGGCGGAGGTGGAATTGTTTCTGCGGCCGGAGAAGGTGGGACGGAGATAAATCGGGTGATCTGGCCATCGGGTGGTCGAATACCGCGCGCAGGTTTTGATGATCCGATCACCCGATGATTCGATGCCCCGATCATTTCTCGCCGTCTCAGCGGTAAACGACTTTGACCTCTTCATTCCAAATCGATAACGTCCGCGTCGGTTCCGGCGATCTGTTCCTGATCGCGGGCCCATGCGTGATTGAGAGTGAGAAACACGCGCTGTTCATGGCGGAAGTGATCAAGGGCATCGCCCGCTCGCTGAACTTCCCGTTCATCTTCAAAGCCTCCTACGACAAGGCCAACCGCACTTCGATCCGAAGTTTTCGCGGGCCCGGATTAAAAGAGGGATTGCGGATTCTGAAGAAAGTTAAAGACGAGATCCACGTTCCCGTGCTGACCGATGTGCACCAGGCAGTCGACGTGGGCGCTGTGGCCGAGGTGGTGGACGTGCTCCAGATTCCTGCGTTTCTCTGCCGCCAGACCGACTTGGTCGTAGCGGCCGCGCTCAGCGGACGCCCCGTCAACATCAAGAAAGGCCAGTTTGTCTCGCCGTGGGACATGAAGCACGCGGTCGAGAAATGCCGCGACGCCGGCAACAGCCAGGTCTTCGTGACCGAGCGCGGATCGAGCTTCGGCTACAACAACCTGGTGGTGGACATGCGCTCGCTGGCCATCATGCGCAAGTTCGCGCCGGTGGTGTTCGACGCGACGCACTCGGTGCAGTTGCCGTCCTCCTCCCCCGGCGACGAAGGCCAGCCCGCCACCAGCGGCGGCCAACCGGAATTTATTCCCGTGCTCTCGCGGGCCGCGGTGGCAGCGGGAGTGGACGGCGTGTTCATGGAAGTCCACGACAATCCCAAAGAAGCGAAGAGCGACGGCGCCAACGCACTCGACTCGCGCCACCTGCGCGGGCTGCTGAAGGAATTGTTGGCCGTGAAGAAGGCGCTGGAAGCGGCGCGCGCGACGCCGTAGGCTGGATTCCTCAGTCCCAGATCTTCTTGCTAAGCGGGGCGAGCGGCCGACGACTATTTTTAACCACAGGGAAACACAGGGGTACACGGGGGAAATCAGAATGAGGTCCTCTGTGGCCCTCTGTGTCCCCTGTGGTTATGCTTTTTTCTCTGCGCGGCTCTGCTAACATTCTCCCTTCCATGAAGCACGTCGGCGAAAACGTAGTGCGCATCGAGGCGGAGGCGCTGCGGGCGCTGGCCGACCGGCTCGCGGGTCCGATGGCGGCTGATTTTCACCGCGCGGTCGAGCTGATGTTCAACTGTCAGGGACGGGTGGTCGTCACCGGGATGGGCAAGAGCGGGATCATCGCCCGGAAGATTGCGGCTACTTTGAGTTCTACGGGCACGCCCGCTCTCTACTTGCATCCGGTGGAAGCGCTGCACGGCGATCTGGGAATGATCGTGCGCGGCGACGTTGTGCTGGCGCTTTCAGCCAGCGGCGAGACGGAAGAAATTCTGCGGCTGCTGGCTACTATCAAACGGCTGCAGGTGCCGCTGATTAGCATGACCTGTGATGACGTGGCGGAAAGAGCAGCGGGCGAGGGCCCCTTCGACTCACGCTCAGGGCAGGTCCGCTCCACACTGGCATCCACACTCGCCGGCGCGGCGGAGATTGCGCTCGATTGCTCGATCTCAAAAGAAGCTTGTTCGCTGGGGCTGGCGCCGACGGCTTCGACTACCACCATGCTGGCGTTGGGCGATGCGCTGGCGGTTGCGCTTTCGGAAAAACGCGGCTTCAAGGAAGAGGACTTTGCCAATCTGCATCCCGGCGGGAAACTCGGCAAGCGGCTGGCGCGGGTCGAGTCGCTGATGCACTCGGGCGACGCGCTTCCGCGCGTGATCGCCACGACCAAGATGCCCGACGTGATCTACGAGATGTCGCGCAAGAAGCTGGGCGTGACCGCGGTGGTGGATGGCGACAGACTTCTGGGAGTGATCAGCGATGGCGATCTGCGGCGGCTGCTCGAACATCGCGGCAAAGACGCGCTCGACCTCACCGCGCAAGACTGCATGAACCGCACCCCGAAAACGATCGGCCCCCAGGAATTCGCGGCGACCGCGCTGGCACGCATGGAAGAGATGAAGATCACATCGCTGGTCGTGGTGGACGACGATCAGCGCGTGCGCGGCATCGTGCACCTGCACGATCTGTGGGGAACGGAGATGGTGTAGAGGTGCGAGCAGCGAGCTTCGAGCAAGCTCTACAATGCGTCCGGAGCACCGGCACGGGTGAAGCCGTGCCCTCCCGACATCCGATTGTCGGAACCCAGTTCCCGAGCCTCAACGTGAAACGCGCACCTTGGGAGGATGGGACGCGTCGGGGAAGGTGAACGTAACCAGCGCTCCTTCGCGGACGTTGCCCACCAGCGCGGGACGGAAGCAGGCGATGCAAGTCCCGCCGGCGTGGCGAACGCTGGGATAG
>Ga0209726_10008849_pt1 | contig 10677 bp, 9 predicted proteins | sample Subgrocontami54m_FD_187453 | JGI IMG/M metagenome (GOLD analysis project Ga0209726, IMG submission 187453) | Subsurface groundwater microbial communities from S. Glens Falls, New York, USA - GMW46 contaminated, 5.4 m (SPAdes) (version 3) | ecosystem: Environmental > Aquatic > Deep subsurface >... | reverse complement strand
CGCGCAAGGCGATGCGGCGCGAGCCCGGCAGGCGGGCGCCGCCATCGCCCTCGATGGTGCGCGCCATCAGCGCGATACGGTCGGCGAACAGGTCGCGGCCGGCAAACGCGCCGGGATCGATGGCGATCAGCAGCTGGCCGACGCCGGGCGGCGCGCCCTCCGCATCGAAGAAGGAGCTGGCCTCGAAGGCGAAGCGCGCGCCGGTGAGCGCCACCGCCAGGATCTCGACCATCAGCGCCAAAGCCGCGCCCTTGGAGCCGCCGATCGGCAGCAGCGCACCTTTGAGCGCGGCCGCGGCATCCGTGGTCGGGGCCCCCCGCTCGTCGACCGCCCAGTTCGCCGGGATCGGCTCGCCCTTCTGTGCCGCGGCCATGATCTTGCCGCGCGCCACCTGGCTGAGCGCCAGATCGACGACGACCGGCGGATTGCCCCGTCGCGGAGCCGCAAAGGCGATGGGGTTGGTGCCGAACACCGGTCGCTTGCCGCCCCAGGCGCCCATGGCCTTGGGCGTATTGCCGAAGGCGAGCGCGACGAGGCCGGCCTCCGCCAGCCGCTCGACGTGCCGGCCGACGACGCCGAAGTGGTGCGAGCGCACGAAGCCCACCGCGGCGATGCCCGCCGCGACGGCAAGGCCGGGCAGCCTCTCGATGGCAAGGTCGAAGGCCGGATAGGCAAAGCCGTTGCGCACGTCGATCATCAGGCTGCCGGGCCTGGTCTGGCGCACGTCGGGCACCGCATGGCCGTCGACCTTGCCGGCCTTGGCCTGCGCCGCGTAGCTCGGCACGCGGCTGAGCCCGTGGCCTTTCTGCCCATCGATCTCGGCCTGGGCGAGCGCGCGGGCAACCGAGCGAGCGATGGCGGCCGCGGTGTTGGACGCAACGAGGGCCGCGGCGATCAGCGCCTCCAGCTCCGGCGCCTGTATCGTTGTGGTGTCGCCCATGTTGTTGCCTTCATAGCCGGCATCGGGACCGAATTCCCCTCCCCTTGCGGCGAGGAGAATCGCATATGACCTATCTCTGATAACGCCTGCAAATCGGCGAATCGAGGATTGTTGGAGGGCTCCCGCGAGCGCAATAGGTGTCTTTGACGGCCGCAACGTCCGGCACGCGCCCCCTCCCCACGTGGCAAACGGCTTCCTATATACTGGCGCCAGGGACCCTGGGGGGTATGCCAGTGGTGGAGGTTGCCACATGCAGCTGTGGCGCAGGGATCGCGATACGACGTTCGTTTCCAATAGAACCGGCAGCGGCCAGGACGAGGAGCTGCTCGACGCCTATTCGAGCGCGGTGGTCGGCGTGGTCGAGGCCGTGTCGCCCTCGGTCGTGCATGTTCAAGTGCGGGGCGCCCGCATGGGCCGTGCGGCCATGGGCTCGGGCTCGGGCACCATCCTGTCGCCAGACGGCATCGTGCTCACCAACAATCATGTGGTGGAGGGCGCGTCGGCCATCGAGCTGGCGCTGACGGACGCACGGCGCGTGCCGGCGCGCATCCTGGGCCGCGACCCCGACACCGACATCGCCGTGCTGCGGGCCGAGACCAGCGACCGGCTGCCAGCCGCCAAGCTCGGCAATTCCAAGAAGATCAAGCCCGGCCAGATCGCCATCGCCATCGGCAATCCGCTGGGCTTCGAGTCGACCGTCACGGCCGGCATCGTCAGCGCCGTCGGGCGCTCCCTGCGCGCGCAGAACGGCCGCCTGATCGGCGACGTGATCCAGACCGACGCGGCCCTCAACCCCGGCAACTCCGGCGGGCCGCTGGTCAACTCGCGCGCCGAGGTGATCGGCGTCAACACCGCCGTCATCATGGGCGCGCAGGGCATCTGCTTCTCGGTCGCCTCCAACACGGCCCAGCACGTGCTCACCCAGGTGCTGCAGCACGGCCGCGTGCGCCGCGCACGGCTCGGCATCGCCGGCGACCAGGTGCACCTGCCGCAGCGGCTGCGCGTCAAGACCGGCCTCACCCAGGAGTCCGGCGTGCGCGTCGTCGAGGTCCAGCCCGGCAGCCCGGCAATCGCCGGCGGCCTGGAGCCGGGCGATGTGATCGTCGGCGTCGACAAGGAGGTCGTGACCGGCATCGACGATATCGCCCGCGTGCTCGACGGCACCCGCATCGACAAGCGCGTGGCGATCCTAATCCTGCGCGATGGCGGCCTCGCCACCATCGAGATCATCCCCACCGAGCGCCTGCCGGAGCGGTGAAGCCCGCCAGCGTTCGACAACGGCCCCGAGCCTCGTGTCGGGCAGGCCCGGCATGCAAAGGAGCGGTTGCTAGCGGCGCCGGTTGGCTCTATCTCCGGCCCCGGGGCGCTTGAGTCCGGGGACCGGGGGAGCAGCAGGCATGCCGTGGTTATGGGCCGTGTTCACGGTCGCCGCTGCCGGCGGCCAGGTGCTGCGCAACGCCATGCAGAAGGAGCTGACCGCCACGCTGGGCACGGTCGGCGCCACGCACGTGCGCTTCCTCTTCGGCCTGCCCTTCGCGCTGCTGTTCCTCGCCGTCGTGCTCGCTGCGACGCAACTGCCCGTGCCCGAGCTCGGGCCCACCATGCTCGCCTGGACGGTGACGGCGGCGCTGGCGCAGATCGCCGCCACCGCGCTGCTGCTCGCCACCATGCAGCAGCGCTCGTTCGTGGTGACGACGGCCTACGTCAAGACCGAGCCGGTGCAGGTGGCGGCCTTCGGGCTGGTCTTCCTCGGCGACCAGGTGACGCCGGCGCTGGCGGCCGCCATCCTGATCGCCACCGCCGGGGTGCTGATCGTGTCCTGGCCGCGCAGCAATTCGGCCGAGGTGTTCTCCTGGAAGGCCGCCGCGCGCGGCATCGGCTCGGGCGCGCTGTTTGCCATCGCGGCCATCGGCTATCGCGGCGGCATCCGCGCGCTGGAGACCCCGAGCTTCGTCGTTGCCGCCACCGTGACGCTGGTGGTGGGCCTCGTGATCCAGACCGCCATCCTGACGGTCTATCTGGCGCTCGCCGACCGGCCGACGCTGGTGGCGATCTTCCGCGCCTGGCGGCCGTCGCTGTTCGCCGGCTTCATGGGCGCCTTCGCCTCGCAGATGTGGTACCTGGCCTTCGCGCTCGAGACCGCCGCCAAGGTGCGCACCCTGGCCCTGGTCGAGATCCTGTTCGCCCAGGTGGTCTCCCGCAACCTCTTCAAACAGAGCGTCGCCTCGCGCGAGTTCGTGGGCATCGCCCTCATCGTGCTGGGCGTGGTGCTGCTGCTCAACCTTTGATACACGGCACGCGATACGTGGACATCAGGCGAACGGCCACCACGCCATCCTCGACCAGTACTCGATGAGCCACTTTCCTGCCACGCCCAAGGCGCCGAACACGGCGCCCGATACGATGGTTCCTATCGCGGCGGCTTTCCTCCACCAGGCGACGTTGTGCTGCGTGTCTACATACACCTGCTCGCCGATCAGCACCAATTGACGCACTTCGCGCAAGACGTTCTCCAGTTGCACGGTGTTGTCGCGCGTCGCCTCTGTCTGGGTGACGATGGCGCTGGTCTGGATGCTCTGCATCTCGCCGTGCAGGCGTGATCGCAAGGTCGCCAAGCGGGCGCCGACGCCGTCGATGAACTTGAAGGCGGGGTCCAGTCCGCGCGTCAGGAACTGCGTGTAGGACGTCCAGGTCTCTATCAACCCAACCCTTAGGGTTCCGGCGAGCGTCCTGAACACGTCGCTGTAGTATCTGGCGCGATTGATCCGATAGTGGATGCCGCCGATGGCGCCTCGGCCAAGGCTGTCCAGTCCGATGCCGATGGCAATCAGGCGCGACTCCGCCAGCTGGTTTTCCTCGGCCAGCTCGCGGTCCCAGTCGTCATTCATGTCGCGCCAGCTCCTGTCCAGCCCATAGACAAATTTCTTGAGCTCGATTGCCCATCTGCGCTGCCCCTCGGACGGCCCATCTGCCGACTTGAGCCAGCTGAACCACCCGCGCCGGCTTCGGGGGGAAAAGGTCTCGATCAGCACCTGGTCGGGAATATAGGCAAGGGCACGTAGTGCTTTCGGAGCTTCTCTGGGCGTGAGCTGCCTGGCCGCGTTGTGTGCCCTCGCAATCCGATCGTCGGGGATCTTGTGCTCGTTCTTGTCGAGGTAGTGCCGAAGCGACTCTGAAATCTCCCGCAGCACTTCGTCCTGCCTGTCCTCGAATCTCTCCTCGATCGCCAGAACGCTGTTGGTCCACGCCTTCATGGCGGCGTCCAGCTCCTGGCCGTAGATGCGGATCTGCGCGTCGGCGTCGCGGATGATCGACCAGTTCTTCAGCGAGTAGAGGCGCATCGTCCCCATGGCGTTGATGCGCTCGACCAGGCGACCGATCTGCTTTCGGTGAGGCTCGTACTTGGTCAGGAACAGATAGCGAAAGGGCGCCGGACGGTCGTTTTGCGGCGTCGTCGGAGCCTCCGCCAGTCGTGGATCGCTCCAATCCGGCTCGTTGGCGGGGTCGAGCCCGCGGACGCGCCGTTGCGGCAGGGCGCCGGCGGGCACATCGAAGGCGACGTCGCCCTCGTCCAGGTCGTCGAACTCGCTCTGCGAGCCGAGCGAGCTGACGTAGAGCGCGCGCCAGTCGAACACGCCGCAGGCGATCCAGTCACGGTAGTCCGCCTCCGGCCTGATGCGGCGAAAGAACGGCCAGAAGCCCTTGAGCACGGAGTTGGCCTCGACAATCTCGAAGCGCTTGAACGGCTCGCCGCCCGTCGTCGCGGTGGCCGCCGCAGGCAAGGGCTCGCCGGTGCCACGGGTGGACAGCACCAGGCCGCGGAAGTTGGCGAACACCTTGTCGGTCTTGCCGGCGATGCGCTGCAGGCTGACGCCGAAGGCGGCGCAGAACTCGGCCCAGATTCCCTCGTACAGGTAGTCGGCGTAGGCCTTCAGGCTCGCCGCGTCCTGCTCGAAGTCGGGGATGGAGTCCGGCTCGGGAATCACGCTCTGCTTGATCAGCGCACTTTTGGTGCGCACTTCGCACACCTGCTTGATGTGCGCAGCCGCAGAAAGCACCTTCGCGCGCCGGTCCTTGGATGTCTTCCATTGGTCGGGCGCGAGAATTGCGTCCGAGAAAGCCGGAATTTGCCGCCACGGTTTGCCGGCGTCGAGGTAGAAGGTGATCGTGCTGTAGTCGGCGTGAACGTCGGCCTGCACGCGCACGCGCAGATCGTTTGGGCCGGGCTTCTTGTCGCTGCGCTCCGAGATCGGCTTGTCGTCGCCTCCATGCCACCAAAGTGTGAACCCGATCGATTCGGTATTGAAGACGGGCAGGGGCGCTCCCTGGAATCGCGGCTCGTGCCATTCCCTAGTCTGCTCGAACCAGTCGGTGGGTGCACTCAGCGAAAATTGCTCGATCCTCGGCGCAGACGTACTGCCTCCGGTCGTGCGTTGTGCGCGCCCCTTCAGTTGCAGATCGCGCAGGAGAGCATTGAAATCTTCGATCAGGCGCTGGCGGCGCTTGGCGTACTCCACCCGCAGCGACCGCTCGAAAGTCCGAAACGCCTCCGGCGTCGGACCCAGCTTCTCCACTGGTGTCGCATCCGTGTTCTGCGGGTCGATATCCTGTCTTGGCCAGAACGCCACGTGCCAGACCAGCGTCGGCGTGCCGAATTCGGGTGCCGGGCGGGTGTGGCCCTCCCGCGTGATGGTGAAGAACTGCTTGGTGTAGGCCAGGTCGTCGACGTCGATCCCCCGAGCATGGGTATTCACGGCATCTCCCCCCAACGTTTTGTGTTTGTTGTCTCCTTATTTTGCACATTTATGCCCGCGCCTGTCCAGTAGGCCATCAGACATTGGACCGATCGCGATGGGCGTGTGCTGCCGTTGAGCTCGTGAAAATCACACCAAATCGAAGGGCCGGACGCGCCCGCGCCCGGCCCTTCGCTTCGTGCTGCGAATCCTGTTTGTCGGCGCGAGCGCTACTTGGTCAGGCCCTCGGCCTTCATCGCCGCCTGCACCGCTGGGCGGGCGCCGACGCGCTTGCGGTAGGCCAGCACGTTGGCGAAGGGCGAGAGGTCGACATCGACCCGGGGCGCCCAGTTCGACACCACATACAGGTAGGCGTCGGCCACCGAGAAGCTCTTGCCCATCATGTAGTCGTTGCTGGCGAGGTGCTTGTCGAGATGGGCGAAGCGCGTCGTGAGGCGCTCGCGGAAGATCTTCTTGGCCTCTTCGGGCATGGACGGATTGAACAGCGGCGAGAAGCCTTTGTGCAGCTCGCTGGTCACGAAGTTGAGCCAGGACTGCAGCTTGGTGCGCTCCATCGTGCCGTTGGCCGGCGCCAGGTTCTTCCCCGGCACCTTGTCGGCGATCCATTGCACGATCGCGGGGCCCTCGGTGATGCGGGTGCCGTCGTCGAGCTCCAGCAGCGGCACGTAGCCCAGCGGGTTCACGGTGCGGTAGTCGCCGGCGCCGTCCATGGTCTTGGTCTTGTTGTCGATCTTGACCTTCTCGAACGGCAGGCCGGCCTCGAGCAGGACGATGTGGGGGGAAAGCGAGCAGGCGCCAGGTGCATAGTAGAGCTTCATCGAGCGACTCCTTGACTGGATCACGGGGAGAGCTGCGTGCATCTGCATTGAATGCAGCTGCATATATAGGATACCCATGCAAGTGCAAGCGAATTCTGCTACAGTAACGCAATCATGACCGGCAAGCCCACACGCGCCGTGGTCGAGGCCTGGGCCAGCCTCGTGCGCACGGAACGCACACTCCTCGACAAGGTGGAGGAGGAGCTGAAGCGCGCGCACCTGCCGCCGCTCGACTGGTATCACGTGCTCAACGAGATCGACCGCAGCCCGAAGGGCATGATGCGCCAGACCGACGTGCAGGATTGCACGCAGCTCGCCCAGTACAACGTCTGCCGCCTGGTCGACAGATTGCAGCGCGAAGGCCTGGTCGAGCGGCGCCAGTGTCAGCTCGACGGCCGCAACAACGTGCTCCTCATAACGCCCAAGGGCCGGGCCCTGCGCCGGCAGATGTGGCCGATCTACTCGGCTGCCATCGAGGCGCATTTCGGCGCGCACTTGAGCCAGGCCGAAGCCGAGCAGTTGGCGCGGCTGCTGGGCAAGCTCCTCGCCTGAGGCGCGCTGGACCGGCGAGGCGTATGGTGTAGGATGCGGCGCGCACGCCGATGCGCAGCGTCGGCAACGAGGGCAAAGGATCAAGGGCAGATGAGCGCACCTGGCGCGGGCAACGAGATTCCGGCCGGCACCCTGATGCAGGGCAAGCGCGGGCTCATCATGGGCGTCGCCAACAGCCGCTCGATCGCCTGGGGCATTGCCAAGGCGGTGGCGGCGCAGGGCGCGGCCCTCGCCTTCACCTACCAGGGCGATGCCTTGAAGAAGCGCGTCGAGCCGCTGGCGGGGGAGGTCGGCTCCAAGCTGGTGCTGCCCTGCGACGTGACGGACAAGGCCTCGGTGGACGCGGTGTTCACCGAGCTCGGGCGGCAGTGGGGCAAGCTCGATTTCCTGGTGCACGCCATCGCCTTCTCGGACAAGGCCGAGCTCGACGGCCGCTACGTCGACACCAGCGAGAAGAACTTCACGCAGACCATGCTGATCTCCTGCTACTCGTTCACGGCGCTGGCGCAGCGGGCCGAGAAGCTCATGAGCGCGGGCGGCTCGCTGCTCACCCTCACCTACTACGGCGCCGAGAAGGTGATGCCGCACTACAATGTGATGGGCGTGGCCAAGGCGGCGCTGGAGGCCTCCGTGCGCTATCTCGCCGTCGACCTCGGCAAGGGCGGCATCCGCGTCAACGCCATCTCGGCCGGCCCGATCAAGACGCTGGCGGCATCGGGCATCGCCGATTTCCGCTATATCCTCAAGTGGAACGAGTACAACTCGGCGCTGCGCCGCACCGTGACCATCGAGGAGGTGGGCGCTGCGGGGCTCTATCTCCTCTCCGATCTCTCGCGCGGCGTCACCGGCGAGGTGCACCACGTCGATGCCGGCTATCACGTGCAGGGCATGAAGCACGAGGACGCGCCCGACATCTCCGTCGTCAAGGACGCCGGCTAGCGCTATCTCCGCTGCCGGCGATGATGGACAGGCCGGCGGATGCGGCGGGAGTGACCCGTACCTGTGGTATGGGGCCGTCGACGCGGAAGGTCAGCCTCCGGGTTTCAGGGTGGCGAAATAGGCGGCCAGCGCCGCCATCTCTTCGTCGCTCAGGCTGGCAGCGACGCTCTGCATCACCGGGTTGTCGCGCTCCTTGGCCTTGTAGGACCGGAGCACTGCGATGAACTGGTCCGGCGGCCAGCCGACAATGACCGGTATGCCGGCGTTGCGGTTGTCGCGCGGATGGCACGTGACGCACTCGCCGGCGAGATGGCGACCCAGCGCCATGTCACCGGCGCGCAAGGACGAGGACATCAGGAACCAGAGCGCCGCCGCGATCGACACGGCAATGGCTGCAATGCTGGCGGAGGGGTGCACGATCCTCATCCTGGCACGCGAGCCGTCAGACGCCGACCACCTTGACGCTGGCGCTCGGCTTCACGTCGATCGTCTTGCGAGCGGCGACGTGTCGCCGGATAGTCCGGTGAACAAGTAGGGGAAGCCGCTTGATCGGTCGGCCAACGCACAAGATCGTTCTCGCCATGATGGCGCTGGCTGCCGCTCTCGTGGCGGATGGCGGCAGCGTGCGGGCGGCCGAGCTGGTGATGTTCGAGGAGCCGGGCTGCGTCTGGTGCCGGCGCTGGCACGCGGAGATCGGTCCGGCTTATCCGCTGACCGCCGAAGGCCAGCTCGCGCCGTTGCGTCGCATCCACGTTCGCGATCAGGCGACCGCAGGCGTGTTGCTGCAACGGCCGGTCACCGTAACACCGACGTTCGTGCTGGCGGAGGATGGCCGAGAGATCGGGCGCATCGTCGGCTACCAGGGCAACGAGTTCTTCTATGGCCTGCTCGCAGACCTCCTCAAACGCCTTCCGGGGACCCCAGGCCTGCAGAGGCCCCGCCCCGATCTCGCCGGCGGCACGTGCGCGGCGACAATGCGAACGTGAAACGTGATATATGTTCGGACCTGAAATGCGTCGGCTCGTTCTGACACTGCGGGACTAGGTGATGTCTCGAATACTCTCCAACAAGGTCGTCGAGGCGCTCGAGAGCGATGCCGAGCTGTCACCCGAGCTGACGCGCATGATGAAGAATGCCCGCACGGCGAGCGATTTCCTCAAGGCGCTGGCGCATGAGAACAGGCTGCTGCTGCTGTGCCTGCTGTCGGAGCGCGAACGGTCGGTCACCGAGCTCGAGGAGCTGCTTGCGCTGCGCCAGACCACGGTGTCCCAGCAGCTCGCGCGACTGCGCCTGGATGGGCTTGTGACCACGCGCCGGGAAGGCAAAGCCGTTTACTACAGCGTGGCGGACGCCAATACGCTCAAGTTCGTGAAGGTGATCTACGAGATGTTCTGCTCGGGGCCAGAAGCCGAGAAAGGCCGCTCCTGAGCCTCGCAGAGGAGGCGCCTCTGCAGGGCGCCTCATGCCGTTCGAGAGGAAACGCTGTGGACGGGCTGGGTGCCGGTCGGCGGCCTCATTTGCGGCTTCCTTGCCGGCTTTGCCGCACAGTATGGGCGGCTCTGCACGGTGGGCGCCATCGAGATCGAGGATGCGGTGATTGCCGGGCCCGGCTGGGGCTGACGCGCCTGATCGAGGGCCGCCCGCTGTTCGCACGCTGACGCTGATGCAAGACTGTCTATGGCCGCATGGAGAACGCGCGCGGACCGGGCGTGCGCAGCGGCTCGGCGAGGTCGGCGAACTCGCACAGCAGCTTGCGCGTATCGCGCGGGTCGATGATCTCCTCGACCCAGAAGGTCTCGGCCGTGCGGAAGGGCGAGCGCAGCGCATTGAGCCGCGCCTCGATCTCGGCGAGCTTGGCCTTGCGATCGGGTGCGGCCTCGATCTCGGCGCGATAGGCGGCCTCGATGCCGCCCTCGAGCGGCAGCGATCCCCACCAGCCCGACAGCCAAGCGTAGCGGATCGCGAGCCGCCCCGCCGGCACGTGCGCGGCGCCGGCCACGCCGAACGAGTTGCGCACGATCACCGTGCACCACGGCACGCTCGACTGGTTGATGGCGGCCATGGCGCGCACGCCGTGGCGGATGGTCGCCGATTTCTCCGCCTCGAGGCCGATCAGGAAGCCGGGACAGTCGCACAGATAGACCACGGGCAGGTGGAACGTCTCGGCCATGTCGACGAAGCGCACCGTCTTGGCGCAGGCATCCGCCGTCCAGGCGCCGCCGTAGTGGTAAGGGTCGCTCGCCAGGATCGCGACGGGCAGCCCGCGCAGGCGCGCGAGCCCGGTGATGATCGGCCGGCCGAACATCTGCCCCATCTCGAAGAACGAGCCCTTGTCGACCAGCGCCTCGATGATCGGGCGCATCCGGTAGACCTTGCGGCGGTCGCGCGGGATGACGGAGAACAGCATCTCCTCGCGCCGGTCGGCCGGATCGGCGCACTCGCCCCGCGGCGACACGCTGTGGACCGAGGAGGGCAGATAGGACAGGAAGCGGCGCGCGCACTGGAACGCCTCCTCTTCCGTCTCCACCGCGTGGTCGACGGCGCCGGCGCGGCACTGCACCTCCCAGCCGCCCAGCTCCTGCTTGCCGATGTCCTGGCCGGTGCGCGCCACCACCGGCGGCCCGGCCACGAACATGGCCGACGTGGTCTTGGTCATGATCGAGTAGTGGCTGGG
>Ga0209726_10008848_pt1 | contig 10678 bp, 12 predicted proteins | sample Subgrocontami54m_FD_187453 | JGI IMG/M metagenome (GOLD analysis project Ga0209726, IMG submission 187453) | Subsurface groundwater microbial communities from S. Glens Falls, New York, USA - GMW46 contaminated, 5.4 m (SPAdes) (version 3) | ecosystem: Environmental > Aquatic > Deep subsurface >... | reverse complement strand
CTCCCCCATATGCGAGATATCGAACAAGCCCGCCCGCTCCCTGACGGCACGGTGCTCCTCCAGAATCCCGGCATACTGCACCGGCATCTCCCAGCCGCCAAAGGGAACCATCCTGGCACCGAGTTGGCGGTGCATCTCGAACAGCGGGGTACGCTTGAAGGGTCCAGTCGCTGCGCTCATCTACGACCTCTCAGCATAGGCAGAGGTGACGCTAGCCCCAAGCAAGGCATAGCAGCGATATCTCTTTATAGCGCCCTCGTAACTACAAAGTGTTTAGGCTGTAGGCTGAAGGCTGTTAGTCGTTGCGCATGGACCGAATCAAGGTGCCCGGAACCTTTTCGGTTTCCATCATTGTCGCGTCGCATTCGGAAAACGCCTGACTCATCTGTGCGCGTTCCTACAGTCTAAACGCCTACAGTCTATCTACCTGAGTAGTTACGTGCCATGGTAGCAGTATCGTCTGCGTTATGTACATGGGGCCTATCGGGGAGAAACATGAGGGAAACCCAGTCGTAAAGACGCGGCGATCTTCAAACATCGGTTGATTCCTGTCAAGTGAAAAGTGGCAAGACTGTGTGGAGTCGGCATAGCTCGTGTACACCCTCCCCACGGCGCATTTCTATGGAGGAAGTTCTTGACAGTCACCAATGACGGGACAGCAATGATAACATAAGAAACCTTGCTGAATGGCCAATAGGCGCGAGGGACGCGCCGCAAGGCAGAGCTTTCTTATTTACAAACTTCCAATCGGCGATGTATTCTGAAAATAGCTCGAACGGAATTCTGTAAGGGCAAAAGGAAATTTTCTAAGCATATGTTTAGTACAAACACTTATACAAAAGATTTTAAGTATTTTAAGGAGAAATACGCCGAAAGTATGGAACGTATGTTTGCGGCGGTCAGTGATCTCTATGCGGAGCACTGGAATGATTATTTTCACCTCGCACTGTTCAAGGATGAAAATGAAAGTTGGGAATCGGCTTTTAGAAATACTCACAAAAAATATTTAGAAGCCCTGCGGATTAAAGATGTGCGTAAGGTGCTCGAACTGGCTTGCGGGAGAGGCGGTTTTACCGACGTTCTTGCTGAAAATACCTCTGGTGAAGTTTTGGGGATTGATATTTCCCGTTCACAACTTTCACATACCAACAGATTTAAGCGGCCGAATTTACGTTTCAAGCACCACGATATTATGAAAGTTGATCAACTTGGAGAAACATTTGACGCGGTAGTACTCATGGACGCCGATTGCTATTTACCGGATAAAAGATTGGCTGTAGAAAAAATCTCAAAAGTCATGAATCCCGGATCTCGTTTCCTCCTGCTTGGATGGTGCAAGCAGGATGGGCTGAACTCAATGCAGGAAGAACTTGTGTTGCATCCTTTTATGAAGTACTGGGCCATACCCAGTCTTGAGACGCCAGAGAATTATAAGAAATATTTTGATCAAAACGATTTCAGAATGATTGAGATTACGGACCTGAATAATCAAGTCAAGCGAAACTGGGAATTTGGTTATGAGGCTGCGTTGAGCGGTATTAAGCAACTCTCGCTTAAAGATTTCCCGCGCCTCATCTGGAAAGGCATGAAGTTGGGGAGCGACGGCATTGAGATTATCAAGGAGCAATTTCCGGCGGCTATCTACATCAAGGTCGGCTATGATGTGGGTTTTCTTCGCTACATCTACTTCCTGGTAGAGAAGAAATAACTTGATCAGCGGGGGAAGAGGCCTGCTGCCCTTGAGAGTACATGTCCTTTCCCAGGCATCCAGGTTGAAGTTCGCGGAAGCGGCTTAGCCGCAAGCCTTGTGTCCGCGAGCGAGGAATCCGGATGTCGCATCTTCAGGAGGCTCACCTATGCCCAACCCTACGATCGTGGCCCTCGGCACTGCTAATCCGACCACACAGTTCTCTCAGGAAGAGCTTCTCGCCCTATCGTCGTATACCGATGACCGACGGCGGGGCTTCTTCCTCCACAGCGGGATCGAACACCGGCATATGTACCTGGATAAGGCCACCTTCCGCCCCACTGAGACCACGGACGAACTCAGCGCCCGGTTCCGTAAGGGAAGCGTCGAGATCGGCTGTCAGGCGATCCAGCGCGCCCTGGACCAGGCCGGGTGCTCCGCCCAGGAGATCGACTTCATCGTGACCACCACGTGCACCGGCCGGCTCTGCCCCAACCTCGACGCCTATTTCGTCCGGGAATTCAAGATGAAGGAGGGGATTCAACGGGTGCATGTGGGAGATATGGGCTGCGCCAGCGCGATGATTGCGCTACAGCAAGCCTACAACCACCTGCTGGCCTTTCCTGACCATCGGGCACTGATCGTTTCCGCGGAGATCTGTTCCGCAACCTATTACTTCGATGATTCACTCGAGACCGCAGTGGCTAATGCGATCTTTGCCGATGGGGCCGCTGCGGCCATCCTGGCATCCGATAAGGGGGGGGTCGAAGTGATGGGCCATATGAGCCTGGTCCGTTCGGAATACCTGGAATTGATGGGATTCACCTACCCGAACGGACGGCACCGCATTCTGTTATCCAAGGAGATCAGAGGAATCGGCAGCGCCATGATGAAGAGACTGACGGAGGCGATGCTCGATCGCTATCATCTCAAGCAGGAGGAGATCCGGTTCTGGGTCCTGCACTCCGCCGGCCGGGGGGTGCTCGAACGAGCGCAGCGCGAGATGGGGCTCGGCGACGCCGACCTCCGCTTCTCCCGCCAGGTACTTCGCCAATTCGGAAATATGTCGTCGGCTACGGTGCTCTTCGTCCTCAATGAAGTGATCAGATCCGGGCAGGCATCCCCCGGCGACCTCGGCGTGATGATTGCACTCGGGCCAGGCTTCTGCGCGGAGGGGGCACTGCTGCGATGGTGACGGCCCGGCTGCCCCTCCCTCGTCTCCAGGGGACGGCAGAGCTGTTGGACCGCCCGGACAACTCGGATGAGGAGATCCGTGAGAACCTGCGCGACCTGGAGCGGCTGAACCGATACTTCGGCGGTGTGCGCACGGTACTTGTGCACCTCGGTCGCATGGTGGGCGAGCATGCACAGAGCCCCCTCACGATCCTGGATATCGCGACCGGCGGGGCCGATATTCCTCGAGCCATCTGTCGTTGGGCCAGGAAGCGCAAGATTGCTGTTGCCATCGAAGCCGTGGACCGGAGCGACCAGGTTCTGGCGGCTGCGACCGACTGGTCGATCGATTTCCCGGAGATCCGACTGCGGCCGGTGCAATCGCCCCCCTTGCCCTACCCTAACCACAGCTTCGACTATGTCATCGCCTCTCTCTTCTTTCACCACCTGAACGAGGCGGAGGGGATCCTCCTGCTGCAGGAGATGGCGCGGGTCGCTCGACGCGGGCTGCTGGTCAATGACCTCTTGCGCAGCCGGCTCGCCTGTCTGCTGACTGCGATCACCACACGGCTGCTATCCGGCAATCGTCTGACGCGCCACGACGGCCCGATGTCTGTCCTTCGCGGTTTCAGACCTCAGGAGCTGCGTCGTATGGCGACTAAAGCCGGTCTTGCCAATGTGCGGCTAAGCCACCATTTATGGTTCCGCATCGCCCTCACAAAAGAGATCGCAACGTAAGCCGGTTCTTCTCTGGCATCTGCTTGCTGGGCTGGCTGCTCATTCCCCAGTCGGTCCTACTCGCCTGCGAACTGCCGCCAAAGCCAGAGTCTGACCATCATCCGGTCTACATCCTGGACCCGCGCGAAAGTACGATCCGTTTCGACGCCGACGCCGGGTTGCACACCTTCACCGGAGTTGCCGGCCAACTGTCCGGTCGCGTGCGCCTGCCCAGCGTCTCCCGCATGCGCGAGGCAGCGGCCTGTGTGGAGATCGAGGCCCGCAGTCTCACCACCGGAATTGCGATGCGCGACAACAAGATGAGGAAGAGCCACCTGCACACCGATCGCTTTCCAACCATCCTCTTCACTCTGAGCGGCGTGGACCTGGTAGAGCCGAAGGGCGACGGCCACTACTCCGCCACCCTTCGAGGCACCCTGACGCTGCACGGGGTGACCGCGCCGATGGTGATCCCGACGACCAAGGCAGTACTCACCGAGCAGAGACTGGTGGTCGAGGGGGCGGTCCCTCTGCGCCTCTCCACCTTCCAGATCCCTATCCCCTCGCTACTGTTTATCCCGATGAAGGATGAGGTGATGGTGAACTTCAAGGTGGTGGCGGTCCCCGAGTAAGACATCTCCATGAGACAGATCCCGGTGATCGTTGTGGGCGCCGGTCCGGCCGGCTCGGTCCTGGCCGGTCTTCTATCCCAGCGTGGGGTTGAGACGCTCCTGCTCGACAAGGCGACCTTCCCACGCGAGAAAATCTGTGGCGACTATCTCAGCCCTGGGACCGTCAGGCGCCTCGACCTGCTCGGCCTACTCAACCTCGTGCGTTCGGCCGGGGCGCGGCGTCTGTGGGGAATGACGATCACCTCCCCGAACGGCACGACCTTCACAGCCGAGTTTCCCACCCTCGCCGAGACCAATGGGACGCCCCCCTTCTCGCTGTCTCTCCCCAGGACCATCCTTGACAGCCTGTTGCTGAAATGGGCGCGAGGCTTCGGGACGAGATGCGTCGAAGGATGGCGCGTGACCGATCTGATCCGGGAAAATGGGCGTGTGTGCGGAGTCACGGGGATTGGACCGACGGGCCAGGAAACGTATCGTGGGCAGATCGTGGTAGGGGCGGACGGACGAGACTCAGTGGTGGCCAGACGGCTTGGCCTTCACCAGCCTCATCCAACGCTGCATCGGATGGCGCTGGTCGCCCACTACGAGGGGATCTCCGAGCTTGCTGATCACGGGATAATCTCGGTCGGCGATCGATCGTACTGCATCCTCAATCCGACCGGCGAGCGGCTGGTCAACGCGATCATCGTGGTGGACCAAGGGATCGTACAAAGCTGGAAAGGGCAACTCGACGAGCTGTTCGATCGCACGCTGCAAGTGTTTCCGCTCGCGCTGAGCGCGCTCCGTGATACCGGCCGACGTGGGCCGGTCCGATGCCTCGGCCCCTTAGCATTTCGATCGAGTCGCAGCGCCAAGGCCGGCGTGCTGCTCATTGGAGACGCAGCCGGCTTCTACGATCCCTTTACCGGCGAAGGGGTAGGTCACGCCCTCTACAGTGCGAATCTCGCGGCTCACGTGATCACCTCGGCCCTTGCCGAGGGTGATGGCAGCCTTACGAAGGCTCACCTCGAGCGGTTTGACGATGAACAGCGCAAGGCCTTAACGAGCAGGAAGCGCCTTGGCGCCGCGCTGCAGGCCGTCATCCGTCATCCCGGCACAGCGAATGCCGTTGCGCGACTCCTCCGCCGACGTCAACCCCTTGCAGACCTAGTGCTCGGCGTAGTCGGTGATCTGCTCCCACCACGCACACTCCTGTCCATCAATACCTTGAGGCAGCTTCTCCTTTAAGACAAGCGTAAGATATTACGGGGAGCATTAACTAGGAATCCAACGCTTCTTGACATTCACCGTTCGCCATGAGCCTGTCGAAGGGTGATGTATTATGGCTAGTTCCGTTCATGGTTCGACAAGCCTGTGTGAGCCTGTCGAACTGCTCACCACGAACGGGATGTAAAGGGATTTATGGCGCACTACACTGGATACCGGCGTCCGCCGGTATGACGAACTCGAGGCAAGCCGCAGGGAATGAACCCCCAGTGGATTCAACTCCACCCGGCCCACGGTCCATGGCTCCAACAATCCCAACGGGTGCCGGTACAGTTCAGCATCGCGGCTGGTGACCCTCCTTGTTGCAGGTTCAGGAGGGTATATATATCAGAAACTCTACCCACTATATCCTTGATTGTGCCGTCTTCTTCAATTTAAAGGAGGGCGAAGCGGTCAAGGTGCCACGATGAATCGCACGTCGTGTCGCGTTACTGCATCACGGCTTCCTGAGCCACGCTAGCCGCCCATCGGTCAGGCAGTGTGTCCCCTTCCCTGGGGCGAGCAGGCCCGCGGCCTCGAGGTCGGCGTCCAAGATCCGGACCAGATCGCGGAATGCGACGGTAGGCTCCCACTCAACGCGTCGCTTGACCTCGGAGAGATCAGCTTGGAGGATCGGGACCTCGGTCGGCCATAAGTAGCGCGGGTCCTCGGTCACGTAGTCCCGCCAGTTCAGGTTCACGTAGCCAAAGGCCTCCTCCACGAACTCCAGGACCGAATGCGTCTCCCCGGTTCCGAAGACCATGTCACACGGTGCCTCCTGCTGGAGCATCAGCCACATCCCCTCGACGTACTCCGGCGCAAACCCCCAATCGCGGCGGGCTTCAAGGTTGCCCGGGAACAGCGTCTTCTGCCGCCCGGCGAGGATGGCGGATACCGCCCGTGTAATCTTCCGCGTGACAAAGGTCTCCCCCCGCCGGGGGGGATTCATGGTTGAACATGATGCCATTACAGGCGAAGAGGCCGTACGTACCCTTCGCGGTAATTGCGCACCATCCAGTAGGCGTAGAGCTTCGCGGCCGCGTAGGGGCTGGCGGAGAGATCGCCATAGTGCAGGCCGACGCGGGTCTCAGGGTCGTGCGGATCCTGGTACAGATGCTCGATCCGCTGCGTATGGAACGTACTGGCCCGCCGGATCAGCCCGTGGACCGTGTAGCCCTTCGCGAGCAGCAACTCGGTCAGGTGAGCCGTCTTGGCCGGTGATACCGGTGATGAGTGCGGTCGAGACCGGCCGGGCAGTTTGTGGCGAAGCCAGGGAAGTGCCTTACCTATTGGAGGATAGCAACCGTCGAAATTCCTCCAAGAACTCACCAGGAGTCGCGATTCGAAAACGAACGGCCCGTGCGACCGGTAGTTTGTGGAAATGCTTGGTATTCCATGTGATCAAATAATCTACCTCTGCACTGATAGCCGCGGCCAGGATTGGCGCATCCTTATGATGTATGACTCGCACAGCCTGCGCCACCTCCTCCTGCGTAGGATCTTCTACCAAAGTCGGTGACATCCGCTGCATCAGGTGACGGTAGTCAGGGACCAAAGCGGGCAGTTTTGCTGAGAGATTCCGGTCTGCTTCGGTCAGGACCTGTCTCGATACGAGGAGTTCCACCGCCCCAGCCTCGCACAGCCGTAACACCTCACGAGCCGAGCCGGTCGGAGAAACGATCCCCGCGATCAGGGCGCTCGTATCGAGGAATACCTTCCACCGTTCAGCCTCCAAAGCGTTCCCTGTTGTAACGATCGCGCTGTTTCTCCAGATCTTTCAGGAGATCTTCCAGGCTCAGGCCAGCCTTCTCCATTGCCTTCTGGGCCTTCTTGGCCAGTCTGTCTCCCACGAGCTTCTTAGGCGTCAGAAGAAGCGCATCCCCCACCGTGACAACGTTCAATACAGTCTCCTCGTCCAGGAGCAGTTCCTTTCGCAGAGAGGCAGGTATCGTCAGTTGCCCGCGCCCCCACACCTTGACCACAGCCATAATGCGCCCCCCTCTTGAGTTACTGATATTCAGTATATTACTGATAATCAAACATACATCAGAAAGTGTGACCTGTCAATCTCCGTGCGAGATCGGGTCTCCGTTCATGATCCGAACGTATGGACGCGACTAAGAGGTGGACGATTGAGCCCCACAGCCGAACGCTCTTTCTCGGGATAGGGGTCGCCGCCACCGCGTCGGACTGCCGCCTCCCCCACCGAGGCAGCACGTCCTCGACCGCAATCCACCCAGCGCCATTCCCCCTGACATACGCCCCGTGACTGCTCCAGGCGTATCGGCTCGGATCTCGGACGATTCGGCTCCGCACCGGATTGAGATGAATGTATCGGACCAACTCCAGCACATCGCTTTCCGTCTCGCATAGGATCGCTTTATGCCGGCCTTGGAACAGATGGCCCACCTTCCGGTATCGTTGGTTCCAGTACCGCGTGTACCGGAAGAGAAGATTGTGCATGATGTTGGACAACGGGGTTGGTCCGACTTCAATCAGGTGGTGGACGTGATTGCCCATCAGAACATAAGCATACAGGCGACCGTCACACCGCAGTCGGGTTTCTTGAAGCAACTCCAGATATCGCCCTCGGTCGGCGTCATCCGAAAAGATCCGTTGGCCGTGATTGCCCCGGCAGATCACATGAGAAAGCGCGCCTGGACAATACACTCGCGGTTTTCGTGCCATGCCCGGTCATACGACGGGAATCACCACAAGGCAAGAAGGCATGCCTGACTCCTTTGCGACCCCTTTCCCTTTCTTCCCTTACTACTATTGAGCCTTGCCAAAGTAATATTTATTTATTATTATGAGCACCACTATTGAGTCTTGCCTAAGTAATAGAAAAGGAACTGCACAACGCATGGTTCGACAGGCTCACCATGAGCGGAGCAAGGACATTTACGTCGTGCATTACTTATGCAAACTTCTGTACACTCTCTTGCACATGGACGCTGGCCTCGACCCCAGAGAGGGCGGCCATGGAACCTATGGGTCGAGGAACACGGCGCCACGAACGTATTCGATGATGGCATTGGCATTATGAATGCAAAACCGTATTCAGTAAGAGCGTTGGTATTATTTATGCGCTACTCAGTAGTTTTTCACATTGCTGCCTGCTGGGCGTCGCTTGCGGGGTTGGGTGTTTCGAACCTCTCTACTGGAATGGCCTCCATCCCTCAGGAAAGCCCCGGAACGTCAGCAGGGATGGGGCAGGGGACCGCCGGCGAGCCAAAACAGATTCAGCTCCCACCGACAGAAGAGCCCCAACAGCTCTCGCCAGAGGAACGCCAGCGCCTGGAGCAAGCAGTGGAGGGAACGCACCTCCCGGGACCGAAGCCGTCCAAGGGGCCCGGCGTCCGGCCTGAGCCGAGCCCAGATATTGTCCCCCCAACCTCCCCACGGACTCCGCCAAAGCCCGACAACGGTGGAAGCGGGGGGAGATGATGGAGCGTGTGATGGAATGGAGAAGGTTCATGCCACTGTTAAGGCCTTCGGCCCTGGTCTTGCTCGTTGTCCTGCTCGGCCTTTCCCATGTGGGGTCAGCCGCCGAAGGGGCGGTCCTGGAAGAGGCGCACCCCTCCAAGGAGGAGGCGGCCGGGTCGGTCTCGATCGGCAAGCCGTCTGTCGTGCAGGCCAACCTTTTGCCGGAACCGCCCCAGCTCTCTCCAGAAGAACAGCAGCGCCTGGAGCAGGCCGTCGAGCGGACCCACCTCCCAGGGCCGAAACCTTCTCCTTCCAAAGATGCTGCCGCCAAGTTTGATGCCGCTGGTCCCTCAGTTCCTGCGACGAGCGAGGCCGCATCACCTGCTAACGGGGCGATGGCTGCTGCTCCACTGGCCCCAGGCACCTTTACCTTTTTCAAGAATGTCGATCTCGGGGCCGGCGCACCCAGCGGCTATACCTCTGTGGTCGGCGAGCCCAGCGTGGGAAACAACGGCGCAGCCGTCTTCCAGACCGGGAACTGGTACGCTGCCTTGTCCACCGACAACGGGGCAACCTTCGGCTTCGTGAATCCGTTTACGATCTTCCCCTCCGTGAATGGGGGCTTTTGCTGTGATCAGTCGGTCCTGTACGACCGGAGCCGCGATCTGCTCTTCTGGCTCATGTTGTATCTCCCCGATGCCAACACCAACACCCTCCGGCTGGCCATTGCCAAGGGGGGGAGCGCCCTCGCCAGCGGGAGTTGGTACTACTACGATCTCACTCCCCAGATGGTGGGCCTGCCGGCAGGCCGGTGGTTCGACTACCCCCAACTTACGCTCAGCAACAACTATCTCTACGTGACTGCCAACGTCTTCACGACCAGCGGGAATAGCTGGACCAACACTGTGATTATTCGCCTGCCTCTGGATACCCTGTCGGCCCACACGGCCCTGACCGTCGATTACTATGTGACCAGCGATCACTTTAACTTCACCGCCACGCAGGGGGCGACGACCAGGATCTACTGGGGCTCTCAAAGCCTGACAAGCTGGCAGATTCGGCTCTACCAGTGGGACGAGGGATCTCCGACCGTATCCTGGACCGACGTGGCGATCTTATCCTACCCCTTATCGACCCCCTCGTGCCCCGGCCCAGACGGGAGGGATTGGTGCGGTCGTTCGGACGATCGGATCTTGGGGGCATGGGTGGCCAACGGAATCATCGGCTTTATGTGGAATGCCTCCCAGGGGGGCGGATTCCCTTATCCGCATGTCCAGGTGGCACGTATTAATGAGAGCACGAAAGCGGTGATCAACCAACCTCTCATCTGGAACCCCAATGTTGCATGGATGTACCCAGCGGTCGGCGTCAATGCCCGCGGTCATATCGCCGGGCCGATCTTTTCGGGGGGCGGGACCTCCTACCCGACCCTGGATGTCTTCATCTGGGATGACCTTTCCCCCGACCCTTTTACCTCGGGGTGGGAAGCCTATTACGCCGTGGCCAGCACGAGCGGGCCAACCTTGAACAAGTGGGGGGACTATCTGGCCTCGCGGCCGCACTCGCCCAATACCAATACCTGGATCGGCACCGGCTACTCCCTCCAAGGGGGTGGCGCCAACTCCAACGCGCGACCTAGGTTCGTATGGTTCGGTCGGGAGCGTGACACGCCAAGCGGCACTTACCCGCTCGGCGTCTTCCGCAACGGCGACTGGTTCCTCGACCGCAACGGCAACGGGGCCTGGGACGGCTGCGGGGTGGACGGCTGCATCTTCGGCTGGGGGATGGCGGGGGATCT
>Ga0209726_10008842_pt1 | contig 10680 bp, 20 predicted proteins | sample Subgrocontami54m_FD_187453 | JGI IMG/M metagenome (GOLD analysis project Ga0209726, IMG submission 187453) | Subsurface groundwater microbial communities from S. Glens Falls, New York, USA - GMW46 contaminated, 5.4 m (SPAdes) (version 3) | ecosystem: Environmental > Aquatic > Deep subsurface >... | reverse complement strand
CGCTCGACGGCTCGTAGTCGGTATCGAGCGCCCGGACATAGGTGGTTTCGATCATCCAAGGCAGGAAGATCGCGATGAAATCGGACAGGCCCTTCTCGGCCAGCACCCACTGGTCGTAGAACAACCCGCCGACACCGTTGGCGGTGGATTCGATCGCGACCTCGGTGTCGGGCAGAAGCGGCACCATTTGCAAAGCGGCGGCAAAGTGCTGCTGCGCCTGCTGCCAGAATGCGGCCTCCGATCCGTGGAACAGTTGCCGGGTCAGCGATCGCCCGCCGCCCTTGGTATTGTGGGCCGTACCCACGAGGTAACCGGCCTCCATGCCGGCGAAGTTCAGCTCGTTCTCGTTCGCCGCGCTGGTCTCCGGCCGATAGTCCACCGGCATGTTGTCGTGGATGCGCTTGACCATCCCGAACAACTGCTTGGTGGCGCGGTCCTCATGGGTGAGGATGAACGCCTTGCGGCCCAGATTGAGCGTGGACTTCTGGTAGAACCGCGCGCCCCAGTAGGTCGAGATGCCGAGCTGGCGCGCCTTCAGGATCAGCGCGCGGATCAGGCCGCGGGCCTCGAGCTGCTTCTCCACCCGCTTGTGCAGGGTGTGTTGTGCCTCGTTCCAAACGAACGGGACGACCTCGCCCGGCTTCTTGGTCGCGATCTTGACCAGCTTCTTGCAGTAGAGGCCGAGATCGTCGCGCAAAAGCTGATCGGTCGCCGCATAGGGCTCGACGCGCGCGGGCAGGCTCACGACCGAAAACCCCGGAATCGGGGGGTAACGAGGTAGCGGCCCCCCTCGAAATAACGCACCAGCGGCCTTCCTACGGGGTCGATCATCGCCGTTTGGCGGTCTTTTTGGTCAAATCGACGACCTTGCCCTGCGAAGCCTCGATCGCATCGGTGCGGCTGTAGGCCTTGAGCCGATCGGCCAGCGGCACGAATTCCTGGTCGCCTTTCATTGGCTCCACGGGTGACAGCCGCGGATGGCGATAGGGCGCGGCCGCGACGGCACACTCGTTCGCCAGCATCCGCAGAGACGCGGCCTGCTTCACCTTGGCGAGGAGGAACTTGAACTGATCCTGCTCGCTCATCTCGCCGTCGCCTGAGCCGATGATCTGCTCGACGGTCAGGCCCTCGATCACCGCCTCGGCATCGGCCGCCACCTTCGCGAAGTGGCGCATGTTGCCGAGGATCACTTCGAGCGGCTCGACCCCGCCGGACTTCTCGACGGCCTGGTCGGCGATCGCCTTGCGGTCGACCGTCTTCCTCGAAGGCACGCCCGCCTTGCGGCCGGCGCCCTCGCGTGCTCCGCCCCGTGGCACGTTTGATTTCCTTTGAATTGTTTTTCAACCGTCGGCGAAGAACGGCCGCATCGAATAGCCGCTGATGGCGACGAACGGCTGGCCGGAGCCGTAGACGATCTCGAATTCCTCGGTCTTGCCGTCACAGGTCAAGGTTGCTTCGATCCTGCCGGCGGGACGGTCCTTGGCCTGGCGCTTGATGACGGCGGCGGCCTGCTGGCAGAGGAAGCCGCGGTCTCGGCCGCGCACCGTGATCCAGCCATGGTTCTCGGCGGTGACGCCGATCAGGCCGGGGATGGGTCCTGGCGCCAGCGCAAAGCTGAGTGTGTCGCGCAGGCGAAAGCGCAGCACCTGTTCCGGCGTGGTCGCGCTCGATCGGCGCTGCTCGACCATGACGCCGCACGGCAGCCGCCGCGGGTTGCGCCGGTTGGTCTTGCGGAAGCCGCGGACGAGTTCGGGATGGCCGTGCTCGTCCTCACGCAACCAAGTGGAACGCCCGCTCATGGTTAAGTCCCCTCGCCCGGTTCTTCGGGCGCACAGCCGATCACCACGTCGAAGTCATCGTCGTCGGCGTCGTCCTCGAACTGGCGGCGGCTCCGATGGCGCGCGTGGCGCTTCGCCTTGCGGGGGTAAAACCACCGGCGCCGGCGCATGGGTGCGAATCCGCTTTGGACGCAAAACGGTTAAAGGGACGTAACTTTTCGCCCTCTGGTTTGTGGCCCCCGCGGGCCCGGGACGCCGATCGGCCGGGCTTTTTGTGCCTCCGAACCGTGGTGCAGGTCAGTGCGTGAGGTCGGACGGACAACGGGCGCATTCGGCGATTGGGGGAGGATCGCATCGCCGCCGCGGGGAACTGGAATGCCGAAGGCCGCCCCTCTCGGAACGGCCTTCGCGAAACTCGGTTACTTGGTGACGCCGATCAGCGCTTGCGCGTGGTGCGCTTTGCTGTGGTCCTGCCCTTGGCTTTCGGGCGCGGCTTGCGGGTCCCTTTGGACCCCGTTCGTTTGGCTGCTGCCATGATCGTCCTCCGTGATGCTGCGCGAAGCAGCGACACACAGAGAAGAATCACAGACACCGAATCTCGGCAAGCCTTATCGCCGTGCTCAGTCCACCGGGGTGAAGTCGAGATAGTACGCCTTGCCGATCGCGAACTTGTCGATCGCGGCCGGATTGGTGACCGCCATTTCAAGCTTGCCGGAAGGCGTGTACTTCGACCAGGTCTCGTTGGTCTTGCCGTCGCCGTAGGTGCCGAACACCGGCGCCATGGTGATCGTGGCGTATGGCTCGCTGCCGGGCGTGCCAGCGTGCTTGATTTCGGTCACGAAGAACTTTGCGCGGACCTCTGACATGGGGTCTCTCCTTGTGTGCTTCTGATGGCAACAAAAAGCCCGCCGCGGCGGCGCCGGGGCAGGTGGACTTCCAGTCCTCTGACTATCGTCAATAGCGCAGACTACATCAAGCGACGTTCACCGGCGTGGTTAATATTTTCCTGCGGCGCGTTGCTTTGCGGCGGCGCTCTTCCGTTTGGATGTCTGACAAGAGCGGCGGCAATGCGCGATCGCGCTCCGGTTTCAAAGGCAATCTCGGCATAACGGACGGCGAATTCACCCGCCATAGTTTGCCGGCCGGCGCCGCATCCGCTTCGACCTCTCCGAGCCATGGCGCTGCCGGCGCGCGGGGATGTTGCAATGCGATGGAGTTGAGGGAATCGTTCACACCGAGCAGCGCCACCAGCGCGTCATGCCACATCAGATAGTCGAAGCGGGCGGCGGCGATCTCTGCGGCCGGCGGATCGAGCTGCAACGGGCAATGCGAGCCGGTGGTGTAAAAGTTCTTGCCCTTCTGCCGCCCCTCCATCACCGGCTTGCAGCGAGCGAGGCGCACCTTTCCGAGATCCCAGATCGGCCGCCGTCCCAGCCTCGCGTACATCATCACCAGCGACGCCGGGGTCAGCTCGTAGGGCTCCACGATCGGCGGCTGCAGCTTGGTCGAGACGCGGGCATGGCCGCCCCAATTGAGTGCTGATACCGGCGAGCTCGCCATGTCGCGGACGAGCGGGTTGTCCTTCGCGTAAGGTAGATAATCGCCCATCAAGTGGCGACCGTCGCGGGGCCAGTTCATCCGCACCGGCGGCAGTTGCCGGACGGCATAGTCGATGATCAGGGCGTCGGGATGGGGCGCTCCGGCGCCGACCGGGAAGCGGGGCTCATAGGATTCGTCCACCTGCGTTCCGGTGTCGATCATGGCAGTCCAACCAGGCCGTGCCACCCTCGGCAGTGTCATGCCGAATAGCCCGTCGTGGCAAAGCATCTCGCGCTGGTAGACCCAGCACAGGGCGGTCTCGATATCGACTGCGAGCTTCTGCTGACTCACGCCCACACTCCCCCTGGCGCAACCATCGGACGGCAACGGTTAAAACTTGATACCCAGGACTTTGCCCGCGATCACTGCGGCACCCGCTCTTTGGCTTCCTCGAGGAACACGATCAGGCCGGTGTCGATCGGGCGCTCGCATTGGTGGCGCTTGCCCCGGAATTTGAGGACGACGGCATCGCCGTGGTCCTCGATCACCTCCGCGCGCACATGCACGTGGTCGCCGGGCATCAGCGCCAGCGGCCGGCAGGTTGCTTCCATGACGAGCCAGCCGACGCCATCGTGCTTGGCCTTGTAGACTGCGAGCCATGGGCCGCCGTTGCGCTGGAATTGGCCGTAGGTGACCGGGCCTGGGGCATAGTGCATGACGCCTTCGGGCGCCGCCGGCAGCGGCTCCGCCAGGGTCACAGCAACCCCGCGTGAGTGTGCTCCATCGCCCATGCAAATCACCCGTGCATCCCCTTTATGCCACGGGCGACATTAAGTTTCCATAGTGAAATCAAGCAGTAACAGCGGGGCTCTCCACGGCTGGATCAGCGCGCTTTGACGATCCGGAAGCCCTTGCCTTCCAGCCAGGTCACCAGGCCGGCCCAATATTTCTCTCCGGGGTTGAGCGAGCCATGGCTGGTCGGGTCGTTGTGCGCGGCGAAGGCGACCGAGGAGCCGGAAAGCACCGCCACCACCTCCGAGTGTCGGGCATCCGGGCGGACCGGATCGACCTGGCCGGAGCCCAACTGCTCGAGCGCCTGCACAACCTTCTCGATCGATGAGCGCGGGACCGCGCCTTCGAGAAATTTATCCACATCCGAGACGAGTGTGGTCCGCCGGTCGGTGACCGGATCGGCCTGCGGTTGAATTGTCGTGGTGGCAGTTTTCGACATCGCAATGCCCTCCTTCGGAGTGGATGAGTAACGCCGTTACGCCCTTGTAACTCTCATGGCCGCGACTCGCATAGTTTGCGGGTTGCGGTGACGGGCGGGTGTCCGATACGCCCTAGGTCCTTGAAGACCGCAAGTGAGCTTGGCACCCCGCCTGTCGTTCCATCGAACCCGAACAGTCGCCTGGGCCGCAAAGCGCGAAGCTCGATTAGGCAAGGACGGGTCACCATGGACATCATCGCTGTCGGTATCGACGTATCGAAGGACCGCCTGGACGTCGCTGCGCATCCAAGTGGAGAAGCATCGGCATTCGAGCGTAATGCCGCTGGACTGGATCGGTTGGTTGACTGGCTGCGCAAGCTATCGCCGCAGATCGTGGCATTGGAGGCCACCGGCGGCTTCGAGACGATTGCAGCCGCAACTCTGGGCGCTGCCGGTCTGCCGGTGGTCGTCGTCAACCCGGCCCAGATCCGGGCCTTCGCCAAAGCGATCGGGCAGCGTGCCAAGACCGATCCAATCGACGCCGCGGTCATCGCCCACTTCGCCCAGGCGACGAGGCCCGAGCCGCGCGCGCTGCCGGACGAGGCCACGCGCCTGTTGGCCGACCTGGTCGCTCGCCGGCGGCAGATCGTCGAGATGATCGGGGCCGAACGCCAGCGTGAGAAGCGCATCACCGCGCCCCGCCTGCGAAAGAGCATCGTGCGGGTGGTCCGCACATTGGAGAAAGAGCTGAGCAGCCTCGACGGCGATATCGACGATGCCGTGCGCGGCTCTCCGGTCTGGCGTGAGAAGGAGGACCTGCTGGCATCGGTGCCGGGCATCGGGCCGATCATCGCGCGTACGCTCATTGCGGAACTGCCTGAGCTCGGCACGCTGAGCCGCAAGCAGATTGCCGCCCTCGCGGGTCTGGCCCCCTTCACCCGCCAGTCCGGCCAGTGGCGCGGGCGTAGCTTCATCGGCGGCGGGCGTGCCGCGGTGCGCACCGCTCTGTTCATGGGCGCCCTCGTCGCCATGCGGCATAATCCGGTCCTGAAAGCCTTCTTCGACCGACTGCGGGCCGCCGGAAAACCGAAGATGGTCGCCATCATCGCCGTCGCCAGAAAGCTGCTCACCATCCTCAACGCCATCCTGCGGGAGCGCCGACCATGGCAAATCGCTTGACACGCAAGACAGTCGCTCACCTTCGACGGCCGCCGTCGATCGCCGTTTTTAGTGGCAATGGCAGTCCGCGAGTGTCGCGTTTGAAAGCTTCGATGACCAGCCGCTCGATTGCGGCGGGAACTTCGCTGCGCGGCAGCCCATCGCTCGCCTCGAACAGGCTCCACAGCATAACGGCGTTACTATCGAGCATGCGCAGCCAGCCTCTGATGGCGGGATCGATGGCATTTTGCGCCATCCCGCCGACGCGCAGGATCGCTGTGCCTTCGGAGAACAATTTGAGGATGGCGAGGGAGTTTTCTTCCTGTTGCGTCAAAGGCTTTGCTGACCCTGATGGGTTCTCCCCACTCTCCCTGATGTTCCTGTTGGAAAGCCCTTGCTCTGCTTCAGCGCCTGCGGCGCTACCGGTCTGCAAAGAAAGAAGACTTGTCTGAGTCTGAGTCTTGGGCGTTACAGTAACGGGAGTAACGCCGTTACTGTCCTGTGCATAAGTGGCCTCGCCCCAGCGCTCCTTCCGCCGCTTGTCCCGCAGCCGCTTCTGCCGGGCGGCGTTGGTGGCGTCTTCGATCTCTTTCTGGCGCTCGTCCCAGGTGACCAGATACTCTTGCTCGATCCAGTGCATGTCGTTCTCCAGCACCAGATAGATGCGCCCGACGGTCTCAAGTGGGATGCCGGTGGTGGACGAACATTCCAGCGCCGAGAAGTCCACAATCGAGCCCCGCGGCTTGCTCTTGTTGGCGTCCTCTAAGAGCCAGCCCACCACCGCGGTCACGAAGGCTTGCGGCACCCCGACTTTGTCGGCGACCGCCTTCCACTTCGGGTGGCTGCGGAAGCCGTTGTATTGCCGCCACCAGCCATAGTGCTTGATGCGCGGCTGTTTGAGCCGGTTGGAGTTGTCGCCGAAGGATGGCGGCTGGCCGGTTCTGCGCCAGGAGGTCATCCCGTCCTCCGCCAACCCCGGTTTGACGCCGTCCGCAAAGCATCGACCCCGCGCTTCTCGTAGCCGAGATACCAGTCCAGAAATTCCTCCGGGCTGATGCCGTGCGCCTCGCAGACTTCCTTCACCGTGACGATGCCAAGCCGCACGCCGGTGACCAGCGCCAGCTTCTTGGCGAAGGTCCACCGCGCCTTGACCGGGGTTAACAGGTCGTCGCGGCTGTAGAGGCGGCTGGTCATGGGGTGGAAGCCTCCCTGCGCAGCCAGCCCAATTCCGGCAGACCCTGATAGCCCTGCTCCCACACCAGCCAGGCGTAATCGGTGGTGCCGTTGCCGCGTTCTGTTACGTGTGTGCCGGGCGGCATTGACGGCCGCGGCGTCAGCAGCCAGATCCTGCGCAGCGGCGTCCGCGCCAGCCAGCGCGACCTTTCATCCGCCTGCACCCATCCCGCCGGCAACAGCAGCGCCACCTTGCGCTCGGCGAGATTGAGCGAATGGCCGACGAACGCCATGGCGAAGCGGAACGGCACATTGGAGACGATGTTGGGCACCGACCGCACCCGCTGGAAAAAGTCGGCGGCCTTAAAGCCCGGAGCACGGCGCATGACGTCGCTGCCGGTGGCGGTGAAGCCCATCCGGCGCGCCACCTTGACGATCCGTCCGAGCCCGCATGCCGGGTCCAGGATCGGCCCTTCGAACGGCTCGGCTTCAAGCAGGCGCTCGGTTGGCCATTCCGGCTCGACGTACCAATCCTGCGGGTGTCGCTCCCAGCGCTTGTTGCGCTTGGAGCGGTGGAGCGCGCGGGATTTTGTGGAGCGATGGGCCACCATCCCGCATCAGCCCCAATCGGCGGAGTAGGAAGCACTCGCACTCGCAACAAAAGTCGCCGGTCGCGAAAGCGATCGCGGACTGTCGGTGCCGGCTGTGCTGGAGATCGTGAAGCGGTCGGGATGCTGGGCTCTGAGCGCCTCCTGGAACGCATCATCGGCATCGACGGTCTTTCGGCGCTGATACAGGTCCCCCTGGCTCAGGACCTCGTCGGATATGGCGCGGATGTCGGCTGTGGTTTTCTGCCGGTTACCCATGGTTACCCCCCCCCTCGAACAGCGGCAATTGCCGCGGCAGGCGGGGCTCAGTGTTGCACCCCGCTTTGGTCTCCGATCGCAACTGCATCGCCACCGTCACGATCAATTCCCGTTCCAGATGCTTCCTGCGCCGGTGGCGCGTTCTTGCCGCTGCGATCTCGCGCTTGAGCCGTGCGATCGTTGCCTTGCGGTTTTCCATTGCCTCGGCCCGCCATCCGGCCCAGCCTCATCAGGATTTCGCCGAGCACCGCGCGCGCCGCCTCCCAGGTGAAGCGATGCGTCCCGTTGAGCCAGGCGTAGCAAGTGGTCTCGCCGGCGCCGGTACGCAGGTGGAGTTCATAGGCCGGCTTCTCCCAGAGGAATTCGCATAGCTGGCAGAAGAAAATTCTCTCCTTGGGAGGAGCCAATTTTTCTTTGCAGGATTCTGCAAAGGCGGCCTTTGACGCGATTGTCGTATGCAAGGCACCGTCGGACATGACGGGCTACTCCTGACGCAACTGAACAAGGACACGGACGCAAAATCAGGAGGCGGCGCTGCGCTCCTTGGCGCGTGCGCGCGGCGAATCAGGGACAGTCGTGGGATAGAGGTCGGGGCGCAGCTCCTGGCGCGGGACGCCGGTGGCCCGTTCGATCTCGATCACTCGCTCGGCAGGGATGCGATCCCATTGGCAAATTGCGGAACGAGTGATGCCGATCTTGCGCGCGAGCGCCGCGATCGTGCCGACGGCTTTGGCCGCCTTGCTGATTCCTGCGTTCATGGGACGGGGACGCTAAGTGATACTAAGCGATGCTGTCAAGCAATTCTAACGTGGCTCGCCTGTACCCAGTCAGCAACACTATCGCCATGGCACGGAGCGGGATGGCGATAGCGATTGGGCGGAGGCTGGCGCAAGCCCGCGAGGACCGCGGCATCTCGCAGAGCGGGCTCGCAAGGGCGCTGGGCGTATCGCGTGGCGCGGTCGGACAGTGGGAAACCGGCCAGACCTCGCCCGCGACTGAAAATCTGAGCCAGGCCGCCATCGAGTTGACGGTCGCATTCGACTGGCTCGCCACCGGACGCGGAACGAAGGCGCCGCCCGATCCCTACCAACCGCCAGCCGGGCCACGTCGGCTCCAGCAGGTCCCGGTGCTGTCCTGGGTGAGCGCCGGCAAGCTCGCCGACGCGGGCTCGCAGATTCCGGTGGAAGACGTGCCGCTGCTTGCCTTTGCGGACCTCGGCCGCGGCGACTTCTTCGCGCTCAAGGTCCGGGGCGATTCGATGGACCGCCTCTCGCCCGAGGGCTCGGTGATCGTGGTCAACCGCGCCGACCGGGCGTTGGTGACAGGTAAGGCTTACGTCTTCTGCGTGCGCGGAGAGACCACCTTCAAGCTCTGGCACGCGGATCCGCCCTATCTGGCGCCGTACTCCACCAACCCTGCGAATCAGCCGATCTTCATCAAGCGCAAGAGCGACTTCGATGTCATCGGCCGGGTCCGCCGGACGGTGCTGGACCTGTAGGAGGTACCTGTGAAATCGCTTGCCTTCGCCGCGCTGACGGGGGTTGCGTTCGCCGCTCCCGCCTCCGGGCAGGATGCAGTGTTCACCGCAAATTCCCAGATGCCGGGCTGCCGGTCGGCGCTCACGGCTATTGAACGATCGACGAAACCCGATCTTGTCGGCGCTCTCGGCGCCGGTCAGTGCATCGGGGCGATCAACACACTGCTAATGCTGGCCGCAGCCGACCAGTTCTCGCCACCGTATCGGCTCTGCTTCGCCGAAGGAGTGAGTACCCCCCAGATTGTGCGCGTGGTCGTCCGCTACATCGACGCGCGACCGGAGCGCCAGCATCAAAGCTTCACGCTCCTCGCGATGGAAGCCGTCCGCGCCGCTTGGCCCTGTCCGCGCTGAATTTCTATGTTTCACGGGAAACATATGCTTAGTATCACTTGACACGTGTGCTTAGTTTGACTTAGCGTCGCCTCACAACCCCGAGGCGACTCATGTCCGTTTCAACCGCAACCCGCACGCCTTCGCTGCTTGAAGCCCTGCCGCACGCGCGCCGGACGAATGGCGACGGCGATCCCGTCCCGGACAGCGACCACGCCCGCGAAATCTATCTCGCCATCGACAAGCTCGCACGCACCGTCGGCGAGCGCATGCGCGCAACGCATCCGCCGGTCGATGAACTGCGCGAGCGCTCCGAGCGCTACGCCCGCGAAGGCTTGGCGTGGCTTTCCGGCATCAACGCCGATCTCGCGCGCACACTCGAACGCGACGTGCGCCTCGCCGCATGGCCGGTGCTCTATGCCGGCTCCATAGGCGACGGATCGGGCGGCCTCAACATCTATTGGCTCAATCAGTATTGGCACCTGCTCGACGCGCACGTGTCGATGCTGGCGGCGGAGCGCGCCCAATGATCCCCGGCCTCTCCGAACACGATCGTCTGAAAGCCGTCGATATCTGCGACGACATCCAGGCCACCATCAAGCGGGTGCAGGCCATCTTCGAAGAGTCGCGCGCCGCCCTGGAGAAATTCCAGCGCGACGTGATCGCAGCGAGGGCGCGATGATCGCAAAGGCACTCGAAGTTCGCGACGAAGGCACGTTCATTCCGGTGCTCGCTGTGAACATGACGCCCGGGCGACCGTACCCGGAAAACGGCGTGATGACGGAGGACGAATTCAAGGCCTCGCTCGATGCCTACACCGCTCGCACCTATCTCCTACGTCGCTGCGGCTACGCTTGCGACGGCCGCCCCAACATCATCCTCACGCGCCTTAGTGGCGACGGCAAAGCCACGAACGATCCCTACTCCTGGGGCGGGCGGACTTGGCCGGTCGCGCACAACTTCATCATCGAGCATTGGAACGAGTTGAAGGACGGCGATGTCGTCGATGTTCAATTCATCTTGGGAGAGACCAAAGAACCGAAGAAGTCAGAGCGGGAGACGGCCCGACCATGAACATCACCTACGACA
>Ga0209726_10008841_pt1 | contig 10681 bp, 10 predicted proteins | sample Subgrocontami54m_FD_187453 | JGI IMG/M metagenome (GOLD analysis project Ga0209726, IMG submission 187453) | Subsurface groundwater microbial communities from S. Glens Falls, New York, USA - GMW46 contaminated, 5.4 m (SPAdes) (version 3) | ecosystem: Environmental > Aquatic > Deep subsurface >... | reverse complement strand
TGACGCGCGAGCAGGTGCAGGACAACACCGGCTTCAAGCTGCTGTTCGATGCCAGGGTCGAGACAGCCGAGCCGCCGCGCAAGGCGGAGCTCGACGTGCTGCGCGAGCTCGATCCCGAGCGGCTCTATACGGGGTAACACCTCCCTCGCCCCGCAAGCGGGGAGAGGGGACTTCGCCGAAGCGAGTTCGACGGAAGGAGCAATCATGGCAACCAAAAAGCAGACCGTGTTCGGCATCGCCATGCGCAACTTCACCAAGTACCCGGAGATGCCGAGCGCGCAGGCGCTGATCGACTACGGGGTGCGGATGGAGGAGCTGGGCTACGAGTCGATCTGGGCCTGGGACCACATCCTGTTGGGCGTCGACCCCAATTTCCCGATCCACGAGGCGCTGACGATCCTCACCGCCGTGGCCGCGCGCACCACCAAGATCAAGGTCGGCACCGGCATTCTGGTGATGCCCATGCGCAATCCGGTGATCCTGGCCAAGGAGCTCGCCACCATCGACCACATCTCCAACGGCCGGCTGATCGTCGGCGCGGCGGTCGGCTGGTACAAGCGCGAGTTCGACTCGCTTGGCGCGGATTTCCACCAGCGCGGCAAGATCATGGAGCAGAGCCTCGAGATCATCACCCGGCTGTGGACCGAGGAGAAGGTCGACGGCGACTATCCGCCCTACAAGCTGCGCGGCGCCGTGCTCCATCCCAAGCCGGTGCAGAAGCCGCGCCCACCGATCCTGATCGGCGGCTATGTCGACGCCGTCCTGAAGCGCGCGGCCACCAAGGGCGACGGCTGGCTCACCTACTACTACACGGCCGAGAGCTTCACCCGGGCGTGGGCCAAGATCCGCGGCTTCGCCGAGGACGCGGGCCGCGATCCGGACCAGCTGATCTCCACCAACCAGCTCCCGATCTGCATCGGTCCCCGCGCCAAGATCGAGGCGCCGATGAAGCAATGGCTGCAAACCGAATGGGACTACGCCTCCTGGTCGGAGTCGACCATGGAGAGCGCCATCATGGGCAGCGTGGAGGAGTGCGTCGAGCAGCTGGAGGCGCACCTGGCAACCGGCATCGACCGCATAATCTTTGTGCCATACCGCTATGAAAACGAGCAGGTGGTGGCGCTGGCCAAGGAGGTGATCCCGAGACTCAGGAAGAAGATGATGTGACGTGCAGCAGCACGAGCCTTGCTTGTCAGTGTTCGGCACCTCTCTTATCCTCAAACTGTGATGGTGTTACTAACCTTGGGACAAGATCGCCATCCTGACCTCGAGGGAGGAGCTTTCCGGCCGTTTGGGACGTCGTAGCAACGGGAGATGCGTATGAAAGCCACGACTCTGGGATTTGCGCTCGCTGCCATTGGCGCAACGCTGCTCGGCGGTGCCGCCGCGGCGCAGGACACCATCAAGATCGGCGTCACGCAGCCGCTGACCGGCGCGTTCGCCGCGTCCGGCAACTATGTCGCGCAGGGCGCCAAAATCGCGGAAGAGGAGATCAACAAGACCGGCGGCGTGCTGGGCAAGAAGATCCAGCTCATCGTCGAGGACAACAAATCCAACCCGACCGAGGCGGTGGCCACGGCCGAGAAGCTCATCGTCAAGGACAAGGTGCCGGTGATGATGGGCGCCTGGGGCTCCGGCCTGACGCTCGCCATCATGCCCAAGCTCGAGGAATACAAGGTGGCGATGGTGGTCGAGACGTCCTCGTCCGGCAAGATCACGACCTCGGGCAACCCCTACATCTTCCGCATCAGCCCGACCTCGGAGATGGAGGCCAAGGCGTTCACGCCGCTGTTCAAGAAGCTCAACATCAAGAAGGCGGACTTCCTCTCGACCAACAACGATTTCGGCTTGGGCGCCGCCAAGGAGTTCAGCGAGGCCGCCAAGGCCAATGGCGTGCAGGTCGGCGTCATGGAGACCATGGACCCCAAGGCCACCGACTTCTCGGCGCAGCTCGCCAAGATCAAGGCCTCCGGCAGCGACACGCTGTTCGTGACCACCGCCGTCGAGCAGATCACGCTCATTCTCAAACAGGCGAAGGAACAGCAGGTCGCGGCGCGGATCATCACCACGGGCGGCTCGAATTCACCCGATCAGCTGATCGCCCAAGCCGGGGCAGCCGCCAACGGCTCGATGCACCTCGTGTTCTTTCCGCCCTGGTTCCCGGAGGCGGTGAAGAACCCGGATGTCGCCAAGAGGTTCATCGCGCTGTGGACCGAGAAGAAATACAACGTCGGCGGACTGACCGAAGGCTTCCGCGGCTGGGACGGCATCCACGTCATCGTCGCGGGCATCAAGGCCGCCGGCAACGCCGAGCCCGCCGCCATCACCAAGGCGCTGTGGGGCGTCAAGGTGAAGGGCATCAACGGTGACATCGCCTTCATCAAGCAGGGGCCAGCGGGCAAGGAGAGCGCGCAGAATGTGCCCAGCGTCTACCTGGTCAAGATCGACGGCGGCAAGGTGGTGAGGCAGTAAGAGGCTGCGCCCGTCCCCTCTCCCCGCGCAACGCCGACCCTTCCTCTTGCTCATCCAGCGCGGGGAGAGGGCTAGGGTGAGGGGCAGCCACAAACGCCGGGGCGGAGCAAGTTTCTGCCCCTCCCCCCGACCCTCTCCCCATGCTGAAGAGCATGGGGAGAGGGAGAAGAACGCCTCATGGATCAGCTGCTCCAGCATGGCGTCAACGCCCTCATCCTCGGTGGGACCTATGCGCTGCTGGGCATCGGCCTGACGCTGATCTTCGGCATCATGCGGGTGGTGAACTTCACCCACGGCGAGCTCTACAGCTTCGGCGCCTACATGATGTTCATGTGGGTGATGTTTGCCGGCGTGAACTTCTTCCTGGCCTTGGTTCTTGCGGTCGTGTTGGGCATTGCGCTGGGCGCGGTGATCGAAGTTATCCTGCTGCGGCGGCTCAGGGGCGCCGACATCGACACCACCATGCTGGTGATGATCGGCGCCTGGATCGCCCTGCAGAACGCCGAGCAGCTCGCCTGGTCCGGCGTCGCCAAGTCGATCGACAATCCCTTCCCCGCCTCGCCGCTGGTGCTGGGCCCGGTGTCGGTGTCGTGGAACCGGCTGTTCGTGTTCGCCGTCGCGCTGGCGCTGATCGCGGCGAGCTATGCGCTCATCAACCGTACCAGGCTCGGCAAGGCCATGCGCGCCACCTTCCAGGACCGCGAGACGGCGGCACTGATGGGCGTGGAGATCAATTTCATCCACACCGCAACCTTCGCGCTGGGGTCCGGCCTGGCGGCGGCCGCCGGCGCCCTGCTGGGCCCCGTGTTCGTGGTCTACCCGACCATGGGCGATCTCGCCTCGCTGAAAGCCTTCGCCATCGTCATCCTCGGCGGCCTCGGCAGCATTCCCGGCGCCACCGTCGGCGGATTTATTCTCGCCTTCATGGAGGAGCTGGGCGCCGGCTACGTCTCCTCGGGCTTCCGCGACGGCATGGGCTTCCTGCTCATCATCCTGATCCTCATCCTCAAGCCGACCGGGCTGTTCGCGCAAAAGGAGCGGATCGGGTGAAGCGCGCGGCCACGCTTGCCTGGCTCCTGTTCCTGTTCTCCGTGCCGCTGTGGCTGGGCGACCTCTACGTGCTGCATGTGCTCATCGTCACCGGCATCTTTATCATCGCTGCCATGAGCCTCAACCTGCTGCTCGGCTACACCGGGCAATTGAGCCTCGGCCACGTCGCCTTCTTCGGCATCGGCGCCTACGTCTCGAGCCTGGTCTCGCTGGGCTTCGAGGTGCACCTGCTGCCCGGCTGGCTCGTGCGCCTGGAGCCGAAGCCCGTGTGGCTCGGCATGGCTCTCGGCATTGTCTTTGCGGGTGCCAGCGGCTGGGTGATCGGCAAGATCTCGTTCAAGGTGCGCGGCGCCTATTTCGTCATCGTCACCGTGAGCTTTGCCGAGGTCGTCCGCCTGGTGGCGCTGAATTGGGTGGAGCTGACCCAGGGGCCGATGGCGCTCAACAACATTCCGGCCCTCACGCTCGCCGTGCCTGGTGTCTTCGAGTTCACGTTCCTGAGGAAGCCCGCCAACTACTACCTCATGCTCGTCGTTGCCGTGCTCTGCTACGTCCTGATCCGCCGCCTCGTCCATTCGCGTGCCGGCCGCGCCATGATCGCGCTCAGGGAGAACGAGCCGCTCGCCACCTCGGTCGGGGTCGACGTGACCAGGTACCTGGTGCTGGCGACCATGGTCTCGGCCGCCATGGCCGGCGCCGCTGGCGCGCTCTACGCGCACTATGTACGCATCGTCGACCCCGACGTGTTCCTGTTCATCTACACCGTGACCATGGTGATCATGGTGGTGAGCGGCGGCAAGGGCACGCTGGCCGGGCCCATCGTCGGAGGATTGATCTTTGGCCTGCTGCCCGAGGTGCTGCGCGGGCTCGAGATCAAGCCCGAGGTGCAATGGGTGGTCTACGGCGTGCTGATGATCCTGGTCGTCTACTTCCTGCCCGACGGCATCGTGCCGGCCGTGCGCAGCTGGTGGCAGCGCCGCGGCGAGGGGCCATCGGCCGATGCGACCGGGCGTCCGACAGCCGAGGCCGCGCGATGACCACGGGCATCGAGCTTGCCGTCGCGGGGCTGACGATCGAGTTCGGCGGGCTCACGGCGGTGGATGACGTCACCTTCGAGGTGCGCGAGGGCGAGGTGCTCTCCCTCATCGGTCCCAATGGCGCCGGCAAGACCACCGCCTTCAATGCCATCACCGGCTACCTCGAGCCGGCCGCCGGCGAGATCCGCTATCGCGGTGCCCTGCTCAGGGGCCTGAAGCCCAATGCGATCGCGGCCTTGGGCGTCGTGCGCACCTTCCAGAAGACCAGCGTGTTCACCGGCCAGAGCGTGCACGACAACGTGCTGATCGGGCTGCACCTGAGGTCGAAGCAGCGGCCGCTTGCGATCCTGCTCGGGCTGCCGTCGGTGGCGCGCGAGGAAAAAGAGCTGGCCAGCGAGGCCGCCCGCATCCTGCGCTTCGTCGGGCTCGAGGCGCGGGTTGGCCACGTGGCTTCCGCGCTGCCCTATGGCGAGCTGCGGCTGCTGGAGGTGGCGGTTGCGCTGGCGGCCCAGCCGAGGCTGCTGCTGCTCGACGAGCCGGTGTCGGGCATGAACCCGGTCGAGACCGCGAGCTTCATGGGCCTGCTGGCGCAGATCCGCACGCTCGGCATCACCGTCCTCCTGGTCGAGCACGACATGAAGATGGTGATGGGGGTGTCCGACCGCATCGTCTGCCTCAACCACGGCCGCATCATAGCGACCGGCCCGCCGGCCGAGATCCAGCGCAACCCGGAGGTGGTGCGCGCCTATCTCGGCGAAAAATTCCTGCACAAGGCATAGCGCGTCTGCCGGTTCCCTGTTCTGCACGTAACAGCGCACACCCCACTTCTCGGCGAAAATCCCCCTCGAAAGCCACACCAATTCGGGCTTTGGGAGATACGGTCATGAAGCGCATCGCAACAATCTTGCTCGTCGCCCTCCTCGTCGCCGGCGCAGCCTGGTCCACGGCAATGGCGGGCCCGAAGAGCCACTACCGGGACGTCCCGACCCTGGTCAACACCACCATGGCGGCGTTCGTGCAGGCCCTGAACGACAAGAGCATGCAGCGCTTCGCCTCGCGCTTCGTCGCCTTCGACGGCAAGCCGCAGAAGCTGGAGAAGGCCTACAGCGGGCTCTACCCCCACGCCGAGCTGTTCGCCGAGATGCGCTCCTTCGCCCCGGTCGTCACCGAGCTCGCGGGCGCCGGCGCACAGAAGGGCCTGGTGGTGCGGGGCTTCTATCCCGGCAAGTACAGAATAAGCTATGAGATGCTGTTCGTGCTCGAGAACAACGAACTCAAGCTCTCGGCCTTCGCGGTCAACGTCATCCCGACGGCAAGCCTCGACGCCTGAGCCCCGCACTCATCCCGGTGCTTGCCCGCACCGGCGAAGGCCGGTGTCACCGGGATAAACTCTGCCGCAAGCTCCGACATGACAACAGTGAAGCTTCCAGGCGAAAGACGAGCCCGTGCTCGAAGTTGAGGGGCTTACCTGCCGCTACGGCAAAGTCGAGGCCGTCCGGGACCTCACGATCGCCGTGAACCGGGGCGAGCTGGTGAGCCTGATCGGCGCCAACGGCGCCGGCAAGACCACGACCTTGAAGGCGGTCTCGGGCCTGCTGCCGCCGGCCGCGGGCCGCATCACGTTCCTGGGCGAGGACATCACGCGGGCGAGCGCACGGCGCATCCTGGAGATGGGCATCGCCCACTGCCCTGAGGGGCGGCGCGTGTTCCCCTACATGACGGTTGCGGAGAACCTGGAGATGGGCTGCTATCTGCGCCGCGACAGCGCCGGCATCGCCGCCGACCTCGAGCAGCTCTACGGCCGCTTTCCCATCCTGGCCGAGCGGCGGGCCCAAGCGGCCGGCACGCTCTCGGGCGGCGAGCAGCAGATGCTGGCGATCAGCCGCGCGCTGATGTCGCGCCCGAAGCTCGTGCTGTTCGACGAGCCCTCGCTGGGCTTGGCGCCCAACCTGGTCGAGCGCACCTTCGAGATCATCAGGGGCATCCGCGCCGAGGGCGTCACTGTGGTGATGGTCGAGCAGAACGCGTTTGCGGCCCTCGAGCTCTCCGATCGCGCCTACGTGCTCGAGCAGGGCCGCGTGGCGCTCTCAGGCACCGGCGCGGAGCTGCTCGGCAACCCGCACGTCAAAAGCGCCTACCTCGGCGCCTGAGGCCTGCCCCCACCCCATGTGCATCCCGGCAGCATTGGCCGGCCAAAACGAACGGCAAGGCAGGTCACGACTTCACCCGCCGCACCGTCTTGCGCTGCCGGACCGGCTTCGGCTCCACCGCCCCGCCGCCCAGCCGCTTGAGAATCGCCAGCGTCGCCAGCCCGGTCACCGGCAACCCCTCCGCCCGCTCGTAAGCCTCGATCGCCGCCCGCAGCGCCTCGCCGTACGCGCCGTCGAGCTTGCCGGCGAACAGCTGGCGCCCCTTGAGCAGCCCCTGCAGCTCGCGCACCTGCTCGCGGCGGCCCAGGATCGCCGCCTGCCGGAAGGCCTCGAGCTTGTCCGCGAACGCCACGCTCGACACGCCCGTATTGGCGACCGTGTCGGCCTTCAGCCGTTTGGTCACCTTGCCCTCCTGCATCAGCACCTTCGACTGCACGTAGGTGCCCACGTTGATGCCGATCACCGCCGGCCCCGTCGGCGTCTCAAGCAGCATCGGCGAGCCCGACGAGGCCCCGCCCGTGTCGCAGGTGTGCAGGATCAGCGCCTCGGGCTCCGAGAAGTCGTGCGTGATCGTGGTCCAGTCGGCGGTATCGAAGCTCTTCGCCACCCCGCAGGGCCGCGACAGCGCAAGCTTCCACGGTGTGAAGTCGCGGTGGTAGGCGATCTGGAACACGTGGCCGGCGCCGGCCTCGCGCACGACCTCGTCCAGCGCCAGCACCCTCACCGGTAGCCCGCCCTTGCCGCAGACCGGCCTGGTGAGGCGCACCAGCGCCCAGTCCTTGGTGGCCTCGATCGGCGGGCGCACGTTGAGGTGCATGGCCCCCGACATCACGTGCTGGCCGGCCGTCCCGGAGGCATGGCCGGCGATGCGCGCAAAGTCGCGCACCGTGTCGTAGTTGCGCGCGAACCAGAAGTCGGCGATGCGCGATGGGTGCTCGCCTGTCACCCCATGCAGGCAGTGGCCGGCGGTCGCGATCACGTCCTTGGCCACGCAGAAGGCGGTGCACACGGTGCGCCCGCGCACGTTGAACAGCAGCCCGATTTTCTCCTGCACGTCCCTGTATTTCGCGGGCACCGGCACGCGGTCATCGCCCCCGAACACGGCGACCGGCCGCATCATGGTGGCGGCGCCTCCAGAGGGCTGCGTCTGCCAGGCCAGCGTCGACGCGCCCCAGCCGCTCGCCCCGCTCGCCAGGACACAGGCGAACGCCACAACACCCGCGCGCCTGCGGCCGGCCCGCATAGTCGTCCTCCAGTGTCCCCACCTGCCCTGCATCGCCGAATATTACTAAGATTTAATGTGATCAAAAGATAGCATCGCGGCGAATGGCCTCGTCATTACCAAGATTTAAATGGGAGAGTAAGTCCGCCTTCTCTAGAGTGGGGGAGGTTCGCCATTCTCACTTAGAGGTCAATCGCATGGATCGCTCTGCTGCAAACTTCAGCGCCGTGGGCATAGGGCGCCGGCGCTTGGCGTATGTGTCGGCAGTGGCCGGTTTGGCCGTGGCCGGCACGCTCGTGCTCGGACTGCCGTCGCCACGTGTGTACGCGCAAAAATCCGACGGCATCCAGATGCCGGGCCGCGCGCCGCAGTCCTTTGCCGACATCGTCGACCGCGTCAAACCGGCCGTGGTGAGCATTCAGGTGGTGCATGGCGGTGGCGGGCCGAAGCTGGCGCAGGGGCCGAAGGCCAGCCCGAAAGGCTCGCCGCGCGACCTCTTCCCCGATCTGCCCGATGACCACCCCCTCAACGAGTTCTTCAAGAACCTGCCCAAGGAATGGCGCGGCCTGCCCGGTCCGGGCACGCAACGGCCATCGCTGGCGCAGGGCTCGGGCTTCCTCATCTCGGCCGACGGCTACGTCGTGACCAACAACCACGTCATCGACCATGCCAGCAAGATCGAGGTCAGCTTCGACAAGGACAACAAGTACGAGGCCGAGCTCGTCGGCACCGACCCGCGCACCGACGTTGCGCTGCTCAGGATCAAGAATGCGTCGAAGCCGTTCACCTTCGTCAAGTTCTCCGACAAGAATCCGCGCGTCGGCGACTGGGTGCTGGCGGTCGGCAATCCCTTCGGTCTCGGCGGCTCGGTGACGGCCGGCATCGTCTCCGCGCAGGGCCGCGACATCGGCTCGGGTCCCTACGACTACATCCAGATCGACGCGGCCGTGAACCGTGGCAACTCGGGCGGCCCCACCTTCAACCTCGATGGCGAGGTAGTGGGCGTCAACACCGCCATCTACAGCCCGTCGGGCGGCAGCGTCGGCATCGCCTTCGCCATCCCCGCCAAGACGGTCTCCGACGTGGTGACGCAGCTCAAGAACTCGGGCTCCGTCAACCGCGGCTGGCTCGGCGTCAAGATCCAGAACATCGACGAGGACACGGCCTCGAGCCTGGGGCTCACCGAGGCCAAGGGCGCGCTCATCACCGAGCTCACGCCCGGCGGACCGGCGGTCGACTCCGGCCTCAAGAACGGCGACGCCATCCTGGCGGTCAACGGCAACAAGGTCGCCGACAGCCGCGACCTCGCCCGGCAGATCGCGGGCTTCTCTCCCGACACCAAGGTGGAGGTTCGCGTGCTGCGCGGCCAGAAGGAACAAACCGTTCCCGTCAAGCTCGGCAAGTTCCCGTCGGGCCAGGAGGTGGCCAAGGTCGAGACCGGCAAGTCGGAGCCCGAGCCCAAGGGCACCGAGATGGACCAGCTCGGCCTCACCGTGGCCCCCGGCACCGGCGCCAACAAGGACGGCGTGGTCGTCACCAACGTCGACAGCGCCTCCGATGCCGCCCAGAAGGGCGTCAGATCCGGCGACGTCATCCTGGAGGTCGGCGGCCTCAGCGTGAAGAACCCCGAGGACATCGCCAACGGCGTCAAGGAGGCCTCCAAGCTGGGGCGCAAGGCCGTGCTGTTGCGGCTCAAATCCGGCGACCAGACCCGCTTCGTTGCGATCCAGCTCAAGAAAAGCTGACATATTTCCCCAATTCTGCCCCAACCAATATTGCGGCGAAGCGGCCTGCTCCCATCGGAGAGGTCGCCTCGCTGCTTCTGTTTCGGCTAGATTGAGGCCAGCCACCGCTCTACAGCACCCACAGATGTCCCCATGCGTGTACTCGTGATCGAAGACGACCGTGAGACGGCGCAGTTCCTGCAAGGGTCGCTGCGGGAGAGCGGGCATGCGGCGGACATTGCCGGCGACGGCGACAGTGGCCTCGCCATGGCCCGCGAGGGCCGCTACGACGTCTTGATCGTCGACCGCATGCTGCCGCGCCGGGACGGGCTGTCGGTGGTGCAGGAGCTGCGCGCGGAGGGCGCGCGCACGCCGGTGCTGATCCTGTCCGCGCTGGGCGAGGTCGACGACCGCGTCAAGGGCCTGCGCGCCGGCGGCGACGACTACCTCACCAAGCCCTACGCCTACACCGAGCTGTTGGCCCGCATCGAGGCGCTGGTGCGCCGGCCGGCGCCGGAGGAGCAGGCCACCCGCTACAGCGTCGGCGACCTCGCGCTCGACCGCCTCTCGCACAAGGTCACGCGCGCCGGCGAGCCGATCCTGCTGCAGCCGCGCGAGTTCCGGCTGCTCGAATACCTGATGAAGCACGCAGGCCAGGTCGTCACGCGCACGATGCTCTTGGAAAACGTGTGGGACTACCACTTCGATCCGCAGACCAACGTCATCGACGTGCACATCTCGCGGCTCAGGGGCAAGATCGACAAGAATTTCGCCAAGCCGCTGCTCCATACCGTGCGCGGAGCGGGGTACATGATCCGTGACGGCGCTGACTAGGCTCCTAAGCTCGACCCCGTTCCGCCTGACGCTCGCTTACCTGGGCACCTTCGTCGTGGCGGCGGCATTGATCGTGGGCTTCATCGCCTGGCGCGCCAACGACCTCTTGACCAACAAGGTCATCGAGACTCTGGAGGCGGAAGTCCTCGGCCTGCGTGAGCAGTTCCAGGCCGGCGGGCCGGAGCGGCTTGC